>Ga0180431_10000241_pt1 | contig 77156 bp, 57 predicted proteins | sample SS_ome_11_FD_132459 | JGI IMG/M metagenome (GOLD analysis project Ga0180431, IMG submission 132459) | Hypersaline lake sediment archaeal communities from the Salton Sea, California, USA - SS_1_MS_1 metaG | ecosystem: Environmental > Aquatic > Non-marine Saline and Alkaline > Hypersaline >...
TAGGTTACCTTTTCAAGAAATACGGATCATCTAAAACCTACGGCGGGCCCTTCTTCCCACCCCTCACCGGAGTGTAAAAGCACTGAAAAGAGCCTCCGTAACTGGAATAAAATAGTTAATGTTAACTCTGTTGTCAACCAAAAATTCCCTTCAGAAAAGCAAAAACAACTCAAGTATCTACCGGGTGTTAGGTAATAATCAAGAACTACCTACAAGCTCGTATCTCCCGCTCCCCTCCTTATCGACGAACAGGAACCTGAGACCGGATCGCACGTGCATCAACTTGTCCTTCTCGAGAATAGGATCTCCCCTGTGATCGTATATCCACAATTCGAACGCACCCGTATCGTGACCTCCCACGGTTAGATTGGACCTCGCCCCCACCTCGCTACCCACGGTTACCGGATTGATGAACTTCTTCTCTTCCTCCTCGCTCCAGATACTCGGTATGGATCCATGGACTATTATCTGATAGCGGTCCTCCACCTTGTCCAGAGCACTTTCCAGCGCCACCCGGGTCTTCGGCACTGCCTCGTGCTCTATGCGCGAGGGCTCACCGAACCTGATGTAGATCTGCCCCCGTTGCGTCAAGGCGCCCCGTGTATCGTGCATGAAATGCTTGTCTGCGTGTTCCACTCGCTCGACGAACTTCTCGAAGATCTCGTTCCTGCCGGTATTCGGTGTCGGATCCTGCTTTCTCCAGAACTCATCGAGGAATTGCTCCTGCTCCCCTATGCTCATCTCCTTGAACCTTTCATACTCCGAATCCTTGAAGAGTATCCTGGCCTCGACGAGAAGATCTCGCCTGGGTTTCTTCCAATTCAGCAGTTCCCAGGCCACCGAGAAACTCTTCTCAGCGGAAGCGTATATGCCCGAGCCGTTGTAAACCTCGGCATATATCCTGTACTTGCCCGCCGGGTACCTGTTCACATCGAAGGATCCGAATATTTCAGAGCGCCTCTCGTCCGCGCGCAAACGAAAGGAGTCCCTGTTCATCAGATCGCCGCCTCCATTGAATATCGACATAGCCGCATTGAGGGAGTCTCCGTCGAAATCGGAGGGAAGATACATGTTCAGCACGAACGACAGAGTGTCGTTCTTGAGGCCGTATATCTCCATAGGATTCGGTATATAACCACCATCCGCCTTCCTCTTCCAAATCAGAACCGGATCGCTGATGATGAGTGCATCATGTGAAAACTCGATCACATCTACGAATGCCGATTTCAGAACCGATTCCAGATGCCTGCCCTTGAGAAGGCCCAAGAGGTTTCTCTTGTTTCTCTGCATATCTTCTATTTTGACATCGATTCCATAGATCCCCGGCGGCACGATGCACGAATCGGCGACATGTAAATACTCGGATATATCGGATGAGGCGGGATCGAAATCCTTTGTATCCTTGAGGATGATGCCGTTGCTGTACAGCGTCTTCGAATCCCTGTTCAGGCTTATGTGAATCCTGAGCAGGGTCGAGTACGATCCTGCGTCTTCCAGGTATCCGATTTCTTTTGATGGGATAGCGATGTGAAAGATCTGGAGGGTCTTATCTCCATCCGACGGCAGCGAAACGGCGTCTATGAAGAACTCGAAATCCCCCTCTCCTCTCAGCACCTCGCCCTTTACGGTATTCAAAGGCGCCAGACAGGACATAAAGGCTATAAGGAGAAGTAAGATTTTTCTAACCATCAATATTCCGGGGCCTTTACCACCTACTCCTTAATAACTGAAATTGAGTGTTATCCTGTGTGCGCTCCCGAGGTAGCCTAGATCCTCCCATGCATAATCGAAACCGATGTCGGAAGTTTGGCTTGTATCGATATTGAAGCCCACTCCCCACGCGAGACCCTGCGTATCGTACTCTATATTGTATCCGGCACGGAGGAAGAGAAACTGGTTGAAGCTGTACTCCCCACCCACATTGGCTCTTTCCTTGTTGTCGGCGGGATGCACGAACTCGGCGGATGCAAGGAATATGTGAGGGCCCTTTCTGTATACATCGGTGCACAGCCCGACTCTGAAGACGGTCGGAAGCTTTGAAGCGCGGTCGTCGAAATTCACTTCGCTTCCCAGACTCTGAATCATCATCCCGAGCTTCATCCCCCGGAATCCGATTCTGTACAGCAATCCGAAATCGAACGAAGTGCTCTCGACGCTCTTATCGGCGAGGCCCATGTGAATGAAATGAACCGTTACTCCGGAAGAAAATCTATCTGTGAAGTACATGGCATAGGATAATCCGAACGACATATCCCCGGCATCGAAGTACCTCTTTGTTCCCAGGGGATTGTATATCGTCCTTTCCTCCTGAGGATCCATCGTCAATGCCCTGGCACTCAGCCCGAACGTGCCCGGGAGGTAAGGTGTCGTGAAAACCGCTCCGGCGAAGTAAATATCTATATCCGCCGGCCACAGAACGGAGTTCAGGGTCACCGCGGTTCGTTCCACCTCCACGAGACCAGCAGGGTTCCAGTATAGGGAGGTGGCATCGTCCGCCGCAGCGGTGAAGGCGCTTCCCATACCGACAGCACGCGCCGAGATACCTATTTTCAAGAATTGCGCCGAAAGGGTGCCGACCTTCTCGAACGGTTTAGTGCTGCCGAACGCCATGGCCGGAACGAGCACCAGAAGAACCGTTCCCAAAACCACCTTTGCCTTCATCAATGGACCTCCTGAATTGTTGTTTTCGCGTATATTATCTAATAACCACAAACTTCCCAATAGTATCGGGGAACCTGTCGTCATCCGGCTCGACGGCGAAGAGGTATACACCACTGGTTACATCCTGCCCGTTTCTCGAAACCAGATCCCAGGGCAATGTGCCTTCCATCTCCGTCGCACGATGATACAGGACCTCGACGAGATCCCCGGCGATCGTAAATATCCTCACGGTGCAGTCACAATCCGGCAGATTCCTGAATTCAACCTTTATCCCCGTTGGATCATCCCAGTTCGGTTCAAGGGACCAGGGTTCCATGGACTCGACTGTAGCGGGATTGGGAACAACGTAGACCCCCTCTTCATCAAAATCATCGGATGACTGTGCATGCGACAGGGGGGATATGTATTGGAAATTAGATGATGGATCCCCGTATTTACCCGCTCTCACCGGAACGCCATCGGAAATTTCGTGGTCATATGCGGTCACGGCATAGAAGTAGTGCATGCCGTTCTTGATATTCGTGTCGACGTACTTGTAGTACTGAGCGCCCCCCTCGAAACCGAGATTGTACCTTGCAAGAGCTTCCAGCGTATCGCACTCGAGCTCGGTCAGGCCCGGCGGGCAGGGAACATCTACCATCGGAGCATAATATACGGTCTCTTCGAACATCTTCATCAACTCGTCCTTGCTTTCCAGGTTCTGCAGCGGTTCGTAAAGCCATCCGCCCGTGGAAAAGGGCCTTTTGAAATCGATGTTCGGCGGAACGACATTTATAGTGCCGTCTATATTCATGACAAGATCCCGCTCTTCGAGTAACTGCCAGCTCTCTCTCGATGGTCCGCTGAGCACCGAAGTGCCGAAGGGCCTTTCCCAGCCGTCGGCGCGCCAAACCCTGTATCCCTCGAAGTCGAGTTCCAGCGTACTTACATCGGGAGAGGATTCGCTGAAGTTATCCCAGAGTATCGTTACCTTGCTGTTGCCTGGGATCAGTCTCATGTTGGGTGGCGGCGGAGCGGATCCCACAAGCCAGTGCACCTGGGTCTCCTTCCCGTCTATGCCCGTCTTGAAATCGTCCCGGGAGGCATCACCCTTCGGGCAGTCCGACTCCCAAAGAGCGATCTCCTCTAGACAGTCCGCATTCACCCATACGACCTCGCCCTTTATGGCGGAATCGATATTCGTGGGATCATCGCATGAATCAATAACGACGGCCTGTGCGGGACCCGGGACCGGGGATTCCCGCCCATTTATACCCGTCTGAGGATTTCCATCGACGTCGAACCAGCTGCCGTTGTATGCCATAGCGGCACTCGTGGCGGCACGCAACATCCCCTCGAGCCCCTGGCCGCACACAAAGGCCACCTGAAGAACCAGCACACTGTCCGGCCACAACTCCCTGAAGGGTCCCACCGCCATCATCATCCTGTAATCCCTCGCGACACTGGCCGGGCGATCGAAATTCTCCTGGCTCATCAGCTCGTAACGCTGGTAGTCGTTCTCCGGATCGCCGCCGTTCTCGTACGGCTGATCGCCGGAGAAGTTCTGGTACGAAGTAATCCCTATACCTCTGGGCGCATTATCTCCAAGCGGATCCGTATCGTGCCCCAAAAACATGACACCGAGATATCCTTCGGCATCCCCTTCGTCTCCATCATCATCGTAGAAATACGCAACCCTCATTCTCACGGGTATGTAAAGCTCTCCCGCCCTTCCACACCTCACACCGCTCCAGTAGGCCGTCAAATCATCCTGCCAGTACTGTTCCCTGTCTCTCGCGCCTGCGTCCCCGTCGGCGAAGAATCCTATGTACAGATCCTCGATCAGGGCACTACCCATGTTCACCATATTGTATTCGATTCCGATGAAATCGTAGAACAACACGTCCTCCCACTGATAGCTCTCCTGAAGAACGCCCAGATCCAGCGGAGTGTGCTCCGGATAGATCCTGGTCAGGATCGGATCCATATCCGAGAAGATACACGTGAACATCTGATTGCTCTTGGCGGCGTAGTCCTCGTCGATCTGTCCGTCTCCATCGTTATCGAATCCGTCGAGAAAGTCCTCGTCCACCCTTCCATCGCTGTCATCATCGGCCGGGCCCGGGTAACGCGCCCCGTTCAGTATACCCTCGTACGCAGTGTATATTCTAAACCTCTCGTCCTGCGTGTCAGGCAGGAACTCCCGTTGGAACGCGGCCGTCGTGACGACCGGGATCCCACCCTTCTTGGCCCCTACCCACAGCCCTGCGATATACAGGTACTCGACGCCCGAGTTGGCCGGCCACTGTGCCGATGGAAATTCCGCCGTCGGGTATGTTGAACTGGGATACGACCCGAAAGCGCCCCAGTTGCAAACATGCATCTGAAGGCGACCGACATTGTGTACCCCCGTCCCGTCGAGAACCAGTATCTGCTCGAACTGCTTCATCTTGTTCATCCAGGCTGCATTGTCGTTTCTAGCGGATAAATCCTGCCAGGGGATAAAGGTGATCAGCGATATCAATGCTATAATCAAGCATCTCTTGTTGAAAACCATCTCAGGACCTCCGTATATTCATCCTGCATTTAGAATTCGAAACCAAATCCAATGCGCCATTGCCTGTGGGACGACCAGATAGTTGGGTCGTTCACCGGAATGAAGTTATCTATCCCGTCCTCATCGATATCCTGCAAGTACGCTCCACCGAAGTTGCCGGTCTCGGTCAGGTAGCTTCCGCCGTCCATCCGTGCGTTGATCATGTTCGGAAAGGCGTTGGGACGATCCCCTCCCGTTGTCAGGTACTCCTCATCGAGTAGGTTCCTTCCCTCGAAGTAGAGCGTTAATTCCTGTCCGTATATATTGAATTTCTTCCTTCCCTGGATATTTATGATGTTGGTGGGATCGAACCTCTCGGAGTTCTCCGCAAGGGGATCCTGGCGCCGCGCGAACCGGTCGTACGGGGTCCATGGCAGTCCGCTGCCGAACATGTATACAATCGTAGCACCCCACTTGTTCTCGTCCTGAAGACCGAGTGTTATGTTCAGCGTATGCCTCTGATCCCAGCGAAGCGGCATCTCCTGTGTCGGAAGGTGCGTCAAACCCTCGGCCGTCACACCGAACTCGGCATCCGAGGCCACACCGTCGGCGAAGGAGTATGTATACGAGATTTCCCCGCTGACGTTGTGACTCAGCCTCTTGTCCACGGCCAGCTCCACCCCTCTCGCGCTCGCATACGTTCTATTGATGAACCTGTATCCCTGCTGTCCCAACTGCTCGTCGAAGACCTGGATCGAGGAGATCAGGCCGAATATGTCCTTGTTGAACACGACGAACTTGCCGGCTATCGTTTCCGTGAACTGATGAGATATCCCTGCTTGGTAAGAGATCGTGAGCTCCTCGTCCAGATCCGGATTGCCGAGGATGCCGGTCCAACCTATCATCTCCTGTGTTTGGAACAGGTACGTCCTGCTGGGCCACTGGGTAAACCTGCCGTAATGGAAATGGAACTTGTCCTTGTCCGTTATCGGGAATGCGAAACCCAGCCTCGGGCTTATCTGGAACTTGAAATCCTCCACACCCTGGTCTATCTCCGAACTCACAATCGTTATCTCGGTGTTGTTACCGGGTGAGAAGAAGTCCACCCTCAATCCGGCGTTGACCACCATTCCCTGGTAGCTCCACTTGTCCTGGAGATAGTACGATCCTTCAGGATTGAAATTGTGGAACAGGTTTCGGTTGATACCCTGGATGTACCCGCCGTATTCGAGCCTCCTCAGGCTGCCTGGATAATAGATCTGGGCTTCGTTGAGATCGTTGTAGGTCAGCTCGATACCCGTCTTGAACTTGTGCCCCTTCCACTGGGTGGATGTAAGATCGGACCTGAGCGTATAGATTATGCTGCTGCGGTCCTGGTAATACGGGTAATCGTACCCCGTAACGAAGTACGGGTAATCGGGATCGGTATAGAACTGGTTGTTGCTGACGCCACCGAACAGATAAGAGCCGTCGGGCAGGATCGTGGGACCGCCTGCTGTGTTGTACTCGGCGGGTTCCTTGCCGTTAACCGTCCTCAACCTGTCGAACTGAGCCCTGCTCAGCGTGAACTTGTATAGAACGTTATCATTCAACTGGTGGTTCAGCTGCAACCTCAACTGCAGGTTGTCGGATTCGCTCAGATCGACCCTCTCGGCCGAGTTGAAATATACATAGCTCGAATCATCCCTGAAGTGGCTGAACTTGCTTTCCGGATTCTGGATGCCCTCGAAAAGCACCTTGTTCTCGTATGTGAGAGTATCCGCGTTCTGGTCTATTATTGCCTCGTCCCAGATGATCTCCACCTCTTCGCCGTAGACGCTTTCCACCAGCCTGGCGTAGAAGTTATCGTAGCGGATCGTCATCGCTCCGAGCTCCGGGCGTGCCGGATCCCTGACCTGTGTATAAATCTTGATGGGGTATGTATACCTTCTCCGCTCCTCGATCGATCTGGGATAGAAATCCACTCTGGGCATATCGTAGTTGAGCCAATCGCCATGGTAGACGCTTACATAACCACCGAAATCCCTTGCTTCCGGCTCTGAGCTCTCGCGGCTGGATCTGGTCGTCATGAACCGGTATATCTTCTGAACGTAACCTTCGATGTTCCAGTTGTGGTAGTACGGGTTGGCAAGCGAGTGTCCGTAAATCGCCTCTCCAATGAGCTTCATCCCCGGCTTGATCTTCCATGCGAGCTTGCCCTGCAGGTTATAGGATTCGAATCTTCGATCGGCATACTTGATCCAGTCGTTCAGGAACTTCTGCTCTTCCTTGCTTTTAATAGTCCAGTTCTCACCATCTTGGAATGTGGCTTCCCCCGATAGATAGAAAGTGAGATCTTTCAGTGGCGTCGGCCCGCCGAATCCCAAACTCACCCTGTCGTAGTTTGTGAACGTCTTGTCCCTGCGCCCGAAATCGTCGGTCATATAACGTATCGCGCCCTCGAATGTTTTGCCGCCCTCCCTAGTGGTCATGTTGATGACGCCCGATTGGGCCTGACCGTACTCGGCGTCCATTCCACCGGTGACGATCGAGCTGTACTCGGTTCCCATCAGTCCCACCGAAATCGAGCCGCCGCCGAGTGGATCGTCGACGGATACACCATCGATCTGCACCCTGATCTCACCCGATCGTCCGCCCCTCGCGTGCAGCTCATCACCCGTCTTCACTATACCGCTCTTGAGCGCAATGGCCTCCATGACATCATCTACGGGAAGATCGGCCAGTTCATCCTTGGATACAGTGTGCGAGACCTTGCTCTCCGTGACGTCGATCTGCTTTCTCTCCGCCTTGACTATGATCACCTCGGTACTGCCTACGATCGTCGTCTCTAGAGAGAATTCCACCTCGACCGTCCCTCCTGCATCCACCTCTATGCCGGGTTTCACGCTCTCCTTGTATCCCATCATCATCGCCTTGATCGTATACGTCCCAACGGGCACGCCTACTACCGTGAATGTCCCGTCCTGCAGGGACATTCCACCCATATTCGTTCCGACCAGGACGACGTTGGCGTATGCCAGGGGGGTGCCGGTCTCTGCGTCGAGAACCCTACCGGTGACTCTACCGGTTTGAGCGTAGGCTCCCGCGCTCATGAATAGAACAATCAACAGAGCCGTAATAGAGTACTTCACGACAATAGAGCGAGAGCGGGATTCCATTTCAATACTCCTTGCCCGATTCAGTAGTAATACGTCAATTTTTTCCATCCCCGATGTTTGCCGGGAGCGGACCGGGGAAAAATATATGCAGGTCTCCGGCTTTCCTGAAGATTTCTTCTGTAGAAATATAAGAAGCATCCTATTGAGTGTCAATTAATTTGCCCCGCAAGGACAAAAAAAAGCACCCGGCTGAAATGCAGGGAACTCTAAACTAGTGATTCAGTAATGCCGTGCTATCAGGCGGATTGGCGCTTCTGAACCATATCCTTGATCTTCATAAGGCGCGTCTGGCTCCCCCGCTCATCCTCGCTGAGCTTTCTTTCGATACCCCTGATCGTGGTCTCCAGATCCGGTATGAGAACGTACTCCAGGGCGTTTACCCGGCGCCTTGTCTTCTCCAGCTCCTCCGACATCTTGAACAGTGCATTCTCCTGCTCCGCGAGCTTGAGAAGCTCCGGGAAGCTCTCGAACAGGATCCCGAAGGCTTCATCTAGGTCACACGATGTGGATGTGAGCTTGTAGGAGAGGTCGTCGTCGGGGATATCGTACTTGAACTCAGGTATCCTTATATTCATCTCGTGCCTGGTGCTCACCTCGAGTCTTCCCTGCCTGGTGCTCAATCTCAGGGCATCCTCGAGCGACTGTCTATCCGTGGCTGCCCTGCCACGCAGGTAATGCATGCCAATCCGAATGAACACCGGCTCCAGCTTGTGGCGAATACCTATGGTCTCCTTCACCAGAGCGAAGAAGCTCTGCATCAGCTTCTCCTGTTTATTCTTAAGCAGCTTGTGTCCCCTCTCGGCGAGCTCCAGGCGGCGCTTGAGGCGAAGGAGCATCATTCTGTTGGGATTTACCTTGCGTTTCAATCCGTTTCCTCCGGTCAATCCGCTACGACGTTCGGTGGATGATAAACCGCCGGCGGTGCGCAGGCCCTGACCCATCGGGCAGGGGCAAGATGACGTCAACTACCTGCGGTATCCGCTGTCTCTGCCGTTTCCCCGTTTCCGCGCGGCGGATCATCCTCGCCCTCGGCCGGCATGTATTTATCAATAAACTCGTCCCGGATCCTCTTGATCTCGGTTCTCGGTATGGTCTTCAGCAGTTCCCATCCTATTGACAAAGTCTGCTCGATCCCCCTGTTCTCGTCCAGAGCCTGCCTTACGAACTCCTTCTCGAAGGCTTCGCCGAAGGCCATGAAGGCTCTGTCAGTTTCGGTCAAGGCCGCCTCTCCCAACACTACGGCCAGCTCTTCAACCTCCTTGCTCCTCGCGTACGACGAGAAGAGCTGGTTCGCGACCTGCGCGTGGTCTTCCCGCGTTCTTTCCGCGCCTATGCCTTTGTCCCTGAGTCTGGAGAGACTCGGGAGCACGTTGATCGGCGGATAGATTCCCTTCCTGTGAAGTACCCTGTCGAGTATGATCTGCCCCTCGGTAATGTACCCGGTAAGATCGGGGATCGGATGGGTCTTGTCGTCATCGGGCATGGATATTACGGGAATCTGGGTTATCGATCCCTCCAGGACCTCGCCCTCCTTCTCTCCCTTGAGAAGCCCGGCCCGCTCGTAAATCGTGGCTAGATCCGTATAGAGGTATCCGGGATAACCCCTCCTCCCCGGAATCTCCTTCCTCGCCACCGAAACCTCCCTCAGGGCCTCACAGTAATTGGTCATATCAGTCATTATCACCAGAACGTGCATGCCCCTCTCGAATGCTAGGTACTCGGCCGCCGTCAGCGCAGCTCTGGGTGTGGCGATACGCTCGACCGTGGGATCGTTGGCCAGGTTGATGAAGAGAACAACCCTCTCCATAGCACCCGTTTCCTGGAAATCCCGTATGAAGTAGTTGGCCTCTTCGAATGTGATCCCCATCGCCGCGAAGACGATGGCGAACTGCGCCTCGGCGTTGGGGACCGTGGCCTGCCTGGCGATCTGGGCGGCGAGCTCGGCATGTGGTAATCCGAAACCGGAGAATATCGGGAGCTTCTGGCCGCGCACGAGCGTGTTGAGGCCATCGATCGCCGAGATCCCGGTCTGAATGAACTCCCTTGGATAGATCCTGGCAAACGGGTTTATCGGGCTGCCGTTGATGTCCAGCTTTTTCTCCGGGATAATCCTGGGCCCCTCGTCTATGGGCCTGCCCAGACCGCTGAATATTCTCCCCAGTATATCCGGGGATACGTCCAATTCGAGCCCCTTACCGAGGAACCTGACCTTGGTTTTCTCGATATCGACACCTCTAGTGCCCTCGAACAGCTGCACCATGACTTTCTGGCGGTCTACCTCGAGAACCCTCCCGCGTCGCAGCTCCCCGTCGGCGAGCTCGACTTCCACGACCTCCTCGTAGGTAGCGTGAACGACGTTGTTGAGCAGGATCAACGGGCCTGCTATATCCCCGATTGTGGAGTATTCGGTAACCATCCGTGCCCCTTCTTTCAATCCAGATACAATTTCCATCGCCGCCCGGTGTGAGGAGGACGATACTACACCGTGCCCGCGCGGCTTTCCTTCGAGCTTTCGGCTAACTGTACTTCTATCATCTCCGAAATCTTATCGAACCGATCCAGATCTTCCTCTGCTATTATTCTCATCTTCGAGATCTCCTCGCGCACCGGAAGCTCTATGAGCTTGCGCAGGGGAACGTTCGAGTCCACAGCCTTTATGCAGGCATGGTGCAGGCTGAGAATCGCGTTAATCATCCGGTACTGCTTCATCAGCCTCGTGTATTCGTCATCAGGATCGAAGGCCGATTGGTGCAGAAAATCCTCCCTTATGGACTTCGTGGTCTCCAGAACTATGCGGTCATGAGAGGAAAGTGAATCCACACCTACGAGGCGCACCAGCTCGTTCAGCTCCGACTCCTTCTGTAGAAGCTCCATGGCCTCGGTTCTCATCTCCTCCCAGTTCGCCACTACTTCGTCACGGAAGTAATCCCTGAGGTTGTCGTGGTAAAGAGAGTAGCTGGTGAGCCAACCGATAGCGGGGAAATGCCTCTCGAACGCGAGCTGGTCCTCGAGGGCCCAGAATACCTTTACGACCTTCAGCGTGGCCTGGACCACCGGGTCCGAAAGGTCTCCGCCGGGAGGGGAAACCGCGCCTATCGCGCTGAGCGTGCCGACGCGCTCATCACGCCCCAGGCACACCGCCCTGCCCGCCCTCTCGTAGAAATCGGCAATCCTCGAAGGCAGGTAGGCGGGATATCCCTCCTCGCCGGGCATCTCCTCGAGCCTCCCGGACATCTCCCTCATCGCCTCGGCCCAACGGGATGTAGAATCCGCCATCAGCGCCACATCATAACCCATGTCCCTGAAATACTCGGCGATCGTGATCCCTGTATACACGGATGCCTCCCTGGCGGCCACCGGCATATTCGACGTATTGGCTATCAGGACCGTTCTCTCCATCAAGGGGCGGCCGCTGGCCGGATCTTTCAGCTCCGGAAATTCCTGCAGCACATCGGTCATCTCGTTGCCCCTCTCACCGCACCCGACGTAAATGATGATATTGGCGTCGGACCATTTTGCCAGCTGGTGCTGCACGACTGTTTTCCCCGCACCGAACGGACCAGGCACACAGGCCGTCCCCCCCTGGCTGATCGGGAAAAATGTATCAATCACGCGTTGGCCGGTAACGAGCGGCTTCAGTGGAACGAGCTTCTTGGCGACCGGTCTGGGTATTCTAACCGGCCACCTCTGGAAGATATATATCTTCTCCACGCCCTCAGCAGTTTCGATCTCGGCGATCGGATCTTCGAGACAGAACGACCCTTTCTCCGGTTTCCTCACAAGCCTCCCTTTTTTGATCTGAGGAGGGACCATGATCTTGTGGGCTATGAGCTCGGTCTCTTGAACTTCACCCAGTATATCACCGGTCGTAACCCCCTCCCCATCCGTCAGGTCGCTGTTCGGCTCGAAATCCCACTTCTTCCTCCTGTCGAGACCCGGCACGTTTATCCCCCTCGTGATATAATGCCCGGCCTGGTTGTAGATCACGTCCAGTGGGCGCTGTATACCGTCATAGATCGACTTCAACAGTCCCGGGCCGAGATCGATGCTCAGGGATTGCCCGGTGGAGGTCACCCTCTCACCCGGCCCCAGGCCGGAGGTGTCCTCGTAGACCTGGATGTAAGCCTGATCTCCGTGGATTTCGATCACCTCACCGATAAGATTGTTCTCACTGACCCTGGCCACCTCGAACATCTTCGCTTCCCCCATGCCCTCCGCGACGATAAGGGGGCCCGAGACCTTGACTATCCTTCCATCGCCCATGGTCGATACATCTCCTTTTGTTATCATCCGGCCTCACGGACCGCCCACGTCACTCCTCGACATCGGAAATATCCTGTCCGACGGCCTTTATCACCGCATTGCTGATCTCCTCGAAGGCAACACCCTCCGGCATGGGTTTTCCCTCCTCCCAAACCGCTCCATGTATGTCGGGTATGATGCTTATCACCGGGAAGGTCCTCTCGCTTCTGCGCCGGATGAGCTTCTTGTATTTGTGAAAGACCTCCTCGGTCACCAGTATTATCTTGAACTTGCGCTCCACCACCTTGATGAACTGCTCCTCGGTGAGCTCCCCGTTCATCGTCTCGTACGTCTCGCAGCCGAGAATCCTGAAATACTCTATGGAATCCGAATTCCCTATGACAGCTATGCTATCGGACAAAATCCGTTTCCCCCTTCACAGAGTCAGGACGGCAGATGCGCCCTTATACCTTCTAAAATAAGCTCCTGAGACAGCCTGTTGAGCTTGCCGACTATTATCATCCGCAGAATCTGCTCGTCCCTTTCCCGTAAAAGTAGATAGTGGATCACGGGTGAGAGATCAAAAAATCTGTAACGGCTCTCAGCGGAAACATCCAAAAGGTAATTACTCAATACGGGATCGATCCTCCAGCCGGGGATATCCCTTCCAAGACCGAGGCTCAGCAGCCCCCTGTAATCGCTCGTCTTGAGGAACGAGTAGAGCTCGTCCTCCGGTTCACCGGCCAGCGAGATGAATCTCCCAGGTTCGATCAGACCGTTGCCCAGCCACACTGCGGCCGGCATCTGTTTTCTGACAGAATATCTCTTGAACCTTATAAGGGTTTTTACGTTCATCAGATCTATCCTGCATCGGACGATTTTATGGGATTCCTCGTCCGGTGCTGATTCGAGAGTGAACCTCCATTTCATGGACTCACCGGTGTACTCGGCAAGAGCCAATCCCCCCTCCGAATGGGCACCCTCGAGTTTTTCCGGTAAAGTTCTCAGAAACTCGGGAAGCGTCCCCCAATCCCCGGCATCGACGGCCTCCTTCACGGTCTGCGAATCGAGCGAACCGAATCCGTTCAACACAGGTTCCCTGCCAAGTTTCGCGGCCTTCCAGGCATGTATGACATTGTCGAAATCATAGGCGCCCCGGAAGAACAGCCTGTGTCCGGGATCGGGGATCAATCCCGCCACCATATCGATGTATCCCGACCTCTCCGCTTCCAGTCCGCGTTCGAACTCGAAAAGGGAGTCCACCTGCTCGAATCCCCTGTAGTGCTCCCTCAAAGGGCCCAGGAAACCCTCCATCGGGATACCGGCCATGCGTTGAAACCAGGCTCCACCCGGCATTTTGCCCTCAACAGCGCGTACACGCGCTACGATATATGTCCGGTCCTCCGCCAAAGATCCTCCTACTAGCCGTCCCCGGTGAAAAGAACCGAGGACAGCTCCGGTTCTATCTCCTCCTTGAGCTGCTCGTAAAGGACATCAAAGGACAGATCGATGATCCTGCGCCCCTCCCTGAGCACCACACCCCAGGTGAAATCCCCCTTATCCCCCGATATGGAGAAATCCCCCCCGGAAGGAAATCCGCTGTTCAGGGAACCTATGAAATCGGCATCGAACAGTCCTTCCTGACCGGGCGGCACGATCAGTTCCTCTCTGCCCGTCACGGCCCTGCTCAATATGAGCCCCCTCAACATATCCAGGTACTCTCCCCCGGAGAGGCTCCTTATCTTCCGTCCCGCCTCTTCGTAGATCTCTTCCAGTATCTCCCGTTTCTTCGCCAGGTAGGACTTCTTGAGCTCGAGCTGCTCGTTCACTATCAGTTTCTTCTCCTCCCCCCGGGCCTTTATCTTAGCACGCGCCTGGAGCTTCTCTTCCAGCTTGCGTGCCTTTTCACCGTACTGATCCGCTATCGACGCGGCCTCCATCCGTGCCTTCTCGAGGATCCCGTCAACGGTGGATTCAGATTCTCCTTCTATCCTCTCCAGTATCTCTTTAATCGACATGACTATTACTCACTCCACCTTTAAGGGCGAATGATCATCCCCCAAGCGATATTCTCTGCAGAAGCAGTATTGTTCCGAGAAGCCCCAAGACCGCATAGGTCTCGACGACGACCGCAAAGACCATTCCCTTTCCCACCTCTTCCGGCCGTTTGGCGACCAGGCTGCACGCACCGGCACAGACCTTGCCCTGATATAGTCCGGAGACCAATCCCGTGAGGGCGACCGGAAGCGCGGCGCCCAGAACCTCGAGCCCGGTCCTCAACGGGACTTCACTCAAATCAATCCCCCATCCTGCGACACGGTTCGTGATCATGAACAGCGCCACGAGCCCGTAGATCCCCTGGGTTCCCGGCAGAGCCTGGAGCACGAGCAGGCGCCCGAATTTGGCGGGATCCTCACTTACGACCCCGTTGGCCGCCATTCCCGCAATACCCGTTCCCAGGGCTGACCCGGCACCGGCCAGGCCGGCCGCGAGAGCGGCTCCCAAAATAACGAGCATAAAGCCGAACATACCTATCTCCTTCCCGAGGTTTCAGGAACTGCTTTTTGATTCCTTCAACACCGAATATCGCCTCCCGCTCCTGAACGGTTCGAATTCCCTTCCACCTCCGGTGAAGAACTTGGAAAAGAATTCGAGATACTGGAGCCTGCCTGAATGAACGAATGCGCCCAGCGTGTTCACGGTTAAATTGAACGCGTGGCCCAAGACGAGTATCAGGACCGCCGCGACATAGCCCGTATAGTAAGGAAGCCCCTTCACCATACCGGCTATGCCGTTAACGGCTAGAGCGATAGCGCTGGTCGCCAATCCCAGCGCGAGCAATCTTGCGTAGGAAAGCACATCCCCGAAATAATTGACGATATCGTAAAAACCTATTAGCCCTTTGAACATCTTCTTGAACACCGACTTCTCCTTGCGGCCGCCTGAGACGAATATGCCCGCAGCCATCACGAGAGAAACACGTTTGCTCCACCACATTACCCCAGGCGGCACATCGCCTCCCAGAACCGCCGAGAATCCCAGAGGCGCCAGTGCGATTAGGAAGACGATCCAGAAGAGATCATCGAATATCGCGTCGGTTATCAGGTGCGCCCTCAGGTTGGTGCACATCTTTATCCCCATCCCGAAAAGCATATGCACAATCCCCATGAGGAAAGCGATATTGAGCATCGTCATCGGATCTTTTAGAGGCTCTATCAAGACGAACCGCCGGACGATCGGCGGTAATGAATCGACATCTATCCCGAATACCCCCCCGGTCAGCACTCCCACGACGGCAGTGACGATCCCACCCATAAACAGCACACCCAGGAGAAGGCCTGCGCCGCCCGATGGCTTGAACTTTATCATTATCAAGGCGCTGACGGCGGCCAGTGTCAGGCCGTAACCTGCATCGGTCATGCACATGGCGAAGAACAGAACGAAGAAGGGAGCAAGCAGGGGCGTCGGATCAACCTCCCTGTAGATCGGACGCCCGTAGAGTGTAGTGACGAACTCGTACGGGCGGGCGGCAAGGTTGTTACTCAGGTGTATCGGGGGCTCCTCACCTTCGAGTGGAGGGCGGAACAGTATCTCGAATTCGCTGAATCTGCCGCTAAGCCCCTTTTCCAGCCTGCGCCTGTCAACCGCTCGCACCCATCCTTCCAGGAGGAAGGTTCCCATGGTATGGTGAAAATGCTTCTCAACCTCACGCACACGTATGCACTCGGCGAAATGATCCGAGAGTATGAGCAGCTTGTCTTTAATCGCTGCGAGCTCTGAGGCTTTCGACTCCGCTCTCTCTATACGTGAGGCAATATCCTCACGGCGCCTGCTCCCGGATTCTATAATCTCCGCGGGGGTCCCCTCCAGCCATTCGAAATCATTCCTGTACCCCCCTATCGCCTTGAGTCTCTCACCCACCTCGTCGGATTCCTCCTTCCTGACGATCAAGGCCGTGTATGACTTGCCTCCATCGCGTCCACACTCCTCGTATTGGATTAATGGATGTCCCTTCAGGGAATCCTCGAGGCTTTCATCGGCGGCTCTTTCCGGTACGGTCCAGAACTGAACCTCGTAATCTTCCGTCCTGAGATCCTCGAACGCGACCTGCACATCCTTCCAGGGTAACAGGTTCCTCTCGAGCTCGGTGCTCCTGACTATCTCATCACGACCATCCTTGATTGCCGTCTGAAGTTCCTCGCACTGCTTCCAAGTATCCTCGACCGATATCTCGCCGAGCACCGATTCGATCTCGTCCGCCGAGGTCATCAGCGGCCCTTTCGAGAGTCGGTCGATGAACGAGAGCTTAGGTGAATATTCATTCAGGAAATGCGCAGATGCATTAACCTTCTCCAGGAGTTCTTCCATCTCCCGAATACCCATCTCGTCGAACTCGGTGTCGCCGTTCTCTATGGAGACATCCGTGATCTCTACCGCTCCCTCTTCCAGAAGGTACCTCTTGATATCCTCCTTGACGGAAGCGTGTCCGAGAAGCTGCATTTTCAACATGCGTTCAATACCCATCCGGTGCTCCCTCCAAAGACCGAAACAGATGGATAAAATACGGCGTTCTCAGCGGTCCCTACCGAATGCACCGAGTATTATCTCGAGCGCCCTCTCCCTGTTCCTCTTCGCGGCGACACTGAGCGCCGCGATCCTCTTGGCCTCGGCTGTGCGGATCGACGTAATCTCCTCATCCGCCTTTCTCCCGGCGGCAGCCAAGAGGGAACGTTCTTCCTCAGCCGCTTTGACCAGGACGTCATCAAGGCTCTTCTCGCCGTCCTCGCGAGCTCTTTCGACTATCTCCACCGCCTTATCCTCGGCCTCGGCGATGCGAGACCTGGCCTGATCCTCTCCGGAACGGATGGATGCAAGATGTTTTTCGATCATTAGTTAAGCTCTCCTCGATCGTTAAGCAGAGAAGGAATTTATTGAATCCGGTCCTGTTGGCAACTGACATGAAATTACGAAGTTAGATATCGACTGAAAATACACTTGCTTGAGGTTTATTTTTGATACTTCAATTTGATATTAATCGCAGTGAATATGGGAGAATAATCTACCTTTCTCAGCATTACACCAACACGATATGACCGGGCATACAAACAGTTCACTTCTAATGCATAGAGAATATAGATGTCAAGAGATAATGTGCCCGGAACCGCCAGTCTGGTTCTCGAAGAGGAACAGAGGATGCGCAGTGTGACGGGAACACAAACTCATATGCACCAGCCCCCTTCAAAAAGGCGTGAAGATAAGTCGAATACATGTTCCTGCAGCTTACTTTGGGTATCGATATTGCAGAAATCGATGTCAGGAATCGGTTACAACCCGGCTCCGACAGCGGCCAGGTCTTGATATTTGGACACAAGTACAAGCGTTTAAATAAATTAAAGTGATAAGAGGGGTTTTCGGTAACTGCATGCGATCAAGGACGACGGCTGAAAGCCGTCGGTAAGTTCACTTACCTGGATTGCACTTTGCCATAGGCCTCGGAGGAGAGACTGACAGATATGCATGAGCTAACTATTAAACAGGTCGACGTCTTTACTTGCAGGCCGTTCTGCGGCAATCCGGCAGGTGTCATTACCGAAGCCGATGGGCTGAGCGACGATGCTATGCAGATGATCGCAAGTGAAATGAAGATGAATCTTATCGAGATCGCCTACGTGACCCTCCCGAGGTCCCCCGATGCGCTTTTCCGCGTCAGGTTCTTCACACCGACCAAGGAACTCGATTGCAGCGGTCATGCACTGATGGCTTCTTGCTTCGCCCTCATAGAGGATGGCAAGATAGAACTAAATGACGGATTGACAGAGGTAAACATGGAGACCGGAACGGGAACGATCCCGGTTCACATCCATTTCCGTCGCGCCGGGGGCGACGACTCGCCGGATCCGGGAGAGCACACGATACTGAAGTTCGATGACACGGAGAAAAACGGCATACTGGACAGGATCATGATCAAGCAGCCCATCCACGAATTCATCAGCTCCCGAACCCCCGTGGAAGAGATTGCAAACGTTCTCGGAATCTCGACAGGCGACATAACGGCTACCGGCCTGCCTCTGGTGACTGCATCACACGATTTCACTTACCTCATAATACCTGTGAAGAACAGCGAAACGATACTCAATATGAAACCGGACCTAATCAAGCTGGGCCTGCTGAACAGAAAGTACGGCGTCCACACGAATCATATCTTCACGCTCGACACGCTGAGCCCGGACTGCATCTCCTACTCGCGGCACTTCGGCCCCGCCCTCGGATTCTGGGAGGATCCCGCTTCCGCCATACCGTCCGCCGGACTAGGCACCTACCTGGTCAAATATGGTATCAGCACCAAAAGCACAATGATAATGGAGCAGGGCAACGAGATCGACAGCCTGAGTAGAATCCATGTCGAAATCGACGGGGACGGAGACGATATGAACGGGGTCGGTGTGGGGGGCCAGGCGGTTACATCCATTGCCCGAAAGATCGACTCCGAAAGCAGGGAGATCATCGGTACCGTAAGGACTTGACGGTCTCAGCGATCGTACAGCCAACAACGCACGAAACGGCCCGGTTCATTCTCGATCAGACGCGGCCTGTCCTCCTTGCAGCGCGCCATCACTTCCGGACACCTCGTGTGGAATGCGCACCCGGTGGGAACGTCCATTGGCGAGGGGACATCCCCTTTGATGGCCGCCCTGACGGCCTTACGGCCCGGTTCGGGCAGCGGTATGGAATCCAGCAGCCCCCTGGTGTACGGATGCAGCGGTGCTTTGAAAATCATACCGGAATCGGCCAGCTCAACGATTTTGCCCAGGTACATCACGGCCACGGAATCGCTCACGTGCTCGACGATCCCAAGATCGTGGGCGATGAACAGGTAAGACAAACCCATATCCTCCTGTAGATCTTTCAACAGGTTGATTATCTGCGCCCTCACCGATACATCCAGCGCTGAAACCGGCTCGTCGGCCACTATTATATCCGGCTGAACGGCCAATGCCCTTGCTATACCCGCACGCTGCCTCTGGCCGCCCGAGAACTCGTGGGGGAACTTGGACGCGGCGGAAGGCGGGAGGCCCACCCTATCTAGGAGAGAGGCCACTACCGAGTCGATCTCGTTACGACCGGCCAACCTGTGAATCCTGATCCCCTCCGCTATCGTCTTACCTATTCTCATTCGGGGATTGAGCGAAGAGTAAGGATCCTGGAACACCATCTGTATCCTCCGTCTGGTTTTCCTGAGCTCCTTCCCCTTCAGCGCCATGAAATCGATGCCGTCGACGAAAACTCTCCCCTCATCGGGGGTCTCCAGCCTGAGGATGATCCTTGCTAGAGTGCTCTTGCCGCACCCGGACTCTCCGACGAGCCCGAGTGTTTTCCCTCTATAAAGCTCGATATCCACTCCATCAACGGCCTTTACCTGTCTTCCTGAAGACAGGAACAGGCCGACGGAAGACCGGAAATATTTCCTTATGCCCTCAGCCCTGAGAATTCCCAAGCTCAGCCCCTCTCGTTGAGCCAGCACCGTGAACTGTGGCTTCCGGTGATGGATATCATCGGTGGTTCCTCGATAGTGCACCTCTCCACTGCACTCGAGCACCTGTCGCTGAACCTGCACCCACCGGGAAGCCGGAGAGGATCCGGGACGCTCCCCGGGATAACCGGAAGCCTTCTCTTGACTGAACCCAATCTCGGCACGGAATCGAGAAGGCCGATCGTGTAGGGATGAGCGGGATTAGTGAAAAGCTCATCGAGCGGTGCCTTCTCGACGATACGCCCGGCATACATCACTATCACTCGTTCAGCCATCTGCGCCACAACCGCCAGATCATGCGTTATCAGGAGCAATGCCATCCCCATCCTCTTCTTCAGATCCAGAAGAAGCTCTATTATCTGCGCCTGCACGGAGACATCCAGCGCCGTGCTGGGCTCGTCGGCTATCAGCAGCTTAGGTTCGCAGCTCAGCGCCATAGCTATCATGACCCTTTGGCGCATGCCTCCGCTCATCTGGTGCGGATAATTCCTGTACCTGCTCTCCGGATCCGGGATGCGCACAAGGCGGAGCATCTCGATCGCCTTCTCCTTTGATCTCCTCCTTCCGAGCTTCTGATGAAGTCCGATAGCTTCGCGAACCTGCTCTCCGCAAGTAAAAACCGGGTTGAGGCTCGAGAGTGGTTCCTGAAAAATAATCGAGATCTCGTTACCCCTGATCTTCCTCATTTCCCTTTCGGGCAGATCGAGTGTTTCCCTTCCGTCGATACGAACGGAGCCTTCCGTAATACGCCCCGGCGGATCAGGGATCAGCCGCATCAGGGAAAGAGCCGTTACAGTTTTGCCACAGCCGGATTCCCCGACCAGCCCGACCGTCTCACCACGGCCGACTTCGAAATCGACACCGTCCACAACCCTTGCAGTACCCTCCTCCGTTTCGAATTCGGTTGTGAGCCCTTCCACTTTCAGCAAAACATCCCTATCCAGCATTTCTCCTTCCCACTCGCCGCCTACACCCGACCGACCCCTGAGTTCCTACACACATCAGCTATCAGGCCGGTGGATCGAGCTTGATATCAAACGTACTGCCTAGGATCGAATGCATCCCGAAGCCCGTCACCGAAAAGATTGTAGCCTATCACCGTTACAGCGATCGCCACTCCGGGAAAAGTCGATACCCACCATGCGCTCAGAAGCACATCCCTTCCACTGAAGATCATCTGCCCCCAACTCGGAGTCGGTTGGGGCACACCGAGGCCGAGAAAGCTCAAGGCCGCTTCGATAAGAATAATACGACCGATCCTTAGTGTAGCCGCCACGATTATCACGGTGAGCGTGTTTGGTATCAGATGCCTCAGCACTATTCTCCTCCCACCCACACCGAGGGCCTCGGCCGCCTGGATGAACTCCATGCCCTTGAGCGACAGCACCTGGCCTCTGACGAGCCTCGCGGTTTCCATCCAACTGGTCAATCCTAGAAGCACGATAATAAGCCAGACCGATCCTGAAAAGAGGGATATGCACGTAAGCAGCAGAAAGATCCTCGGGATTGCCAGCAGGCCGTCCACTATCCGCATCAACACCGCATCCACGATCCCACCTATGTATCCGGCAGCGGCCCCCACAGCCGAACCCAGCACGGCCGCGATCGCCACCGCTATAAAGCTTATCAGGAGCGAAATCCGGGCTCCGTAGAGTATTCGAGTAAGCACGTCCCTGCCGAATTTATCCGTACCGAGAAGATGCTGCTGGTTGGGAGCGTGGTACCTCATCCTCGGTATATCCCCCTGCTCCACGGGATCGTGCGTAGTCAAAACGGGTGCGAGGGCCGCTATCAAGTAGAAGATACCCACGATCACGGCCCCTGCCATACCCATGCGGTTCTTCCTGAATCTAGACCACCCGTCCGACCAGAGGGAACGCGGTCCCTTCGGACTTTTCTTCTCGCCGGGTCCGCTCACGAGCTTTCACCCCCCGTGATCGATATCCTGGGATCCAGCACTGCATAACCGATATCAGCCAGCAGATTACCCAGGATCACCATCACCGAAACAACGAAATTCACGGCTAGAAGGACAGGGTAGTCCCTACCGTATATTGCATCGACCATGAGACTGCCCATACCGGGCCATGAGAAAACCTTCTCGGTCACTACCGCACCGCCAAGCAGAAAAGGTATGCTCAATCCTATTATCGTAACCGCCGGGAGCGCCGCATTCTTTATGGCGTGCTTGAGATATATCCTGCTCGCAGGAAGGCCTTTCGCCTTCGCGGTCCTCATGTAATCTTCCTTGAAAACATCCAGCATGCTGCCACGCATGTAACGGGCCATACCAGCGGCGGAGGAGACCCCGAGCACGAACGCGGGGAGCACTAGGTGCCATAACCGGTCCAAGAAAAGGGCGACGCCTCCGAGCTCGCCTGCCCCGACCGTCTGCATATGGGAGGACGGCAGGATCCCGAGCTTGAGTGAGAACAGGAGTATCAACATGAACGCCAGCCAAAATGACGGAATGGAGTATACGAACAGTGCGGAGACCGTGTTCACCCTGTCGAACAGCGAATGCCGCCTTACAGCGGAAGCGACGCCTAGTGCAACACCGCACACGATATAGAGGAACAGTGCGGATACAGTCAAGCGCAGTGTGTTCGGTATTGCATCGGCCAGAAGGCTCTTCACGGGCCTGTTGTAACGCAGGCTCGTTCCGAAATCTCCACGCACGAAACTGCCCATCCATCTGAGATACTGCTCGGCGACAGGCTTGTCCAATCCCATTCGCTCCCTGATCAGCTCTACGGTCTCCGGCGCTATCTCTGGATTATAGTACCGAGCCATCGGATCACCGGGTGCCAGCTGGAGCAGAATGAATGTTATGGTCAGCACTATGAATACGAGCAGAACCGCCTGGAGCGATCTTCTAAGCAGAAAACGTAGCATCATACTGCCACCTCTTCATTCAGGAGAGCTTCGAACTCCCCTGCCTTCGCCAGCCTCCTGCGCTCTATATCGTCCAGATCCCGCATACCGAACTCGAATGCTTCCCATTCGGCATCGAACACCTCTTCGAATGCCTCGATGAGCGAGGCTCTCATCTCATCAGCACCGACATCCCTTCCCGCTTCCTCGTAAACGCTCGTGATCCTCCTTCCGAGAGATTCTTCATCTCCACCTGTATACCTCACGATAGCCGCGGAGGCCGGGCGCATCAGTATCGATCCGTGCTGAAGCACGGATGACCTCGTCCTTCTCTGCGCGCTGCCGACGAGCTTCCTGCCCGCTGCTGCTATCTCGTGACGGCTGACCGAAGATAGGCAGGGGGAAAGGAGTCCGGTTCTGCCGGGCGGACGGCAACCTCTCACCAGCCCGGCCCCGACACCTACCGAACGAAAGGCTCTCACCAGTACCTTCGCTATCATCCTGAAAGAAATATCTAGACCGGAATCGAAGAGGACCGAACCGGCTGGTGCGGCTATGCAGTAGGTAAGTTCCCCGTCGTGCAGGAGCGCCCTTCCCCCGGTTATCCTGCGCACGATGTCGATCCCATCATTACGCACCGCATCGATATCGAGAGCCTTGACCGGATTCTGATGAAATCCGATGGAAAGAGCAGGGGGATCGAACCTGTAGATCCTCAGCACCGGCGGCATACTCCCCTCCCCCGTCCGGTCGAGGAGAAATTCATCCCGGGCCATATTCTCACTACCGGAAGCCGGGCCGTCATCTATGAGAAGCCATCGGCCCATACCATCCCACTTCCATTTCCGCCCGTTCAATCGAACGGCCAGCAGAGATCGGGATTCCGGGCGGCTGTAGCCTCGTCGAGCCGCCTGACCGGTGTATTTACCGGCGCCTCTAGCAGGAGCTCGGGATCGTTCTTCGCCTCCTCCGCAATCAACCTCATGAATTCGGCGAAGCGGTCGAGATCCTCCTTGCTCTCGGTTTCCACTGGTTCGATCATGAGGGCCTCGTCTACAATCAACGGGAAATATACGGTAGGGGCGTGCACACCGTAATCGAGCAGGCGTTTGGCCACATCGACCGTGCGCACGCCGTATTTCTTCAGGTTCCTCGCCGAGATCACAAACTCGTGCATGCAGGGTCCGGGATAATCGAGATCGAAATGATCCTTTAGAATCGACATAAGGTAATTCGCGTTGAGTATCGCGTTCTCCGAAGCCTCTCTCAACCCCGCAGCCCCCAGTCTTCTTATATAGGCGTAAGCCTTGATGAATACATTGAAATTGCCGAAAAAGGAGTGGATAGTGCCTATCGATCTTTGTGAATCGTGCGACAATCCAAATGAATCCCCTTCCCTTACGACCCGTGGGATCGGCAGGTAATCCGAGAGATGCTCCTTGACGCCAACGGGGCCGGAACCGGGACCGCCGCCGCCGTGCGGCGTGGAAAAGGTCTTATGGAGGTTCAGATGCATGATGTCTATTCCTATCTCTCCGGGCCTGATTATACCGAGCAGGGCGTTCATGTTCGCCCCGTCCATGTATACGAGTGCGCCGGCTGAGTGCATCATCTCCACGATCTCGACTATATCCTTCTCGAAGAGACCCAGCGTATTCGGCAGCGTCAGCATAAGCACCGCCGTCTTATCGTCTATCTCCCGTCCCAGCTCATCCGGATCGATCAGCCCCTTATCGTTCGACCGTACCGTCTTTGGACTGAATCCGCATAGAGCCACGCTCGCCGGATTCGTTCCATGGGCGGAGTCGGGTACGAGTACGGTTTTCCGGTTCGGATCCTTCTCCTCGAGATACGCCTTGGCGATCATCATCCCGAGCAGCTCGCCATGGGCTCCGGCCGCCGGCTGAAGCGTGAATGAATCCATACCGCATATCTCGCACAGCGCCGATTCGAGCTCGAACATCACCTCGAGAGCGCCCTGCACATCCTCCGCTCTCTGCCGGGGATGTATGCCGGTGAATCCCGCCAATCCCGCTGCCTCCTCGTTGATCAGAGGATTGTATTTCATCGTGCAGCTGCCAAGCGGATAGATCCCTCTATCTATGCTGTAGTTCTTGGACGCAAGATCCATGTAATGGCGTATGACCTCCTGCTCCCCCACCTGTGGCAGCCCGATCGGTGTCTTCCTGGAATCGGGCAGGTCTATCCGGTGATCGGGGCAGTCATTCGGCGGAATGAAATCCCCACCCCTACCCTTCCTTCCTTTCTCGAATACAGTCTTACTCATCCGATCCTCCGATCTCCTCGATAAGGCTCCTGTAGAGTTGCAGTTCGTCCTTCGTGCGCTTCTCCGTAACGGCAACGAGGAGGGATCGGTTCCCGAGCTCGGGAAAATCTCTCTCGAGCGGTATGCCCGCCAGGACACCCGCCTCCCTGGCTCTCGTGCAGAAATCCGCGGCGGGGACAGAAACACGGATTACGAATTCCTGGAAGAACTCACCGCTGAAAGGCAGATCGCAGTACGTCGAGTCCGACAGCATCGAATGGAGGGCATGAGCCTTCGACATGCTCTGAACGGCCACTTCCCTGAATCCCTTCTCGCCCAGGGCCGAGAGGTATACAGCGGCCGAGAGGGCGCACAATCCCTCGTTGGTGCATATATTCGAAGTGGCCTTTTCCCTTCTGATGTGCTGTTCACGCGTTTGCAGGGTCATAACGTATCCACGGCTGCCGTCCTTATCGACGGCACCGCTGATCAGGCGGCCTGGGCATTTTCTTATATACGATTTCTTAGTGGCCATGAATCCGAGTAGTGGACCGCCGAAATTCTGTGGATTTCCCAGGGACTGCCCCTCACCGACAACTATATCGGCATCGTATTCGCCCGGCGGTGCGAGTACGGCCAGTGATACGGGATCCACGTAGGAAACAAGAAGCGCGCCCTTCGAATGTACGAGGTCGGATATCTCCGGGGCCTTCTCGATTATTCCGAAATAGTTCGGCTGGGATATCACGACCGCGGACGTATCACCGTCGATTGATCTCTCCAGCATTCCGGTATCGAGCGATCCATCCTCGAGGAAGGGAACCTCTCCGATATCGATGCTCTTTCCCTTGGAGTAGCTTTCGAGAACCGCCCTGGCGCCGGGATGCAGCGCCCGGGGCACGAGCACCTTGGACTTCCGCTTGATCGCGCAGGACATGATTACGGATTCGGCCAGAGCGGTCGCCCCGTCGTACAAGGAGGCGTTCGCCGCCTCCATTCCGGTCAGTCTAGAGATCATTGTCTGGTACTCGTAGATCGCCTGTAGCGTCCCCTGGCTCACCTCCGCCTGGTATGGCGTGTACGACGTGTAGAACTCTCCTCTAGAGAGAACGTACCTCACAACAGCAGGGATGTAACGGTCGTATATGCCTCCACCCAAGAAGCTCGCCATGCAGGAGGCCGGGTGGTTCTTCGAGGCGATTCGCCGGAACAGCGAGGCCACCTCGGCCTCGCTGAGAGGAGGTGGGAGATCAAGCCCATCCTCGACGAGTATGCCGTCCTCCAAGGTTTCGAACAGCTCGCCGATAGAGGATGCACCGATGCTTCTCAGCATATCACTTCTGTCTTCATCTGTGTTCTGGATATAGCTCATCTGTCATTCCTCTTCGTCGTCGTTCTCCTCGGAATCCTCCGGTTCCTGCTCGCCCAGAAACTCCTGATACTCCTCATAGCTGAAAAGGGCGTCCAACTCCACCGGATCCTCCATCTTTACCTTGACGAACCAACCTTCTCCGTATGGATCGCTGTTGATTACCTCCGGCGAGTCGATGACCTTTTCGTTCACCTCGGTCACCTCCCCACTGACGGGGGAGAAGATATCGGCGACGGTCTTGACCGCCTCGATCGTCCCGATCGGATCCATTTGCTTCACGTTTGTGCCAGGCTCCGGCAGCTCTACGTATACTATGTCTCCTAGCTCGCCGGAGGCGTAGTCGCTTATGCCGATTACGGCCATTCCTTCCTCGACGTAAACCCATTCGTGTTCTTTCGTGAACGTGCAATCCTTTGGAACCATCGATCACCTTCCTTTTAGAGTTCGATTCAATCGCCTGCACGACTTTTATAAAACGGTAATTCTACTAATCCGGCCGCGACCGCCTTCCCCCTTATGTCTATCGAAAAATCCCCGTTTTCCGGATCTATATCACTCGACACGATCGCCATGGCCAGACTCTTTTCCAGGGTGGGAGAGAATGTCCCGGACGTCACCACACCGATTTTCCGCGATCCCTGCTTGACCTCGAATCCCTGCCTGGCGATCCCCCTGCCCCCCAGTTCGAAGCCCACAAGCTTCCGGGCCGGTCCCTCATCCCTTTCAGACTCGAGTGCTTCACGCCCAACATAGTCACCTTTTTTGAACTTCACAACCCATGATAGGCCGGCTTCCAGCGGAGAGGTCTTCTCATCGAGCTCGTGCCCGTAAAGGCAGAAAGACGGTTCGAACCTCAACGTATCCCTTGCCCCCAGCCCTATCGGCGCCGCTCCGATATCCCTGCCCTTCTCCAGGAGTTCCTTCCATAGCCCCGCCGCCATTTCGGGCTTAACGTATATCTCATAACCGAGCTCACCAGTATAGCCGGTCCTCGAGAGAATCACCTCGCTCCCATCGTGCTCGAAACTTATAAACCTGTAGTAGCTCAATTCCTCAATATCCTTTTTGACTGTCGAAGATATCCCGCATGACTTGAGAAGGTCAAGCGAACGCGGTCCCTGCACGGCTATCTGCGCCGTAGAATCACTCAGGTTCTTGATCTCCAGCCCCTCGGGGACCAGCTCCTTGACGTGTTCGTAGATCTTCTCAGTATTCACTGCGTTGACTACGAGAAGGATCCTCTTCTTCGAGAATTTGTACACGAGAAGGTCATCGAGCACCTTCCCCCCGTTGTTGCACGCAACCGTATAACGGATCTGTCCGTCGTCCTGCTTGACGACCTTCTGTGTAACCACGTATTCGACAAACTCGTCGGCGCCGTCGCCTGCGACCTCTATCTCCCCCATATGGCTTACATCAAAGAGCCCCACCTTGCTCCGCACCCTCCTGTGCTCGGCAAGAATACCTTCGAAGGTCACAGGCATGTCGAATCCGGCGAACTCGACGATCCTTCCGCCCTGCTCGATATGCGAATCGTATAGTGCTGTTTTCTTCGACATAATCAACCCCTTTGATTAACCCCAATCACCATCATTGGTCAATATCAATTTATATTCTTTTTCCTCTTTTATCCCTTTTTTCGATCGGTGGCTTCATGAACTTTCGCAGCATGCCGCCTGTATGGGAACGTTCGCACTCGACGATCTTGCCCGGAGTGCCCGAGAATACAACCTCACCGCCCCCTTCGCCGCCCTCCGGGCCCAGATCTATAATGTGATCGGCCAGCCTTATGATATCCGGATTGTGCTCTATGACGAGTACGGTGTTACCCCTATCAACCAGTTCGTCGAGCACCATCATCAGCAGTTTGACATCCTCGAAGTGAAGCCCGGTGCTGGGCTCATCGAGAATATAAACCGTATTCCCCGTCCCGATCTTCGATAGCTCCGAGGCGAGCTTCACCCTCTGGGCCTCACCGCCCGAAAGGGTTGTCGCCGGCTGACCCAGACGCATGTATCCGAGTCCTACATCGCAGAGCACGCTGAGTTTCCTCCTGACTGCCGGTATATTCTCGAAAAAATCCAAAGCCTCGACGACCGTCATATCCAGAATCTCCGCAATGTTGCGGTTCTTGTAAGAAATCTCGAGTGTCTCCCTGTTGTACCGCTTCCCCTTGCACTCCTGGCAGTGCACGTATACGTCAGGAAGAAAGTGCATCTCTACTTTAATCATGCCCTCACCCCTGCATGCCTCGCACCTCCCCCCCCTGACATTGAAACTGAACCTTCCGGGTTTATAGCCTCTGACCCTGGAAGGGGGCAGTTTCGAGAATATATCCCTGATGGGGCCGAACACGCCGGTGTAGGTGGCGGGATTCGAACGCGGAGTTCTTCCTATAGGGGACTGATCGATATTGATCACCTTGTCTATGAGCTCGATCCCCTCGATCCCATCATGCAACCCCGCAAGTTCCGTGCTTTTGTAGAAGTGTCGCTTCAGCGCTCGGTAGAGGATATCGTTCAGAAGCGTGCTCTTGCCGGACCCGGATACACCCGTGATACATACCAGTTTTCCAAGAGGAAATTCCACGTCGATGCTTTTGAGATTGTTCTCACGGGCGCCGACTACTTTTAGAACACGGCCGGTTCCCCTGCAGCTCTTCGTTTTCAGTTCGAAGAACCGCTCCTTTTTCAGGTAGCGCCCGGTAAGGCTGGCCGAAGCCTTGATAATACTCTGCGGGGGGCCGGCTACCACAACCTCACCGCCGTTCTCGCCCGCCCCGGGCCCCAGATCGATAACGTAGTCGGCCGAAAGTATAGTATCCCGGTCGTGCTCTATCACAATCACCGTGTTGCCCGCTTCCTTGAGCTGTGTGAGTGTGGATATCAACTTGGCGTTATCCCTGTGATGAAGGCCTATAGTCGGTTCATCGAGTATGTAGAGAACACCAACCAGCCTGGATCCGATCTGAGTGGCCAGCCTGATTCGCTGAGCTTCACCGCCGGCGAGGGTCTTCGCGGAGCGATCCAAGGTGAGATAGCTCAATCCCACATCATCCAGGAACACCAATCTCGAAAGTATCTCCTTTATCAGGGGATCCCCGATGATCCTGTCGTTTCCCGCCAGTTCGAGCCTATCGAAGAACTCCCTCGCCCTTTCGACCGTCATGCCCGAAACCTGGGCGATATTCCTGCCGTCGATCGTAACGGCGAGGCTCTCGGGCTTGAGCCTGCTGCCTCCGCATTCCTTACACGGGGTCGTGGTCATGAACCGCTCTATCCAGCGCCGTATACCTTCGGATTTCGTTTGGCGGTACCTTCTTCTCAGATTCGGTATGACCCCTTCCCACTTCGTGTAGTATTCGCCCTTTCCCTTCTCGAAATCGTAGTATACGACGATCTCCTCATCCGAACCGTAAAGCACCAGCTTCCTGACCTTCTTCGAATGCTTGACGAAGGGTTTATCGAGTGAGAATCTGTACTTTTTCGCAAGTGATTCCAACCGGAAGCGGAACCAGTTCTGCTTGAGCGGACCGACCGGCGCGAGCGCACCCTCTGCTATGCTGAGCCCCGTATCGGGAACGACCAACTCCATGGCGAAATCCATTCCCGCCCCGAGGCCGTGACACGCCGGACACGCCCCGTATGGGGAATTGAAAGAGAACATTCTCGGTGAGATCTCTCCGAGGCTTCTACTACAGTAAGGGCAGGAGTGCTCCAGGCTGAATAATCTCTCATTACCGTTCTCGAGAACGCTGACGACACCCCCGCCGACTCCAGCCGCTATCTCGGTGGAATCCGCCAGGCGCCTCTCGATTCCCTCCTTGACCTTCAGCCTGTCAACAACCACCTCGACCGAGTGCTTCTTGTTCTTCTCCAGATCAATATCCCCGCTAAGCTCCATCATCGAACCATCGATGCGGACCCTTGTAAAACCATCCCTGATTAGCTTCTCGAACAGCGCACGGTGCTGCCCCTTGCGTCCCTTTACGACTGGTGCCATTATGACCAGGCTGGTCCCTTCACCCGTCCCCTTCAGTTTATCTACTATCTGGGCTATCGATTGTTTTGATATGCTGCGTCCGCAACCCGGGCAGTGAGGAGCTCCTGCACGCGCGAAAAGCACTCTCATATAATCGTGTATCTCGGTAATGGTGCCGACTGTCGAACGCGGATTCCGCGATGTTGTCTTTTGGTCGATCGAGATTGCGGGGGAGAGCCCCTCGATGCTGTCAACATCGGGTTTTTCCATCTGCTCGAGAAACTGTCTGGCGTAGCTCGACAACGATTCCACATAGCGACGCTGCCCTTCCGCATATATGGTGTCGAAAGCCAGTGAAGACTTTCCGGAGCCGCTCAGTCCGGTTATCACGACAAGCTCGTTACGTGGAATCTTGACGGTTAAATCTTTGAGATTATGCTCACGTGCTCCCTTGACTACGAGATGCTCACGAGCCATCCATATGTCCTTTCCCTCCGCTGACGCCCGGCCCTTTCCCTTCATCCGGCGGATCAGCGGCGCCCTGAAGACGATCGAGCGCTTTCTTCGCCACCGACCCCCAGTCTGATCCAGCACCATGGGCCGAAATCACGTCGTTGTAAATCTTCTCAGCCGATCCCCTGTTCCCCATCATCTCGTAGCATGCCGCGGCTTCGAGCTTCGAGGTCACGGCCCACATTCCTCCCGTGCGCAGATAGGGTACACGTAAGAATTCCCGGACTGCTTCGGAGCACTCCCCCAGACTCTTCAGGCTCATTCCCGCCCAGTAATGCGCTCTGCCCCGCTGCTCTTCGTCCGCAGCGACCGCCGGTATCCTCGTGTAAACCTCGTATGCCAGCCTGTGCCTGCCGGCCTGGTTATAGCAGAATCCGAGATTGAAGAAGGTCTCCACGATTCCCTCCCTGGCAGGAAAAAGCTCGGTGATCCGCTGCCAGGTCGACGCCGCCCTCTCCCATTCCTCGAGATCCTGGTATAGGTTTCCCAGATTTCTCATCGCCATGTATTTGAAATCCTCATCGCTCGACGCTTCCGCGGCTAGTGCGTAATACCTCACGGCGAGGTTCGGATTGCCGGATGCATAGTAGGCCGATGCAAGCTTGAAATACGCCTTATCGATGATCTTCGAATTGGGTGATTCGCGCAGGAAGATGCTGAGCCTGCCGGCCGCATCCTCGTAACCTCCACGTTTCATATCGCAAACGGCCAGATGGAACAAGGCGCGTGCCGCTTCATCCGTGCCGCCGAAAGACTCCCTGATGCCGTCCAGTGTCTCCTGAGCTTCGGCATACTGTCCCCTCTCCACTTCCGCTATCCCCTTCTCGAGAAGTACTGCGGCCGTGCCCTCCAAACCGGGGCAGCGTGCGGTCAGCATCATCATGTCGCGGTTCGCGTCGTCGATTTCACCGATCCTGTAATAGGACCTCGCCCTTCCGGCGACCGCACTGCATGTATCAGCACCGTCGATTCTCAGAGACCTGGAGTAGCTGCCGGCTGCAAGCTTGTACTCGCCGTTGTCGAACAGGATATCAGCGAATAGCTCCAGGTTGGCGGCGCTTGGCTCGAGTGACACTAATTCCCCGATCAGCTTCCTAGCCCCGCCCACGTCACCACCGGCGTACAATCGCCGGCCCGCCCTGCGAATCACCCTGATCCTAAGGCTCCTCTCGAGGGATTCGTTCCCTGCCATAATGAAGATTATTGAATCGGAACTTGCCGAACGGCCCATACTCTCGAGGGCCAGGGCCTGCCTGTAAGCCGCCTCTAACGAAAGGTCGCTGCTGGGGTAGCGCACGGTGAACTCCCCGTACGTACCGGCCGCCTTATCAAAATCGCGCAGGTAGTAATAACAGTCACCCAATCTGAGCATACATTTTTCGGTATACGATGCACGTCCCCCACGGTCGATGCAGTCCAGGTAAGCATCCCGAGCATTCTCGTAGTCCCCGAGTCTCATATACAGCTCGCCGAGATCGTAGAGAACCAGCACGCTCCTCGGATCGGAGCCGCTCATCGATATGAAATCAACGAAGGATGAGACCGCCTCATCCGATTCCCCCCGAATTCTCATCAGATAAGCCTTCTTCAGGGCCGCCTCCATCCGTTCCTCACGTGGAGCGTCATTACCGAGCAGTACACCGCATATGACCAGAGCGCTGTCCGCCGCCCACGACTCGCCCTCCTTCGCTGCATCGTAGAGGAAATCCATCTTCCTTCCTAGAGCCCACCACCCATCATCCCCATCACCGTAGAAACCGTAAAACTCATCCAGCCTGGAAAGCTTTGTTTCGAGGTTCCATTTGGAAAACTTCAGCTCCAAATATCCCCTGTGGGCCGACCCGCCCCAGCGCGTCCCGGTAAAGTTTCGCGCCACTTCGAGCCACTTGGATAGTGCCTTCTCACGATCACTATCAGAAGCCCGGCCCGCAGAGGCGTCCAACTCGTACTTTCTGATGTGGCTCCGGCCGATGTAGTAATGCGCCTTTGGAGCGAGAGAATCGGGAAGCCCCGCGTCGACGGCTTCTTTCAGTCGGCCGATGGCCCCTTCGGTATCGCCGGCGATATCGGCCAGCACAACACCCGTATCAAGCAACCTCTCCGCCCTCGGCTTATCGGAAGCGGCTATCCGTTCAAGCATCTCGGCCGTATCCCGTCCCCATCTCTGCACGAACGACAGCGCATCGAGCCTCTCCCCGGCATCCTCCGCATAGGGTCCGAAGGGAAAATTATCCTCGAGCAGCCTATACCCATCCTCGGCCCCTGCAACATCCCCCAAGGCCTCTCTCAAACGACTTGCCCGCCAGAGCGCCCGTTCGCCTCTCTCTCCATCTCCGTCCTCTTTCATTATCATATCCAGGTAGACCAAGGCGGAAAGCGTATCGGCAAGCTGCTCCGAAGAGACCGATGCCAGGCGTTCCAGCACCGAAAGCCTTTCATCGCCGACCGCACCTTCGAGAAGCACGAGATGGTAAACCCTGGAGGCCTCACCGTACGCCCCGGCTTCAAGCAGCAGGCCGGCCTCGAGCCTGAGGGCCTCACCTATGTGAGGCGATCCAGCATAATGACGTCTGAAATCCCTCACCACCTCGAGTGCCTCGCTTGTTTTTCCCTTCTCCGATAGTATGCCTGCCTCGATGATCCTGATGGCGCCCGTGCTGTCTACAACCGCCCCCTCACGCCCGCACTCCCCTATCAGCTCAAGAGCCTCATCGAGTTTTCCCAGCCTGCGTGCCGCTTCTATCGAATTCATGAAGACATCGCCCCTGCGCGGCGAGTCAGGGAAGTCTTCGAGGTACTCCCTCGATCCATCCAGAAGAGGACCGTCCGAACCGGTAGATCTTTGAATATCGATGATCTTGAACAGGGCCTTTTCACGCAGTGATTTCTCCCTGTAGTTATCCATAACCTTTCTGAAATACTCCTCGGCCTTCTCCATCTCTCCGGATTCGAGCGACCTGTCCCCGAGTTTGATCAGGGCCAAGGCCGCAACGGGCGATGAGGGATATCCCGATACGATCCGTTCCAGCGTCCTGTCGGCTTCGAGATCCCTTCCTATGTTTATGAGGGAGAGGGCCAGGCTGTACCCCACCCTCGGAGTCAGATCGGAATCACCAGCCTCGCCGAATAGCCTCCTGAGCACACCGGCGGCTTCCCCGGGATCACCGGCCGAGAGCAGGCACTCACCAGCTTCAAGCGCGGCCTGTGAAGCCAGGGGACAGTCGACATATTCCTCTCCCACCGAGAGGAATTCCCCAGCGGCCTCCCTGTACCTCTTCATCGCCGCCAATATCCGGCCACGGTAGAACCTGGCCTTGCAGGCACTCTCGTCGCCCGGGTATGAATCGAGAAAAGTCCCGAATGCATCAAGTGCTCTCAGGGCTTCACCGGCCTGCATGTAGGCCTCTCCGGCATTGAATATGGCATCGGCTCTGAATACGCTTCTGGGGTACTTATCCGCAAAACGGAGAAACTCCTCGGCCGCGGCTACAAACATACCATCTGACTTGAGCCTCATGGAGAAGCGAAAATCCTCATTTTCACCGGCTTGTACGGGCGAAACCGACGGCTGAACGAGCAGGATGAAAAGTGACAGTGAAACAATCAAAGGAACATGTAAGCGAATGATTTTCAACAAATTCCCTCCTGAAATGGATGGAGGTGAAATGAAAAAGGACATTATAAATTAGCAAATGGAATCGACTCGGTCAACAGGGAAGCTCCACGGTGAAAGGACCTCCGCCCGCTGCCGCGGTGGAGGCTCCCGGCGGGAGTTCACATACCCTTCGGTAAGTCCACGCCGCGGAACGTTGGTGCCGAATCGAGGGATATAATCACCCATCTAGGGAGAAAGCCTGTTCAGCAGGCGGGGAAAGGGAATCGTTTCACGCACATGCTTTATCCCGCATATGTAGGCCAATGTGCGTTCGACACCGAGCCCGAATCCCGAATGAGGAAACGCTCCGTAGCGGCGAAGGTCGATGTACCATTCGAAGGCTTTCCTGGGCAGTCCCTCCTCCTCTATTCGTCTTTCCAGAAGTTCCAGGTCATGTATACGCTGCCCCCCTCCTATTATCTCCCCGTAACCCTCCGGTGCGAGAAGGTCCACAGACAGGCTCAGATCTGAATTATCCGGATCGGGCTGCATGTAAAACGCCTTGATGGCCGATGGGAACCGATGCACGAAGAACGGTCTGTCAAACCTTCCGGCCAGGACGGTTTCGTCGTTGCCTCCGAAGTCACCACCATACTCGAAATCCACGCCGCTTTCTCCAAGGATTCCCGCCGCCTCATCGTACGATATCCTCGGGAACGGTGGTTGTACGGCTTCGAGTATCTTCACGTCCCGCTCGAGCACATCGACCAGTATATCCCTGTACGATTCCAACGATCTGCCGACGATCTCGACGATGAAATCCTCGGCCAGCTGAATTATGTCGTCCAATTCGGCAAATGCGACCTCCGGCTCGACCATCCAAAACTCTATGAGGTGCCTGCGTGTCTTGGACTTCTCGGCCCTGAAGGTCGGCCCGAAGCAGTAAACCTTCCTGAAAGCCGCTGCGGTGGCTTCGTTGTACAGTTGGCCGCTCTGCGTGAGGAACGCCCTGTCACCGAAGTAATCGGTTTCGAAGAGCGTCGTGGTCCCTTCGCATGCATTGGGCGTGAATATCGGCGTATCACAGCATATGAAGCCCCTGTTATCGAAGAACTCCCTTATAAACCGGATAAGACCCGCCCTTACCTTGAGAATCGCATGCTGACGCGAGCTTCGCAACCAGAGATGCCGGTGGTCCATCAGAAACGGCATGCCGTGCTCTTTCGGTGTTATAGGGTATTTCTCAGCGTACTGCAGCACCTTCAATCCCAAGATACCCAGCTCGTACCCGCCGGGTGATCTGCTGTCCTCGCGGACATCACCCTGTGCCTCGATGCACGATTCCTGAGTCAGGCGGGAGACTTGCTCGAATAGTTCATCGCCTACGGACGAGCGTTCCACTATACACTGAATGATACCCGTGCCGTCGCGCATCAGAATAAAGAGGATCTTTCCGCTGGATCTGATATTGTAAACCCACCCTTTGAGTGTTACTTCCTCTCCGGTGTACGCTCCGACATCGGATATTTCGACCAATTGCATCTCTAGCTCCCTTGATTCTCCATTCCCGTTTACTCTCTCAACTCCAACTCTCCGGCTTATTTATTAACACCCTTTTCGATCGAAGTAAACACAGAAATAACTCCTGATTCCAGCTAAAGATACGTCGATCGTTAGCGGCACGATTTTTGCCGAAGTGCTCTGAAAGGGGAATAGTAGCATTCAGGAGAGCGCGGAACTACGTGAAAATAGGTGAAAAACAAAACCTTACATAAGATCATGATCCGGGGAGCCGTCCGAGCTGCACTCGTAACTTTATTCGTTATTGCATTTTGCACTCCAGCACGGGCCAGCTCCCTAGAGCGCATCGACAGTACCAACCTCAGAAAGCATACATCCCATGAACTTACTATGGGATCGCCTTCATTCGCTCTCACATCGAGGATACTGTACAGGGAGGGACTGGAGCTGGTCGAGCTTGGCAACAGTGACAAGGCCCGAGAGAAGTTTCTTCTGGCCGCGGAGCTCTCGGGTGATTTCCCGGATCCGCTGTACTCGCTCGCCCTGTTGGAGCTCAAGTGTCTCGACACGGTGTTCATTCAATACCTCATCGAGGGGATCGAACGTCAGATCGGCGGTTACCATACACAATCACTCCTGGGACTCAACCTGATGCTCATAACGGCCGCTTCCATGCTCGCTACGATCTCGATCATTCTCCTTGTTCTCGTAATAAAGTACTGGCCCATGCTGGTTCATAAGTTCAACGAGCTGTATTCAAAGCGGTTCGCGTTCCATCCGGATAGCTTCGCAGGACTTCTTGTCGCCGTTGCACTCGTGATTATGAGGCTTGGTGCAGCTCTGTACTCATCGATTCTGGTTCTCGTACTCTGGCCCTGCATGAACCGGAAGGAAAAGGGCGTAGTTGTGGCCATGATGCTCCTCATTTCTGCCGGATCGATACTGACCGCCGGCTCCGGCATATTCCTGCCAGCGCTCGACAGCGGAAGCGTCACGCGCCGTCTTGCTTTGATAAACGAGAGGGGAGCCGACGAGGACCTCATCAGGACGATTGGCGAGATCGATGATCCCGCTTTCGAGGCGGAGAGGAAATACGCGCTGGGAACGCTGATGTACCGCCTGGATCAACTGGATCTGGCCAAACAGTACCTCCTGGAGTCGGTCTCGATGAAGAGCGATTTCGCGGCCGCCTACCTGAACCTAGGAAACATCTACTTCAAGCAGGGGGAATACGATAAGGCACTCGCAGGTTATCAGAACGTTATAGCGATCGATTCGACCAACGCACTCGCACACTACAACATCGGCCAGACCTATATAAACAAGATGCTGTTCGGACAGTCGAGCTTCGCTCTTAAGAACGCGAACAAACTTGGTATCGAGGACTTCAGGAAGGCAAATCCGGCAACCAGGCTCGAGAAACAGGCGGTCTATTCCTGTGGATTCGACCGTACCGAGCTGTGGCGCATTGCGGCCCGTGAAGCCGATATGATCGATGGTGTTCCCGTCAGTGAGGTCCTGCAGCCGTTCACACTGTTCCCTTTCCATAGGATATGGATCCTGCTTCTGGCGACGATGATAATAGCCCCTATAATCTCCAGGAGTACACCGGCAAGCTGGAAGGTGTTCCGCTGCGATAACTGCGGCACCGCGACCTGCACCGAATGCTCGGATGCCGAGACCGGAATAAGGCTGTGCTCGAGCTGCTCCGGCGTCATCGAGGGACTCTCCAGCCTAAAGGTGATGGAGGCGCTGCTCCGTCACAAGAGGCAGAAGATAGGGGATGAAAGAAACAGAAGGAACAGGTGGAAGATATATCTCGTCCCCGGGGCATCATACATATATCACGGTTATGTCTTTTCCGGTGCGATAGTATTGGTAGCCGGCGCTTGTGCTTTCCTGTCCCTCGCCTGGGGCGGTTTCTATTTCAAGGATCCTAGGATATTCTACCTTCACATGTCCCTGTGGAAAATCATAATTCCTACAGCATTGTTGGTACTGGGATATTTCGTTTCCCTGAGAGTGAAGGCGCCTCCGGAACCGAGAAACTACAGGATTCTGCCGCCGGAGTTGAAGGTCGCCGATAGTAGCGAGACACGGACCGTGGAAAATCGGGAAGAGGAAGAAGAAAAAACTCCCGAGGCCCTGCTGTCGGACCTGTTGTAGAAAGGCAAGGAAATGGCATTCGAGGGTGATGTAAAGGATTTCGGCCTCAGTGAAATATTCCAGCTTATCTCGCTGCAGCAGAAATCCGGTCTGCTCTCGATATCGGGAAAGGACCACGTGGCCGTCTTCTTCAGGGACGGCACGGTCATATCGACGAGAGACAGGCGCAACAGAGCCAGGGATCCGCTCAAGGACTATCTTCTGCGTTATGGATTCATAGGCAGGACGGAGATGAACAACCTGCAGCAGATCCAGGCTGAGACGAATCTTGATCTGACCGACATCCTTGTCTCGGAAAAGTACTTCTCCGAGGATGAGTTGAAATTAATATTCTCCGAACAGATCCAGGAAACGATACAAGATGTCCTTAGCTGGCCGAAGAGCCATTACAAGTTCATAATGGGTAAACAGATGCTCAAGGGAGTGAAATTCTACACTTCCATACAGGTCGATGGCCTGCTGATGGAGAGCATGAGGCGGATCGACGAGCTGCCCGAGCTGAAGCGCATATTCCCGGAGGACGGCATAGTCCTACGGCGGTTGAATATGCCGGTCGAGAATCCCCCGCCCCTGAGCAAGTACGAGGAATTCATGTTCGAACTCCTCGACAGGGACAGGAGCATAGACTGGCTGATCTCACAGGCCAGGATGCCAATGTTCTGCACCTACGAAGCCCTGAAAAACCTTCTCGAGAAGGAGCTGCTCGAGATAATAGAGGAATCCAGGCCCTCGATGTCGGTTCAGCGCGACGAGGTGTTAAGGAATGAGGTTGCAAGGAGGGGAAGATTCGCCCCGGCCTTCGCAGCCGTCATCATCCTGATCGCGAGTTTCACGATCGGCGAGTATGTCGTACCCGCAATCGCCGGTTCGGGATGGAACTATAGAACCCTCACCGGCCTCATAGATCCCTTAGCCCGCCCGGAGGCGATCGGCTCTCCCTCGCTGAAACGGATAGAGAATGCTCAGATGGAGGAGTCGATAAGAGAGGGACTTGAGCAATACAAGGCATCGAAGGGCTCCTATCCTTTCATTCTGGAAATACTCGCCGCCAGAAAGATAGTCCCGGGCGACTTGGTGGAAATGGCGGACCGGGCGGGTCTAGAGTACAATCCCGAAAAGGACGGTTTCTCCTACGAGTTGAGATGGAGTCGTCGGAACCGATAAAAATCGCACTAATACCTGTCGCCTTTGAGCAGCGGTGTTAGCACGGATACTCCGTTTATCGCCCTCCCCTTTATGTCCTCGATCCAGAAAAAGCCGTCCCTTCCCAGCTTATTCTTTATGCAAAATGCGGTGTCTATTATATAAACACCTTCCCTTCGAAGAGCGAAACGCTCGCCGGACCGGTATCCACGCGGCGGGTATAGTGAGAATGCGGCACGGTAGCCGGCCAGCGAGGCCTCTTCCGCTATAACACGGTTCAGACGCCCGAACGGGTAGGACAGCGATTCCACCGTAAGTCCAAGCTTGATCTCTATCTCACTCCGGGAGAGAACGAGCTCCTCGCGCACCTCTTCCAAAGTAAGCCTTGATAGATCCCTATGTGTACGCGTGTGGGAACCGAAGGAAAAACCCCTGCCGGCAAGATCGGCGGCCTCGTCCCAACTCATATGTGTGAACCTTCTGCCCGGCCAGTCGAGTTCCCACCGGTTCTCCAGGCCGGCGAACGAGCTCACGATGAATATCAAAGCGGGGATGCTCCTCCGCTCCAGCTGCGGTACGGCGTATTCGATAAGCTCCTGGTAGCCGTCATCGAAAGTCAGCAGAACCTCCTTGGGGGAACCGGTGCGGCTTCCATAGATTGTCTCTAGAAACGCTTCCTCGCCGATGAACCGATAACCTCCGTCGATCAGGGCATCGAGCTGTGATGCAAACCTGGAGGGAGTCATCCAGTTACCACCAAATTCAAACCTCGTCACCTTGTGGTAAGCGAGTACACCGGGTAGCGAATCGGGTGTATATCCCCACACAATCCTCCACACAATGTAGAGGACGGTTACCGCAACCGGTATCATGAAGAAAATCAGTAGAGCGGGCATTGTCGGTTCTCCCTATCCAGTATGCCCGAATCCGCCCGATCCCCTCTCCGTGCTATCCAGATCGTCCGACTCGGATATCTCGACATCCGGCAGTCTGCAGAAGACCAGCTGTGCTATCCTATCGCCCCGGTGCACGATATAATCCTCATCTGAGAAATTATAAACTACCACCCCCACCTCTCCACGGTAGTCGCTGTCTATCGTACCCGGGCTGTTCAGGAGTCCCAGACGTTTTCTCAACGCCAGACCGCTCCGCGGGCGCACCTGCGCCTCATAACCCGGCGGAATCGATAGACTGAAGCCGGCCGGAACAAGAACGCATTCCCGTGGTGGCACCGTCATCTCGTCCCTGCAAGCAGCCAGTATATCGTACCCGCTCGCTCCTTCCGTCATTCGTCTGATCGGCGGCAATCCCTCGTAATGAGGCAGGTACCGGATGATGACCCCGGCGATGTCCAGGCTGCGCTTTTCCATATCGTCGCACATGATGCTCCAAGCACCTCTAAATCAACTTCTCGGACCGTGAATACCGGCCGCAACCCGCCTGATGGCAGCGGGACCGCAGGTTACATAGCTCAATTTGGTCTCGTCCAGGAACTTCGATGACGCCTCCGCCACCTGATCCGCATCCACCTTCTCCAAGTCCGCTATCGCTTTAACAGGATCAACATAGCCGCCGAGATAGAACTCGCAGTTGAAAAGCCTGAAAAGCCTGTTTTCGATATTCTCCATTCCGAAGATCAGTGCGGCTTTTGCCTGCGCTTTTGCGCTTTTGATCTCCGTATCACCGAGCCGGCCGTCACGCACGGCTTCCATCTCTGCACGGAAGATCTCGATCGCCCTTCCCACGTTCCGCGGATCCACGGAGAAATAAAAACATATCACCCCTGTATCCTGCCAGAAGTTCGTGAAGCTGTATACCGAATACGCCAGGCCCGTTCTCTCCCTCAAGCTCTGAAAGAGCCTCGATGATACACCTCCCCCGATGGCATTGGACAGTATGAGAAGCGGATACCGGTAAGGGCTGGAGGCCCCGACCGTTTCCGACCCTATGCAGATATGAGACTGCGTGAGGTCAGGTCTTACTACCGACCTGATCCTGCCGCCGTTGCCGGCGGCTCCGAGACTACCGGTGGGGGGACTGCCGTTCGCCAGTTTGAACCGACCGTCGAGGATCGAGGTCACGGACCCTACGGCAAGATCGCCTACGTACCCGAACACCGTGTTCGGGTGCGTGTATCTCTTCTTGTGAAAGGAGACGAGATCACGCCTGTTGCATCCTGAAATATCACTAATCCGGCCGGTCACCGGATTTCCGAGGGGATGCCCCTTGAATACGGTTTTAAGAAACATCTCGTTCGCCAAATCCTCCGGCGAATCTTTTATACTTCTTATCTCCTCCTTAATTATCTTCCTCTCGAGCCCGAGGCTTTCTTTTGGAATCGACGGTTTGGAGATTATATCGGAAAAGACGTCGACCAGCACCTCGAACTGCTCCTCCAGCACCTTGCCGTGATAGCATGTCGATTCCTTGCCGGTGAAAGCGTCCCAGGCGCCCCCGATCTCCTCGAGGTCCAACGCTATCTGAAGCGCGCTGCGTCTGCGGGTGCCCCTGAAAACGAGATGCTCGAGGAAATGACTGAATCCTCTTTCGGAATCCATCTCGTCCCTGGAACCCGATTTAATCCATACACCGAATGCATTGGTCGACGAGACGGGATTGCGCTGGTAGAGTAATACTGCTCCCGATTCCAGAAGCACCTTGTGGGGGCGGGGAAGTTTAAGCATCGAGATTAATTACAGAAGAACTTTCCTGCTCAATCTTATCTTGCCTTCCTTATCGATACCGATGACCCTGACCTTGATTTCCTCGCCTAGGCTGAGAACGTCCTCAACCTTACCGACCCTGCGATTCTCGATCTCGGATATGTGCAGAAGCCCCTCCTTGCCTGGAAGGATCTCCACAAAAGCACCGAAGTTCACTATTGCCTTGACGGTGCCGTTGTAATCCTTTCCGACCTCCGGTTCTTCTACTATAGCCTGAACCATCTCCAGGGCTTTGTCACCGGCCACCTTGTCGACGGCGGATATCTGTATTGTACCGTCGTCATCGATATCGATCTTCGCACCTGAAGTATCCTGGATATGCCTGACCATCTTTCCACCAGGACCGATAATCTCACCGATCTTGCTGACATCGATCTTCAACTGTATGATCTTCGGTGCGTAGGGCGATATATCATCCCGTGATTTCGAGATGGTCTTATCCATTATATCCAGTATTTCCATCCTCGCTTTGTGGGCTTGATCGAGCGCTTCCTCCATGATCGCCCTGTTGATCCCGTGGATCTTCACATCCATCTGGATCGCCGTTATACCACCTCTGCTGCCTGTAACCTTGAAGTCCATGTCTCCGATATGATCTTCAAGCCCCTGTATATCTGTCAGGATCGCGTAAGAATCGCCCTCCTTGATCAATCCCATCGCAACGCCTGCGATCGAGCTCGAGACAGGGACACCCGCGTCCATAAGGGCCAGGCTTCCCCCGCATACCGTTGCCATCGAACTAGATCCGTTCGATTCCAGTATGTCGGATACAATCCTTATCGTGTATGGGAAAACGTCCTCAGGAGGTACGACCGATGCCAGGGCCCTCTCCGCCAGCTGGCCGTGCCCTATCTCCCTGCGTCCGGGTCCGCGGAAGAAACCGACTTCTCCTACGCTGAAAGGGGGGAAATTGTAATGAAGCATATACCTCTTCCAAGACTCCCCCGTAAGGGCATCTATCCTCTGCTGATCGGATGCCGTACCGAGCGTAGTAACAACGAGGCTCTGGGTCTCTCCCCTTGTGAACAGCGCACTCCCGTGCGTTCTCGGGAGAACTCCGACCTCGCAATTGATGTCTCGAATATCGGTGAAGGCCCTGCCGTCACTCCTCTTCCTATCGACGAGTATCATTTTCCTCACTACTTCGCGCTTGATATCGCCTATGATCGCCTTCATCTCGCCTTCGGATTCAGGAAACTCCTCCGCGTACCTCTCAATAACATCCTTTTTCAACTCAAGAAGCGCCTTCTCGCCTTCGAGCTTGCCCTCGATGGAGATGCACTCCTCTATCTTATCCGTGTACTCCTCCCTGATCCTGCGCTCCAGTTCCCCGTTTCGCTCCAGCGGTTCGACATCCAGCTTATCGGGAAGTTTGCATTCTGCAAGGAACTCACGTTGAAAGGCATTCAGAACCTTGATCTTCTCGTGACCGAATTCGAGCGCTTCTGTAAGTACGGATTCGGATATCTCATCCCCTCCTCCCTCAACCATGATCACCGCTTCATCCGATCCCGCGACCACCAGCTCGAACTTGCATTCTTCGATCTCGGCGAACGTGGGATTAAGAATATATTCGCCCTCCTTTACCCCCACGCGCACACCGCTGAGAAGCGTGTGAAATGGAATATCCGACAGTGCCAGAGCGAGCGAGGCGCCCGTTATACCCAGGACGTCGGACTGGTGCTGTTGATCACTGCTGAGCACACTGCAGGCGACCTGGACTTCATGCCTGTAATGCTCATGGAAAAGGGGCCTGATCGGCCTGTCGATGAGACGACAGCTCACAGTCTCCTTTGCGCTTGGTCTACCTTCACGTTTGAAGAAGCCGCCGGGAATCTTTCCGGCCGCGAAGAATTTTTCCCTGTATTCAACGAAAAGCGGCAGAAAATCCTTACCGTAATCTGGCTCTTTCGAGGCAACGGCCGTAACAAGAACAACCGTTTCTCCTTCACCAACCAGAACAGCTCCACCCGCCTGCTTGGCCATCCGGCCAGTCTCGAAGGAGATATTCTTCCCGTCGACCGACTTCATCTTCCTAATCATTACGAAATATGCCTCCAATCAAAATTCAATCGAGCCGCATTCCCCCAGAAAATCCCAGCCATGTAATCGTGATTATTGGACCTAGAGATTACTTTCTGAGCTTGAGCTCCTTGATTATCTCTCTGTATTTATCCAGTTTATTGTTCTTCAGGTAATCCAGGAGCTTCCGCCTTCTGCCAACCAATTTCAGCAATCCTCGCCTGGAAGCGAAGTCCTTCTTGTGGACCTTGAAATGTTCGGTAAGTATATTGATACGTTCCGTAAGAAGTGCTATTTGGACTTCGGGCGAACCGGAGTCCGATCCGTGTAACCTGAATTTCTCGATTACCCCTTTCTTAACGTCTTTCGGCAGTGCCATCGTTATTACACCTCCTTAACGCCCTCGTTGAATATTACGATGGCAGCAGAATGAGCAGATGCTCAATCCGCGTCGCAACTGCTATATATGCAACCTTTCCGGATGCAGCTACAAACATACACAAACCATGCCGATTGTCAATGCTTCTTTTCCAGAATCCACAAAATATTTTCTCTATCTTTCATCAACTGCACCTTAAGGTCGGATACGTGCTCGAATTTCATTTCCTCCCTGACAAATTCCAACAGCTTCACACGGATTTTCATGCCGTAAATATCACCGGAAAAATCAAAGAGATGGACTTCCATGCGTCTTTCCCCGTCACTGTGCAGAGTGGGTGAACTGCCGATATTCATCATGCCGCCGTACGTCTGTCCATCGACGTCGACGTGGACGGCATAGACACCTTCCGGTGGCAACAGCTTGCCCTGTCCCGGGACCGATAGGTTTGCGGTGGGGAAATCGAGCCGTCGTCCCAGCCCTTCTCCTCTTACAACCTTCGAATCCAGGAAATAGGGGCGCGAGAGAAACCTCGCTGCTATGCCGAGATCCCCGTCACTCACCGCCTTCCGTATCTTGGTGCTTGAGACCACCCTTCCCCCCATCACGACCGGCGGTACTATAGTCACCCCGAAGCCGACCTCTCTCCCCAGTGCGATCAACCTTTCCTGAGTCCCCTCTCTCGCACGGCCGAGGTGAAAATCGTAACCCACAACGAGTTGTTCCATACTCAGATTCCCGACCAGATGCTCATTGATGAACGCCCTGTAACCGAGCTTCGCGATCTCTTCCGTGAACTCCTCTACGAGGACCGTATCTATCTCCATATCCTTCAGCAGTGAAAGCTTTTCCTCCAGCGTTGTCAGAAGGGGGGGAACCCTATCCGGATGTGTTACCGTCAAAGGATGACAGTCGAATGTAAGAAGCACGGAGTTGGCGGTTCCCTCGCTCTCCTTTATCCGCTTCAGACTATCGATGACTTCCAATTGACCCCGGTGCACACCGTCGAAAACTCCCACGGTCAGGGAGCAGCCGCCCTGAAGCCTCCATCCGGTTGTCAGCGGATTTCTTATTACATTCATGATCTTCCCACGGTCTTCCACTCAACCCTTGTCAGGCGGGTATCTGAAATTGCGCCTTATCTGGATATCACCGCCCGAACCGACCTCTCCTATGGCTCCGAGCCGTCCATCCGGTTTGACAAGCCTTACGAGACTGCCGGGAGGGGGCAACGCCGAGGCAGGCCGCGGCGCCGTTCCGTTTCCGAGACGTCTTGTCTGTTCCGCCGTCAGCTCTACGGTTGGAAGATGTCTCAATGCATCGGACAGGGAATGAGCGTGCTTCTCCAGTTCGGGCGTGTTATCCAGGTCGTTGTCGTCCAAGGCCGTCTCAACGTCGAAGTGCCCTATTCTCGTTCTGATCAAGCTGTGCAGGTGTGCCGGCACTCCCATAGAATCACCGATCTCCTCTGCAAGAACGCGTAGGTACAGCCCCCTAGAGCAGTAAACCTCTATTCTGAATATCGGAAGTTCGCAATCGATGAGCTTTATCTCGTATGTACTCACCTCACGCGGTCGGCGATCCACGGTCTGACCGCGCCTCGCAAGAACGTACAGGGGCGTACCCTTGTACTTCAGCGCCGAATACATAGGAGGCGTCTGCAACCGTTTGCCAAGAAACCTGGACAGCGTGGATGAGATGTCACCCTCTGTCAACTTGCTCCAGTCCCCCCTTCTAACCACATCCCCGGATGAGTCCATCGTATCGGTAGATTCTCCCAGCATTACATCCGCTATGTAACGTTTAGGAAGATCCATGAGGTAGCCGGCGAGTTTCGTGGCCTCCCCGGTGAGAAGCAGCACAAGGCCCGTGGCATCCGGATCGAGTGTGCCCGAGTGCCCCACCTTGCCGATCCTCACGGCCCCCCTGAATTTCCTGATAAGGTCATAGGTTGAAATCCCTTTGGATTTATTGACGGGTAGAACCGCATTGTCGAGCTTCACTACCATCTGGCAATCCCTCTCGTCTCATTGGGGGGAGCAAGGATGATCGTTACCCGCCAATAAATTCTCCAGGTCTTTGATGATAAGATCCTTCGAAGATTCCAGATCCCTGTTTATCGTCAAACCGGCGGCCTTGCGGTGCCCTCCTCCTCCGTACTTCTCGGCGAGCAGGGCTACATCATGATTGTTTCTCGACCTCAGGCTCACACGGACCTCAGCAGGTCCCATCTCCCTGAAGAATGCACTCAGCTCGACATCATCTACCGCAGCCGCATAGTCGACAAATCCCTCCGTATCCCTCATGGAGCCGCCGTTTCTCTCGAGCATCTCCATGCTGACCTCCATGAATGCAACCTTACCCCCGCAGTGCAGCGTGAGGGAGCCGAGAACGGACGCCAGCAGCTTGAGAGTTCTGAAATATTTCACATATATGAACTCGTGAGCAAGCGAATGAGGATCGGCTCCGAACTCGACAAGCTCGGCGGCCGTATACAGCGCCTCTGCGTTCGTGTTCTGAAAACGGAAGCCGCCCGTGTCGAGGAGTATCCCGAGGTATAGGCAGTTCGCGACGTCGGCCGTGATGAACTTACGATCGACGGCCGAGAGGAACCTGAACACCAGCACGGCCGTCGCAGCCGCCCGTTCATCGACAACGTTCACGTTTCCGTAGCGCCTGTTAGTCGGATGATGATCGATGTTAACAATGATATGGTTCTCTCCGGGCTGCATTAGATCGGCCGTGCGGGCCGGGGTCGGGGTATCCAGGGCAAATATTACATCCGGAGCACAATCCTTCAATTCCTCTTCTGTTATGAACAGTTCCGCTTTGGGGAGCCTGAAAAAACCCTCGGCCGCCTGGCCGGGCGCAAAGCACGCAACTTCCTTGCCTATATCAGACAGATACTGGGCGAACGCGAGCATAGAACCTATACAATCACCATCGGGATCGATATGACCCAGTATGAGGAACTTTTTGTGTTCGCTGATGATGGAACTGATATCTTCGAATTCTTTTCCGAACGTTTCTTCAGTCACCGGGTTCACCTTCATCCGCAGATTCCTTTTCCTCATGAACCTTCTGTATCAGTCTCTCTATCTTGAAGGCCTTGTCGAGTGAAGTGTCATATTCAAAAACCAGCTCCGGGATCGTGCGCATTCTCATGAGCTTCTTGATCCGGCCGCGGAGGAATCCCCTACAGCTCTCCAGCCCATCTCGGACAGCGCCCGGTTCGCTTTCGCCCCCCACCACGTTATACATGATCTTGGCCACGGAATAATCCCGGGACACTTCCACCCCGGTCACCGAAACAAACTCGACACGCGGATCCTTGACCTTTCTGATGAGCAGCTCTGCAACTAGCTGCCTTATCTTCTCCTCTATCCTACCCCTCTGCCTGTCACTCACCCTATTATCCTCCGGTGCTACAGAAACTCATTGTTACATTCCAGGAGCACTATCCTGTGTTCCTTCTCTAAAATAGCAATTATCGATTGGGTTGTTTTCTCCGCACCGCGCCTGCTTGTCGCCACCGTAACGAGACCCAGCTCGCTACGCTGCCATTTCTGCTGGAAACCGGACTCACATAAAGCAACATTGAATTTATTGCGAAGCCTATCCTTGATGCTTCTCAGGATAAACCTTTTTTCCTTGAGGGAAGAACAACCAGGCAAGAGAAACTCGACTCTCAAACAGGCCACAAACACGAAATGGTCCTCTACTGCTAATCGATCGACCGCTTCTGCTCTTCTTCTACATATACCTCCAGGATGTCTCCTTCTGTGAGATTATCGAAGTTACCGATCCCTATGCCGCATTCGAATCCGGCCTGGACCTCTTTCGCGTCGTCCTTGAAACGCTTGAGAGAAGTAATCGTACCGTTGAATATAATTTCCTTGTCTCTAACCACCCGCGCGCGCGCATTCCGGATAACAGTACCCGACTGCACGTAACAACCGGCGATCGAGCCTACCCGGGATATGTTGAAAACCTGGCGCACCTCGGCTTGACCCAACTCTTTCTCGACGATAGCAGGCTCGAGAAGACCCGACATTGCCGCCTTCACGTCGTCGATCACCTGATAAATCACATCGTAGAAACGCATGTCCACTTTCTCGGTCTTGGCCAGCAAAGTAGCCTTTGGAGTAGAGCTCACATGAAATCCTATAACTACGGCATTCGAAGCCGAGGCGAGCAGTATATCCCCCTCGTTTACCATACCGACGGCCTTGTGAATCACCTTCACCTTGACCTCATCCGTATCGAGTGCGACCATGCTGTCCACGAGCGCTTCCACGGAACCGTCCGTGTCGGCTTTGATTATCAAGTTAAGCTCTTTGACGCTCCCCTCCTGGATCTGCCTGTACAGATCCTCCAGAGTTATGCGCATTGTGGTCCGCCTGTCCTTCTCCCTTTTGAACTGCTGCCTTTTCGACGCAATCTCCCTGGCGGCTTTTTCATCTTCGACCTGGATAAAGGCATCACCAGCCTGCGGGACACCGGATCCTCCGAGGACTACCACCGGCGTCGCAGGCGGGCACTCCTCCATCCTTTTACCCCGTTCGTTGAGAAGTGCCTTTATCCGTCCCGAGTAGTTGCCTGTAATGAAAGCATCACAGATTCTGAGAGTGCCTTGCTGAATCAATGCCGTGAATATAACACCCCTGCCCTTCTCCTTCCTCGCCTCGAGGACGACACCCCTGCAGGCAGCCTCCGGATCAGCCTGGAGCTCCATCATCTCCGCTTGCAGAAGTATCATCTCGAGAAGATGCTCGACACCCTCGCCCGTCTTGGCCGATATGTTGGCGGCCATAACATTACCGCCATATTCCTCGAGCACTATATTCTGCTCGAGCAGTTCTCTCTTTACCTTTTCAATATCAGCATTGGGAAGATCGATCTTATTTATGGCGACTATAATCGGCACATCTGCCGCTCGGGCGTGGTTGATCGCCTCGATAGTCTGGGGCATTATACCGTCATCGGCTGCAATAATAAGAATGACGATATCCGTTACCTGTGCTCCCCTCGACCGCATTGCCGTGAACGCTTCATGGCCGGGAGTATCTATGAAAGTGATCTTCCTGCCCTTGACCTCGACTTCGTAAGCTCCAATATGCTGGGTGATCCCGCCCTTCTCTCCCGCTATGATGTTACTTTCACGAATCGTATCGAGCAGTGATGTCTTACCATGGTCGACGTGCCCCATTATCGTCACGATAGGCGGACGCAGCTTCAACCGCTCCACCTTGACTTCTTTCTTCTCCTTGAGTATATCCTGGCCGTACGCCGACGCGAATTCGACCTCGAATCCATATTCATCGGCGATCATAACTATAGTATCGGCATCGAGACGTTGATTGATGGTGACCATCAATCCGAATTCCATGCACTTCTGGATAAGATCTGTCGGCTTAAAACCCATGTAATGGGCCAGATCCGCGACGGTGGAGAACTCGGGAGGAGATATAACTTTTGTCTTCTCACCTACCTCTACAGTATCCTCTTTCCTCTTACGCCGCTTCGACTTCCTCGTCACATCCAGCTTCGCCAGCGTCTTCTTTACGCTTTCCTTTACGGCCTTCTGATCGGCCTCCTTCCGCCTCTCCGGTTTCTTGTGCTTCTTGGGTTTCTTCTCGATCTTAACGGGCTTGCGTTCTTCCTTTTTTTTGACTTTTTTCTTCGTGGCCGCCTTCACACGGTTGAGATGCTGCTCTATCAAGGATACGACACGGTCCTCAACCGTGCTCATATGACTCTTTACCGTAATCCCCTCTTTGACAAGGATCTTGATCAGAGCCTCGCTCGAGATCTCGTATTTTTTAGCTAGCTGATATATTCGGATCTTGGCCAATAGGATTATGCTCCTTTCAATCCAGCTTCTCTTTCTCTTCGTCTTGTTCCTCTATTGCGGGATCAGGTGCGCCGCTCGATTCTGTTTTTTCCTCCCCGTTCTCTGGTTCCTCCCCCTCTTCTAGCCCATCATCCTCCTCCATTCCTCCTTCTTCGGGAGAAACTTCTTCGGTTTCGTCTTCTTCTTCCTCAGGATCCAGAGACTCACCCCCGGCAGCCGCTTCCTCTTCCAGCTCCGTATCCGGAGGGACATCTTCACTCGTATCGCCTTCATCCTTTTCGACCAGATCCTTGAAAAGAACCTCCTCTTCCAGCACCTCTTCAACCTTCTCTTCCTCTTTCTCGGGACCGAACACGGATTCGTCGAACAGGGGCTTGTCCCTGGCCGCCTCCTCCCTCTCCTTCTCGAGGAGTTCCTCGAGAGCCTTATCGAGCTCTTCCATGGTCTCTGCAGCAGTGCTCTTGAGCTTCTCCGCTATCTTCGTGCCTATCCCCTTTATCTCGGTCAGCTCGGACAGCGTCGTCTTGTACAGCTTTTGAACTGTAAGTATGCCGAAGTTCTTGAGCATACTGGCCAGCCTCGGCGTCACCCCGTACATCTCCGAGATGTCCATCTGGAGTTTTTGTTCGAGCCTGTCTCTTCTCTCAGCTTCGCTTACGGTTGTCAGATCAATCTTCCAGCCGGCGAGTTTCGAAGCGAGCCTTACGTTTTGTCCGTCCTTGCCTATAGCCAGGGACAGCTGATCATCCTCTACGATGGCCAGTACGGACTTATCGACTTCATTGAATCTCAGCGAGGAGACCTTGGCGGGCGCAAGAGCCCTTGAAACGAACTCGGACGCCACATCACTCCAGTTCACGATATCTATCTTCTCACCGTGCAGCTCATTGACAACCGCCTGAACGCGGGATCCCTTCATGCCCACACAGGAACCCACAGCGTCCACCTTGTCGCTTCGTGAATGAACGGCGATCTTAGACCTCCCACCGGGTTCTCTGGCGATGCTCTTTATCTCCACGTCACCATCGAATATCTCCGGTACTTCCTGCTCGAACAGCTTTTGTAAAAACTGGTTGCTCGTCCTGGAGAGGATGATCTGGGGCCCCCTCGCGTCCTTGTCCACCTCGATGATGCAGGCCCTCAACGTATCTCCCTGGTTGTAGCGCTCCTTTCGGATCTGCTCACGCAGAGGCAGATAAGCCTCCGCCCTCCCGAGATTGACTAATATATTGCCCCTGTCGACCTGTCTGACCGTTCCCGATATTATAGCGCCCACCTTGTCCTTGTAGTCCTCGAATGTGCGCTCCCGCTCCGCTTCGCGGACCTTCTGCATCAAAACCTGCTTGGCGGTCTGAACGGCGTTTCGCCCGAACTCCTCGATCGGCAGCTCCTCGCGGACCTCGCCCCCGATTTTCGCCTTTTCGTCCATCTCCCGAGCTCTCTCGAGGGTTATCTCCCGTGCCTCGTCGGCGACCTCCTCGACGACATTGTAAACACGGACTATATCAAGCACTCCCTTGGCCTCGTCCAGGTGCACTTCGATCTCCGCATCAGCACCCAGCTTTCGCCTGGCGGCGGATACCAGGCTCATCTTTATTGTTTCCACGAGTGTATTCTTGTCCACCCTCTTTACGCGGACTATCTGTGAAAAGGCTTCAATGAATCCCATATTCATCCTGAAATGCTCCCTTTGAAAATACGGCCATGATTCTAGTCTAGAAAACCGCTACTGTCAAAATATTTTCAACCAACCACTTTATCGTCCAAGCGCACCCTGCAGGCAGCTTATTCAATCAACGGATTCGGCATCGATAAGCGAGGCCCTGACTATGGATGAAAAGGCTATGCTTCTTTCAATCCCTTCTATCTCCATCATTATCTCCTCATCCTGCGCGGCGATTATCTTTCCGATCACGGTCTCCCTGCTTCCGCCATCGCTCAACTGAATCCTGGCTTTTCTTCCCCGGAACCTCTCGAAGTGCTCCGGAATCACTAGAGGCCTGTTTATCCCGGGTGACGAGACCTCGAGATTATATGGTCCCGGCAATTGATCTTCTCCGTCAAGCATGAACCCAACTGCCTTGGAAACCGACACACAGTCATCGAGAGTAATGTTCGTATCCCTGTGCTCTATGTATATCCTTACGTTTTTTTTCCTGCCTCTCGTTGACAATTCGAGCTTTACAAGATCGTAACCCAGTCTGGTCAACTCTTCCGTAATCGCCTTCTCGAGCTTGTCCCTTAACTCCATGCCCCGTCTCCACCACCGGAGTTAAAAATAAAAAGGGGCTTCTAGCCCCGAAAGAACACAATTATACCTAGCCCATAACCGGATAAAAATCAAGTAAAAACTTCGAGGGCACTATCCAACTCTACTTCTGCCTCCATATGTACTCCAGCAATACACGTCCCACGTCATCAAGGCTCTCGCTCGAGCATTTGTCAGGCGTATCCTCGAGTGTATGCCAGTATTGATAGTCGAAATCTATGAGATCTATAGCCTTGAGACCGGCCTGTATGAAGGGCAGATGATCGTCTATGATCGTTGGACCGTCTTCCCGCACGAACGCATCTACTCCCAATTCCTCGGCGACGGAAAAAACGTCATCCAGCAGTGACGATGATGTGGCACGCGAAAATCCCTCCATTTTGATCCTTACATCCCTTTCCCCTATCATATCCACTATGATAACGGCGTATGGCCGGTAACCCTTGAGGTGCCCGGCGAAGTATGTGGATCCTATTATGAAATCCCGGGGGACACCCTCCTGGCCATAATCCTCTCCATCGAAAAACACGAGGTCCACACCTACGGGAGGTTCCGAATCTCCGAGCAATCTTGCTATCTCGAGCAGCACAGCCACTCCACTGGCACCATCGTTTGCACCCAGTATCGGTTTGTCCCTGTTCCGCGGATCATCATCCCTATCAGCACAAGGCCGCGTATCGTAGTGGGCTCCGAGTAAAATCCTCTTGCCAGCCTTCGTGTTGTAATTACCTATTATATTTATAAGGTGCAGAGTATCGCCGGTTGTCAAGTATCCTTCGAATTTCTGAAGGGATACATTCGCACCGAACTCCTCCAGCTTTTGAACGATAGTCCTCTGTAGAATCTTGTGCCCGGCTGAACCCGGGTACCTTGGTCCGATCTCGCATTGTTCTACCAAAAAACCGAACGCCGAATCCTTGTCGAATTCCGGAACATCACCGCCGCCGCACCCTAAACACAGTAATATCGGCAGGATCAGGCACGTCGTGACGACCGCATCCCTCGATCGGTGTCCGAATCCGCATATGCTAGAACTTGAATTCCGCTGTTGCATGCATTCCCACCTCATGATTGATCCTACCGTACACCCCCCCCGAGCTCCTCTTATAATTCATCGACAGGCTTCCGGTTACGTTCTTGCTGAAAGTATAAGAGGCCGTAGGCGAGATTGTCAGACTTCCAGTCGGAGGCATATTGTAACTCGTCATTCTACTATATCCTGTACCCAAACGCATGTTCAATGTGCTTTCGAACTTGATTTTTTTTCTGCTCAACATTGGAATGGGCAGCCCGAATCCCTTGCTCCCCTTTATGCTGTATCTCATATCGAAATTGAATGTGTAGGCCCTGTCCCAGGATTCCTGCCCCCTTACATCCCTGCTGTTCTGGCGAAAGGAAAAACTGAGGTTTGTGGAAAGCTTGTTCTTCCAAGTCAAAGACCAGTTGGGGCCGAACGTGTAGGTGGAGCTCTTGCCGTTAACGTCCTCGGACAGCCTCCTCTCGAACTTAACCGTCATATTGCTTCTTTCAATGAAATTCTCGAGGATCCCCCAAGTCTCCAATCCCTTCCAGTTGGCATTGAGAGCCGGCCACGTCAGGTTCTGCGATTCGGTCACCCTTCCCTCGTACTCAGAGCACCTTTTGAAAATGCTTACACCTATGTCGAGCGCCAGGTTGGAGGTTATATCCAGACCTGAATCGAAGTTTACATTGATCGTGTTTACGGAGTTCAGAGGATCGTTCTCTATATCCCCCGATCTTCCCTCGACCCCGCTCCTGTCGGTCAAACCCAGCTGGTATAGGAGATCGGCCCTATCGTACAGTCCGACATACTTGTTGGAATCATCGATCCTGATCCTTGTGTTGATCGGAGCCGTCCTGCTGAGTAATTTGATCAAGTGCTTCAGGGGAAGCATGGGATCATACCGCGGAGCACCCGCCGAGTCGGGTTCGACGGCCTGCTCGGTGTCGTCTGGCTTTTCCTCGTCCTCGCTTTTCTCCTCGATTTCTACACCATGAGCCCTCACAGCCAGGTCGTCCAGGGCCCCCTTCTTTTCAGGCTCGCCCTCTCTGGTCAATGGGCTCTCCTCCACCACCGGGGGTGGCTCTTCCTGTCGGCCCGCCGGTTCTCGTCTCTCGATCTTCACCTTCTCCTCCGACGTTTCAACGGGCGCCGGTCTGAATCTTGGATCTATGTATTTATCCGTCCTTTTCCGCGAAGCGCTTCTTGCCGATAGATATGCCCCGCCATCCACATCTCCTTTATCGACAAGCCCCGTCAGCTTTCCCAGAAATCCTATGTAGTGGCCCAGCTTCACATCGAACGATATATTCATATTACTGCTGGAGTCGAGATTCCTGGTGCCGAATGGATCGCCCTCCAACCTGAGGTTTGGTCGTAGATCCTCCCTGTAGTAAGAGGCGTATTCAAAACTCGGATTGAACTGCGATAGTATGAAAACCTGACCGAACGGCCGGTATTCGAACTTCATGCTCTCGCTGAACCTGGTCTGAATTCCGACCGGTATACCATGAAAATTATGATCGACGTCCAGATCCCTCTCCGTATCCATACCGTAGGTGAACTTCACGGATTCGAACGGATCATAGACGGCGGTGACCTTATTGGTCCATCTGGAGTTGTAATCAGTGGGGCGCTTGATGAACTCCCCCCCGCTCAACGTATGAACCTTCTTGACATTGCGGCTGCCCCTACCGTCGTAGGTGATTGACGTCAGGCAGTACCGCCACTTGATTCCCTTGAACAGTGATAGTTTGCGCGAGTCGCTGAACCTCAGCTGATAGCTCAGGTTTCCGCTCATTGCCCACGATGTGTCCCTCGAGTACGGCGAAAAGTTACTCTTCTTCGAATAGCTGTAAGCCGCTTTGAGATTGTCGAAGAGATTTTTCATTATAAAGTTGGATGATCCCCTCTTGCTTATCGAGACATTGAGGGAGTAGTTCTTTCCAACCGTTCTTCGTCTTTCCCGCTCCACCTCGTCCTCTATCTCTACATCGCTTCTCGGTATATATTTAGGAAGGGCCTTCTGGGATCCGTAGCGAATGGACACGGGTATCCTGAATCCGGCCGTCGGCACGAAATGCCCCAATTCCGACTTCCCACCCAGTGAGAGGCTGCTGTTCGTCACACCGCTACCCGACTTCTGTCCGAGTGAACGGAATTCCGGTCCGGTTCGCTGCCAGTTGCCGCTGAAAGTAAGTATATTGGCGAAACTCGACGAGAAACTGAGCCGTTCGGCATGGTCTATATCCTTACGCACATCACCTAGCTGCAGATCGTTGAACCATATCTGTCCCTCCGGGATGCTCGAACCGCCCTTGTTCCTTGCGCCGGCGAACAGGTACCTGACCTGGAACAGAGTCGGATCTCCGAAGAGCTTGGCCTTGTACTCCCTGTTCTGGTTGACTGCATCGGTTATGAATCCCTCCACAACGCTGCTATCAGCGTCTATCTTCAGGTTTGTCAAATCACTCAGATTGATCGTCGTAAGATACCAAACACCGGTGTTGAAATCAGAAACTGGAACCTCGATTTCGTAATAGTTAGTGCTGTCAAAAGCAATCTGGAGATAGAAGAACAGGCTGTCACTAAACGCCACGTTATCATCACCCTGCAAGAAGAACATAAGCTGGCGGTACTGCTGATAATCCTGCCCGCTGCCGTAAAACCTTTTCAGAACTTTGAAAGCCGATGCATCCGCGAAATTCTCGAATTCCAGCAGGAGCGATTGCTCCTTGCTCTGTATACCTTCCTCCTCTTCGACGGTGTATGGGGATTTGTAGATCGACGGATTGTCCTTATTGTTTATCGTGCTCACCTTGACCGTCATCTCTTCGTCTGAGCCGGCGTTGGGAACCGGGATGATGTTTCCCTGTATATCCCGGATTCCGTTATACTCCCACCTGTTACCCACGAACTTCATCCCTGCTATTTCCACGAAATGCTCATTGTCAACATCATCCCAGGCGTCTCCGGCGAGATCATCTACGCCCTCGATCCAGATACGCAGATGAGATACTGCATCGAGCCTCGGAGTTCTCGACGTCATCAGCATCATCTCGGACATGTTGATCCTGTACATTCTCCACGATTTTTTTCTGTTGATATAACCTTTATCCTCATCATTCCAGTAACCGCTCACGCTCGGGAAGTCCCTCTGCACATCGATCAAAGCCGAATCTGATAGATCGAGCTCCAATGTATAATATGCGTCCGTCTGATCCAGAACTCCGTTCCTGTTCATATCCTCGGTGTCGTGGAGACCGTTCCTGACGCGCGAGTTTATCCACTTGTAAACCTTCCAATCGTCGTCCCAGTACTGGTTCTTGAGTTCCGGATAATATCTGTTTCTTGCCTCCTCTCCGGTGAATCCCCTGTCGTCCTCTATCGTCCAGTTCTCGAGATTCTCGTCGTTGAACTGGTCGGCTTCCGGCTCGTAGAAATCCTCGTCGATCTTTCCGAAGTCAATATGAAGTTTTCCACTTCTGCCCGATGCATCTTTGTTGTAATCGTTGACCCATATCTCCAGATACTGGGCCGTCGTAAGATCAATCCCTCCGGGAATTCCCGTCATCACGCCGCACCAGCCGTTCTCCGAAGGATTGATCGCATTGATGAAAAGCGAAGTGACCGTATTCGCCTCTCTTGTATCGAGTGTCGGATTCAGATCCCTGCGGCTCGTTATAAGGTGCACCTGCTCGTCCGTCCTGGCGGGATTGTACCAGAAGAACTCGAGATCGGGATCCGGCTCGAGTTTTTCGAGCGGGGAAGCGGGATCGAGTGGCGGGCTGGCCTGATACCAGCTCTTTCTCGCCATACTGATCTGATCGCTGTCCTCAATGCCCTCCATATCGTCGATATAGGCCTCTCCCTTGATATTCGGATTCGGGATGCTTACGGCCACCTCTCCACTGAGGTTCAGGCTGCTCTTAGCGCTGGTATCCACTCTGGGGAGCAAGTTGGCCAGTGACGTCATCCACCCCGGTTCGAACTGGAAACTGCCGTTGATGTCGGCGGCCATCGTCCTTCCGGCTTCATCGCCGAGCCTAGGCTTGTACCGCGAGGCGCCCACCGAATTGTATAGAAAGGTTCCGTTCAACCTGGAATTCGGAGAGATATTGAAGTCGGCGCCGACACCGAGGAGCGATCGCTTGCCACCACCGATCAGGGGTTTGTACTGGTAATTTATGGACACGTTGGACCCGGGCGGCAGGGGAAGTATGTCACCCTTCAGGGTTACTTCGCCGATATCGTAATTGATATCATAATCTACACCCCTTGTCAGCCGCACACCATCGAGGGTCACAACCTCGGAATCCATTATTATATCGAACGCATTGAGTTGGAATGTCTTCCGGCCGCTGGATGATTCAACGATTATCTTGTACCGCTTTTCGGGCTCTATAGATTGCGACATCAGAGTATCGTATATCGACGAATTGCGTATAAGCGTATCTTCCGGCGACCAGGTCGTGCCGATATTCCTCTCAAGCTCCCAATCGGACGGATTGAACGGCTCGAACGAAGGAAAGATCAGATATCCCAGCTCGAGATCCAGCAAACCCTCCAGATTATCGACCTTACCATCCGGATTTTCCTCATTTTTTATATCGTACCTGTCTAGTCCGAATATTCGAAGGTATGTCAATCCCGACTTCTCGTGAATATCGGGGGAGCGGTCTTTCTGAGAAGCGTAATCCTCTATCCTTATCTCAGGGGCTCCCGATTCAATGTCGAGGGATCCTATCGAGTAGACGTTCCTCCACATCATGTACCAGGTGGATGGAAACGGCGAAGTGTTGAGATCCGGTCCGAATTCATCTTCCACCGGACATATCAATTCGGCAGTATGGACAATATCGGGATCGAAGTCGCCATGATCTCCGATCGTCAATCCGTTGTTGGTGACGTAACGAACGGCGAGCGCCCTGTCGCTGTCGAGCGGGCGGTCTAGATAGATTCCCAAGTACTTGACTTCGGTGAGGCTGTAATCCCTGATCAGTATGTATTCCTCGTTTTCCCTCAATTTCCTGAAAGTCGTGTTTGGATTGTACGTTTCGGATTCATTTATCCCGTCATTCTCCGGATCCGGATATGCGTGGATCTCGTACTTGGCCTCGGCGGTCGCCAGCTCACTCGGTCTCAGCGTAACGAAGAGCTCGATGTACGTTTCGTTATCGATGACCGGATAGATCGTATAGAAACCGGGATTACTGTAATTCGGCCCCGGATTTTCCAGATAGAAGAACTGTCTTTTCACGAAGTTGTAGTCCGGGATCTCTGAGGTCGTGCTCTGACCGCCGAGCGAGGAGTAGCTTCCGCTGGCGCTCTCGCCTTCCTCCTTGCTCGCTATCACGGTCAGATCCATCGGACCTATCTGTGCCTTGGTCTTTACTCCGAACAGCCCCTTGGCGCTCCCGGAATAGCTGATCAGCTGAGCGCCCGACAGGATCAGATCCGTGTCTCCCATCTCGATGAGCTTTATGATATCGTCCTCGAATCCTTGATAATTGATGCGTACCCTATTGGTCGACTCCGCCGCCCCCCCGCTGCTGGAGTGGTCTATAGCAACGTTTATCTTCTCGCCGATGGTACCGTGGACGTTTACGGTGAGCTGTTGTTCCATGTCGAGATCGGGGAACTTCCTCTGCTCCGGCATGCCTTCGGTCTGCGGGCAGTTCGAACACCACCTCGACGTCCCGCCCAGGGTGATCCTCTCCATTCCCGAAACGCTCAAATGGGTTTCCTCTCCCTTTCCGATAAACCACTCGAGCTGCTTTGGTAGATTAATCGGGATATTGAGATCGAGGAGACCGCCCTTCCTCCTATGCTCATCCTCCCTTCCGAGATAGTATTCGACCGTTTCGAGCCACTTGGCTCGCCTGGCAGCGTCGGCGTTGGTCCTGCAATAATCATCCAGCGATAGGATTCTCACTTCCATTCCCGGCAGCTTCATATCACGTGGCTCGAAGTAGTAGAAATCGTCCCGCTTCTGCTCCACTCTCAAGAACCTGTAGTGTGCGGGTACTTGGAAGCTGATCACGTAGCCCGTCTCTATATCGAATTCCACAGTAGTCCTGCGAAGATCGAAATCGTGCTCGAAGAAATTCGGATAGAGGCCAACATTGCCGAATATCAAATGTGAAACCGGCAGCTTGCCCTCCTCCACTATATAGTTGCGAACCTCTAGTTTTTTTGAAACCTCGAGTAGATCTACCCGGTAATTCTGTGATCGAGTGTGGCTCGGTATAAACGCGAGACATACTGCGAAGACGATGGCGAGGAGAAAAATGCTGCGGCCGGCCGGGGTCCGTTTATTGAAAACTTCAGTATCAAACAACTTCACACACCTAAATGATAAGTATCGCTTTCACCAGATGCATTATCGGATCCGGCACCACACCCCCACCAGGCAAACCGATCAGAACCGTTTCCTATAGAGTTCCGCTTTCAGCCGGTATGAATAAAAACCCTATTGTCCACAGGCGGATATATGCTAAATTATTCATATGTTGAAACATAATTACCGGACCGAAAACATACGGTTAATAACGGTGGGGATGTCTCGAAAAATAGACAATACACCCCCTCTTTGTCCTCAAAAAGATACACTCGCCCACATCACCCACCTTTCTGCTAGAAAGGGGAAAAGAGGGGGAGCGGATTGGGAGCACGGCTGTTTACGATGCCGCGGCAGGCATCCAACGGCGCTCCGCAAACGAAAACAAACCACGGACCGGACATTCCGGCCGGCTGCCAGAAGAGAATCATAAGTCCATGACAAGCCTTACATTAACCAGATACGTCCTGAGAAATCACATAGGTCCGTACCTTTTCGGTCTCGCAGTGATCACATTCATCTTCATCATGGATTTCATATTCAGATACCTCGATCTCTTCATAGACAAGGGTGTGGATTTCCTTGTCGTTCTCGAGTTCTTCGTGCTCAGCCTAGGTCATATGTTCGCATTAATTATACCAATGGCGGTTATGCCCGCCACGCTGATGGCCTTCGGGCAGTTGGCCTCCGACAACGAGATAACCGCTATGAAGGCAAGCGGTATATCGCTCTACCAGATAATCACACCGGTGCTTATCGCTGCCACCCTGCTTAGCGCCGGGCTTCTCTACTTCCACGATCGGATCCTTCCGGAGAGTAATCACCGGCTGATGAACCTAATGATAGACATTGGAAAGATGAAACCCACGCTCGAGATCAAGGAGAACATCTTCAGTGACGCGCTTCCCGGATACACGATCCTCATTCACGATAAGAACGACAAGACGGGCGATATAGAAGATGTTCAAATATTCGAGAGGAAAAGCGGCGGTATCCCGACATCGATAATCGCCGAAAGGGGAAAGATAGCATTCAGGAGGGAAGAGAATGTAATACAGTTCCAACTCGAAAACGGCGAGATCCACGAGATGCCGGACCCGAAAGACGTCACGACGTACCGCAAGACGCATTTCAACCACTACACGCTCAACATACGCGATGTAGAGCGAAACTTGCGACGTTCAAAGCGCAGCTACAGAGGGGACAGGGAAATGAGCGCCGATATGATGCGCGGTAAAATAAGGGAATTGGAAAACGAAGTGGCTGGAATAGAAGATCACATGCATCTGTCTGCATCCGGTTTGATCGCGGAAGTTTTCTCGCCGGTGTTTCCAGGGATGGAAGGACTCGCCGCGAACGAGAGAGCCGGCCGGAAACGATCCGGTCCGCAACAGGCAATCAAGGGACCGGTCAAATCGGCGGTCCAGATGCTCAAGGTGCTCGAGAACGAAGCAAATATCATCCAGTCGAAGGAGAATCAGATAAACCGCTACGGGGTCGAGATACAGAAGAAATATTCGATACCGTTCAGCTGTATCGTGTTCGTCCTTATCGGTGCACCCCTTGCGATAAGATCCGGTAAAAAGGGGATGACAATATCAATCGGCTTGAGCATCCTCTTCTTCCTGATCTACTATATCTTCCTGATAAGCGGGGAGAAGCTGGCCGATAGGCACCTGGCCCCCCCCTTCCTTGCTATGTGGATGCCCAATATCCTGCTATTCTCGATGGCTGTGATACTGATCCACAGAACGGTCCGTGAGACCCAAACGATCAACTGGGAGAGATTGAATCTATTGAAAAGGTGGCGGCGACCGAGTTAAAAGATCGAACTCTAATCCGATCGGATACCTCGAAATCCCCGTCATCGGGCAAGAACAAACAGTGAAAATCCACGACAGATACATATTGACCAGTTTCTTCAGAAACCTATTCATCGGCCTTCTCGCCTTCACCCTGATCTACATAACCGTGGATATCAACGAGGAGATAGACAACTTTATCGATCACGATGCGACTCTCGAACATATATCGTCCTACTACCTGTTCAAAATACCATGGATAATCGTTCTCATTCTTCCCGTTTCCATCCTTCTATCCACTGTATTCTCGCTGGGAAAGCTATCCAGGGCGAACGAGCTTACGGCCTTTATCGCATCCGGCACTCCTCTCATCAGGGTGGCGATGCCTATAATAGTCTCATCATTCGTAATCAGCCTGCTCTCCCTGGCGTTCGGGGAATATGTCGTCCCCCTGGCCAACCGGAGAAGTGAGCGTATAATGCTTGTAGAGATCGAAAAGAAGAAACAGAAGGATGCCACCACCTACCGGAGAAATCTGCATTATCAGGGCGAGGAAGGCAGGGTCTACTATGCTGATGTATTCGATCCCAAGTTGAACGTTCTTATAAAGGTCATCGTGCAGGAGTACAGGGGGGCCAGCCTTTTCAGGAGGATTGACGCGAAAAAGGCATTCTGGGACGGCGCTAAATGGGTTTTCCTCGATGGTGCGATCAGGGAGTTCACGGACGAGGGGGAAAGCATTACGACATTCAAGAGACTCCCCATGGATAGCCTCCCCGAGAGGCCGAACGACCTGGCAAAGGAAAGCATCGAACCAGAGGAGATGAATTTCAGGGAGCTGACGGATTACATCGACAAGATAAAACGGGGAGGTGGACCGGTTGACAAATATCTCGTCGATCTCTATTTTAAATTCAGCTTTCCGTTTACCAACCTGATATTCGCGGTGATCGGCATTGCCCTGTCATCGGCAAAGCGCAAGCCATCCATGGCCACCGGATTCGGAATGACCCTGCTGATAAGCTTCACCTACTACGGAGTGCTTAGAATAGGTCAAGCACTAGGCCACAGCGGTGTCATTCAACCGGCCCTTGGGGCTTGGATCGGCAATATAATTTTCATAACTATCGGAGGAATCCTGCTTTTCAAGGCAAACCGCTGAAATCCCGTAACGATTCCACCGGGAAGAGTCAATAGAAGGAAAACGGGGCCATAGTCAATAACGGGGATTGCATATGGGCAGTTATCTCATACGAGACCGGGCCGGCTCACTGCTGCTGGTTCTCCTGTTCGCAGGATTATTGATCGCAGCACATCCATTCAGTGTTTCACCGGAAGATTTCGAAGGCGAAACTATCATGCTGAAGCGGTTAGAACCCGATGAGCTGTTGACCTATTTCGGCTTACACTACCAGATGAACAGATACCAGAGGAAACAATACTTGTCATTGGAAAGCCGCAAGCTGAGAGACAAATGGATGGACACGTACTGGAAACTTATAGATCCGACACCGGCCACGGAAGTCAACGAGAGAAAGGTGGAACACGAGAAGAGGGTCGGACTTGCCAGGAAGTTATTCGGCATGAAAAAGGCGCCGGGATGGGACAAGAGAGGAGAAACCCTTATTCGATTCGGAATGCCGGCAAACAGAACACTCGTCAGCCCCAACGTCGGCTTTTACGAGGTAGTGCCCCCCGGAGAGATCTGGCATTACGAATCTCTCGATATGATGGTCGCCTTCCAGGATTTCAATCTCAGCGGCGAGTATATACTCCCCTTCGATTTCTCCCTTGTTGGCGGTTCCCAGCTTCAGGACCAGTTGAAGAATATCGTCGAGTACACCAAAAATGCAGAGCTCGTCGGCGCTCAGCTGACCCCTCAGGAGGTAAACAACCTGGCATCCTTCAACCCTGATGATATCGGCTATACAGCCGATCCGGACATACGCTTGAGCCAGGCAAAGAACCTCATTGCTGAATTCGAAAGCATAAAAACCCAAAAATCTGTAAATAACTACTACAAGTATATGAAGGAAAGGCCCACCGTCTACTCTTACGAGATAAACAGCTCTATCCTGCCTTTCTATTTCGATATCAACAAATTCAACGCCGGGGCAGGCAAACTCAGGGTCGATATAGATTTCGAAGTGCCGCTCAGTGAAATCCGTTTCGTGAGCCGTGGGGGGATAATCAGGGGAGATGTGAGGCTGGCGGTTCTCGTGAGGGACATAGACATGAACGAAGTGGCATCCGCGAACGACCATATATCGATGACTTACAGAGGGGACGCGGAGCTCGAGGGCCCCAGTCATCTTCCGGGACAGGTCACCCTGATCCTCGATCCTGGATACTATCGCGTGGGGATCGAAGCCGTCGACATGAACTCGGGAAACAGTGGAGCCTTCACGACCAACGTGGAAATGGAGGAGCTTCACGGATCGCTCAAGCTCAGTGATATCCAATTCGCCAGCGGAATCAAGCAGGTAACGGAAATATCAAAATTCGTCAAGGGCAATCTTCAGATCGTGCCCCACCCGCTACATGCATACAGAATACCTTTTCCGCTGATATTCTACTTCGAGATCTACGGACTCGATACGGATCCGGAGGGCCTCGCATTCTACTCCGTGGAGTACGAGATCATCCCCATGAGGAAGAAAAGATGGGGACCGGTGTACATGGACGTGGCAGGAGCTGTCAGCTCGAAATTCGAAACTTCCGGCTTCGGCACGAAGCAGCACCAGAACATCACGATCTCAACGGAGAGCCTTTGGGAGGGTTCCTTCAAACTGAATGTCAAGGTGGTCGACAGGCGGACGTCGCGTACAGCAAGCAGGAGCACGTACTTTTCCGTGCTGGATTAAAGCAGCCCGGGGCATCCCCGCCTCTAACGTCCGACCACGATCAAGTTCCGAATTCCCAGCTCGCCAGATATTTTTTCTGTTTCTCTGTTAATTCGTCGATCATGCACCCGAGAGAGCTGAGCTTCAATCCGGCTATTTCCTCATCTATATTTAGAGGTACTGTATATACCTTACTCTCCAGCTGTCCGCCTTCCTTGACAATGTACTCCGCGGAAAGCGCTTGATTCGCGAAGCTCATATCCATGACGGACGCAGGATGTCCCTCAGCGGCCGCCAGGTTAATCAACCTGCCCTCAGCGAGTATATTGATCCTCCTGCCATCCGGCATAACGAACTGCTCAACGTTCTCTCTGACCGTGGCACGGCTCTTAGAGACCTTTGCCAGATCGGGGATATCGATTTCCACATTGAAGTGTCCCGAATTCGCGACGATGGCCCCGTCTTTCATCCTGTCGAAGTGCTCTTTTCTGATAACGGATATATTCCCGGTAAGTGTGATAAAGACATCTCCAACAGCAGCCGCTTCGAATGAATTCATGACCGAGTATCCATCCATTACAGCTTCGAGAGCCTTCACCGGATCGACCTCGACTATGATCACATTAGCTCCCAAGCCGCGTGCCCGCATGGCCGTTCCCCTTCCACACCAACCGTAGCCGAAGACGACAACACGGGAGCCGGCCATGAGGATATTCGTAGCCCTCAGGATCCCGTCCATCGTGCTCTGTCCAGTCCCGTAGCGGTTATCGAAGAAATGCTTTGTCATGGCGTCGTTCACCGCAATTATCGGATAAGCCAGCACACCGTCTTTCTCCATACTTCTGAGCCTGATCACACCTGTAGTAGTCTCCTCCGTCCCCCCCCGCACTCCATCGATTATCTCACGCCGGTCCTTGTGCAGTGTGCTCACGAGGTCCGCACCGTCATCCATCGTGATACTCGGTTCGATGTCGAGCGCTGAATTGATATGCTTGTAATACGTTTCGTTGTCCTCGCCCTTGATCGCGAAGACGGATATGCCGAAATGCTCTATCTGTGAGGCGACGACGTCGTCCTGCGTGCTCAGTGGATTGGAGGCGCACAATACGACCTCGGCGCCACCCGCTTTGAGCGTTCTCATCAGATTCGCCGTCTCCGTAGTAACGTGCAGGCAAGCGGCTATCCTAAGTCCATCGAGGGGTTTCTCCTTCGAGAACCTCTCCCGGATCATCCTCAGGACTGGCATCTTCTCATCAGCCCATTCGATTCTCTTTCTACCCTCGCCCGCCAGGCTCAAATCCTTGCAGTCGTAATTCATACAGCGGTCCTTTCTATTAATGTTCCGTTATTGCTTCCTGAAATAACGCCTATATCTTAGCCTTGAGTTTATCCACGTAGTCGAGCTTCTCCCACGTAAACTCCTCTTCCTCCCTGCCGAAGTGACCGTAAGCGGCCGTTTTCCTGAATATTCCGCGCCTGAGCTTCAACCTGTCTATTATTCCGTTGGGAGTCAGATCGAATGTATCCCTCACGATCCCGGTAAGCTTCTCGTCGTTGATCTTTCCGGTGCCGTAGGTATCGATCATGACCGATACCGGTTCCTCGACGCCGATCGCATACGCGATCTGCACCTCGCACTGATCGGCCAAGTCGGCTCCTACGATATTCTTCGCTACATGACGTGCTGCATACGACCCGGACCTGTCGACCTTCGTAGGATCCTTTCCGGAGAACGCCCCACCGCCGTGGCTGCCGAAACCTCCGTATGTGTCTACTATTATCTTTCGCCCGGTAAGACCCGTATCGGCCATCGGTCCTCCCCTTACGAACCGTCCGGTCGGATTAACTAGTACATTGTAGTCGGAGGCATCGATGTCTATCCGGGAAACCACCGGTTCGATGACATGACGGACCAATCCCTCCCTTATCTCCTCTATGGAAACATCATCGCTGTGCTGGGTTGACAGAAGCACGGTGTTGACGGCCTTTGGAAAACCGTTCTCGTACTCTATCGTAACCTGAGATTTTCCGTCCGGCTTCAAAAACTGCAATACTCCGTCTTTCCTGATATCAGCCATCATCTTGACGAGGCGGTGCGCCATGATTATCGGTACAGGCATTAGAACCTCTGTCTGCTTGCAGGCGAATCCGAACATCATCCCCTGGTCCCCCGCTCCTCCCCTGTTCACTCCCAAGGCGATATCGCCGGACTGCTCGTCGATCGTTGTGAGAACCGCGATTGTTTCATCGGCAAAACCGAGCTGGGGATCGGTATAGCCGATATCGCGCACCACATTTCTCACCAATGTCGGTATGTCAACGTAGGTAGCCGTATGTATCTCTCCGGCGACTATGGCCATACCCGTTGTCACAAGTGTCTCGCAGGCGACACGGCCACTCGGATCTTCCGATAATATCGCATCTACAATGCTATCTGATATCTGGTCCGCGACCTTGTCTGGATGCCCCTCTGTAACTGATTCGGAAGTAAAAAGATGTTTCTCCGCCATCCATCTCCTCCTTAATATTGGACCCGTTTGTAGAAATGCTAAATCGAGTACACAATATATTAATTTACATTCGTGAAATCAATCAATACACGACCATCAGCGGTAATCTATCTGCGAATGATCGCTTATATTGAAGCTGCTCCTGCTGCCCGTCACCTCGGCGAAGGACCCTACCACGCTCCCCTTCAGGTTCACATGTGTCAGGTCGCTACCCTCGTTGAGGATCGAGTTCTCGATAATCGAATGTCTTATCACACACCCACTGGCTATGGAAACGTACGGACCGATTATCGAGCTTTCGATCGTACTGTTCTCATCGATGTAGCAGGGAGGTATTATGATGGATCCTTCTCTCCCATTGCATTTACCGATCCTGCTGAGCAGGATGCGGTTCGTCTCCAACAGTGTCTCCACCTTGCCGCAATCGTACCAACCCTCAATTCGGTAAGGACGAAACTGCGTGCCGTTTTCTATCATGATCTGTAGCGCATCCGTTATCTGATATTCACCCTTGGTCATTACGTCCTTATCCAGCAGTTCCGCGCATGCGGCGAACAATGGAGAGGAATCACGGAAGTAGTAGAGACCGACGACGGCCAGGTTGCCGGCCGGCTCATCGGGCTTCTCGACTATGCTCGTTATAACACCGTCTTCCACCTTGCATATCCCGAACCGGGTCGGATCATCGACCTCTTTGACACCGAGAATGAACTCGCCCGCGAGCGGAATCTTCTCGAACTCGGTATTAATTATCGTGTCTCCGAGTATGATGATCAGCTCCGATTTATCGGCGTACCGGCGCGTGAGCGACACGGCGTGTGCGATACCCCTCTGCTCCTCCTGTACAACGAAGTTCATCGGGATATCGTAAGCTTCCGTCAAATAATTCCTTATAAGGTCGCCCTTGTACCCGATAATCGGAATGAGCCCGGTAACACCCATTTCCAGCAATCCGTCCACTATATGACCAAGGATCGGTTTGCCGGCCACACTCAGAAGAGCCTTGGGTATGGTGAATGTATGAGGCCGGAGCCTTTTACCGATTCCTGCAACAGGGATTACCGCCTTCATTCCTCCTCCGTTCCGAGTTTTTTCTTGACGTCTTCTATCATTCCTATCGGTGTCGGATCTCTTCCGTACTCAACCGCGAGGTAAACGCTCGCGCAGTCACCCAGCATTATTACCGACATTAGCCGCGCCAGTCTTCCCCTGGAGCCTCTATCACCTATGCTCTCGACAACGGTGAATCCTCCCGCCAGCGGCTCCAAAAGGGAGCAGGTGACGGCGATCCTCTTCCGCACCCGGCCATGGTCCTCAGGGTCCCTCAGAACCACAAGGAAAATATCCTCCCCCATCTTCTTTGATCCATCCCAACCCATGATCTCGTTATGGCCCAGCTCCGGGAATTCGTTGGAAAAGGCCATGCTCTTGCTGTTCTCATTAAACTGGCATCTCCACCGGTAGGCGGCCCCTGCGAGCAATCCGTTGCCGCTGTATATCAGAGGGATCCTTCCATATATCTTCTTGGCCAGTTGAAAAGCCGCATTTTCAGCGGGTGAGGCGTCCAGAGAGTACTGCAGCGCGAGCATCTCCAGCGTATTAACCGCGGAGGCCACCTCCTCGCCGGAAATCCTGTATATCCCGCATTCGGCGACGATTCTCAAGATCGGCATGAATAGGTATCCCAGCGCCGCCCTGGGTGGCAATCCTCCCGGTATCCTCAAGAGGGGAATCCCGTTTCTTTCGGCCTCTTCCAGCAGCTTTCCGCCTGATGTAATCGCGGCTATCCGGCAGCCCCTGTGCAGCGCATCACCCAGCAGACTCAGCACTTCCTCGGTGTTCCCGCTGTAGCTGACACATACTACCGTTGTACGTTCATCCGCGAATCCCGGCAGCGTATATCCTCTCTCAAGCATTATAGGCACCGGAGCATCGCGTCCGATGAGATCGCGAAGAAGGAGTCCTCCGATGGCTGATCCACCCATCCCGCAGATCACGACCGGGCCGTCCTTCTCACCGTTAACCAGCCGTAATCCCTCAGCCATATTCCATGCATCGCCCACCTGGCGGGACATGCCGAGCACATTGTCGAGCATCCGGCTCTTGTCTATCCTGTAATGCCTGGTGTTATCCACGTTTCCCATATCGCCGCCTCCGGATTACCGTTCCCGGACCGTAAATGCATCTAAAACGATCTATCAAGCCGGCTTCTCTGGAATGAATTCCTTGAGCTCGGGACGCTTCTCGATTATGAAGCGGTCCAGAAGATCCCTGACCTCATCTGCCGTGGCCTTGTTAAGTGCTTTCCTCACAATCGCCTTGGTCTCATCGTAGGTAACCGAGCGTATGATCTTCTTTATCTCGGGGATCAGGTTCGAAGAAGCACTGAACTCATCCAGCCCGAGACCGAGCAGCAGGAGCGTCCCATGGATCGTTGCAGGCATCTCACCGCAAACACCTACCCATATCTTGTTCTTGTGAGCGGCGGTGACCGTATCCCTGATCAGGTAAAGGATGCTCGGATGCAATGCATCGTAAAGATACGAGATCCGGCTGTTGCCCCTGTCGACTGCCAGGGCATACTGTATAAGGTCATTCGTCCCTATGCTGAAGAAATCAACCTCCTGGGCCAGCCTGTTGCTCAGCGCCACCGCGGAAGGCGTTTCTATCATCATACCGATTTCCACGTCCTCACCTATCCTGTACCGCTCCCTCTTTAGATCCTCCCTGACCTCGTCACATACCTCATTGGCCTGCCTCAATTCGTCCACAACGGATATCATAGGATACATGATCCTTACCTTTCCGTATGCGGCCGCCCGGAAGATTGCCCTTAGCTGGGTTCTGAAAATATCTTTCCTCGACAGGGTAAAACGGATCCCCCTCCATCCCATGAAAGGATTATCCTCTTTTACATCACTGGCCCACCTTGCTATCCTGTCGCCTCCGACGTCGAGCGTCCGGATAATAACGGGATCGGGCGCAAGACGCTTCACGACATCCTTGTAATATCGAAACTGTTCCTCTTCGCTGGGAAGCACGTTGCGGGTGATGAAGAAGTATTCGGTTCTGAAAAGTCCTATCCCCCTCGCCCCATGACTGATGATATCGTCCACCTCTTCTCTGATTTCGATGTTCCCCGAAAGCTCTATGGTGCGACCGTCCAGGGTTACGGCCGGATAGTCCTTGAGTGTCAGCAGCTCCTTCTCCATCTCCTCGAATTTCTTCCGGGCCTCCCTGTAAAGCTTCACCGTACTGGGTTCCGGATGGAGTACGACCTGGCCCGTTATGCCATCGACGATGACCTCGTCGTAAGGTTTGACCCTCTGGCTGAAATCTCCAAGTCCCACGACCGCCGGGATCCCCTGGGACCTGGCGATGATCGCTGTATGTGACGTGCTGCCTCCGATGTCCGAGACAAAGGCAAGCACGTACTTTTTCTTCAATCCGACGGTATCGGAGGGGGTTAGATTCTTGGCAACAACTACCGCCTTTTTCCGCAGGTTCTCCAGCCCTTCGACCTTCTGCCCAAGTAGGTTTGTAATAACCCTTCTCCTCACATCCCTTATATCCTCGGCTCTTTCCTTGAGATACTGGTCTTTTATGTTGTCGAACGTTATGAGTATCCTGTCTACTGTGTGGCTGAATGCATATGCGGCGTTGACCTTCTTCTTCCTGATCATACTCAACGTCTCGCTCTTCATCAGTTCGTCGGCTAGTATCATCGAGTGCGAATCGAGGATCTTGGCATGGTCCTCACCCATCTCATTCATCAGGACTTCGTGCAGTTTCTCCAGTTCCGCGGCCGTGTTCTCCAGCGCTCTTTCGAACCTGTTCACCTCGCTGTCGACCATATCGTCGGTCAGCAACTCGGCTTTGATGGGCACATCTTCGACGTTTACAACAAATACCTCACCGAAGGCGATACCCGGCGAGGCTGGAATCCCGTTGAATATTATCTCTTTTTTCTCGGTTTTCTCCCTATCCACTTAACTCCCCTTCGGAGAAATTATCCTCGAACATCCGCACGAGATACTCGAGCGCATCCTTTTCATCCCGACCCTCGGCCTGAATCATGAGCTCTGATCCCTGCTCGGCCCCCAATCCCGCCACCCCAAGTATGCTCTTGGCGTTTGCGATTTCCGAGTCCTTCACGATCATGATCTCGGAGTTGAACCTCGTGGCGGCCTTGGCGACCTCGCCGGCCAACCTCAGGTGAATACCGTTCTTGTTGATCACTATTACCTTGCCGGATACCATTCTATCAGATTCCCGTGTGCCGTTATAACACATTCGAAAATACAGCTGCACATCAATTCTAGCGAAACAGGAGGAACACAACTATCGAGACGAACACGATCAATACCGAGCCCATTAGAGAAAGCTTCCTCCTCAGTGCAAGAAACAGGACTACCGATGCGATACCCCAGCCCGCAACCTTCGGCCCGCCTCCGCTGTATGCCTTGAACAAAACCAGAGCCGAGAACACCCCGGATGCAAATGCACCCAAGCAGCCTAAAACTCGTTCGCCCTTGAAGAAACTCTCCACGGATTCCACCCAACCGACCTCATCGAAGCGCAGTCCGGCGAAATACCCTCCAATTCTTACCCTCATGTGGAAAAAGTTATAGAGGGCGAGGAAGATCAAAGGCCCGATAATTGAGCTATAAATAGCAAAAATGGCTCCGATTGTCAAACCGAGGGGGATCATCAAGACACCGAAGAAGAAATCGCCCCTCGCCGTCAGAACGGCCGACAGGGTATTTTTCAACCGATCTATCCTTTTAAGGGGGAAATCCCCGGACATCATTCTCTTCTCCTCCATATCCACAACCGCTCCAACAACGTATGAAGCCATGAGGGGATTGGCATTGAAGTATCCCATATGCCTGCCAGCGGTCTCTTCCAGTCTCTCCCCCCCCCGCGACCATCTCTTGTACATCGGGATCAGCGCGTGGAACAGCCCGAAGCCGTCCAGAATGCGGTCATTGCCGGCGCTATTTATGAGAAAGAGTCTCCATAGTATGTTTGCATGGAACCCACGCATCTTCAACCTCGGCTGAGAAAAAAGACAAAAACTGATAGAAAGCCCGCACAAAACCATACCACTCTAGATCTTACGAAATGAAGTTTCACCAGGGATGCTATTCCTATGAAAGGAATAAGCGAGAACAGTAACTCCGGCGAGCCCACATCGGCATTCACCGTTTCTATCAAAAAAGAGATCATGTGATGCCCGGAGTATATAATCCCACAGAGCACCACAAATCCGAATAGGAAGTGGAAGAGCAACGTTGAAGCGAACAACACTTCCCCCATCCATACATCCCCTCGGGCGACAAATTTGAGAGCCAGCCTGGATAGCCTCCAGGTCTTTCTCTCCCATCTCGAGTAATACAGATCCCCGAACACCGCCACGGCCAACCCAAACAACAAGGAGCAAACGAGCGCAATACCGCCCGCCGCCGGATCCCCACCCAGTTCGAGCCTCGCCATTACGTACAGGCAGGACGCAGTCACACCACCAAGTACCAGATCGGGTTTGCGCCCGCCCCTGAGAGTGACCATTCCAAGAAACATCATCTGGAAAAGGGCACCGGCCATGAAACCGTCAGCCGCCTCTCCCAGGACAGAACCCATGATCCATCCCGCACATATCGGCTGGGATATCATCAATGCGATCGAGCTTCTGCTTTCGACGGCCAACACGCCACCCAAGACCGATACAGCTATAAGCGGATTCACTCTCCTCTGCACCCCCTTAGTCGCGTAACCGCTTTACCTTTAAAGAGATATTGAATCCGGCCGAATCCCCTTCTTCAAGATCGAGCTTCCACACGGGAACCACGGCGGATCCCTGATATACTCTCTCGCAACCGGACTCCGAGTTGGAAACAGTCTCGATCGGGAACCGCCAGAGCTTCGCATGGGGGATGAACTCCAGTGCTATTTCTATATTCAACCACTCGTCGATCAACGACATGTGCCCGACATCCGTCTCCTCCCCCGCCGATGCCAGGTGAGATTCGCTCAATTCCCTGTCGGGAAATCTGAAATACCTGTCCGGCGCGTTTCCGGCCAGCAGCGACAGAACACTCTCGACGGCAAAACGGCACCGCAGCATTCCATCCACCGCGGTGACTTTATAACAGGCTTCCAGAACGGGTCGATCGGCCCCGATGCGGATCGACTTCGAAACCGATACCTTTCTTGCCCCGTCTCGAAGTTCCACAGCTCCTTCCCTCTCGAAACTAGCCGACCGGCCGTCATCGTCCTCTCCGCGGTCGACATCATAAACCCCATCTATAAAATCACCCAGTTCCCTGTAGGATGCGCTGCTGAACGATTCGAGACCCGTTTTCATGTCGATGAAGTGGTCCATCAGTGATGCCCTGAGATGGAAATCGTAGACGAGCCCCCTCTCCAGCCCCTTCTCCTTGACCGCAGTTACGTTGTGTATGCTCGTCACTCCACGATCATCAATATCACCGGACGCCTCCGCGAGCTTCCCGTGGTAGCTCTCCTCCCTCCTCGTTATCGTGTCGGTTAGGTTGAACGGGGGATCGCTTATGGAGAGTTCCCTCAAGACCGCTCCGCGCAATTTCATAATGGCCTTCAACGATCGATTCGAGAGTATTACCTCATCAACACCATCACCGTCCAGGTCACCTATGAACCGGGAAGATCTTTTTCCCCCGGACCTTCCCCCATTCAGTGCATATTCGGCCTCGATGAGGTGACTGTACACCGCGCTCCTGAGATGCGGAAGGTACAATCCCCCGAACAGTCCGTGCCAGTAAGCGCAGTTACACTGGGCCTTATAGAGATGTTTCTTCGCCGCCTCCAGTATGTTTTTCTTGAACTTCCCCTTCCCGTAATCCCTGACGAGATTACTCACGAAAAGCATCCTCTTGTGCATCCAGTTGCTTTCCTCGTACTTTACGAGAAAGTTCCTCCAGAATCCTCCCTTCACCATCGCCGCAGGCTCCTCGAACCGACCATCCGCCCTAAGCGCCTCCTCGGCTTCGTGATAGCGTCTCTGAGCTCTCAACGGTAGGGCCCACTCCATCATCTCACTATAGGAAGCCGTCGGAAGGTAGACTATACCGAGCGGCGGCAGTTCATCCAGCACCTTCGAAAACGTGGTGACTTCCAACCATTCGGCGTTTTCCTCCAACAGGACACACAATCTTTCAAGCCAGCTATGCTGATAACAGAGCGAGTGAGTACCAGGCCACAAACCGAACTTTTCGCCGTCGTCCGCGATCACGGCCACCTTATATCCATCACCCTCTTCGCTTCTAATCCCTTTCAGGTAGGAGATCGTCTCCTCCGGATCGGAGAACGGGATCAGATAACGAAGCCTCTTGTCTATAGGAAATATACGTATATACGTGCCATCTTCCTCGGTCACGAATGATCCCCTCATCTCCTCCGGAAGGAATCCTATGCTCTTGAAATGCGAATCATCCACGACAACGTATTCAAGCCCGGCCTTGGCCAGGGATTTCGGCATGTGGGGCTCCCATATCCTCTCCGTCAACCAACAGCCGCGCGGCTTTGCTTGAAAGCGTTCCTTGACGAAATCCTCCATCATGGCCAACTGGCCTTGTCTGTCCCTTTCCGGTATCACAGAAAGGATAGGCTCGTAATACCCCCCCGACATCAACTCCACCTGCCCCCTTTCGGCCATCCGGAACAGAAGCTCCATGTACTCCGGGTGCTTTTCGGCAATCCAATCCCAGAGGACCCCGCTGTTGTGAATCGCAAAGGGAATATGCGGATAATCATTCATCACCTCGAGGAAAGGCATATAAGCCTTGCAGTAAGCGTCCTCCACGATATGATCGAAATTGCCGACAGGCTGATGGTTATGCAATCCAAGAATCAGTCTTATTCTCTTGTCCACTTCGCTCTCTTTCATCGGTTCCCAGGGCAGAACGCCTCCGGCCGCTCAACCGGCTGAATCCCCCAGATCGAGCGGGCACCAAACGGTTCAAACAACCAAAGAATTCAGTATCACCCTCTTGTCCTCGGGGAGGGCCCTAGCCTCCAGAGTTATCTCTCTCTTTACCAGCTCCCTGAGCGCCTTTCTCTCGTCCTCGTTCACGAACAGCTTGCCGTGGAGTTTGTTTTTCCCATCCTCATAATGCATGCATCCGACGTTCACTTCCCCCGTCTCCAGACCGAGTTCCACGAGAGCAAGAGCGTCACCTGGGCTTTTTACGAGGAGAAAAATATTCTCCCCTCCGAATACTCCCTCATTGATATGCTCCACCGCATCGCTCAGCGAAAATATGGAGACCTTGATCTCAGAGGGAACCGCGTGGGCGTATAACTCCCGTTCCCTGACATCAGACGCGATTGTATCGTCGGCGATCACTATGCGGTCTGGAAGAAGGACACGGCCCCACCCGATCACGACCTGGGCGTGAATCAGACGGTCGTCGATCCTAAACAGAGAAATCACATCAATCCCCCCCCGCACTCGTCCCGACCGGGTCGCCCCCGGGCGGATTGCGCGCCATAACCATCAGCGGGGATCAGCGCCCATTCAATGAATTAAATAATCTTGATGTACTCCCGGTCAGATCTTTCCGGTTTGTCAGAGCTCGACTACCCTGATACTGTCCTTGCCGCGGTGAACTACGTGCTCAATCATCTCATCGAATTCCATAGTGTCTCGTTTGGATACGAAATCGAGGAATGCCGGTAGATTGACACCGCTGATAACCTTCACTCCCCTTTTTTCCCTCACCGCGCGCAGGCACGATGTGCAGCAGGAACCTCCCGAATAGTCGACGAACAGGACTATATGCTTTCCTTCGGACTCGGAGATTATGCCCTGTATCCTGTCATCAAGCATGCCGCATGAGATTTCCGATCCGCATATCGCGTAGCAGTCTTCCACCCTTCCGTAGATGAGTTCGGATGTACGAAGAATCTCCTCGGCGAACTTGCCGTGCGTTACGATAATTCCGACTACCCTGCTCCCAGATTCGCTTTTACTCATTCCGTATCGTACTTCAGATACCTTCTCGTTTTTTTATCGCTCTCCGTCAAATCGACCAGGCGCTCCTCCAACCTCTTGGCTGCGTCTATCCCATAAACCTTCAGCATGTGGTTTAGAGCAATCGTCTCTGAGATCACCGTGATGTTTTTGCCTGGGAATATCGGGACGATAACTTCACGCACCCTTACGCCCAGAATCTCGGTGAATTTTTCGTCGAGTCCGAGTCTTTCCCACTCCTTGGTCGGATCCCAGTCCTCCAGCTTAACGACAACTTCGACACGTTTCTGAACCCGTAAGGCCCTGATACCGAAGAGGTCCATGACGTTTATTATGCCTACTCCCCTAATCTCCATGAACTGTCTCAGGTGTTCCTTGCCTCTCCCCATCAAGACCCGCCCGTGCTTGACGATCTCGACTATGTCATCCGCAACCAATCTATGACCCCGTTCCACGAGATCAAGGGCTATCTCGCTTTTACCGATAGCGCTCCTCCCTGAGAAAAGGAGCCCCACTCCATAAACATCCACGAGTGATCCGTGCATTTCCATCCTCGGCGCGAATACATCCTCGAGATGTTCAGTAAGGGAATGTATGAACGGTGTCGTAGAGTGAGGAGTTCGCATAATTGGAATGCTGTGCTTGTCGGCCAGCGCTAGGAATCCCTTCGGCAGCTCGAGCGCCTTTGTTATTATTATGCAGCAAAGAGGCCGCGAGAAAAGCCGGCCTAGCGCTTCGGACTGCTCATCATGCGTCATCGAACGCAGGTACAGGATTTCAGTCTCGCCTATGATCTGAACCCTTTCGGTGAGAAAGTTCTCCATGAAACCGGTAAGAACAAAAGA
>Ga0180431_10000243_pt1 | contig 77011 bp, 107 predicted proteins | sample SS_ome_11_FD_132459 | JGI IMG/M metagenome (GOLD analysis project Ga0180431, IMG submission 132459) | Hypersaline lake sediment archaeal communities from the Salton Sea, California, USA - SS_1_MS_1 metaG | ecosystem: Environmental > Aquatic > Non-marine Saline and Alkaline > Hypersaline >...
ATACCAGGGGGGGAACACTAGGGGGAAAATACCAGGGGGGGAACACTAGGGGGAAAATACCAGGGGGGGAACACTAGGGGGAAAATACCAGGGGGGGAACACTAGGGGGAATATCAGAAGGGGTACTGGATCCCACAAAGGTGTTTGAAATATTTGAAGGGGAATACCAGAAGGGGAACACCAGGGGGTACGGGATCTCACAAAGGTGTTTGAAAATATTTGAAGGGGAATACCAGAAGGGTGTTTGAAAATATTTGAATGTGCTTTAAAAATGCTTTGCGAGGGGAAATCGAGCTAATATGTGAAGACGTGTTAATTTCAAAAATGAAACGGATGGCAGGTGATAATGAGTGTTGCGGATATACCAGATCACAGGTTGACAGCGGGGGGTACGTGGAAACATAGGTCGAGCAATAATCGGGTGAAGGTGTTGAAAGTTTTTGTTCCAAGCAGCGGTGTATTTAAGGGTTCGTTGTTGGTTCAGATCAGTATTGGTGAGGGCAGGATAAGCAGGTGTTTGGCAGACGATTTTTTACAGCGGTACGAGCCGGTGGTATCTGGCGTAAAAAATGAAATTGTGTGCATTTAATGTTTGTGTTAGCTTTCTAACAAGCAAGGAGGCGAACCATGGCTAAAATCCACTATTCCGGGGCGGTTAGAACGTCGAGGACGAAAATCCTACCGGGTTGGGCTGCGTGCTGCTCTGGCCTGAAGGCCGACAAGATACGTGCCGACGGGAATAACACCGCAGATCCCGACAAGGTTACGTGTGCATCGTGCCTGCGTGTGATGGCCAAGGATAAGAGCATTTTCAGCATAAAGCACGAGGACCCTTGTGCTTTGGGGCATGAGTGATGAAACCTCCGGTTTGCCGCATATGTCTGGCCGAGGATCTGGTGCGCGTTGCCAAGACAATTGACATGCCTGATCGTGGGGTGCTCGTCACGGCGTCAGTGGATATGCGAAGGCGTCGGGGGTGTGTCCACCTTGCGGAAGATGGCGAGGGCAACCTCGCCGGTCTGTGGTGTTGGACCGCGTGCGGCAAACGGAGCGATTATCACTCTACATGCGCCAATCCAGATCACGTCAATTGCGACTTGTGTAGATCACGCCGCAGGCTCGATGAGTTATGACCATGACGCGATCAAAGTTGAACAGCAAAGAATGCGAGGTCAAAATGACCCGAGTAGAGGCGAGGAAGATGGCTCACAGGTGTGCGTTTCATTTACTGAACAATGGTCACAATAATGAGTTTTTGTACGAGGACGAAGATCTCGATGAGAAGGATCAGGAGAGGCTTCAGTTGGCGTGGGATGATTTGCTGGAGAGGTTGAGGAAGACAGGAGAAAGCTGATGGGTAGAAGCAAGATTGAGTGGACGGACAAAACGTGGTCAGTAACGACGGGATGCACCTGGATGAGCGCTGGGTGTGACAATTGTTTCGCAGAGCGGATGGCAAAGAGACTCCAAACGATGGGTCACAAAAAGTACGAGCATGGGTTCGACGTTGTTGAGCATATGGGATTACTTGAGCAGCCGTTCCACTGGAGGAAGCCGTGCAGGGTGTTTGTCAGCTCGATGGGGGATTTGTTTCACGCTGACATATCGGATGAGTTTGTTGCAGCGGTATTTGGCACGATGGCTGCGAATCCACATTTGACATTTCAGATTTTGACCAAGCGTCCTCTCAGTATGATTAAGTGGTTTAATTGGTTAAAGAGTCGAATGTATTCTGAGAGTTCTTTAGCCATGGGATGTATTAAGGAGCTGGAGAAGATTGTTGGTTCTTCTGTGATAGTGGCATCTGATTTTGACATACCGATTCCTTGGCCTTTGCCTAATGTGTGGTTGGGCGTAACGGGTGAGGATCAAAGGGAGGTTGACTGGCGCGTACCGTCGTTATTGAAATGTCCAGCGGTGTTACATTTTATCAGCTGTGAGCCGATGTTGGGGCCGATAGAATTACAGCATGAGCGAGGTTGGTTAGAGCCGTTTTTTGAAACCGATCCAATGCTTAACAAGACTCCAAGATTGAACTGGGTAATTTGCGGGTGTGAGAGTGGGCCGAGTCGAAGGTATACGCGAAAGGAGTGGGTGAAGTCGTTGCGGGATCAATGTGTAACGGCGGGGACACCGTTTTTCTTGAAACAGCTAGGGGGGGTACGGCCTAAAGATAAGATAATAAAGATGCCTGAGTTGGGTGGCAGCGTATGGGGTCAATTTCCGGAAGGTATTTGTTAAGTGGTTATATAAGTTAACACATAGTTACCAGTTATCGAACGCACCGTAAAGCCCCGTTCTTCAGAGCGGGGAGGATGTCAATGGTTGGATGAGCAAACCAGTAAGATGAGTGAGTGAAAATGTTCATAGTCGAGTTGGTACCTGGTGCTTGGTATGTTCCGTGGGCATATCCTCCAAGGGATTGTTTTCCAGGCTGTACGATGATTAGGGCGAATGCAAGGCGGTATTCTCGCAAGCAGGATGCCAAGGCAGCGCTGACGAGAGCGAGAAAACACAAGTCGTATTCGAAAGCCAAAATAGTAGAGGTGGATTGAACATCTTTGAGAGGTGAGTGGATGGTTGAGATAAGAAAAGATACAGGAGTGTGCAAGTGATAAGTGAAACTATATCCGTAGATCATGTGATTGAAGTTTTGAATCGGGCTACAGAGAGTGACAAAAGTGCAATCCTTGCGTTGGTGAATACGCGAGTATTTTGCAATCGGAAGTTGGCAGATGATCCTACCATCCAGGTGCGAGACACCCTTGATGGGACGTATCTTGTTGGCGTTCTCGGTATACTCAATGGTTTGTTTGGTGTGGACAAGTCTGGATACGGGGCAATTGCAATCGAGTATGAAGTTGTTTGTCCAGAAGGTCATGTGGTTGAAAATGGTAAGGTTGTAGGTCACCAATGTACTGAGTGCGGGAGGTCTTTGGAGTTAGGTTCTTTTTTGGGGTTTAGGAGAATGAGAAGAGAGGATTTAAAAGGACAGGTGAGTGGATGGTTGAGATAAGAAAAGAGATCATGGATTTTGCATTGGCTATGGAGAAGAAAATACAGAAGCATGATGGGGACAGGGGCGATGAGTGGAAAGAGGAGTCGGTATCGTGGCTCATTGGTCGTCTTGGAGATGAGGTAGACGAATTGTGTACGGCTTATTTCGAGGGGGAGTCTGACTCAGATATTTGTTTGGAGGCAGTAGATGTGGGTGCGTTTGCGATGTTTGTTTATCACCGCATGATGGGTCGTCAGAAAGAAGGAGTGAGATGAGCGAGTATCCGTTGTTGATCAGTGCTGGGTTGATACCTCCTACTCTTAGTTGGGATAAGACTATGACGAGGAGGATACTTCGGTCACAGCCGCCGACTGGTGCTCCTGTTATTGTTTCTCCGTGGGAGCCTGGAGTAACGGCGTACGAGCCCGGTGAATTTGGTATTTACAGAGAGGGTAAACCACCTGGTCAGTGGGGGCTGGAGAAGGTCATCAAATGTCCGTATGGAACTCGGGGAGATATTTTGTGGGTGAGGGAGGAGTGGATAGCTAACCCTGCCTATAACCACATTGCTCCAAGGGATATTCTGGATATGTTGAAGGAGATAAGATCTGCTGTACAGATAGAATATCGGGCAGGCAGGTACGATCCGTTACCAGAAGATCCCAATCATGGTCCGTGGGGGTCGACCGAGAATCGATGGCGACGTTCGATACACATGCCGAGGTGGGCGAGTCGGATAGATTTGTACGTCATGAATACGAGAGTGGAGCGGTTACAAGCGATCAGTCACGAGGATGCAATAGCAGAGGGTGCACCGCGTTGTCCAGAATTGAACAACTATGGGACTGGGAGTATTTACAGAGATTGGTTTGCAGAGAAGTGGGATTCGATTAACAAAAAAAGACCGGGATGTTTGTGGAAAGATAATCCGTTGGTGTGGGTCGTCGAGTTTTCGGTTGAGAAGGTTAGAGAGAGTTGGGAGATCGAAGAGGCGATTGAAGAAAGGTTGAGAGGATGAGTTTATATACGACTAGTGACATGAAGGATTTTTTATTGCGATGCGAGAAATTTTTCAATGTTGCCCGTCATGCATCAAAGAAATTATTGGTAGGGTATACGCGGGGACAGATAGGCAAAGAAAGTGAGTTTGATGATCTGATTGGGTTCTGCGAGAAGGGGGGAGAGAATAGTTTGAATCGATTAACAATCGATATTGCGAAGTATTTAGAAGACGATGCTTTTTTCGTTATCGACTATGACAAAGAATCTGACACTGTTGTAGATATGCTGGCATCGCGTAACAGCGAGTTACAGGATCAGTTGAATCAAATGACGTCGGCTAGAGCGTTTGCTTTAGGTGATGTGGAGCGTAAAAGAACAGAGATTCAAAAGTTGAAAGAGATGCTGTTTGCGAGGGAGCATTTTAACAAGTTACAAGAGGAGGAACTCAGTAGGATAGTCAAGTGTTTGAAGGAGAATAATTTAGATCTGTCTTCTTTGAATCCAAAGGGGGATTGAGTTGATAACGATAGAGAAACTTGATGAATGGAAGGCGTGTGGGCGTCGTGATAGTGGCATGTATTCAGATGAAAAACTCGCGATAATATTTAACGGACGTCAATCATTGACACCGTTGGAGGTTCTGCATTTGGATATTCGTATGGTGGATCGGTTGTGGGTAGTGTTACGTAGAGATGTTGTTGGGGTGGAAATTTGTGCGAGGCATAGAGGAGTTTGTGCTGATCGTGTTGTTGAAAAGTATGCTCTCTGTTGTGGTGAACGTAATATAGAGCAGTGGGCGAAGGAATGGCTTAGTGGTGTTGATCGTTCTATGGAAAGATTGTTTTTGATGATGGGCTTGGAACGAGTTATGACAAATTCTGTGATTAAGTTGGCAATAGACGTGGCGATGTTTTCGATTAGTTCTGAGAAGCGATCATCGTGGGATACAACAGTAGTGGCACGGTCGGTGGAGTGGGCAGCCGCGAGGGAAAATACGATTTATGCACGGGAAGCAGTAGAGGCCGAGGGGCAATGGCAACTTGATCGGTTGATTGAAATGTTGAGATAGGGATACAGAATGAAACTCAAAAAAACGTATACGTCGGGAAACTTGGTAAACAGGTTGCGAAAGAGATATGACGACAAGCAGAGGCATTCGTTGTTCGAGCAGGTAGCCAACGGCACGGGGTACAGGTGTAGGAGTTGGGTTGACGTCGTCGTGGTAGATTTGTGGCCTTCTGATGGTTTCACCAAGCGAGCGTTTGAGATAAAGATCTCCAGGGCGGATTTTTTGAACGAGCTGAAGAATCCTAAAAAAAATGCTTGGGCAAGGGAGTACTGCAACGAGTTTTGGTATGTGGCTCCATCGAATGTCGTCAAGGAGGAGGAGTTGCCGGAAGGGGCGGGTTGGATGTGTCCTCGTGGAGAAGAGCAGTTGATGGTCAAACGACATGCTGCTCGAAAGGCTGAACCGACGTTGGATAATATGTTTGTAGCCAGCTTAGCTCGTTCGATGCAGAAGGAGAGGGGCAAGGCTGTCCAGGAAGCAGCGGCGCGAGTGTTACAGGAGAGCCCGTTACATCTTGGGGCTGTGGCGGGTATGCGTGCGGTAGAGAGGTTCCTCAAAGAGCATGGACGGTCGACATGGCCGAATCAGAATCATAAGGATTTTGAAAACAATGTTTATTCGGAGTTGCATAAGGCGACGGCTGATAATGGGGTGGAGAAGCAGAGAGCGCATATAGTTAGATGGTTGGATACTTTTCAGCAGCATTTATTTGGTATGTATGACGTCATGACAGTTTTGACATGTGCAAACTTACTTGAGACGGACGAGCTTGGTAATTTTCTGTATCGAGATTGGGACATCAATAGTAGTGCGATCTTGAGCAAAGAGAAGATGCTGAAAAAGAAGGGTGGGAAGAGATTGAATAGACGGTTGGAAGATCAGCACGAGTCGTTTGAGAAGATCCGGGAGCGTGTTACTTCTTTGTTGGCCGGGTACGAAGATACGAGATCGTATCCAAGGAGGAAAAGGTGATTTATCCATATTATCAAGATGGAAGTTGCACCATTTATCATGCTGATTGCATGGCTGTGTTACCTCAACTTGAGGTGGTATTTGATACGGTAGATTTCATGTTGACTGATCCGCCTTATGGGCTTAACGGCGGACGTGGTAACGGAAATGCTAAGTGTGGGAAAATGAAATATGAAATCCGGAGTGCAGGGTGGGAGGATACGGAGAAGTATGTATCTGAAGTTGTAGTGCCTATGATTAGGATGGGGATTAATATTTCAGAGCGAGCTATTGTTACTCCTGGTAATCGATGTCTATGGATGTATCCTGTTCCGGTTACAATGGGATGTTTTTTTTATCCATCATCGACAGGATGGACAGAGTGGGGACTTAACTCATTGTCTCCGATACTTTATTATGGGATAGATCCGAGACAAGGGAGGAGGGGGACGTCATCGACGGGTAGGATGGTAAACGAATTAGCTCCGAAGAATGGGCATCCTTGTCCGAAACCTTATAATTCTTGGAAGTGGTTGTTGAACAAAGGTTCGCTTGAAGGTGAGACAGTTTTGGATCCTTTTATGGGGTCTGGTACTACATTGAGAGTTGCTAAAGATCTAGGCCGCAAGGGAATTGGTATAGAGATTGAGGAGCGATATTGCGAGATAGCGGCGAAAATATTGAGTCAGGAAGTGCTCGATTTTGGACAAAGGGGATGACGAGATGTTAAAAAAACAAAATAAATGGGGACTCAATGATTTAACGGATGCACAGATGAACGTTGTAGAGCTTTTGTTGATGAAAGGTTTGGGGGGGAAGGTGGAAGACCTACTTCTTCATCATTTTCTAGAAAAAGCTATACAGGAGTTGAGTGTCAAAATTGTAGACCAAGGGATGATGTTGAAAGTTTTGTCGAAGATGTTGAAACCTGATGGTCCGTTTTTTGGCAAAGTTCAGCAAGGTGTGGGGGATGAAATCGGAAATAAAAATTTTGGCAGAGGGAAAGATGACTGGGGGAAAGGTGAGCGACGTAAGCGTAGGAATGGGCCGAAAAAAGATAGTTCAAAATCTTTGAAGGTTTCCATTGGTGATATGATCAAGGCGAAGAAAGAAGAGGGTACAGGATGAAGATGGTGACGTTTGAGTAATAAGAATAGCCTCTGTAGCTCAATTGGTAGAGCTGGGTGCTTTCAGTCCCCCGTGTCTGAGTTCGAGTCTCAGCGGAGGCGTTGACAGTTATAGGCGATGTGCTATCATGGTTCCATGAATAGATTCACATGAATGCAAAAGATCTAGAGCCCCTCCAGTTAGTTTTTCCCCTAAGAAAGCAAGAAACCTATTATTTTGAAAAGGAGAAAGACGATGAATGAACGTATAATACATCTAAGGGTTAAGATAAAATCATTAGCAGCAAGGTCTGTGATTATTCGCCAGGAAGCACGGAAGACAAAAGGGATGATGCGCTGGGGTCTCAATAGCCACAGGACGACTGTTGTAAGGGAGCATTCCAGGAACAATCTATTGGCTTATGGATTGTTGAGAAATATCCCCTATGAGGTCATGGAAAAGAAATGTCGCATGAAGCCGGACTTTTCTAAAATTGCCAAAATTGCCAAAACGTTTGGTGGTGATAAGTTAGAGATTGATGCGTGGATTAGTAAGGCGAAAGAGTATTTGACGTCTGATGTTGAAAGGTCGCCAGTTTACGCGTCTACTATGCAAATAGGATACATTTGAGTTGTTAGATTCGAATGTGACAGATGTCAAAAAATATGATTGTGAAGAAGAAAGAAGAGGGTACAGGATGAAGATGGTGACGTTTGAGATAGATAATGATACTGATTCGTGCATTACGGTCTGGCCGGACAAGTTTTTTCTAGTTGGTCAAACTGATGGAACAAAGTGTGTATTGTGTGCTGTCGGTGATGCAGATTCGTATTGGCCATTGAGAGAGGGTATGGTGGAGGCGAAAAAGAAGTTAGAAGATGGTTACGGGGGAGAGCTTGTAGAGTTCGAGTTTAGCCCACAGGTGAATCCTAAAAACCAGACAATATAGCCTCGGAACCTACCGATTTTACACCTGGTATTTGTACTGTAAAAATGAACTTGAGTTCGCAGGATTATTGCGATAGGGTGACTAACAGGGTGGCCTAGCGAGAGCTGGAAGGAAGTGAGAGGCGATGGAAGATAGAGAAGAGCCGGACTATGGCGAGGGTGGGATCGAGCTAGTGAAGCATCGAATTAGACATGCTAGGGCTAGATGGAGACTTGAAGGATGGATTGTCGACGGTGATTTAGATCTTGAAGAAGTAGGATTGACTAGATTACCGTTGATTAAGAAAGTTGGTAGGGACTTTTATTGTTCTAATAATAGGTTGATAACTTTGGAGGGTGCTCCGAAAGAGGTTGGTTGGAATTTTAACTGTCAAGATAATGAGCTGATCTCTTTGGAAGGTGCTCCTAAAGAGCTTGGTGGGGAAATACGTTCTGACCTTAATCAAGAGGAAAAATCATGAAAGCAAAAGAGCCTGATTATGGCGAGGTTGGATTCGACAGAATAGGGAATCGGTTTGTGAATGCCGGAGCCACATGGACACCTAAAGGCTGGGTTGTTGATGGTGATCTGGATCTTGGAGGATTACGGTTAACCAGGTTGCCATTGATTAAAGAAATTCGTGAAAGTTTTGATTGTTCTCATAATGAGTTGACTTCCTTGGAGGGTCTTCCACAGAAGGTTGGTGGAGGTTTTGATTGTAGTAACAATCAGTTGGTTTCTCTCAAGGGTGTCCCACGGGAGGTTTTGGGGAATTTTGATTGTAGTAACAATCAATTGGTTTCTCTCAAGGGTATTCCGCAGGAGGTTGTGGGGAGTTTTGATTGCAGTAGTAATCGTTTGACAACTCTGGAGGGTGTCTCACAGTGGGTTGGTGGGAGCTTTGATTGTTCTGACAATCAGTTGACTTCTCTTAAGGGTGCACCAAAAGTGGTCGGCAAAGATTTTCATTGCTTTCATAACAAGCTGACAACTTTGGAGGGTGCCCCTGGTAAGGTTTATGGTAGTTTTTGTTGTAATGGTAATGAGCTTTTTTCTCTCAAGGGTGTTCCTGCTGGCCATTTTAAGGTTGGCGTGAATTTCAATTGTTCTGATAACAAGCTAATTTCTTTAGAGGGTGCACCAGAAACTATTCATGGGGATTTTGATTGCAATGGCAATCGCTTGGTAACTTTAGAGGGTGCGCCTAGTGAGGTTCCTGGTTTTTTTGATTGCAGTAGTAATTATTTGGAAATTTTGAAGGGTGTTCCGCAAAAGGTTGGTAGGAATTTTTTTTGTGGCAACAATCGTTTGACAACCTTGGGGGGTGCGCCGAAAGAGGTTGGTGGAAGTTTTTATTGTAGCAATAATAGGCTGACCTCTTTGGAAGGTGCTCCTAAAGAGCTTGGTGGGGAAATACGTTCTGACTTTGATTTTTGATTGAAGAAAGAGCCAGAAATTAGCGAGAGTTGGTTGGTGTGCAGATAGAAAACGTACGAGATAAAATAACAGGTTTTGAAGGAGGATTTTGATGAGCTATCGAGGGGATATGCAAGAGGTGCACAAAGAGGCATGGTGGACTTTCAGGAAGTTCGCGTTGTTGTTTGTGGCGGTGGTTGTGTTTTTGAGCGTGGTTGGTTTTGGTTTGAAAAGTGTTGGCTTGATCGGGAGTACCGTGGTTGAGCGCGAGGTATTCGAGCGGTCATATCAAAGAACAGAATCGATAAAGGCTCAGATTGCGACAGATGAAGCAGTTTTGGTAGAGATTCAGAGGAAATTAACGAATGCAAATCTCGAACCATCGACAATAATCAACCTCGAAGCACAGGCTTCGGCAACGAGGGTTAGGATTGCAGCAGCAAAAGGGAGACTTCAATGATTAAAGTGGTAATGGTAGTTATGTTTTTGATTTTTTTGGCGGTACTTGGGTGTGATATGTCGGCCACGGTGGAGAGCCGGGATGCCGAGCGAGTGTCCTTACAGCAATCGCAGTATGAGAAGGGTCAGCCGATGCCCTCTTTTGATTGGTCTCTAGAGCGGCACCTTGTGATACAGCTGTACCAGGTGAGGAATAAAAACTCGGTAACTCATTCGGTGTGGCGCTCTGATCATGGTGTTGTTGAGGGGGATTGTCCTTCCTATGGCTACGGTATTCCGTATGATACCAGTTTGACCAATCCTTTGGTGGCTACAGATGTTGATAACGAGGGAGAAGAGAATGGTCATGGTGCTCTTACCTCGATAGAGCAGGCAGAGCCGAACGGGATATTTGCCAGTAAAAATACTGCTGCTACTTGGGTTATGTGTCTGGGCGAAGGTGGGAATATTGAGCCGGTTTATGTGGAGACAAAAGTCACAGTGTATCCAGGCCCGGTGGTTGTTGATTACGAGAAGAATCGGGTGACTCGTAGTGGTGCGGCAACTGTTCTGATTCCAAAAAAATAGATCATATAGTTCAACAGGGGTGAGTGATGATACCAAGGAGTTTGAGTAACAAAAAGTTGTTTGAAAGATTGGCCAAGTTGCAGATGGGGATCTTTGAGGTGTTTCCTTTGGCAGAAATATCGTTATCGCTCAAGCCAGTGAGATTGGTACGGGATAATTGGGGTGTTGAGTGTCTGACTATTAAGGTGACTATTCTCAAATTAGAAGGAACGTTTGTCGTGAGTGAGGTAGTGGAGGGTGAGCGGTTGAGAGAACGCGGTGAGAACGTTGTTTTCTGGAGGGAACTCCAGCGGGATCTAGTGAGAAAGTTGGGCCGTGAGATAATGGATTGGCATAATAGTGATGAGGAAATGTGTCCCTGTGGGTGCACAGAGCTGCCTATCAAGGGGGAAGAGGTTCACGCAGGGTATGATGGCCCTCCTGTCTGTCCGCAGTGTAAGAGGACCTGAGAGGGGTTAGGATGGAATACACAGAGAATGATGGGCCGATTGTTGCGAGAGGTATGCGAGGAGTTTCGCTGTACATCGGAGATGGCGAGTATCACGAGATAAATCCTCCTCCTGGCTGGATGAGGGAGAAAATGATTGGCTTCAATGCTGCTGGGGTATTTTGGTGGAATCAAAAGAGGAAGCTTAGGGTTGCGGCCAGTGTTGCGATGGAGCGAGACGACAAGCTGTGGCTTCATGTTTCTTGTTCGAATCCCAAACGAATGCCGACGTATGATGAGATGGCACTTGTGAAGAAGATTTTTGTCGGGGATGACAAGTATGCGATCAGTGTAATTCCTCCGAAAGACAAGCATGTGAATACTCACATTTTCTGTCTTCATTGGTGGTCGTGTATCGATGGTCATCCTTTGCCGGAGTTTTCTGTTTGTGGGGAGATTTGAAGGATGAGTGATAGCAAGTATTTGCATTTTCAGGAGCAGTTAGAGAAGGCTAATAAACGTATCAAGCAGCTGGAAGCGATGCGTGATGCTTTTGTCTTGTACTATGGTGTCCAAGAGGTGTTATGTCCGCATTGTGGAAGTCATTATGATGAGGAGAGTTTGGCAGAGATATTTGAGGTACAGGATTCCGAGGTTAGGGAGTGCTTCAATTGCTCGTGTTATTTCGGGGTTGAGCGATTGCCGAATATTGCGAGTTATTGGTTGAGAGTTTCGAAGGAAATCAGGGTAAAAATTGAGTTTGAACCTTGTCGTAAGAGAGTTGAATTGTCAGATCTGTCTCCTCGTCATTGTTTTTCAGTGATGACATTGAGGGGTGTGTTGATCAAGCAGTTTGAAGAAGAGGATGAAGCTGAAGAATTTTGCAGAGTGAATGGATGGGAATGGGTCAATTCTTACGAAGCAGATGAGAATGATTTGGATGTTTGGGGTTGGCCAAAAGAGAAATAGAAGATGAGTAAACGAGTAAGAGATGTGGTGATTGTTTGTTTTGTTTGTCCACTTCTGGTTGTCCTGGTTTTTACGTATTTGTATGTAACCGTGGAGGAGAATGGGGCGATAATATTTCTGAACGCTGCTGGGTATTCGGAGGTTGAAATAATTGACAGTCATTATTCGGAGTTTGAATTAGCTCTTTGTGGCAATCGAGCTGACGTTGTGTACGAGTTTGAGGCGAGGGATGCACACGGTCAGGAACAGTGTGGGAAATTGTGTGCAAGACATCTTGTTACAATATTGTTTCAATACTTGAAATAGCAGTAGGGATAGAAAGTAATGGATAATTTTTTCTATATTCTTTTTGCATCAATTCTGTTTATTGGATTGTATGTGGTTATTCTCATTTTGAATAATATCGAACAAAGACTTAGAGAGATACAAGACAGGATGGGCAAAGATAACAGAAAGGGAACGGATTGATTTCGTCAGAGTGAGGGGTGAGTGAGAAAGGATGATATTTGATGGGACCTTTTGATTTTGTAAAAGGGGAAAGAGTTCGATACGTGCCACGTCATGCTGGTGGAATTGATGATCCAGAATGCCAGGATGGCGTGGTGTCTTCTGTTAACGATATATGGGTTTTCGTTAAGTACGATAATGCGATGTGTATTATGACGACTGGCTGTGAGAAAGATTTGAACATGATTGAGCTGTGGGATGATCGGGCAATTCAGCTTATCAAAAACACTGGTCAGAGAGCAGATGGCAAATAGGGTTTTGACTAAAGGGTGTTAGGTAGATTTTTTAACAGGTGGGTGTAAGGATGAAGAAGGTATATCAGGTTGAGTTCAATGATTGGCATGATAATTTTTGGGGGTCGTGTGTTTGTAATAGATGTACGGAGGAAATTCATCATAACAATCTTGGGCAATTGCTTGTGATTATCCGAGATAGAAAGACAAGGTGAGAAGTAGATGTCGGTAGGTGGATTAAAAACAGAATCGAGCAAGGGTTGGATAGTGCCCGCTTGGCGTTATGCGAAGATCACAGCAGCTCACAAATTCTATGTTGCTTTGGCAGGAGTTCGAATTGGATGTCCTTTTTGGCGACTACTTACTCATGATCTTTCGAAGTTTGGCAGGTATGAGCTGGTGCATTACGGGCGTCAGTTCTTTGGGGAGGCGGATCAGCCTGGTAATTTTGAGCGTTGTTGGGTTCATCACCAAAACAATAATGACCATCACTGGGAGTACTGGATCTCCAGGGTCAAGTATGATCAGAATGGCGGTGTTGATAAGATATTGCCTATGCCGGAAAATGCGATAAGAGAGATGGTGGCTGATTGGTTTGGGGCTTCTCGGGCCTATGAGGGGAAGTGGCCGGACAGAGAGAGCTGGACGTGGTTTGAGGAGAATTTTCGGAAAATAAAGTTGCATCCAAAGACGAAAAAACGAGTGGAAGAAATCGTGGAAAAAGCGTTGGGGGGAAGCTGGTAAAATGTGTTATTTGGATTATTTGATACCGAAAATTACTGTTCCTGAAGGGGTCAAGGGTGACGTAGTCATAGGGAGGTTCAGTGTAGACGATCAGATGTCGGATATGTCGAGGATTATCGATGGTTCGCGTTATGTGAAGCCAGGTGATTACACGAGGTTGGAGATAGGCGATGCTGTGGTTATGAGCGATACGCAGGCGGAGAGAAGAGATCATATTGATCCTGTCCGGGAGGCTCGTGGGAGATGTCTTGTGGCTGGGTTGGGGCTCGGCGTTGTGGTTCAGGCGATGCTGTTAAAGTGGGAGGTGGATCACGTTACCATCGTGGAGAAAAATCAGGACGTTATAGACTTGGTTGCTCCTCATTATTAAGAGATGTTTTGCAAGGACAAGATTGAAATAATACATGCAAATATTTTTAAATGGCGTCCACCTCGTGATGTGAAGTATGATGTTGCGTGGTTTGATATTTGGCCGACGATTGCGACTGATAATTTGGTCGAGATGCAGAAATTGGATCGGAAGTTTAAAAGAAAAGCAAAATGGCGGGGTAGTTGGTGTCGGGATTTGGCGGAGCAGATGAAGGTGGTTAGCGAGCGATTAGAACGGATGGTGCATGAAAAATCAATCAAAGATAGACATGGTGTTTGTGCAGAGGGTGAAGCAGTGGAATAAGTTTGAGTATTTCAGATCTTGTTCTTTTCCACGTTGTACAGAGCGAGCGAAGCGTACTGATGTGGGGTTGTACTGTTTTTTTCATTATCTAAATTTACAAAGTTGCGAGGTTGAGGGGTGTTGTAATCCGGTAGCGTTTCGGAGCCCTCCTGAGAGGCTGTGTCGTCATCATTTTGTTGTGGGGGATGGTAAGGCAGAGGCTGAGTACTTGGAGCTAAGCAGGCAGCGTGCTGTGTCGTCTGGGCAGTCATTGATGTCGAGGGGTGAGATTGACGCGCCAGGGAGAGATTTGACGATACCGAGGAAGCGTCCTAAGAAAAAAGCGATAAGAGAAATATCCAAATAGTAAGATTTAAACAAGGAGGAGAAACCCATGAAGATGATTGACCCGTCTGTAGACGTGACGTTTTTTGTGCCGGAAGATGGTAGCACGCCAGAAGAGGCGATAGAGAAAGCTGCGAGGAATTGCTACAAGAGTGAAGGGAAGATAAAAAAGGGCTCGGCTGCGAAGCTTATCAAGAAGCTAGTTAAGCGAGGGCATCATGCCATGTTGGAGTTCGGTTTTGCGATGGCACATGTCGTGGGAGATCGTGGAAATTGTTATGATGATCAGACAGAGGTATATACCAGAAGTGGCTGGAAGTTGTTCAAGTATACTTCTGACGAGGATGAGTTTTTTACGTTGAATATTGAGAAGGATCATTTTGTAGAGTTTCAGAAGAGGACGGCATATGTAGAGAAAGAATGGGATGGGGAATTGATATATGGTTTGTCTTCGAAGGTAGATTTTGCGGTTACTCCAGATCATCGCATGTTGTTATGTGATCATAACAGTTTGACAATTGATGATTGGGGTGTGGACAAGGCTGCAGAGATTGAGAATCGTGTGGTTAGATTTCAGTGTGGTGTCTTGCCGAACACAGATTGTCATGTTTTTCATAAAGAAAATTGGAGCAGACGTCATTACAAAGGCAAGGTTTACTGTGTGACAGTGCCTAATGGTTTGCTCTATGTGCGTCGTAATGGGAAGGCTTTGTGGTCGGGTAATTCGCACGAACAGGTACGCCATAGGCTGGCTTCTTACGCGCAGGAAAGTACACGGTACTGTAATTATAGTAAGGACAAATTTGGCACGGAGATTACTTTGATAAATCAGCCGTTCAAAAAAGAAACTAGCCACGCTAAATACAGAAAAATAGGTGAGCAGTGTGAGGCAGCATATTTGGAGTTGCTTGTCGACGGGGAAGATCCACAGCTTGCGCGGGCTTGTTTGCCGATTGGTTTGAAAGCGGAGATAGTTGTTGGGGCAAATCTCCGTGAATGGCGTCATATATTCAAGATGAGATGTGATAGTGCTGCGCATCCGATTATCCGGGGTATAATGACAGAGTTGTTTGGTAAATTTTACAAGAAGATGCCATCTGTTTATGAAGATCAGGCTGAACGGTTTTTGGAAGGAGAAGGAAGCAATGGATGAGGATAAGAGAGCGTCTGAAGCGTTGTATGTGTTTGCTGCTTGGTTGACAGCGAGGGAAAAGCCTGTGACGTTTAGTGCCAAGCATGAGTCGAGCATCGCAGCAGAGCTGGTCAATGAGTTTTGTGAGGTGAACAAGCTGGAAAAACCTCGTGGTAATTTCACAGATCATTGGGAGATGCCCAAGTAGAAAGGGGACAATCGTGAAACAATTGATGGTAGTGGTGATGGTGAGTTTGTTTATCGCTGGATGTCCGGCAAAGGATCCAGTATTCCCCACTCCCGACGTCAAGGACACAGATCTTTGTGGAGAGGCTGAGGTGAACATTGTCAAGTTACAGTGTCGGGACAGGCGAGGAGATCCTTTGTGGGTAAATCGGAATGGCGAGGAGTTCGAGGATACATGTCGTATTGTCCAGGACCAGGGTGGTGTTTATTTAAATCCGGAATGCATTCGAGATGCCACGTCTTGTGCTGAAGTTTTGGCTTGCCCAACTGTTTTTGTCATAAAGGATTGAGGAGGTTTCCGTGGATAAAGGAAAAGTATGTAAAGCACTGCGTGATGACGACATGCCTGATTCGGGCGGTAAAAAGAGAGATTGGGGAGCAAAGGACAGGGTGTTTGATAGCACACACAGTAAGTTGATGGAGAGAGCTACGGCGGAGACGGATACCTACATCATTCCTGAGTACACACCTGTTAGCAACCAGGGGAGTTTTGGTACGTGTGCTGCTAATGCGGGTGTGGATTTGTTTGAGATGCTGTTGGGACTGGAGCAGGGGCCAGAGGCTGTTGTACAGTTTAGCCGGATGTTTGCTTACAGGTTGGCGAGGGTGTTGCACAAAGCCACTGACGTTGACGAGGGTACGTACTTACGTGCCATTTTTACTCAGTTGCGAAAGATTGGCATAATCGAAGAGAAGTATTTTCCTTACAAGAAGGAGAATTTGTTTAAGCTACCTCCTTTGGATTTGTATACGATGGCGAGTAACAATAGGATCCACAGCTTTTATCGAATCAAAGACAAGGGGGATAAGAAGCTTGAGCAGATACGGTTTGCGATAAGGTTGGATCATCCAGTAGCGTTTGCTATCCCAGTGTCCAAAGATTTTTGCCGGTACAAGGGTGGAAACTATACGTGGCGAGATATGGACGACAGTGTGGGGAATCACGCTATGATTATTACTGGTATGTCTACGGTGGGGGATCAGGAGAGATTTTTGATTAGAAATTCGTGGGGTGAGCGGTGGGGAGACAAAGGACATTGCTGGATGGATGCTGGTTTGGTTGAGCAATTAGCGTACGACATGTGGGTTGGAACTCGGATGAGGGAATTTATTTAATTGACGAGATCTTGACGTCCTGTCTTCTGCATACTAAAAAAAAGAATGTTGTTCTTGTGTTCAATCAGGGATCTTGATGGATGCCACGGGAGGCAAAAGGGAGGGCACCCTCAACGCCAAATGAGATGGAGGAAGTAAGTCAATGGGGTTAATCTTCTTGACGTCGAAACCTCTTGTTATCATTGTTCCTGCCAATCAAGATTTCTGATTGAGCGCGAGAAGGAGTGGGATGTTTACGATTCAATATCAGAAGGACAGGAAAGCCGAATGGTTGATTCTACCGAAGCAGCTTCCGAGTTTTTATGACGTCTGGAAGGCGTTGTACGATATTCGAGAGGCGGAAACTTTGTGCATTCGACGGGTGTTGTCGGAAGACGTCACCCAGACTATATTTACGGGTGGGTACATGGAGGGGGTTTACTTTGTCATTTTCTCGGCGCAGTGATCAGGAGTAAGGGCAGGGTCCGGCAACGATTGATAGATTGTATTCTTCCGGAGAGAGGTCCTGGGTCTTGAGTTTCTCGATACATTTTTTTATGGCGGATTCGGCTTCAGGGAGGGAGAGTTGGCTGCAATATGGGTAGCCAAGCTCTTTAAGTGTGAAGATGTTTATTCGGCACATTGGTGTGTCATTTGATGTGAGATGATAGATTTGTTTATCTGTCATGGATTCCTCCTGTGGGGCCTTAGCCGCCCCCTGTTGGCTGTTAGCCTCGGCGTAGGGTAACGGGCGGGTATTGGTGAGAAATGGTAACATGGAGCGTGTATTAGAGCATCTTTTGGAGCCAGCTAGGAAGCTGTCTCATGATACCCATAAGGCGAGCGAGATCATTGGCAGAGCATCCTTCACACTCGGTGATGGTGTCATTGAGTTGTTCTACGATCCACTCGGTGGCTGTGGGATTCTCGGTTGACTCGATTTTATAGTTCTGTGTCTCCATATTCTGTGCAACTAGCTGGTTGAAATTTTCGGCTGATTTGCAGCTGGACAGAGTTTCAACAGCCATGGGCCAGCCGTCAACGAACCACTCTTCCCAGTCGCAAATCATGGAGAACTTCTGTTTGCGGAAGCATCGTATTGATTGCTTGACTTGTTCGATGGCTTTTTCGGCTTCATCTGTGAATTTGCCGACCCAGTTGCTACCGTCATGGACAGATTCGTATCCGTTTACGATCTCCTGTGCGAGTGGCTTGATCTCTTCGAGGAGTTCGTTGATTGAGTCTACTCTGAGATAGATGTTGATGTTCCATCGGAGTTCTTGTCTGTGATGGATGGTGAACGGAGTAGCGGCACCGATTTCTCCGTTGTATTCAGAGAAAAGGAGTCCCTCCTCACAGTCGAGCTGGATGTATGCAGGCTGAGGTTGGGCTTGCATGGGGTAGCGGAAATAATTGTGATTGGTCGATTGGTTGATTTTGATTGTTGTCATTTTTGTCTCTCTTTCCTTCCAGTCTCTGACTGGGCATTTATGTTTTGAGTGGACCTTCCTTGTCTTCCGGGAAAGTCCAAACTACTGGTTCGAAGCATTCGAGACATATGAGACCGTGTTCTTCGGTCTGTAAACCAAATTCTGAAACATGGTCATTGATGCATCGCATCAAGGGTTGTCCATTGCCTGTTGCGGCAAACCATCGGCAAGGAATTCGAAGATCTTCAAATGCAGTTTTTCCGTTAGTCCTTTTGAGTTCTTTTTCTGCGATTGCTTCCATTGTGTTTTTCAATGTAGTGAAATCCATTCACTTTTTCCTTCCAGTCTCTGACTGGGTATTTGTCTATATATATAATACCATTTTTTGGGTCAAAAAGTGTAATAAAATGAAATCAAGTGCGTTTGTTGTTAAAAAACCAATGATTTCGACAAATTGGGGACTAAGTGTCAAAAGGATTGCAAAGTGTTGTAATCTCGGGCTAAGGTGGTCAAAACGGAGGGAAAAATGGACATACAGACAGAGAAGATTGAGAAGAAAAATTGGAAGAAAACATCCAGTGATCCGGAAGCGTATGCTTACAAGCAGTGGGGGATGGTACGTCAGGGTGGTAAGTGGCTTTTGTTCTTGATCATCAATAAGCATGTGATGCATGAGATGGGGAGCATAAAAGACGATCATGAGTCTCCATTTCTATGGGCCAAAGACATTATGTCAAGGTGGAGTGAGCAGCGGGCTTCTGCCAAGTGGGAGGAGCGTACGATAAACGGTCGTCCTGGTGAAGAGGGGCGGTTTGGTGGAAAGCCTATACCGAAACAGACGTCAGTGAAAAAGCAAGGGAGAGCGGTGTAAATGCCCAAGATGAAAGTGAACATGAGAGACAAGGTGATGGCAGCAGCTACGAGCACGGTAAATGTTGTCAGATGTTCTGTGTGCAACAAAATGCATGAGGTTGATAGTGAGGAGTACATTGTTGTGTATGGCAACATTACTGTGGGGTTGAAGAAACATCTCATCAGTGACAATATTGACGACAAGGGGAAGATTTCTGGCTCGAATATTTTTTGTCGTACAGCACGATGTTTTGATGATATTTTCAACATACCAAGATCTGATTGAGTAGTTGATGGCATGAGGGCGTGATGCACCGATTTGCAAGGTGGTTGAGTAATGTTGCTTCCGGAATCCCCCCGTTTCGTTGAGACATTATTCCTGTCTGCGATGACGTGCATCACGCGCTCTTTTTTCGAGGAGGTGGGATTGTGAAGCATCTGAAAATATTGGAGCCGTTGAAGGGGTTGGAGCGTCCGGCAATATATATTGCAGGCGATCAATTAGAAGACGAAAATTGGCGACAGGTTGTAGTGGATGCATTGTTCAACCTTGAGGTCAAGGGCACAGTGATAGATCCGAGTATCCCCAAGGGGGAGATTGTTTCCATACGGGAGAGAGTTGACTGGTCACAAGAGGCGTTGTGGTTGTCAGATGTTTTGGCCTTTTATTTTGATTATGGGCACTTTTTGGAGCAATCAAACACGATGTTTGAGCTTGGTTGCCAAATGGGACGGTATTGTGTTGGTGGTGGACCGCATAAGTTGTTAGTTGGTGTTGATGGCAACTATGTGATGAAGGACAATTTGTTTCATCAGGTGAAGGCTCATAACAGGGGGTTAGAGGGCTCGTGGAAGATTAACGTCAGTACATCTTTACCTCAATATATTGAGAGAATCAAAGCAGCGGTATCTTAACTAGAAATTGATCGAAACTCTTTTCTTCGTTTAGATTTGTGGTGGGAAGAGAGGCGTTTTGAAAAGCGATCTGTTGTTTGTTGCTATTGTGTTGTCCTACCTTTTTCTAATCTTTGTGATGAGTTGGTTGATTTCTACCTTATTTTTGAGCTGTGTTGGCTTCGGAGATGAGAGAGATCAGTGGGTTTTAATTGATCGTAGTACGCAAAATCGTTGACAGCTATTTTGAGAATAGTTAGAACTGTTCACACACGAATTTGGACATAACCGGACAGGAGAAAATGGATGTTGGTAAAGCTTTTTAGTGGTAATGTTCAGGCGGTAGAAGATGAGATAAACGCTTGGATAACAGTCTACAAACCGACAGTAGTGAGAGAGAATTTAAGTTCACTCAGTATCGGTATCTGCGTGGCTGTCTGGTATCAGGACACTGCTGATACTACGTCATCTTCACGGGCAAAGGTTAGGGTGAGGGGTGCTGAGAAACCGGGGGAGCCGCCTATTTGTGAATGTGGCAGTGTGATGGTGAAGCGTAGACGTCACTCTGACGGTCATCCGTTTTGGGGGTGCACGTCATTTCCAAATTGCAAAGGGCTTGTGCCTTTTGACGATTATGACGAGGAGGCGGAACGAGAAAGTGTGGCTTCACGTAGTAAATCTGGAGAGGTTGGTTATACGGATGGACAGGTTGAGTTCGGTGGTTGGTCGGGTGATGACGAAGGTGGAGACGACGATATACCATTTTAGCAAGGAGGGATTGGATGAAGATCAAGGAAATCAAATCACAGTGTCGTAGGGATTTCGTAGCGATATACGAGTGCGAAAGTTGCGGTTTTACTAATGAGGGAGTGGGGTATGACGACAAGTATTTCCACAACATAGTAATTCCGGACATGAAGTGTCCACAGTGTGGAGAGAAAGCACCAGAGTCTTATCGACCTTTGGCTCCGAAGTATAACGCGAACACAGTAGTGTGAGGAGTAGTTCATGGATATTGAGAAGGTCAAGGACAGGTTGTTGACGGTGGAGGACGCGGCAAAGCTGTTACACGTAGGTCGTAGTACCATGTGGCGGTTGTTCAAGGAGGAAGGTTTACCGTCTATCAAGGTGGCCAAGAGACGTCTGGTGCCGGTCGAGGCGTTAGACGAATGGATTGCGGCAAGAGTAAAGAAGGGAGAGTCGGATGGAGTTTGAAGAGAAGTTGAATATTTGCAGGTTGATGTCGGAGTGTTATCCGGGCGAGTTTACGGATAATGAGCATATCTATATTCTACAGGCGTCATCTAATCGTTTACCGCCAGATAAAAAACGAGTTGAAAGCATTTACGATAACAAAGCAGAGAGGCTTTGGGCTTACGATCAGGAAGGAGGTGAGAAGAAGGGTAGTGGGTTAAACCTTGCTTCGACCTTTTTCCGTATGTATCGTGAAGAGAAGAGGTGACGATGGTTACGTGCTGCCAGACAAACCGTGCTCTGTTGTTGAAAATTGGTTTGTCTGTTTTTTACGTGGCGTTTTGGTTGTTTTGGCTGTTTTGGTTTGCGTTTCTTTGTTTCGTGTTTTTGCCTAAATCATGTACCATACACCTCTTTGATAAAGATTATTCTGTTGACCGAATTGAGATGAAGAAAACAGAAATTGAGGACATCTATGTATATTAGTCTTTGACGCAGAGGGTACTTGATCGAGGGTGGAAAAACTGGGCTCCAGAAGTTTTTCGAAAAGCATAGCATTGTTGGTCGAGGGACTGGTTTGGGTTTTTCTGAAAAAGAGCAAAAGTGGTATGGATGGAGTCATCGTGCGATAGTTGGGTTTGGCGTTGGGGACAAGATCTTTGAACCCAATTTTGGTGATGACAAAACTCCGTTTGTTAAGCACGGTAAAAAGACCATCAGGAATATGGGCGATGCTAAAAAATCGGCAAAAGCTTTTTCGGATTATGTCTCCTAGAAAGGTGGGTTTACGATGTTGAGATACAGGACGTATTTGGCGGAGAAAAAAGAGACGTTTGCTTCAGCGCAAGTGAAGTTACTGTCGTGGCTGGAGAGTGCGGGGTGGGCGGTAAAAAAAGGATTGAAGATCCCTCATGCTACCAAGGGTGACGTCAAACTTTGGTTCAAGAAGCAGGCGGTGTACGCTTCCAAGCCCAGTCTTCAATTTGGTTCTGCAAGGTCTTTGCATATTGATCCCAGAAAGTATGTTGATCCAAAGTTTTCGCCGGAGAAGGTTGTGAACTTTCTGTACAAGCAGGGGAAAGATCTGGTCGATCATTTGGATAACTATTGATAGGGGGGATCATGTCACTCAGACGTCGTGAGTATTTGGATGAACTAAAAGGCGAAGCTGATTTTTACAAGTTTCTACACAAGCGTAACAGAGGTGTTTTCTATCGAGGTTCGGACAAGGGGGGCAAAGGTATTGGTATGGGTGCCATTGGTGCAGGGGTGTATCTCACATGGGACAAGAGGGTGGCTAAGGCGTTTGCTCAACACCATGGGCAAGGTGGCAAGGTGGAGGCATACAAACTCAAGCCAGGGCTTAAAATATTGGATTCCAGAAGTCAGTTGGTTATAGATTTGAAGGCAGAGATGGGTTTTGATCCGTATGGCTATACGGACGATCCGATGTTTGCTAATTTCATTACATACCATGCAAAAAAGGCGGGGTTTGATGGTGTGATCAGTGACAAGCTAGCAGAAGGGTTAGTGATTTTTGATTTTAAAAAGATGAAAAAAGTAAAAGAGTAATATCCAGGTGTGGTGAGCGTTTTTTTTGAAATAATATTTTTGGATTTGGTGGTGAAATTGTGAGCAAGGATTTTTTGAAACCGTCTGATTGTACGTACGAGCTGTTCTGGAAAAAAATAGATAACGAGAAGGGGGAAAAGAAGTACCAAGGGCACTTGAACAAGAGAGACAGTGAAGAGGCTGAAGAGTTGACAGACGAGCAGAGTAAGATGTTTGCAAAGGCTTTTGAAGCTGGGTTTGAGACGAACATCGCTTTCTTGGTGGCTTATTCGGTTGGTGGTAATCGGATTTCGAGAGGCGAGGTGTACGATCTCGCGGTGGGAAGATTGGTGAAATGATGGCTTTGGGTAAAAAATTGGATGTAGAGTATCGGTTGATAGAAGGTGATTGTATAGACGTCATGGGGGAGATGGATGAATGTTCGATAGATTCGATTGTTACGGATCCTCCATATGGCTTGTTGTTCATGGGTAAAAAATGGGATCATGCTGTTCCTGGGGTTGAGTATTGGACTGAGTGCTTGAGGGTATTGAAGCCGGGTGGCAACATGGTGGCTTTTGGTGGAACGCGTCTTTATCATAGGTTGACGTGTGCTATCGAGGATGCAGGTTTTGAGATCAAAGATTGTTTGATGTGGATTCATGGCTCAGGAATGCCAAAAAGTCATAACGTCGGAAAAGCTATAGACAAAGCAGCAGGGGTAGAGAGAAAAAAGCTGGGCACGGTTGAGACAGCTCCTGTTACTCCGGAAGCTATTAAGTGGGAAGGGTGGGGGACATCAATCAAGCCTGCATATGAGCCAATTGTGCTTGCTTACAAGCCTTTTAAGGGGACTGTGGTCAAAAATGTTTTAAAGCATGGTACGGGAGCACTCAATATTAATGGATGTAGGGTTTATAGCAGAGAAGGAATTTCAGAGCGCAGTGATTTTACTGAGAGCAAAGGTCGTTGGCCAGCCAATGTGATTTTGTCACATCATCCAGAGTGTGAGTTTTTGGGTTACAAAAAAGTGAAGGCTATCAGCGGTGGGAATAATCCGGTCAGAAAAGGTGGTGTTCATGCTGAGGAGAAAGGACATCAAACTCCAGATAGAGAACAAACATATTGTCAATATGGTGACGATAACGGAGAAGAAACAGTTGAAGATTGGAAGTGTCATTCTGATTGTCCAATGACAATGTTTCCGTACACCAAGAGTGGTTCGATGAAATCGCATCATATCTGTAGAGAATCTGAAAACAACTGTATGTCAGGGAAGAATTACAACAGAGTAGGTAGGATTATACAAGGCGATCAAGGTTCTGCTGCTCGGTTTTTTTATTGTGCTAGAGCTTCGAAAAGTGAGCGAGGGAAAAACAATAAACATCCTACGGTCAAGCCGCTTGCTTTGATGAAGTGGTTATGTCGTTTGATAACTCCGCCTGGGGGTATTGTATTGGATCCTTTTTGTGGCTCTGGGTCGACGTTGGTTGCTGCAATTGAAGAAGGGTTCGAGGCGGTGGGGATAGATTTTAATGAGAAATATGTGAAGATTAGTGAAGACAGGATTTCAAACATCAAGCCTATTCAGACAGATTTTTTTTCTACAAAGAATTTGTTGAAAATGATGGATGACATCGATTTTTGAACACTGGAGGAAGCGATGCCTCGTAATAAAAAATTGGAGTTAGACAATATTGCTCCTGGTAAGTGGTTAACGGCGGATGGTCGCTTTGGGGTGTTTCGTCGATTCAAGGCAATCAATCCGATGGAGGTCACGTCCGATTTCAAGGTTGGCAAGGAGTATTCGATACACAGTTTTGAAGAGTATAATGGGCCGAGAGAGTATTTGGAGTTAGCGCCGGAAGTAGGACGTGTTGAAAATTACCGGGAGATATTCCCGTGGTTGGGACAGCACACAGGAGAGGGGTCGTTCGAGCTGGGAGACCCTGATCGTGTTACGGCAAAGCCGATGGGAGCGCGACGTGTAGAAGAGGCGATGATAGTGTTGACAGATGTGTTCGATGGCAGGAATACTGAAAAAAGTAAACAGGTAGAAGAGAGAGTGAAGGAAGTGTTCAAACTGAGGAAAAGATTGCTTTGACGTGGGTGATAGACAGTTTGATTTTCTTGGCTTTCTGCTTGATGTGCGTTGGGTGGCGACGAGATAAAAACAAGATGAAACGTCGTGGGGTTGAGATGAGTAACGGATTTGTCAGCAGTGAGAGGCTATCGGATGTCGTTGACTTTCAAAGAATTATGGGACGGTTCAAGTAAGTTTCGTCGTCTGTTTCTTTACAACAGGATCTTGAGAACAGTAAACGAAACAGACTTGGGGCGAGCTGAAATTTTCTGGAGTGATAGGTCTCCGTGGTTAGATTGGGCTCTTTGTGGATATGAGGGGTGTTCGGCATTGGCTATCGCCGGTCAGCGATGTCAAAGACATAAAGAGGATGCAAAGATGCTACCGTGGAAGTGGCACAAAGGCATATTGTATCGATACATGCGTTCGACTCGGTTGCCTGGACATCGGAGTCGGGGTGACGAGTATAGACAGTTTCATCTCCATCGAGCCAGGTTGATGTGGGGAGATCTTCCGGCTGGATACATAGTGCATTACAAAGATGAGAATCCGTTTAATTTGCGTAAAGACAACCTCTTGATAATGTCCAAGGTTATGAGAGCAGCAGTGAGAGAGGGAGTTATTTCCATACCTGATGCAGTAGTTTTGGATGAAATCATGGAGCAGTATATCAGTGTTAGGTTGAAGCAAGGTCGACCTAAAAGGCAGTGGGTGTATACTTGGCAGACGATTGCAGGGGCGGCTCAAATCAAGATAGAGCGGGCCAGACAGGCGGCGTCACGAGGCAACCTTGATCCATCAGATCTTGCATCGGTGGTGGAATTTTGCCATAAAATCAAGGGGGTAGGCGGTGGAACTTAGTAAAATGAGGTAGTATCGGATAGTATGTAAAGAATGGACAGGATTGATATGGATAAAGGCATAACGGAATTAAAAGAGCACAGACCGTCAAAAGATGCGGAGACAGAGACGACGATGCCTAAGCGGTCTCCAAATAAAAGACATCATATTTTGGGGCGAGATCCCGGCAAAATCAGGAGGTTGAAGTGTTTTGCTGAGGTAGACAGGATGATTCGTGAAGGGGTTTTTTTGCGGGATGTCGAGGATTATATTCGTAGCCAAGGGGAGATGGAAGGTGTGTCCAGGGCTGCGATCAGGAGTATGATTCGGCGGCACAAGAAGTATGTTTTCTCTGACGACAGTGTGTTGGATGGTGATTTAAACACCAACGAGGTAGACGAGGATGATCCATTTTATGCTTTGTATTCGCTGGAGCGTAAGCTCAGACAAATGGAGCGTCGTATAGATATGGAGGTGCAGACGGAAGAGAACTTGTCTAAATTGTTTTCGACAACACACAAGGAGTTTCTTACACATTTTCGTTTGGCCAAAGGTATTTTGGATCGTCGAGACAAGCTTGGATTGCTGAAGAAGGAGAGAGGGGGGACAAGACAGCGGGTAGGGAGTGGTACATCTGGGCGAGTGGATGTTCAAGACGTCATATCCAAGCCGGAGTCGCGTCACAAGGTATTGGGTTTGGTAGAGGCATTGATGCGCGATCCAGAGTTACTAGATCATATAGGGGATGATAAAAAGGATGTTCAGAAGGTAAAAACACCACGGCCAAAGAGACGAAAGCGTCGTAAGAAAAATGATAATTGAAACCACGGATGGTAGGCATCGTTCGCAAATAACCAAAGACGAGAAGATCAAGAACATTAAAGATCGTTGGAATACTCTATCTGAAGAAGAGAAGAGTAGCTTTCGTGTGGTCATGGATGAGTTGAGTTATTTGTCTGAGGAGAGCGAGTTTGGGTACGAGAATTTGGAGGAGATACGTTCGTGTTCGAGTTATTTCCATGGGTTGTCAGATGCTCATTATGTTGAGCGGATAGTCAGTGTTGACGAGTTTATTCTGGACAAGCATTACCTTGGTCATGTTGGCAGTTATTTTTACGATAAATGGCGAGAAGATTTGAACGAGCTGTTTAGCGGGGAGTATACTGAAGCGATTATCACAGGTAGCTTGGGCTCGGGAAAATGCTTGGATGGAAAGACTGAGTTTTACGATCCGTCTAAGGGGTGTCGGTTCGTGCTTGAGGAAGTGTGTGGAGAGGATGATGTTTATGTAGTTGCTTTTGATAAAGAACAGAACAAGACGGTGTCCAAAAAGGCCGAGGTGAGACTATCTGGAGAGAAACGTCTGGGTACATTGATATTGTCCAGTGGCAAGAAGATTCGGTTGAGCCAGGATCATCCCATTTTGACGGCAGATGGTTGGACGCCAGTGGGTGAATTGGGTGTTGGGGATCTTGTGGCGACAGCCAGATCAGTTCCTGAACCAGAAGTTTGTTATGACATATCGGATGAAGAGGTTGAGTTTGTTGCGTTTATGTTGACAGACGGGGCTTGTTCGTCTGGAAATTGGTCTTTCACCAAGGGATCAGATTCTTGTTTGAGACGATTTGTTGATGTGACATCTTCGTTGTGGTGGCGTCAGAACACCATGTCACCAAAAAAACGGGGGGTTAGTGTCAAGGAAAAGGATGCAGGTAAGATGACCTTGTATCCACGAGGAACAAGATGGATACAGCGTAAATATGGACTTTATCAGACATCTCATGGAAAACGTGTTCCACCTGAATTTTTCGGTTTGTCGGATCGCAAATTGGGGCTGTTTCTTAATAGGGTTTGGTCGTGTGATGGAAATATAAATTACAGAGATCGTAATACTTTTGAGATTTCGTTAGCAAGCGAGATGTTTGTACGGGATATTCAACAGCTTTTACTTAGGTTTGGCATTCATTCAAGGATGAAAAAGAGACGGGTTTCCTATCAATACAAAGGGGAAAAGAGGTGGAGTTGGTCTTGGCGATTGACAGTATCTGGTGTGGATAATCTGGAGCCTTTCTGCAATGCGATTGGTTCTCACCTTGGAAAAGAAGAAGCATGGGAAGAGGTTAATGAGTGGGTAAAGGCAAACAAGGGGAGAGGCAATACGAATGTTGATGTTACTCCTGTCACCACAGAGGAGTCGAAACAGTTACGTTCGGATTTGGGTGTTTCTGTTAAGGATTGGACATCGAATCGGGTAACCAAAGGGCAACGTATGGGTCATGCCAAATTGGTGTCTATTGAAGAAATGGCTTCTTTGCCCGAGTGGTGTGATTGGTGGACGGGAGTGTTTTGGGACAAGGTAGTGTTTTTCAAATTGGATGATGAGGTGAGTCCTGTTTATGACGTAGAGGTGCCTGGTCCAAAGAATTTTGCGCCGGGTGGAATCATTGTTCACAACACCACATTCTGTGACATGGGCTTGGCTTACATGTTTTACGAGTTGTGCATGTTGAAGGATCCGCAGGCTACTTTTGGTTTGATGCCTGGATCTGAGATTGTTCTGGTGTGTTTCAATCGTGATAAAAAGTTGGCAAGGGATGTGACGTTTGGTGGGTTGAAGCGGAAGTTGGAGGTCAGTCCGTTTTTCAAAGAGCTTGGGGTGAAGTTTGGCAACTCTGAGATGGTGTACGAGAAGAAGAACATTCGGGTCATTGCGGTATCGGTAAGGTCCGCAGATGCGATGGGTCGAGATGTTTTTGGTGGTATCATTGATGAGACGGATTTCATGGAGGGGAGCATTCTGAAAAAAAGTGTTGGCACGGGCACGCCGGGGAATCGTCCGTTTGCAGAGTTGTTGCATGAGTCGATAACGAGGAGAATGAAATCCAGGTATGATCGAGCTGGTGTGTTACCTGGTAAGCTGTTTTTGTCATCTTCAGCGAGGCACAAGACGAGTTTTACGAACAAAAGGATTGGTGAAGCATCGAATGAGTCTCATGTTTTTTGTCGAGATTACGCTATTTACGACGTAGCGCCACCTGAGCGCTTCTCCAAGCGGCGTTTTTGGGTTTTGGTAGGTACAGAGCGTATTCGTCACAGAATCCTCACAAAGACCCAGTATCGAGCGATAAAGAAGCCTGAGAGAGATAAGCTGATCGAGCAGGGGTGTAAATTCATCCGTGTACCTCAGAATTTTCGGCCAGATTTTGAGAGTAATATCGAAGATGCCATCAGGGACATTGCGGGGGTGGTAACGGTAGCGTTATCACCGTTTATCCAGATGCGTGATAAAATTTATGAATCAATAGATCCTACTTTGTTCCATCCGTTGTCAGAGCTTACATGGTCGACAGATGAGATGCCGTACATCGATTGGAACAAGTTGGTGCGGCGATATGAGAGGCGGGTAGGGCCGGGTAGAAAGGTAGAAGAGATCCGCCCCAGACGTCATCCGTTTGCCCCAAGGCATGTGCATTTTGATCTGAGTTTGGGTGCTCAAGATCCGGCTGGTATGTGTATCGCTCATGTGGTGGATACGATAAAGGTGGAGCGGCGGACAGATCAGGGTGATCCAATCCTGGATGAAGCTCCGTTGATTGAGGTCGATCTTATCTTGCGTATCGATCCGCCAAGGAATGGTGAGATTAATTTTGCCGCAGTGCGCGGTATTGTTTATGATTTCATGCGGCATGGATATATTATCAGCTTTGCTTCGGCTGATTCCTTTCAAAGTCATGATACTATTCAGCAAATGGAGGCACAGGGGGTCGACGGGGAGATAGTGTCAGTGGACAAGACGATGGAGCCATACACTGTGTTGAAAACTGCGTTTTACGAGGGACGTATCAGCGTGTATGAGTATCCGATTTTATTAGAGGAATTGGTCCAGTTGCAGCGTGATGAGGTTAAGCGAAAAGTTGACCACCCACAGAATGGATGTTTTGTTGGCAATACTAGGGTTTCGTTGATAAATGGAATGACGCCAATGATTTCAGAGATGACAGAAAAAGAGAGTTTAGTCTACTCTTGTGACTCTGCTGGAGTTGTTGTCGTTGGCAAAGCTAGGGGGAGATGGACAAAGGACGTTACGAAATTGGTAGAGGTATTTCTTGCCAATGGAGAAATCGAGAGATGCACACCGGAGCACAGGTGGATGTTGAGCGATGGAACTTACAAACAAGCTCAAGATTTGGAGCCAGGCAGAGATGTTTTGATGTCTATGTTTGGTCCTTATTGTCGAGTAGTAGATGTCGAGTTGTTGGAGTTTGATTTGCCTGTACCTGTGTACGACTTGGAGGTCGATCAGTTTCACAATTTCGCATTGCAATCTGGGGTGTTTGTACATAACAGTAAGGATTGTTCCGATTCGTTGGCTGGAGTGACCTATACGTTGTCCAAGCATGTTTCGTATCAGGCTCCGTTGATGATGGGTGAAAGTGAGACGATCAAACCGGATGCTGATTCTGAGTGGATACGTCAGACAATGTCAAAATCAGGAGATAAATCTCCTGTAAAAGTTGGTTCGGTTGATTCACGAGGTAAGCCGATAGTTTTTTCAGGGTAGGAGATAGAGATGTCGCAATTACTGGATAGTATTCGAGCGTTGAGAGAAACGGTTGTGGTCAGGGCAGAGGATATTGAGCGGTCGTGTCAAAAGAAAAAGCCAAAACGACGCAAGAAGAAGGCGAAGGGAGCGGGGTTTGCGGAGTGGCGGATGGCGGTAGAAGAGAAGATGGAAGATCTGTGTGGAATGGGCACCGATATATTGGGAGGGGGTGTCGATTGGCGGATGATGTATCGTCAGGGGTGGGAGCCTCATGAGGCAGTGGTTACCTTGCTTGAAATAGCCGAGGGGGAAGACGAAGAGGAGGATGAGGCAAGTGTAGGTAAAGCAGTAGATATGTTGGCTCTCATGACACAACAGGAAGATGACAGCTACGGGGAACTGGAGGAGTTCTCCATGGGGAAGCTGACGTATAATAAGTGGATCAAGAAACTGGATAAGATCTTTCGAAAACAGGGGACGACATTCATGGCGGTGAAGACAGCTGCTAGGATAACGAATCCCATGTTGCATTCGATATACATGAGCCAGGTAAGTGTGGACAAGGCGGCACAGATGTTGGCTTACGCGGTGCAAGAGGGTGTAGAAGAGAAGCCATCCTTGCGTCGACGTCGTTTCAGGGTTGATATAAAAAAGGCTGATCCATTGGCGAGTTTGGAGAAGGAATACGAGGGGGTACTGAAGAAGAAATCGTCTGGTAACGATATGTACGAACAGATAATGAGGTATATGGACGAGGTGAGTGAAAAAACTCCAGCAGCCAAGAAAGTATTACCGCCAAAACAATCAGCACCGAAACAAAAGAGTAGTGGCACGATAACAACACAGTCCGAGGATATGGCGGCAGCGATGTCGTCTGTGCAGGAAGTTATTGTACAGGAGAGGGCGGACAAGGCGGCGTTTATAGCCGAGCAAAAGAGACGTCAACAGCAAGACGAGGATAATCGGGCGTTGTTGAAGCAGGAGGAGGATAATCGGGCGTCGTTGAAGCAGGAGGATCAGTCGGATGTTGGTCAAGAAAATGTCGACCAGGGTACTCAAGAAACTGAGAATAACTCGGTAGTTCCAAAAAACACAGCGGGGTAAAGTATGTCGAAGCTTTCGAATTCTGCTTTCAATTTTGTACGCAAAGTTTTTGCTCGTGAGCAGCAGAAAAACGAATTGGCTGTACCGTCGAGAGAGTTGGCAGCATCGTCTCTGTCTGGACTGGGTGATGCACAAATTAACGTAGATGGAATAGGGGGAGTAGGGGAGTTTCTTGGCCTTGACAGGCGTATGATGCATCGATTTAGCGATTACGAGCAGATGGACGAATATGGAGACATATCCTGTCTTGCGGGTGACTCATTGGTTTTCACATTGAAAGATGGATGGAAGACGATAGCGTCGTTGGCAGAAACTGGTAAACCGTTTTTTGTTTTGGCCTATGATTCAGAGAGACGATCTTTGGTTCCGGCAGAATGTTTAGGTGCCAAAAAGACAGGGGGAAAAGGTCATAAAAAACCTATGGTTCGTGTTGTCTTTGATAACGGTACTAGTATTCGTTGTACCGAAGATCATCTTTTTTTAACGAAAGGTGAAAAGTGGATAGAAGCTGGTAAATTAGAGACTGGTGAACGTCTCATGCCAGCATCGGTGCGATTGCGACACTTGAATAGTGAGAAGATGTCAAGTTTGTATTGGCAAGTGTATCAACCTTGTGTTGATTCACAGATCACGGCAAGGCCGAAGATTTCAAAGAGAAACGATAGGTGGACATGGATTCATCGCTTGGTTGCACATGAATATATTGGGGATATTAGGGGGAAAATTGCTCATCATATAGATGAAAATTCCTTGAATAATGAGCCACATAATATTCAGTGTCTTTGTCAGAAGGACCATGCTTCAATTCATTTGAAAGATGTTGATAACACTAGGTTTTTACCTGAGTGGACGGATGAGAAAAGACGTCAAATGTCTGAGAAAATGAAAGGAAATACTTTCTCGCAAGGACGGAAGCTTTCTTCAGATACAAAAAAGAAGATGTCTATAGCTGGAAGAGGTAAACGGAAGAATGAAGAGTGGAGAAGGAAGATAGGCAAGAGTCAGCCAAACCGGATTGAGTTTGCACAGGATGTTTTGGAAGGTGCGTTGTTCAAGCAGGGGACAATCGCTGGAGCAGCGAGGATGCTTGGTGTTAGTTGGTCAACAGTGAAGAGGAATGTTCAGAAATATGATTTAGTTGTTAATGAGGGAAACCATAGAGTTGCATTTATTGAGAGGTTGGATACCTCAGAGGACGTCTACGATCTGAGTGTTCCGGAGTATAAGAATTTTGTTTGTAACGGGGTGATTGTTCATAATTCAGCTTTGGATATTTATGCCGACGATGCGACACAGGTGGATACTACAACAGGACGTTCTGTGTGGGTGGAGTCGCAAGACAAGGTGGTCAAAGAAGAGTTGGAGGATATGTTTTGGAAACGCTTGCGGATTGAGGAACATGTCTGGCCCATGATGAGGACGTTATGTAAGTACGGATCCGACGTGGAAGAAATTATTGTGGGGAGTGGAGGGGTGCAAGATTTGCGGTATATGCCGCCTGCAACAGTGAGGAGAGTTGAAAACAACAAATCAGATCTGTTGGGTTTTGTACAGTCGTACGGAGGTGATGTCACAATATCTCCCAAAGAGTTTGAGAAGATGAGAACTCGTACGGGAGCTGAGGTAAACAAGGACAAAAACCTCGCTGTGTATGAGCCGTGGCGGGTTGCTCATATGCGGTTGTTATCCAAACACAGAGATTCTTTGTACGGGTGGAGTATTACCGAGCCCGCTCGGTGGGTTTGGAAAAGATTGATGCTTCTCGAAGATGCAGTGCTTGTATATAAGCTTTGTTTGCATGGGGATACGAATATTTGGACGAGTGATGGGTACAAGAAGATTCGAGACATAGAGAAAGGTGACGAGGTTTATTCGTATACCACTGAGGACGAGCTGAAGAAGACGAAAGTCGTTTACAAGAAGCATAATGGCCAGGATGTACTATATCGTGTCAAGAGCGCACACAGGGAGCTGTATGCCAATGCGACTCACCCCATATTGGTGGAAACGATCATTCATAATGGCAGTGGTAGTGAGAACGGGAGAAGGCTTGATTATGTAGAAGTGAAGGATTTGGATCCGAATATTCACAGGCTGGTAACTCCTTCAAAAGAAGATGAGTTGACCGAGGTTGTGAGGTTGGTTTTTCCGGATGACTGGGAAGGATCACAAGGGATTTCGTCATTGGCTTCGGTGACAGCTGAGTTTGCTAGATGGTTTGGTTTTGTGGTTGGGAGAGGTTTTGTGTCCATTCATCCTTCCACTGACGAAGATGGTAAGACTTGTTTGGTTCATGAACTGGGTTTCAGAACATGCAACCAAGAGGATATAAATCAACGGTACAGAAGTGTGTTTGAGTCATTTTTTGGGGAGTCGACGTTTGGGCACAATAAAACAACTGAGTGCGAACATGTGGGAAAACATTGTGTTTCTGCCAAACATAATTATGTGAAAAAATATTCCATTGATTCTAAAACGGCATGTGAATTTATGCTTTTGAACGGTTTTGTTTCAGGCTCACAGGAGAAGAGGATACCTGGTTGGGTATTCAAATCTCCGGCTGTGATTCGAGTAGCGTTTTTGGAAGGGTTAGTGGATGCATGTGGTTTTCGTAAGGAAGGCAGAGTTGGGACAAAGAGCAGAAGAGAATGTTATGCAAAGGTGATGATGACTTTGTTTAACGATTATTTGGCAGAAGATGTTCGAGAGTTGGCAATGCAGACGGGGTACACCGTTGAAAAGATATATCATTGTCAAACCGAGTGGTCTTATAAGCGACAGCCGATGACAGAGTCTTTGTGGGAAGTGGAAGAGGTTGAGACGGATGATATTTGGGACATCGGAGTAGAGGCGGAGGAGCACAATTTTGTAGCCAATGGCATTGTTGTTCACAATACTCGTAGCCCAAGCAGATATGCCTTCTATGTAGATGTCGGAAAGTTACCAAGGCAAGAAGCAGAGCGAACAGTTCAAGATGTCATGCAGCGAATCAAGAAAAAGAAATTCATTGATTCTAAAACTGGCAAGTTGAATCTCAAATTTAATCCTTTGCCGGTGGCTTATGATACGTTGATACCGCTAGGGGATGGCAGGACTATTACGATTTCGGAGATGGCTAAAGAGCATGGAGAAGGCAAGGCTCATTGGGTATATTCGATAGATCAGCGCACTGGCAACCTTGCACCTGGGGAGGTTGAGTGGGTTGGGCAAACGAGAGAGAATGCTCCTGCTGTGAAGATAACTTTTGGCGATGGTGGCTGGGCAAAAATGGCTCCGGATCATCCTGTTATGAAGCAGGATTGTACTTACGTGATGGCCGAGCATTTGAAACCTAACGATTTGGTCATGCCGTTTGACAGGCGAATGTCGGAAGAAGGATATGGTGACGTATTGCCGGGGTTGGAGATGGTTTATGATCCAGGGGATAAACGTTATAGATATACTTATATTTCTAAAAAAACAGGCTTGAATTTTTCTAACCAAGTTGTTCAGCCAGATAGTTCAGATCATAGGACGTGGAAATCCTGTCGTGTTGTATCGGTAGAGGAGGTCGAGTCTTGTGATCATTACTGTATGACAGTGAAGCATTGGCATAACTTTGCTTTAGTGATGCAAGGCAGTGGGGCAACCTCGGGTTGGTCTTCTGGTGTGTTTGTGAAAAACAGTATGGACGAAGATTTCTTCCTGGCGATGCGAGAGGGCAGGGAGAGTACTCGTGTAGAGTCGTTGATGGGGCCGAGCTATCAACAGGTGGAAGACGTCCAGTATTTTCTTCATAAGCTTCATGCAGCTCTCAAGGTTCCACGGGCGTACTTGGGGTACGAGGAATCTTTACCGAGTAAAGCGACATTGAGTGCTGAAGACGTCCGGTTTGCGCGTACGGTGTTGAGATGTCAGCGTGAATTGATAAATGGCTTGAAAAAGGTCAGCAAGGTGAATGTGGCGGTAAGGAATATCGATCCAGCGGCTGTGGATTTTGAAGTACGGATGGCGGTTCCGAGTTCTATTTTTGAGCTGGGTCAGATGGAAGTTCGTAGGGCCAGAGCTGACTTGGCGTCTATGATGGAGAGGCACGTATCGCTCAACTGGATATTGAGTAAAGTTTACGGGCTATCCGATTCTGAAATAGAGGAGATAGCGGGTCAGAAAAAGAATGAGCAGAAGGCTGCTAATGCGATGGGAGGTGGGTTTGAAGACAGAGATACAGGTGGAAGGGTATTGACCGGAAATAATTCTTACATTCCCGAGAGAGAGTTGTTTGATGGGAAGAGAGAGGACGAAAAAAGGATGGAGGGAATGTTATTGAAAGCAATGAAAGATCCAAGCAATCCTGTAGGGCAACAACTGAAGGAAACAGGGATGTTGCTAAGAGAAATTTTGCACTCAGTGAGGTCATCCTAGTTGCACAGTGTGTACATCTTAGACGCTTATCTAGCACACATATCTAAAAAAAACGAAATACAAGGGTATGGTTTATTGACATGTGGTTGAATTCACTGGGTAATAGAATACAGGGTGGTTCTGTTTTTTTATAAATCATGGGAGGAATGAGGGATGAGCCACGATAGAAAGTCAGTAATTGTTGAAGCGAAAGTTTTGGATCGATTACAGCGAGGTTCTTACGAGGAGCTATTGCAAAACCTTGACAGAGTTGTTTCGGAAAATCAGGAGCTGTTTGGGGTGAGTGATTCGGTATTGTTCGCCTCTTATTCAGATCACATAATTGTCATGAACGAAGGGGGTCGTTTTTTCAAAGTTGGTTTTACCAACAAGGACGGCTTGGTTGAGCTGAAGCATCCGGAGCCTTTGGACGTCGAGGTGTTGAGCGAGTCTGATGTTGTGACCAAGGGGGTCGAGGGATTTTTTCAAGGTGGTTCTCTGTCTGAAGGGTTGCGTGGTGTTATCAATTTGCGCAAGTCTCATAAGGAATCATTGCTTGAGAAGACGCAACAGGCTCTTTCTGTATTGTTGTCAGGTGGCAAGGTTTGGAGAGATCGTCTAGCACAAAACAAAGAGAATATCAGCTCGTTTGCTTGGGATGCAGAGTTTGGGGATCTCAAGATTGACATGCCTGTATTTGGGGAAATGCTTGAGGCAGACGATGTTGGGGATGATATTCTGAAGCAGGTAATAGAGGGTTTGATGGTTTTGGAGCAACGTTTGTTCCGGAGATTAAACCAAGTAAAGATCGCTTACGAAGATTACCAGCAACAGACCTTGGACATGAGAGATGATGAGCGAGATGAGGTGATGTCTCAGTTTGAGTCGTTTACTTCAGATTATATTGACCATTTATCCGAGATTGCTAATTTTGTTTCAGAGGCAGTGCTGGAGAGTCATGGAAACTGTGTTGATTGTTCGGTTTTGGTTCATGACGAAGTAGCAAAGGTATACAAAGAGTTGGAATTGGGCGGTCGTTTTGTTCGTAAAATAGCAGCTCAATTTAAACAGTAAACAAATTCAGAGGAGGACGAAATGAGAGTACGACGACTCGAAGAAGACTTCCAAAGCATGGGTCTTTCTTCCAAGGAAATCCGTGAGTCACTGGACGTGGTATGTGAACAGGAAGAGGCGGGTTTTGAGGAGGAGGAATCGGAAGATGACTTCGAGGGAGATGTCTACCTGAGCGACATGGTAGACGACGAGGATTCTGAAGAGCTGGACGAGCGGGTTGTTCGGCTCAAGAAGGGGACTGCGAAGTCGAGACAGAAGGCCAGACAGGCTTACAAACGGAATAAGCAAAAAATCAAGAGGGCGATGAAGCAGAAGCGCAAGACAGGTGCTTACAAACGTCGTCAGAAAAAACTGGCCAGTATGTCCAAGGGTGGTGCGAGAACTCGTCGTGTGGTGTCTGATGTGGACGTCGACGGGTTTTCTTCGATGCACGAGGGGCTGATGGACGAGCTGGGTGTGCTGGCAGAATCCATCGAGCGAGATCCTGTATCTCGTTTTGACGAGTTCGTGGAAGCTTTCAACCATATTGCTGACCTGGGTGAGATGGCAGCGATAAAGGTGATGGATGAGGACAATGAAGCGGCTTCTAAGATTCTTGAACTCTCTTTGAATGCAGAAGCGATTCTCAAGCAGATGGAAGACATGGGCGGAGTGCTCGATATGGACGAAGACGAAATGTTGGAAGCCACATTGGCTGACGCCATGGAGCATGTCGGAGATCTGTGGGAGGAGTATGGTCTGCTCGAAGAGGACGACGAAGAGGAAGAAGAGGACGACTTCGAGGATGAAGACGACTACGAGGATGAAGAGGAAGAGGAAGACTTCGAGGAAGGTGTAGGCAATCCTTTTCACGAGGCGGCTGAGGGGATACGGGAAAACATGTATCTTCAAGAGCGTCGACCACCTTTGAAAAAGCGTAAGATGCTGAATCCAAAGGGTACGGTCACCAAAGCTGGCAAGTCAGCTTGGGCAATGGCGCATGGCAAAGGTGCTGCAAAGAAGCAGATAGCGATGCGAAAAGATGTAAAGAATAAGGAAGCTCTTCTTGGGTATTTGGCTCAAGTCAAGGGTGGCAAGGTAGCACCTGGTCAGGCTCTGAAGTATGCCAAGGGCAAAGCGAAGAGGAAGAGTACTGGCAAGCGGGCTGGCAAGCGGGCAGCTGGCTAGAGGGTAGCTGGGAACCAAAAAGTAAATGAAGAGAAAAGTACTCCAGATCCAAGAAGTTGAAATCCCCGAGGGGAAGGATCTCCTTGAAGACGTTGTTGTGTTGGAGTTTTCACCCGAAGATTTGCATGAAGGTGAAGGCGAAGGCAAGCGTCCATACCTCAAGGGCAGGTTAGGGCTAACGGATCAGGCTACAGCGAATAAACGTCTTTATCCTCGTAAACTCATGGTGAGAGAAATCAATCGTTTGAGTGAGGATATGCAAGGTCGCAAGGTGTTTGGTGAGTTGGATCATCCCGGAGACGGGAAGACAAAACTTGCTCGTGTGAGTCATTTTGTGACCGAGGCGGCTATCGCAGAGGACGGTGAAATAAAAGGTGTGATTGAGTTCATCCCTGGCACCGTCAACGGAGATCAGGCCCTTGCGATTGCGAAAGCAGGTGGCAAATTGGGTGTGAGTAGTCGAGGTTTTGGAACAACGGCTACTGACAACAAAGGGAATGATGTCGTCCAGGAGGACTACAAGTTGGTCACCTGGGACATCGTAGCTGATCCGGCAAACGCTGGTGCCCACCCTGATTTTGTGGTGGAGCATAAGGAGAATACAGAGATGATGGATCTGGGAAAATTAAAAGAAGAACACCCCGAGCTGGTAGAGGAACTGACGAAAGAGATTGAGTCAGATGCACGGACCCATGCGCGGGAGGCATTGCGCGAGGAATTTGAAGAACGGCTTCGGTCAGAGGGAGAATCCATCCGGGAGGAAGCTGTTGAAGTGGCTCGTGGCCAATTGCTAGAGGATCCCGAAGTGGCAGGCTCATCCCTTGCCTTGGAGGAGATCAAGAGGATCGTGACTCCCTTCATTTTGTCGGAAGACACGAATCACGAAGTGACAAAACTCAAGGCTCACAATCAGGAATTAGAGCGCAAGATTGCCGAGCAGGACGAGGAGATAGCTGAGGTAAGGCAGGAAGCTGAGGAGCTGTCTGTTATTGCCAAGGAATTTGGCTATCATCTGCACCTGGAGCGAGAGCTTAGGGACAATGAGCGAGCTGATCAGATTATCGAGATGTTGGGTGATGTCACAGACTTTGAGACACTTGACGATCTTGCAGGCAGGGTAGAAGAAATATCTACTGCTCTTGCCGAGGGAGACGATGTCAAAGAGGAGTTTGAAGACAGGATTGCTCAGTTGGAGAAGAAGGTTAATCTCGTTACGGAACAACGAGATAAAGCTTTGGCCATTAGCAAGCAATTTGGTATTCGGGCTTACATTGAGCGGAAAATATCAGGTAGTCCACAGGCTTCGAGGTTGCGCGAGCACATTGATTCGGTGCAACCGAGCAACAAAGAGGGTGTGGACAAGCTGGTCGAATCGTTCAAGGCTGACAACCCTCCATCGAGAGAGTTCGAGGAAATTCGAAGTCAGATAATCAGTAGCAGGCCAAGGCATTTGGATAGTGACGATGATCTAAGGGTGTCGATAGAAGAAGACGTCACGGTCATGGGCGTTCCGATGTCGGAGTTGCAGAAACGGTCAGGAATTTCTGCTGAGAGGAAAACTGGGAATTAACAGGGGCTTCTGAATAAGAGGTATCTGTGAACTAAAATTCTGGAAGGACGAAGAAAAATGAATGAAGCAAGAGATTTTTTGAACAGCGATGCAAAAGAGAACAGCGTGGGAACGATCCTGGACGAAGATGTCAACGTGGCGCTCCAGGCCAAATGGGCTGGAATGTTGGAGGAGATTGACGACAGCTGGACCCGTCGATGCATGGCGTGTTTGTACGAGAACCAGATGAATCATCTGGGGACGTTGAAGCAGAAGTATCTCTCTGAGAGCACACTCGCTTCGAACATCCCCGATCTCGTCAAGTTTGTATTCCCCGTCATCCGCAAGGTGTGGTCGAACTTGATTGCAAACGGTCTGTTCTCGATTCAGCCGATGAATTCTCCCATTGGAGGTATCTTCTATTGGGATTACAAGTATGGCACCACCAAGGGTACCATCACCGCTGGCGACGACATGATCGACAACTTCGATCCGAACTACTCCTCGGAGTACGTCGCAGCTGAGACGATTGGTGCTGGCCCTGGGGACAACTTCACTGGCACCACGGATTGGAGCGCGGTCAAGGCGTACGGTCTGGGTCAGGTAGGGATAGAATTCCTGGCGACAGCTGTGAGCGATGGATCTGAGAAGAGGATCTACGACGCAGACGGTTCTGGCACGTTGGCTGGTGACATCGGGGCACCTTCGACGATCACTTTGGCAACTGGTGTTTATGACATCACCTTTGACGAGGATGTAACCACCGTGATCGCCAACTACTACTACTCGATGGAGGGAGTGGCTGCGAACGTACCTCAAGTCAACATCGACATCCAACTGGAAGCCATCAAAGCTTACAGCCGTAAGCTCAAGGTGATGTGGAGTAGTGAAGCTGCTGACGACATGCGGGCAGTGCTCAATATGGATATTGAGCCCGAGCTGACCCAAGGAGTGGCGTCTGAGATCGCGCTGGGGATTGATCGCGAGCTGATCAACCGGGCGTATGCTTCTGGGACTACCAACACCGACACCTTCGATGCAGCGGTACCCCCTGGTCGCAATCAGGCGGATCATTTCCGCAACATCATGACCGTGATCGAGAAGGTTTCCGGAGGCATCAACACAGCGACCCACAGAGGGCCAGGAAACTTCCTGGTTATTGGACCCAGTGTCCAACCCATCTTTGGTGCGTTGGCAACCCATGGCGACCTCGTGAGGGTGTTTGACCAGCTTCCAAATATCCCGCAGGGTAAGGGCGTGACAGGACGTCAAGCATTTGCTCTCCCGCAGGCTCCAACTGGGTACGGTGTGTATCCCATGGGCTACTTGCAGAACAAGTGGACTGTGATCATCGATCCTTACTTCCCGTCTGGGAAAATCCTGGTTGGATTGAAGGGATCACTCTTCACCGATTCGGGTCTGGTATATGCGCCGTACGTGCCACTGGAGATGACGGCTGCTTTCCTCGACCCAGCAGACTTCACGATTCGTAAGGGCATGAGGACGAGGTATGCGAAGAAGCTTGTGAACAACAAGTTCTTCGGTATCATCACGGTAACCAACTTGCCATAGCAGCGAGGATCTTGAGACAGAGATCATGAGGTAGAAATATTTCATGGTCTCTTGTTTCAGGTTTTGATTGAGTCGAAACAGGAGTGAGATATGAAAATAACAGTCATCAACAAAAGACCAACCACTGGCGAGAGAGTGTCCTGTGTAGATGGGACGACGGTTGAGCCAGGGTCACAACACGAGATGCTTGGTCGTTCTGTGACGGAAGCTGTTTTTCAGTTAGGCGTACAGGATGACGATGTGGCAGTGAACGTCGAGATTGAGGGAGATGATCGTGCACCGGTAGTGTGTGTAATGAAGTCTCCTGCTGATCCCGCTGGTGGTGCTGCAACGTTGGCAGCGGTAGGATTCGACATTTTGACCGAGGCTGGGGCGGCTGCGAATGTAGCACCTCAGATGTACATGGGTGTGTTTGACGATGAAGATTGTCAGACACCAGCTGTGACTGGTCAGTTGAGCACAGCGGTCACTGGCACGATTGATTCGGGAACTGGGACGAATCTCGTCAAATGTACTCCGGATGCAGCTGGGGAATTTTCATGTTCCGTGGATGACGCGGAGGATGAGACGGTTTATCTCAAGGCGTGGATTGTCGGCACAGGATATATCGTCGATTCAAGCTCAATACACGATGTGACATTTACCGCGTAATATTTGTCGCACAGGAGTTCCTAGTATGTGGATACGTGCGGAGAAACATTCTGCGAAAGATACTCACCCCGGACATCTTTTAAGGAATGTTTCTCCGCTTTTTTTTGTCTTTCTTTTGTTTTTTTTTACAGGCTTTGTTTTCAGATTTAGAGCAGTAACGTAAGGAGAGGACTATGTTACAGAGGGAAATTCGTGAAGTTCTGAGAGAAGTTGTACTGGGTAGAAAAGAGAGTCTTGCTGAGTCCAAGAGTGTGACGTCATGGTGGGATAACTTACCGGGCAAAAGAAGAAGAAAAGTGGTGGACATTCTTGGGATGAGCAAGGGGAAAGACAATAAGTTATTTGGAAAGCTTGATTCGGACGAGCAGTCGGAAATCCGGGCGTATTTCGAGAAGCATAAGGGGAAGGTTGAGGCGATTGAGTTGGCAGATAACATGATGGAGGGGAAGACAGATTGGTGGACGGCGGGAAACCAGTGGTTGATAAAAAAGGCGACAGAGATGTACAGAGTTCAGCTTGCTGGACATTTGAAAAAACGGCGAAGTCCAAGGACTTTTCGATATTCTCCTCCTGATTGGCAGATAGATGCGATGGAGGCGTTGGGGAAAAATGATGAGGAATGGTTCAAGGCGATCAAGCTAAAAAATCTGTAGGAGGGAACATGGAGTTCTATAAGAAAAATCCAGAGATCAAGGGCAACATCACCATTCAGGGCAAGCTGCTCGATGATACGACGGTAGTATGCGGGGAGGAGTTCGATATATTTGCCGATCCTACCACTTTCCCTGGGAAGCCCGTAAAGCTTGTCAAGGTGGAGTTCAATAAGCTCAAGGGTGAAGAGAAGGGGCAGGTAGAGGAGTTTTCCAAGGAACGTCATAGCAAGCCACCGAAGCATCTTGGTGTTGTGATGTCGAGTCAGTTTGATGTGACCAACGAAGGTGACATGAAGCCACGTCCGGAGATGATCAAGAAGGAGAAACCTAAACCGCCAGCTCCGTTGCCGTTGGAAGAGGAAGTCAAAAAGAGCTTGAAGAAGGAGTCACCTCCGATTGGAGAGGCATATTCTATCCAGGAATTGATAGATGTTTTTCCGGGAATAACGGAGGTGAATGCGGGTAGCGTGATCGAAAAAAAGATGACGCTGAAGGGTTTATCTGAAGCAAGCAATTCGAGTTTGAGGAGAATGGGCATAGCGCCATCCTTCTTTGGACGGCTTCGAACTAAGGCCATAGATTTATTGAAATCGGTGGACGAGGAGGAATAGATGCCACGGCTGGGAGATTTGGGAGGCAGTGTCAAGATACTCAAGGATATGCGAGATCAGTTGGTGGAGAATGATCGCAGGGTGAAGATAGAGGAGGAGAGGTGGAGTAGTTTCGGTACGGCTGTTTCCAAGATTTCCCTTGCGTGTGAGAGCCGAGATCTCGAACAACTTGTAGCGGCAGCGAGGGAGCTGAAAAACAGGTTGAGACGTCCTTCTGTGCGTAAAGAGCTGGCCAAGTTGGAGGCTACCAAGTCGTCAGGTGATGAAGCGCAAAAGAAGAAAAAGGTTGCTCCGAAAGAGAAGGAGTCTGTTCCGAAAGAGAAGGTGTCTGCTCCGAAGAGTGACAATTTTAAAGAGAAGGACAAGGTTGTTGTTCCCAAGGAGAAAAACCCAGTTGGTCAATGTAAGTGTGACCAGTGTGGGAAGGTCATAGATGGTTCGAAGGAGCCGTGTATCGATGGCGCACTGTGCACACACTGCGCTCTGAAGAACAAGGTGATACCCAAGCATAAGCAGAAGAAAAAGAAGGCTGTGGTGCCAGCCCTTGCGCCTGATGTGGGTATGGAGCCAGGTGGTGATGTAGAAAGGCAAGAGTCTTTTGGTCACTTGAGACAGAGGGGCTACTTGAGATGAAGATTCAGGAATTTCGAGTATGGGCACGGAGAAAGCTGGGACAGGATGACGATTGTGGTGTCAAGGTTGAATTAACGGATCGTCAACTATCACAATGTATGGACGATGCAAAGGAGTGGTACAACGCTTTCGTCGGTCTTCACAAAGAGGCAACGCTTACACTGATTGCTGATCAAACCGAGTATGATTTGTCGGCTGTTACGCCGGGGATAGACAAGGTGGTGAAGGTGTGGTTTCCCAGTCGGGTGGCTGGGATTGATTTTGGTGTTTTGTATCCTGGTTTTTTGGACATACAGGGAATTCCTTATGGTGGTGGCATGATGTGGGGATCTCAATATCCACAGACGACGATAGTGCAGACGCTTCAAACGCTGGAGTCAGATGCGAGGTATTTATCGGCTGAGTGTGATTGGGAGTTTTATTACGACAACTTGGCAGAGCCAGATATTCGATTACTTAGGGTGATGCCACCTCCGAGGGAGGCTGGTACAGCGGTGTATTTGTATCGAGTAGATCCCAAGGACATCAAATTGGAGCATTACGATCCTCGACATCTATGGTTGATTAGAGAGTGGGCGTTGGCAGAAGCCAAGTATACATTGGGCCGAATCAGGGGGAAGTATACTAGTGGATTACCATCTGCTGGTGGGGATAGGACGTTGGATGGCGAGGCGTTAATCCAGGAATCCAGAGACGACAAAGAGAAGTTGGAAGAGAAGATTCTCGACTTTCAAGGACCTGTGTTGCCGTTGGTTTCGTAGGGGAGAATATGAAGGATTTAAGAAGACGAAGTTACACAGAATTGTCAGAGGCTATCACGGTGATGGGCGTTGAATATTCTGCGGATGTGTTGTTGAAGAGGGTCAAGAAATTGGTACCTAAATTGATAAATGCTCCCGACAAAAAGGTAGAGCTTAAGAGGATGTTGAAAAAGTTTGGAGAAGATATTCTCAAGGTGTCTAATTCCATCGATACCAAGGAGACTTTTTGGCAGAAGGTTCGAGGGTATTGATAGTGAGAACAACCGATCAAGAGGGATGATATGCGTTTAGAAGAATGGCAATTGTGGATGCATCCATATCCAACGTTGATTAAAACTAAGGGGAGACGTTTGAATCCGGCGATGCATCGAATGGGGCGTTTGTATAACGACAATAAAGGGTTTGTGCGGCTGTCAGATATTTTTGAGGAACGCAAGCAGACGCCACCTCAACTAAAGAGGTGTGTACGTGCTGTGGTGAAGCGGGAACTCAAGGGGGATTCGTCTGATCAGGGCAAAGTGAGGGCAGCACTTTCCAAGGGTTTTGCTGTGTGTACTGCTCAACTTCAGAAGCACGGTTTTCTTCGATTGAAATCACAAGTGCCTACGAAAAAAGGCAAGACGTCTGGCAAGTCGAAGGCTGCTCAGAAGGGGCATAGCGACAAGGTCAGTGATTACGAGCGAATGCTGGCAAAGGCCAGGGGATAAAAGAGGAGTTCGGGTTATGAAACTTTGTGAAGTCAATGAATATTTGGGACACATTGCTGAGAGAATGATGCTTCCTGGCAGGATGGTTCTTGGAGGTCATCGGCAGTATGAGACGCCTGCTGTGAGAATCAACATGTACAAGGATGACTTTCTTGTGACGGATATATCTAACAAACAACCAGGAGAAACGGTGGGAAGATTTCTGGTTTACAATTTGTCATATGCTGACGATCCAGAGATCAGTAAACATCTAGACAAATTTCTTTCTCGTGCAAAGAAGTCGAGTAGTTATCGCGATGTGTTGAGTATGGCCAAGGGGCTTGTGTCGACAACTGAGAAGATAGCTCGCAAGAGAGAGGGTGGGGATCCTGATGGTTGGGTAGAGCCTTTGAAACTGAGGATAACAAAGTTCAAGAATCCCAAGGCGAAATAAAAAGAGTCAGGAGAGGTGATATGAGGCTGTCTGAAATTAACGAGTATTTGGGTTCTGTTGTCGGATTGTTTTCAATTGAAGAAGGGTTGGCGATAGGTCAAACAATCGAGACAGATCGTTTTCGTATTCATCGATTTGGTGGGTCGATTCGTGTGACCGATCTTGCCAACGCTGGCAAGCGGGGGAAAATGGTTGATGAATTTGCCTTGTATGACATTGATTACGTAAGGGATTCGAAGATTCTGAGGTTGATAGAGCAGTTTGCCAAAGTGGTTCACCGAGCCAAGAGTTACAAGATGGCTCTGAAGATGGCTGAGGGCATCGTGAGCGAGGCGGACAGGCTGGGGGTGCTCGGGTCACCAAAGATAGAGAAACATCAGTACAAAGGCGTCAGGGTGGCCGCTCCTGGGTTTAAACCTATCGTTATCAACACTCCGTATATCAGTGTGAATGCGGACAGTGATCATTTTTCGGTAAGAGATAATGTTGACAGGAATAATGAGCCGACTCTTATTGCTCCAACCCGAGGAAAGGTTACAGCGATCAAGAAATTTCATGAGTGGGCAAGGAAGAATCGAAGGAAATTGGAGCGCATGACGTTTTCTGAAGTCAGTGGAGCGTTGCGAAAAGCGGGTATCGATACTCACTATTTTTGTGCGATGGATTGAGTCATGATCGACGAATCGATAGTTGAGTTGGTAGAGCAGTTAGCTGGTGATGACAACGATGTTGATTCGTTTGGAATGGATCCTTTGACGAAGAAAAGATTGAAGGTCAGCCGGTTGATGCAGCGAAAAAAAATCAAACCTCGTAAGCCCATGAGATCGAAGTTACCCTACTCCATGGCCAAGGTTCCAAAATTACCAGAAAGCGAGGGATTTGGAATGAGTAAGCTGAGAAGAAGAGAATACTTGGGCGAGCGTCAGAAGGTAGCAGCTGGCTTGGCGATGGGTGGCGAGGATAGGACGTCTCGACCTGGAGCTTTCAAGATAAGCTCCAATATTTTGAACTGGTTCAAGCAGGAGACAGGTATAGAAAATCCTGAGCAATTTTTATTCAAGAGTCAGAGGGAGATTATTAATAAAATTCCGAGGGATAAGTTGCCGATAATTTGGGGCAAGGACAACATGGCTGATGCACAGGACGTAATAGCCAAGAATCCCAAAAAAGCATTTCAGATGTGGCTTCGAAATGTTGGCAAAGTAGAACCTCGTTTAGCGAAGGGTATTCGTCGGATTCCAGAGAATGCTCCGTTGTGGTTTTACGCCATATTGCTGAGGGTAAGTGGCCGAGATATGGCGGACATTATATTGAAACAGTATTTCATGACGAAGCCATCTCAAGCGTGGAGGGGGAAGCTTAAGAAAGAAGAAGTTGACATGAGTAAATTGAGACAGCGTAGGTATTTTGAAGAGGGAAAATCCTGGACGACGCATGGAGGCGGTGGGGCAAAGGGTTCTTTGTTGGAGAAGGCGATTGCGCCTTATAATAAGAGCATTGCGGAAGAGTTTATCAGGTTGATACCCAAGAAGGCATATGCTGATGTGCTTGGGAAAAACTATATGGGGCATGGTCATGTTCTTGTAGTAGGGGAAGGAACAAACTCGTCTGACTTGTCAATATCGTGGCAATTTCATGTGGATCATTATGGTGATGAGATTCGTTTTGTTCTCAAAATGAGAGTTCCAAATGCAAAAGGGGAGATTGTGGTACGAGAGTCGATTACGGGTAGTGCAAGTCCAAAGCTTGCCATTGGTAAGATGGTGAAAGAATTGTCGAGCAGAATGTAAAGTGACGTTTTCACTCACCAGTTCTATTTGCGTACTTCGAGAGGCCAGGAGATCTTTTATCACCCCTGGCAAAGATGGCCGAGGTAAGCATGACAGGGTGGGGCTCGTGCTGGAGAAGTTTTTCCATTCTACTCCAGAGTTTGAGCGGTCTCTTGTCAGCCAGGATAAGAGGCCGAACGGGTGGACGTTGACTGGATCTTGGCCGAGTTCTGGTAGGCAGATGTTTGACTGGGAGATGGAAGTTTGGGGACAGGGTGGTGGAGAGGTGGTTGTCAAGACGAATCTGTGGAGCCGAGATGGCTATACAGATGGGCAGTCGTGGAAAGTGACGTTGGCGAACGTTGACAAGACGGTGCTCAAATGGTTGCGAAAGTTTTTCTATCCATTGAAGGCTGAGATGAAAAGGAGATCGGAAAAATGAACTTGAGACGACGTAGGTATCTGACCGAGGAGAAGGCAACCGGTAAGGTTTTGCCTAAGTTTTTGCCAAAAACCGAGGTGTCAGATCCGAGTGGTCTTAGATTTTCTTTTTGGGATGGGAAAGTAGCACTTGTAACGACAAGCTGGTTGGATGAATCAGATCCTCGTAATTGGTTTGATCCTCAACTTGTTGCTCGTAAACATTTGGTACGATATGCACTGGATCCTAACAGTCTTAAACCGTTCAAGGCGGAGAAGATTTTCTTACGGGCTGAACCTGCTGTTTCTAATCCTAGTATTCCCTACGAAAAAACATCTTTTAGTATTTATGGTGGTCGTGGTTTAGGGTCGGTTATTAAGGGTAGATTTGGACCGTCTGTTGAGGTTTGGGTTAAGTTGAAGTGGGGCCAACTGGGGAAGGGTGAGTTGTCTATTCTTGAGAGATACTGGCTTACACTTGGTTATTATGATTCGGGCTATCACAAACTGACCGGGGCTGATTGGAAGAAGGCATTTAGTATGCGTTCGTACCGAGATGTTCAGGATAAATTTGGATATGAGAAAGCGAACATGTTTGAGGAAGTTTTAAAAAGACTTAATGGTCACAGGTATCCTGATGAAAATCAGGAGGAGGGTCTGTGGAAGTCTATCAAGGGAGTGTTTGCGTTAACTAGAAAAAATGACAAGGTTCGGTATTTCATAAAGAGATAGGAATCAATCGGATAGTGCTGATGTCCGAACAAAGGAGATTTGAAAAATGAGGTTGATGCAGTCCACTGAATTATCACAAATGCGCGATGTCATTTTGGGCAAAGATATGCAGGCACTTACCGAGGGGGTTGATCCTAACAAAACTGCGACAGAAGATGTCGAGTTGGACGAGGCGAAAAAGCGGTACGTGAAGTACGAAATAGAGAAGACAGATCTCCCCGGAAGAGGGCCGTGGATGGCCAAGGTGTACAGAAAAGATGGGACATGGGAGACGACATTCGGTCGTACGAAAAAGGCTGTGGAGAAGGATGTCAAGGCTCTCATGGGCTTTGATGAGGATGTGGAGATCACCGAAGGCAAAAGGTATTACGTGCTGGCTGGCAAGGCATCCAAGACGTCTCCTTGGGAAGTTGTGTTTGGGGACTATGACAAGGAGAATGTAAGGGACGAGAAAGACAGCGAATCGGGTAGTTGGAAAAAGCTGAAGATTATTTCTCTTGGCACAGATAAGCAGAGTGCGATTGATGCAGCTATTAAAAAACTGAGAGAAGACGTCGAGCTGGATGAGGGGAAACAAAAACCTTGTCATTGTAAGTCTATCCAAGGATGGAAAGCAGAGGCAGGTGGTTTTGGTCAGGGAACTTGGGTGACATGTGAAAAGTGTGGTGGTCACGCAATGAACAGGCTTAATGAGATAGGTGCTACTGCTCATTATGCGTTGCCAGTTTTGAAATCAGCATTGGCAAAAGCAAAGAAGTTGAGAGAAGACGTCGAGCTGGATGAGGGGAAACCTTTGGGGCATGAGCACATTGGTATGAGTCGTCCACAGCTTGTAAACTTGTTGAAGCAAATTCCTTGGATAGACAAGTTGGGACCAAAGATGTTGGCATCGCTGATCACCTTTGGGCAGTCCGATGGTCTTGTTATGATGTTGATACGTTCTGAAAATGAAGCGGAGTACAAAGAGAGATTGAATACTTTGCGGAGTGTCCGAGGCAGCATGACTGCGAACAAAGCGAATACTATTATCAGTAAACTGAAAACAGGTAAGTATCTGGAGGATGTTGACAAAAAGGAGACAGGCATGGGGACGTCCAGTTTGATACGAGAGATGCGGAATGAATTACTAGGTGGCCAAGCTGGCGATAACATCGAGCTGGACGACAAGAGCGAGGGTTGTGATACCCCTGGAAAGAAAACAAAGTCAAAGGGCAAAGGTAAAGGGCTCGCTCGTGGAAGAGGCAAGGGACCTCTTGGTATCCCGGTTGGTGAAAAAGCTGATGAAGATGTCGAGCTAGATGAGGCTGGTGTGTACAACATACTGGGTCATTCGAAGTCAAGTAATCCATCTGGAGAAGCGCAGAAGCTGGCCAAGCGAATCAAGACAGAGATTGAAAAGAGTATGCCGCCTGGGTATGTGTTGGTGTGTGAGGTGAGATCAAGTTTGGGTCGTAAGCATATCTACCTTGTTACGGCATTAGAGAAAGACAAAAGCAAATGGTCGAACGGGATCATGATGAACGATCCTGCGTTACATAAGATTATAATTTACGGGGTAAACGAAGACGACACATTGGCTGATAAATTGGAGGCAAATATTGCGACGGGGGGCAAGCTGATGGTGAAGCCCGATCCTGGATCGCACTATGCTTTTGGTAGTGTGAAGTTTGGTTGGAGGAAAAAGAAGGGTACTCCCGATCAGATCGTCAAGCATTTTGGGAATTATTTCAAAAAGGTGAAAAAGGTTATTCAAGACAACAAAGGAAGGTTGCCGAAAGTGTTTAAATCAACTGAAGACATCGAGATGCACGAGGGTGGCATAGAACGTCCTGTTTTCCCAAAGAAGTTCAAAATAAAAGGGACAGGCAGTGCCAAGGATATAGTGGTCACGGGGACTGTGGGCAGACAGATGTTCAAGACAGTGACTTACGATGTGAAAGTTGACAGTTTGAAAACCAAAGAGCAACTGGCTACTGGCAAAGTTATTTATGACACTGTTCATGATGTCGTAGCTTTCAATATGAAATCCGACAATGCTCCTTCAGGTGCTGAAAAAGTGGTTAAGGGCATGATCAAAAAAGAGCTTCTGGCATATGCCAAGGCCCATGCTTATGAAGACGTCGAGCTGGATGAGATTAAATTAAGTGATAACGAAAGAGAAATTTTAGGTCTGGGCAAAGCTGCTTTTTTAAGTGGTAAGAAAAGGATACCAGCGAGAGACAAAACCTTGATGGGGATGATCAAGGGTATGAAGCCTGGTGCTGGAGCCAAAGCTCTGTTGTCAGTATGGCTTCGAGGTTGGGATCAGGCTAACCTGGCAAAACGTGAAGAAAGCGTCGAGTTGGATGAGGGGAAACTTACTTCAAGTCAGGTTGTTGAGTTGCGAAAAGAAACTGTTAAAAACGGGATTCCTGTACGGTTTCTGGTAGGTGGACGTGCTATTGATATTATGACTGGTGAGTTATCTAAAAAAGGTAGCAACGTTATGCATCATCCTGTTTATTGGAATTTTACAAAAGAGACAGCTAAGAAGGTTGCCAAGATGGTTGGTGCTAAGGCTGTTTTTTCCGAGGATATAGAAGACGTTGAGCTGGAGGAATCGATTTCTCCTGTTTCTGATAAAGAGTTAAAAACTGGGCTTGAGAGCGGGAAGTATGAGTATGTTGGAACCAGTGATGGTTTGGATGGAAAGGTTTATTATCGAGTGAGGGATCATCGTCGGAATGGGGAGATGCAATATATTGCAGGGACAAAATATAAAAAGTCAAAATATAAATGGATAGAGAAGTATGAGAAACATGAAGACGTCGAGCTGAAAGAAGTGAATGTGATTAAAAAGCTTCGAGACAGTTTGTTAGGGGATTCTTATGATGCAGAAATGGAAGAGTCGGATGGGTCCAGGTTTCGACAGCGTGAGTATCTGACAGAGGCTCCGGCTGACATCATCTTGCAACAGTTGGGTGGTGGTAATCGTTTGAGAATGATGATCGGTGCGAAGCATATTTACTCTGACGACAATGGAAAGTCTTTGGTTTTTCAATTCCCCAACAGGTTGAGGAGTAAACCGAACTACGTAAAAATTACTCTCACTTCCATGGACTTGTACGATGTGCAGTTTGGTCGAGTTGGCAAAAAGGGTTTCAAGAAGTTGAAGAGATACACCATGGTGTATGCTGACATGCTCAAGGATATGTTTGAAAAAGAGACGGGGTTGTATATCAGGCTCTGATTAAAAAGAGGTCACATGAGACTCAGGAAACGTGGTTACTTGGTCGAGGGCGGGAAGCCGATAATTGTTGGCAGTTTTGATTCTGGAGTGGCCAGGAAGACAAAAGGAGCTTGGGTATCAGACGTAGAGAGGGCCATATCAAAGGCATTGGTGTGGAGTTCTTACGGAGATGCTTTTTTTAATTTGACAGCGGCTATTCATTGGGAGCGAGAGGGCCGAAAAGGCCCACGGGATTATAATAGTGTGGATTATATTCTTCAGATCAGAGAGAAGGATATTGAGCCTGTTGCCAATAAGCCAAATTTTGTAATAGATGTTTACAACCCTGGTGTTCCAAATTCTGGTGAAGACCTTGGTATATTTCACACTGAGAGACAGGCGAAGGCAGTTGCTAAAAAGTGGTTGCTCAAGAAAGCTATAAAATTTAAACCAACGAGAATCAGTAAGATATAGGAGGCAATTATGACACTCAGGCATCGAGGATACATCACAGAATCGAAGGAGATTCATGTTGGGCTCAATGAGTTGCCCAGTGCCTTGCAGAAGGCGTTGAAAAAAGTTGGCTACAGACGAAGAGATGTGCGTGTTTACTCTGCAACAGAGACGACTATTGGTCCACCATCGTTCGAAGGAAGTCGTGGGTTTGCGATGGCTGTAAATCTAAAAACGGGTCAGATGTCGGATATTCAGTATGGTTCATGGGGAGGGCCGAATCCGTTTGAGAAAAAGCCGGTAGATCACCAGCGTAAGCCTGTGAGAATTGCTGCCAATGGTGCAATCATCACAGGGGAGGTAGGTGGCAGGGGGGTGTTTGCATCTATCTACGTTCATCCTGATTCGTTAGCTCCTTTGTTGCCAGGTGGGAATGACGTCACAGAGCGAGAGAGGGAGATCCTTGCGATGGCTTGTTACAAGTCTTTCTACAAGAAGGAACTTTTCGAGCGTCATCGAGTTACAAAGGATGAGATCTTGAATTTGGTTAAAAGGGGATACATGAAGATGAACAAAGCTGGGGCTACTTCAGTAACTCCCAAAGGTAAGAACGAAAGATCTAATAAGTATTACTAGAGGGAGAGGTGAAGCCGATGAGGATGCCAAGGAAAATCAATGTCGACATCAAAACAGATGCCATGGGAAATATTATCGCTTCTCCAGTGAGTAAGAAATATGCAAAGGCATTTTCTGATGTACGCAGGGAGAATGGTGGTGGCAGTGATTTGAATGTGTTTTTCCAAGAGGGTGGACCTGCTACTCAGTTCCTGAACGATCTTACACCCAGACAACGGCGTGAGATAAACAAGGGTTGGGATGTACGTATAAAGGTAGATCCTTGGATAGTTGGGCATTGGTATGGTTACGATGCTCATACGGTTGCTGAGAGTGTCTCCTTGCGTGATCGTGGATATGTGGTGGAAACAGGGAGTGATATTGATGATGTTTCTTTTGGGGAGAAGAGTTTGTTCGAGTTGAACATGTCTACATGGAAGCACGAGATGGAGTGGGGAGCGGATCGTTGGAAGTATGCGAAGGAGATGTTTGACTACATCGAGGGTCGGATGGCTAAGAAGGTGTATTCGGTATTGTCCAAGGTTTTGAAAAAAGACGGTAGTATCGAGATGGCTGGAGAGATGAAAGGGGTGGGTCCTTTTGTTATAAAAATGGATCACAAGGTTAAGCCTAATTCTAGAACTGGCGCTACACGAGAGCATGTCCAGATTATAATTGGCAAAGATGGGAAAAACGACAAAGTAGAAAAGCTGTTTGGTGCCACGGCGGGTGACAGGCTTATAACCAAATGGGTCATGCGTGAGTTGAATGATCGGAGGTAGTAGTGGGATGAGATTTTCGCTTACTGAATCGCTGGCCATGTTGGAGTTCTTGACGAACGAGCTGGTTGAGGTGGAGTATCTGGAAGAAGCGCGAAAGTCGAAGTTGACTCCTTACCAGAAGGCACAGCGTAACAGACGTCAGACGGTGGCCGCTCATACACCTCGTCCTTCCAAGCAGAGTGTGTTTTACAAACATGCAGTCAGGGCTATTTTTCAAAAATTGAGGAAGGATGGGTCGAGTTTTCGTGGTGCTGCAAAGGGCGGTCAGTTGATTGCTCAGTATATGTTGAAGAAGCACAAGTATGCTCAAGGTCAGCCCAGTGGTGGTTTCAGCTTGACCGGCAAGGGCAAGAAGCGAAACAGGAAGCATACAAGTGAGCCTAACAGTGTTCTCAAAAAGAAGGAGAAGGCTTACAATTACATTATGGGCATCCAGAAGAGACAGGCACAACGTCAGCAGCAGCTCAAAAACAAGGCTATGGGAGCCGGTTAGGAGATACTATGAGTAAATCGATTTGGGGAAATAAACTGGAAGAATCTGGCGGGATCAAACAGTATCAAGTTAATTTATCTCCGGATGCTGATACAGAGGATCGTGTTGAAGCTGTTGCTAATATGCTTCTTGTTGCTGCGAGAGGTGGAATGCGTAGAGCATTATTGGCCAACAATGTAAATATGAGCACGAGTAGTTTGGTTTTGGCTAATATTGAAAGACTCATGAATACCGAAGCTTTTTCTGGGAAAATTGTAGATTTGATTATGAAATACAGGGCGTATTAGTCGTTGTTGATAAGGGAGGTGTGATGGTTAACTTGAGGAAACGCGAGTATTTATCCGAAGCTGGAAAATCGATGGATATTGATATACCGCTGTTGTCCAAAGCTGTTGGGCGTACGTTTCATTCCAGACGTCAAGATTACAGAGATAGGAAAACACACCATATATCTGATGTAAAATCAGCTGTTTCAAAAATTTTAACTTGGACCAAAGGAAAAAATGCTGGCGAGCAGTGGAGTGTTATCCGGTTAGTTCATCGTGATGGAAAAGAACAAGATATTTTCATCAATTTTTATTCTCACTTTGGTAGTGCTTTTGCGCCAAAGGGAAGTCCAATATCGTTGGTAGTTTTTGATCGTCAGAATTCACAGAAAAACATGTTTAGTGCTTATGCCAAGACGGTGCGCGAGGTGAAGAAGGTTGCGAGGGATTGGTTGTCGAAATATGTTGCTGATCATTATGTAACGAAGATCACGCGTATTTCGACAAAAACAAAACGTCCGGCAAGGAAGTTGGGGTAGGGAGCCGACATGGGAACTTTGATAGGTGATTGCGACAAGTGCCTGTTTGATAGTGTGGCTCAAGAAGTCAACAAGTTGGCGGGCACTACTGCGGTCATCTATCAGTTTGAGTCAATGGAGAGCACGAGAGATGTGCTGTGGGATGAGGAGATTACTACGGTTTATAAGAAGAATGCACAGGGGGTAGAGGGAATAGAATGTCCTGTGTTTTTCAAGGCTCCAGATCGGTCTTCGTTGACAGGGGAGGAAGGTTTCCGGGTAGACAGGTTGTCTGAGATTTCCATAGCACGAGCAGATCTGGCGAGCAGAGATCTTCGTATTTTGCGACCTGGAGACATCATAAAGGTATGGACGGACCAGTATTACGACGTAACGGAAGCTCACAAGGAGGAGGGTTACATTAGTGACTCTACGGAAAATTCTTTGGTCAAATTTGATGTAACACGTCGAACCAAGGGGCCACCTGAAGGATTGTGGTAATGGAAAAACGCGAAAAAGCTTTGGATATGCTTGGGTCTGTGTTTACGGAGAGGAAGAAACCCGTAATCAGGGGTCGCCAGGAAGGCCCACGTAGGCCGAAGAGGGCTGACAAGTCCGGGTACAAAGGGAGAGGGTATTCGGGCGTTGACGGGGCGATGAAGGGGCGTGACGATGGCACAGAACAACCAGTCCCAGCTCTGCCAGGTGAAGATAAGAAGGTTATCACGGAATTTGACAACATGGACGACTGGATTTTGTCGATGATCTTAGTGTCTTTGATGCATGCCAATCCAGATTTAACTCCGAGGGAAGCTGTGAAGCTTGGCAAAAAGTGGGTGAAGAAGTTGTACATGCCGAGGAACGAGCATGTTTGGCAACGGCAGACATCGAGAATCAAACGATATGGAATCAGGGCAGAAGCGTCGAAAATTCGGCGTGAGATGTTCAAGCTGATTTAGGAGAATTGCATGAATTTGTCTAAAGTGAATAGTCGGTTGTCAGCGCTTTCGGAGGAGTACGCCAAGAAGGTTTCTGGCAAGGATCCTGTGGGTGCCAGTAAACGTATGGCTGGTTTGATGGTGAAGCAATTCAAGAAGGACAATATCAAGGTCAGTGACGTTTTACCGACAAATGCGTGGGGTTTGACTCCGATGATTTTGACTATCGGTGGAAAGCGCTATCCATTTCATGTATCGGTTCAAGAATTTCCCAATGGTAAAAGCAATTTTTCTGTGCAGTTACAAACTCCTATCTCAGATCGTGATTACTCGATATATGTGATGGATGGTGCCTATGAAGGGATGGGAAAGGTTGAGGGGAAGTTTGGCAAATACGGAAAAGCCAAAGTGTCCATGCTTAAGTCAGATTGGCCTCAACTGTGGGTTGATCTGAAAGACGATGTGCAATTTGAGAGGTTGTTGCCGTTGGCAAGTGTGTTGGCGAAGAGTATTGCCAAGGGGATAAAATCCATGAGTGAATCGACAAACGATCTTCATGAGTCGAAGCCTAAGTCCAAGGGCAAAATTATTTCATTTGCTGAGTTAGATGGTCCTTTTTCCACGGGACCAGGGGGGCGGGGTGATTTTGAGCGGGGTGAGTATGTTGTTGGATATTATGACAGTCAGGATAATGAAATTGGTGGAAAGAGTTTTCGAAATTACCGGCAAGCGCTGGCTCATTTGAACAAGTTGGCCAAGGCGGGTGTAGAAACTAGTTCGTTGACAGGTGGTTGAGGTGTCAAATTTCAGATAGGACAGGGGATAATTGATGTTGGATCCAAAGAGAATGATAGAGGCAGAGATTAAGAACGTCGCATTTATTTGTAGGATGTGTGAGAGGTGGTATCGAGGTGAGGATATGGGCTTGGTGGATGTTGAGGGGGATCAAGTTTGCGATGCTACAGGGACGTGTGGGAGTCCGGTGAGTGGAGACGATTTCGATGAGTATGAAGGACCACTGAAAGGGTATTTGGATAAGTACTGCTACATCTGTGGGAAGTCGAAGCCTGAAAAGGTTTTGGTGGCCAAGGTGGGTGGAGCGCAGAAGATAGGTTGTTGTAACCATTGTTTTGAAAACGAGGTGAAGCAGCTTGCTGTGCGCGAGGCTGGAGAGAAGATTGTATTCCTTCCTGGCAAGGGGTTGGAATCGAGAAAGTATGAGGCGAGATAGTGACGATCTATATGACCAGACAAGTTCGATTACAAGCTGCTCAAGATGCGAGCGGACAGATTTTGGTGTTTCGCAGAGGTGATCGGGAAACCAAATTTAACGCGGTGGCGGCGTTGAACGAAGCGGGGTTGTCGAAATTGGTCATTCCTATTCCGACAACAGACAAGGATTTGATGTCGAATCAGGAGATAGCTGCTGGGCGGGTGTTGTATATTGAGACGGACACAGAAATATTGGTCAAGCTGGCATTGACGGGGGACACGGGGATAACTGTCAAGCCTATATCCGATGCTGATGCAGAGGAAAAACCGGGGGTGTTGTATCTGGAGGGTGACTTTGATCATGTGTACGTCACTCCGGCTGGAGCATCTGGTAATGCCAACATCATATTTGGTATAATGGGAGCGTAGTTTGTTTAAGGTTAAAACGTCTGGCCCGTGGAAGCAGTTGATTCATTTATTGGGGGGCTATGATCGGCGTGTGCAATACGTCAGAAGGCGAATTAGCAGAGATCTTGCAGAGGCGTTTTTGGAGAGGTTGAAAGAGACCGCTCCTACAGATGATGAGTTTGTTCAGTATTTGAAAACTTTAAAAGTTGTTGAATTGATAGGTACCAAGGATGTGAATGTTTTTGCCGTGGTATCTGACAGGACCAAGATCAAGCTTGGAGAAGCACGAGAGGGTCTTGAGAGTAAGACGGTAGTCTACTTTCATCCAAGCCAGGGGGAGATGACATCTGATGTTGTGGCTTTGTTGTCCCACGGTAATCCTTGGCCGTTGAGTATGGTGCCTCATGGTGTACCTAAAAACGATGTGAGTATTGTACATCGCATAGTGACGGAGGATGAGGTTGCTTGGGCGAAAAGGAACGTACTGAATTTAATCAGTAGAAATCGACATATATTCAGACGTTATGGGATCAGTTGGGGTACCGTGATTGACGAGGAGACTTCTGCGGATCAGTTGGAGTCGATGCCAGATTTCATGTCCTTGGCTATACGAGCTGAGTTTGGAATAAACATGGAGTCGAAAGCACATTGGAAACCAGCGGCCAAATGGGTTCATGCGAATGTTATCCGTGTTATCGAGAAAGACGATACAATACGGAAGGCGTTGCATGATGATTTGTTCCGAGATCATACTTTTGCAAAGGATGCAGACAACGATAAAATGAAGGTAAAGGATTTCATGGCAGAGGCTGGAGAATTTCAAAAACGGGTAGGTGGCTAATGTCGATGATCCGGAACAAGCAGATTGGTGACGTCTTCCTTCGAGAGTTTGATATGGGTATGGTGAGGACGCTGGGTTGTGTTGATATAGGTCAACGTTTTTATTTGCCTTTGACGAAGGTTCCTGGGGTGAATCCTCCGTTGTTTACAGAGTTTTACGGGGATGCCAGTGAGGTAGGTCAGCCAATGCCTGGCATTCCGTTGATATACGGCAATCCATCGAGTGCTGTACAGCGATATACTTTACCTTGTATTCGGTTGCGACGTGAAGATCCGAGCCCAGCGTTAGAACGTTGGATGAGCAAGCATTACAAATATCGCAGACCAGCTCCGGGGTATAGTCCAATCAATGTGCAGTACAGAAATCGGACGTTAACTGGGTATGCGAAGTATGAGTCGCAAGAGGGCAGTACGCCTTACGACATACCATATACTCTGACGGCAGAAGCGGCTGGTAAAGGAGCGCGAACGAAGGCTCACATATTGTTGCATCATTGCATGAAGATTTTCATTCCTCATGGGAAATTGAGGGTAGATGATTCTTTGGGGAGAGAGCGGAAATATTGGGTATTTGGAGAGGGGCCGAGCGACGTTAGTGTCGCAGCAGATATTAGAGATAGGATTATTATTTTTGCGTTATCATTGAGGGTACAGGCGGAATTAGACTTGGAAGATCCAGCAGTTACGCAGGCGGTGACATCTGAGCCTGACTTGTCTGTACATGATAAAGAAGATCTATCATGAGAGAGGTGGAGTCATGAAACGGTACAGGAACAAAATCAAAGGGCCTTTGTCTGTTGGTCTGAAATCCGGGAGTATTTCAGTTGGGGCAAAAGGTTACTTCAATGTTGATGGGGACGATCTGAATTCTCCTGATTTGTTGACGAAGGTGAGGATGGGTCAGCTGGAATTTATCGAGGAGGTTATTGTTATCCCAGTGGAAGACAAGGCACCTCCGAAAGATAAGTTGGAGTCAAAGGTTGAACCTATTGTTCAACCAAAAGATGAGCCGAAAGTTGAACTTGAAGCAGACATGTCCAAAGTTGAAAAAGTAGACGATACATTGACAAGTTCGTCTAAAATGGTGGAATCAAAAGATATTGATTCCAAGGACGATAAAGAGTCTGCCAAAGGGAAAGATAAGAAAAAACGTTCTATCGGAAGTAAGACGAAGAACAAAAAAGGCATTACGGGAGAATAACCCGGAGCTTGAGAAAGGGAGGACGAACAAATGGGTGAGTACCTAAGTCCTGGACTATTTAGGCAGGAGAGGTCAGCGAGCGCCGGGGCTATTGCTGGTGTGTCGACATCGACTTATGCAACATGCGGATGGCTTCGAAAGGGTCCGGAGAACGAGCCGATTCTCATTTCGGGTTTTGACGCGTTTGTTGAGAAGTTCGGCACATATTGGCGGAATAGTTATATTCCGTTCGTGATGGCTGCGTTTTTTCAGAACCAGGGAGCGAGAGCATATGTGTCGAGGGTTGTTCCCTCTGACGCTGTTGTTGGCTCCAATGCTGCACCTTTCAGTAGTGCTGCTGTTGCAGCGGCATTCTACGGTCGTACGTTGGCTGCGACGGTGGATCTCAGTACTGTTACCGACATCGCCATAAAGATCGATGGAGGGGCGGCAGTGCAGGTAGATTGTGTTGGTGCTACTCCATCAGCGACGACCCCCACGGAGATAGCAGCGGCTATCGATGCGGTGGCAGGAATATCATGTTCGGTCGGTGCCAATAACCGCATGGAAATAACTCACGACACTCCGGGGACTGGCACGATCTTGTTTGAAGAAGCAACGTCGGACGATGCCACTGCGGAGATACTTGGGTTGGATGTTTCTGCCAGCAAGACGTACTCGTACGCGGGTAAGGCGGCTGTTGAGTGGACATTGGCTTCCCCTTGGAAGGGTGCTTACTACAATCAGCTCAGGATGTGCATCGCTGGTAACAACGATTATCAGGATACATACGGTGGGTTCACGAAGTTTGACGTCACGACACAGGAGGAGTCAGCGGTAGGAGCGGCTGATTGGGAAGATCTGGAATCCTTCGAAGCGGTTGTGATGGACGACGACACAGATGAGCATTTCATATCTGATGTCGTGAACGAGGATACTGATTTCTGCGAGGTTACAGCGGGAGCAGCGTACGGAATTCCTCATGGTCTGGTTGCCAATCAAAAGCTGGCCGAATGGCTGGGAGAAGGCGATGCAGCAGAGGTGACTTTTTCAGGTACGCTGAGAGATCCTGTTGTTCATTTCAGTACGTTGTCGATAGTTGCGGCTGCGATAACTGCCACGGATGACGGAAGTGGGAATCTCACAGGAACAGGCGTGACGTCTGGTACCATCAACTACACAACCGGTGCTTACACGATCACCTACGCTGTTGCTCCAGCGGATGGAGTTCAAGTCCTGGCGACGTATTACCAAGAGGCAGTCAGCTCTGAGGTGTGCAGCCAGCTTACCAGTGGTGCAGATGGGACTGGCCCTCTGACTCGTGGCGACGTCTCGGATCCAGCGTTGCAGGCGGACAAAGAAGGAATCTATGCGTTTGACGACATAGAGGAGATCTTGAATCTTTCGATGCCTGATTTCGCCGGAGATTTGACGGTTAGTAATGACTGCATCTCGTATGCTGAAAACAGGATGAACGTTTTTGTTCTGTTGACTTCATCGATTGGCGTGGCTCCAGCTGATGCGATCAAGTATGTCCGTAACACGGCTGCTTTCAATACGTCATACGCTGGGTTCTATTACCCTTGGGTCAAGATTTACGATCCAATCACCAACGATGGTCGGAGTGTTACCGTTCCACCGGATGGTTTTGTTGCGGGCGTCTTTTCGAGAACGGATACCAATCGCAATGTGGGCAAGGCTCCAGCTGGGCTCGTGGATGGGAAAATCAACGGCGCAGTGGGTATCGAGAGGGTTCTGAACAAGGGAGATCGAGACTTGCTGTATCCAGCGAGGATCAATCCGTTGGCGTCATCTCCACAAACAGGACGGGCGGTATGGGGTACGAGAACGCTGTCCAGGGATGCCGAGTGGGTTTACGTTCCTGTGCGTAGGTTGTTCATGTTCTGCGAGCAGAGCATTTACAATGCATCGTTTTGGATTCCGTTTGAGAACAACGGGCCAGGGCTGTGGAAGAGGATCATTACTCAAGGAAATGGCTTCTTTAACAACATTTTTGAAGACAATTACCTGGCTGGTGCGACCCCTTCTGAGGCGTGGTTTATCAAATGTGATAGTGACAACAATCCACAGAGCGCGATAGATGCTGGGTTGATCACAGCTGATTACTACATTGCTCCAAATAAGCCTGGAGAATTCGTTCGTTTGAGATTCCAACAAAAAATCAACAATAGTTAAGCATAGTTACGTGATTTATTGTTGATTTAACATTTGAGGTTTCGGGTATGAAAAAGGCACTTACAGTCTTGCAGAACGAGGAGCTGGTCAAGCTCTATTGCGACGGTGTTCCGACGCGTGAATTGGTCAAACAGTTTGATGTGTCGGATACGACTGTACGCAATGTTCTGCGAGCCTGTGGTGTTGTTCCTTGTGAATGGCAGGGAAAGTCATTGAGTTTAAAAAGCGTGTAGCTATGCGTGACGTAGCGCAGGGAGGATAGATAAGATGCCACCAAGAGCAGTTGCAGAAGACCAACTTCAGAGTTTTAGGTTTCGGGTTTTCGAAGCCAACGATGGCGCTGGGGTGTTCGAGAATGAGGAGCCGGTAGCTGGTTTCAATACCATCACGACACCGAATCTGACATTCGAGCAAGCCGAACATCGGGTTGGGAACAAAAAGTACACAAAGAAATTCATCGGTGTGCCAACGTGGGAAGATTGCACCATGACCAGGGGGATACTCCTTGGGGACACAACGTTCTATGATTGGGCGGTGAACAAGTATCTGAACAAAAAGCCGTTCAGGACTGATTTCACGGTCAGTTTGTACAATCAAGAGGGCGATGGATGGGGCGATGCTGATAGTGAGGAACCAGCAAGGTCGATCATTATGAGGAACTGTATCCCGCAGAGTGTCAAGCTGATGGGTGACTTGGATGCCAGTGCTTCGGACATAAACGTCCAAGAGATCACATGTGCGGTTGAGTCTGTAGAACTGGATGCTCCTAATCCCTAGCAGATAGGTAATTCATGCCACGAGGTATGCTCAGTGACGAGCTGCGAGTTCACGAATTCCATTTACTTGACGTAGATTGGTCGTTCTCGGTACCTCCTTTTGTATTGTTTCCCACAGCTGGATTTTCTTCGATCACGATGCCCGAGATGTCGATAGAGAGTGAAGAGATTCGTGAGGGGACGAGTAATTTTATTCATCATGTATTGGGCAAGGCCAGTATGAATAGCATTACGTTGCAAAAGGGGGTTACTCCGTTCAATAGCGATTTTTGGCGATGGACGGTGGCTTGTCTCAATGGGAACAATACAGATTCTTCTTATGGTGTGACGAGTTTTTTGGCAGATCTTGCTGGTGCGGTAGCGTTGCAGGGGCTTCCTCCTGTGCCTGGTAAGCGCCGGAACATGCTGATCATGCATGGTACAGGGATCTCTCCAGAAGGCTTGGTAGAGAGCATGAACAAGGGCTCAGGGGTGGATGCAGTGAAGGGTGCTGCGTTGCTTCCAGCGGCTGGTGTGGCAGCTCTTACTGATCAGTTAGCTGCTTGGACAAACGGCATGGTCGATGTGGGCATCACGTCGATTCCTGGCAAGGTGTATATGCTGTTTGATTGTTTACCAACTCGGTACAAGCCGGGGAGTGATTTTGACGCGAGTGCGACAGCAGTGAGCATCGAAGAGTTGGAGATTGTGTTCAGTCATTTTGAGGAATTTTCCTTAGCTGGATAGAGGTGTCGTCATGGAAGATCATGAGCGGTTTGATGAAATCACGACGAGTGCGGCTGTGCCACCTATTGTAAAACCTTTTGCGGTAGTTCGTAAGCGGTTTCCAGCAACGTTGTCTGGTGTGGTTGACATGTTGAGAAAGAAAAAGAAGCGGATAGCCAAGCGTTTTTCCAAAGAGTTCAGTCCTCCAAATCCTCCAAGAGTTTAATCGAAAAAAAAACGAGTGATTCCTTGATTTGCCCATTGTGTGGCTAATATACTCCTATCATACGTCAGGGAGGTGTACGATGGGACAAGATGGATCGGATGAGGAAAAAGGATTTTCGTCGACTGGAAAGGTGCGTTTAAGCATGTGGTTGACGAAACGTCAGCATTCGGAGTTGAAGGAATTGGCTATGTATGATGGACGGACAGTGAGTGATATTATTCGACAACTTGTAGGTATGCATCTAAGGGATGAACAAACGAGAAAGGTAGAAGAACATGGATAGGACGAATATTGAGGATGCGAAAGTTCCTGTTAAAGAGTTTACGTTGCCTCGTGGTTTTTTGTTAGCCGACGAAGGGGAGACTTTCGTGTTGAATCGTGCGGAAGTTAGAGAGATGACAGGCTACGAGGAGGATATTATTGCCAACGATAATGTGTCGTTCAGTAAACGGATGCATGATTTGGTGGGAAATTGCTTGGTGTCGTTATCTGATGGAGATGGTCATTCCATCATAGATTCAAAACGGTTGAAAAGAATATCTGGGCAATTGCTTATGTCGGATTTGATGGTGGCAATTTTCCGGATCAGGGAAGCAACGGTAGGTAGTGAGATTAGGCAAAGAGTCAGATGTCCAGAGTGCACTAATGATGAGGGAAAACCGTATACCTGGACTGCCATTTTGAATCTCAGTGATTTTGTTGGATTGCCGGTAAAGGGTGATCCGCTTGCAAACGTGAGAGAGTTCACAACTAGCAGGCAGAACAAGGTTACATGGGAGATGATGACAGGTGAGATGGAATTACAGAGTGGCAAGATAAAGAATGCGAGAGAGCGAGCGACAAATGCTTTGCTGATCAGAGTGAAAAGTTTCAACGAAGAGACTGACTATAAAAAGATCAAAGAATCGCTTAAACGTCTGTCGGCAGTAGAGCGGCAAGAGATACGAAGACAATTTGATTCAGAGGGCGGAATAGAGACAGATTTCGAGTGTGTGTGCAGGAATTGTGGTCATGAATTCATGACGACATTGGAGATAGGGGGTGCTCAGTTTTTCTCCCCTTTTGTCGAGTCGAGCGATTAGAAGACGAGGTATTTTATTTGATGAGCGAATTGCACTTACCTTATGAGAGCATCATGGCTATGCCGTCTTCTCGTCGTTATCGTGCGATCAAAGCGCATGAAGATTATATATTGCAAGCGAGTTAATAAAAAAACAGGAGAGGTGCGATATGAGAAAACGATGGATGTTACCGAGGGTTAGACATTGTAAAAAGGGTTGCTAATGTCGCTTTTTTTATTTTTGCTCATAGGGTTTTCTGTGACCAATGCGTTGACTTTTCTTCATGTTTTTTTATGGTTTCGGACATTGGTTTCTGGTGTTTCTGACAAGAAGTTCGAACATATTGTTTCAAGAGACAATGACGATACTGTCCCTTACAGTGTATTGAAACGTTTTACCCTGTTTCGATATGAGTATTTAGGAAGGCTTGTTCGGTGCCATGCGTGCATGGGGTTCTGGGTAGGCGTTTGTTTGTCATTGCTACAGGGAGGGTTTATAACTGAGTATATGCAGTGTGCGTATGATTTGTTCTTTTTGTGGGATGGTTTCTTGCTTTCAGGTTCGAACTTTTTCATTTGGCTTATTGCTAGGAAACTAGGAGCTGAGGAGTTGTAATGCCGCTGAATTTTGGTGGATTAGGGTTCGGTTTCGAGGTTTTCGACGATGGTGCTAAGAAAGCTGTCGAAGGCATCGGGAATGCTGTTTCTAGTTTATGGGATGATTTGAAGCGAGTTAGCGATGTGGGGCCTAAATTTGGTCGTACGTTAGCAGACGGATTGGGCAAGCTTGGTCAAAGGGGTGGCAAGGCGTTTGGTGCCATCTCCATGGCGATGGGCTCGATGATTGACAAAGCGATGAGTCCGGAATTGGATCATGCCTATTCGTCGATGTATACAGGGTTCAATAAATCCTTTTCGGCACTTACGGCTGGGATGAACATCACAGAGAAGGAGATGGCGAACGCCCGGAAAAAGATCGGTAGTGCTGCGTTTGGCATGGGCGAGGATATGGAGGGGGCAGCACGAGACTGGGTGGTCTTTCGCAAACAAGGTCTCGATCTGAATAAGGTATTGGGGACGTCTGGGTTGACGGGGACGGTCAAGGGTTTGATCAAGGTCACCTCTGTTTACGATATTCAGGGGGAGCAGCTTGCTCAGGTAATGGGTAATCTGGTCAAGGGGTTTGGGTATACGGAAGAAGCTGTGGGGGGGTTGGCTGATAAGATTGTGGCATCGGGTAAAGTGTTCAACATGGGTAAGGATGCCATCCAATCATGGCCAGCTATTTTGGAATCTTTGAATGCGGAGTTGGCGGATTTTGGAAAGACTTTGAGTCCTGAAGAGATCGACAATATGACGTTGTCTATTGTTCAACTGGGTGGTGGGTTGAAGGAAGCTTTGGGGCTTGCGCCACAAGAGGCATTAGAACTTTCTCGCTCGATGTTTACGACGATTGCCGGAGAGCGAAAAAATATCATCAACATGTTTCGTGGGATGGGTGGTGAGTTTGGAGATATGGCCAAGGGGCTCATGGAAACAGGTGGTGATGTAAACAAGATGTTCGAGCTGATGTCGTCAGGTGATCCATTGAAATTCATGGATACTCTTCGTGCGATGTCTGCGGAAGCAGAGAAGCAAGGTGGGCAGACAGGGATTGCATTCCAGCGGTTGAGTGGAGTGATGAGTGAAGCGTTGGGTCCGGACGTCGCGTTTGCCATGAAGGGAAATTGGGATAAAGCGCAAGAGGCGATGGCGAAAATACCGGATGCGCTCAAGGGCTCGAAGGGGTTGTTTAAGAAGACAGCAGACGAACATTGGAAGTCTTCCATTACGGTTGGCGAGTCTTGGGATCGTATGATGGAATCGATGAAGGCCAAGTTGTTTGGGTTGAGTAGGAAAGAGGTAGGTACCTGGAAGAAGCAGATGCAATCTGGTTTCAAGGATACATTTCAGGTTGTTTCTACATTAGCTGGGGATGACGGTCCTTTGGGTGAGCTGACGAGGAGGATGCTTGCTGTCAAGCGTGTGGGGCTCACAGCGCTCATACCTGGTCTCAGTGGCTTGGCTCCATTGCTTGGGGGTATTACGTCGCCAGCGATACCGATGCTCACAGCCATGGGCTCCATGGGGCTCACGTTTGGCAGTATTGGCAAGATGGCGCTGGGTGGTGGTCTATTGTTTGGCGTGTTCAAGCTTTTGACAGATGGTCCAGAAAAAGCTTGGGAGCAGATTTCTTCGTTTGGAGATAATTTTTCGAAGTTGTTTGATAAGTTGCCCAAGAAGACTCAAGAAAAGATCAACAAGATCAAAGAACAATTCAATGGGTTTTTGGATAACTTAAAAAGCGGCAAGGTGTTTGATAAGATTGGTAAGTTCTTCGACAAGATTCCTTTTGAGAAGATTTTTACTAAAGTTGGTGAGGTCTTTGTTGCTGTAGCAGGTGGACTTGGGAAACTTCTATCCAAGGTAGACTGGGAGTCGTTTGCCAAGATTACTTTTAAACTTATTGGCAAGGCAGTTGCGTCGGTTGGTGGTATTTTTACTGCGCTTTTCGGGGGTACAGATGGTGGGGTTGACGGGGCTCAAAAAGCTGGGATGAGCGATGCGTTTCTGGGTGTGGCCAAGATGTTGAAAGGTATCGTACTGGGTGCATTCAAGGGGATATGGGCTTCTGTTTTTGATGCGAAATCAATTGGCGAATCGATGAAAAAGCTTGCATCTATCGTAACGGTATCGTTGACGGGGTTGTTGGTTTTTTCTGGAAAGTTTCGAAAGGTGTTTACGGGTGGATTCCGTAATATGTTCAAAAGCATCAAAGGCATGGGGAAAATGATTGGCGGCGCTGGGATCTTTATGGGCGTCATGGAGGGGATGCAGCAAGTAGAAAAACGGATGAAGAGTATTGGCGATGTTATGGCAGATGATTTGATACCCGAATTTGCCAAGACTTCGATGGCTGGCAAAGAGGCGTTCAAGGGTGTCATGTCGACGATTGATGCAGCGTTGTTTGGATTACCAAGCATGATTGGGAAAGCGCTGGGCTTATCAGCTGACGGGTTTGATGAGTTTTATTTTGACATGGTGGCAAGTGCTGAGAAGTTTTTTGCTCATGTTTTTCATGGCTTCAATTCATTGGTTGATGGCATGGGGATAAGTTGGGATACGTTTAAGAATATAGTAGCAGCTGGTTGGGAGTTTATAAAGGCTTCTGCTTCTTACGTTGGTAAATCACTAAAGAGTATGTGGGTTAATGTTGTCACTCATTTGGAGGGTACGTTTGATACATTTGTTACTGGTTTTCAGCGTATTTTTTTGAGAATGAGGCAGGGTATTGAGCTGGGTATGTTCAAAGTACGGGACGTTATTGCCAGGATCATAGAGAGTTTACCGCCAATAGCTCGCACGGAGTCGATGTCTGAATTTGCTTCTAGTTTTAAGAAGTTCAAAGAGGAGGTTGGTGGCGAAGAGGGGTTGAAGAAGCTTCAGAAGAAAGAAGCAAAGAGTTTTGAAAAACAGGCTGAAGAGCGAGAGGAATCACGAGCGACTGAGAGATTAGCAGCTCAGAAAGAGCAGACAGAAGCAGCGGCCAATGCAGTTGCTAAGGCGTTTTTGATCAAAGGTGCTTATACAGCTGGCGAGATGAAACAGAGAGAAAGTGTTCGAAAGAACATGGATGATTTAAATAGGGATTTGGCTGGCATAGATGAAGGTTTGGCTAAGACCAAAAAAGCGAATGAAGATGCCAAGAAGAGAGAAGCAGCGAAAACACAAGTAGAAGAGGAAGTGGCAGAGGTTGAAAAAGAATCGAAAAAAGGACGTGGGCGAAGGCGTAGAAAACAAGGTGGGGCAACAGAGGAAACCGTCAAAGACATGGTGGCAGTAGTAAAGAGTCAGCAAGCTGAGATGATTAAGAAGACGGAAATCTTACAATCAGCTGTAGAGGCGATGAAGAATAGTCCTATTGATTTGTATGTAACTGCGGAGTTAGACGGCAAGAAGGTTTCTAAAAACATACGCAAGCATGAAGTGAATGGAGCGATGGGAAGCGGGGTTTAGTATGCCAGTAGTGATAAGAAAAGGTAGTTCTCGGTTGGTTCATTCAGATTTGCTGGTAGTCGATGGTATCGAGTTTTGGACCCGACCTGATTTGCCGACGATAGAGCCGGATATTTCTGACGAATATCATGTGATCGACGAATCAGATCGGTCGGATATAATTTCGAGAAAAAAATACAAACGTGATGATTGGTGGTGGGTATTGGCGCACAGGAACAACTATCGATTGTTGCCGGATGATTTGGTTACTGGCCATACGGCGGTAGTACCGAGGGCGTCTTTGGTGAGAAAGAGTTTGTTCTAGTGTCTTTCAGGAGTTTATTTATCGATGGTCGGATTTCTAATCCAGCGACTGGCAGGTTTACAGATCTGAAAATAAAAGGTGAAGAGACCTTGCCTTATTTGGAGAGTGTATCGATTGATTTGGAGAGAGGTGCGAATTTAAATATCAGCATAACACTTGCTCCTCCTTATGAAAAAGCGATTGAATTGATTTCGAAAGATAATGAATGGCTCAGGTTGGGCAACACGTTAGGGGTAAGGTGGGGTTATTCTGATATGCCTGGGGCCATATCTGATTGGTATTATGGTTTCATGCAAATGCCGGAAGTATCGTTTGGTGAGGAGATTTCGATAACGATTCCTGCAACGACATTGGCTTGGAATGCAGATCGGGTAGAGAGGGTCAGGAGTTGGGCATCTGAGGAGTCTCCTCGGACATTTCGAGAGGTAGCGACAGAGATAGCAGAGAGATATGGGCTGAAGGTTGAATTTGGAGAGTTGAGCAAAAACGTGAAGTCGATGGTTGATGAACCACAGACGTCCATGGTGCAAGGTGGACGGACTGATATGCAATTTTTACTTCAGGAGTCTGAAAAATTTGGGATTCGGATGATTTCTCGCAATCAGTTTTTGTATTTTGTTGATGCAGCAGCTCCGTTACCTGGTTATCCGGATGTGAATGCAACGTTTCAAATGTATGGAAAGATTGACATTTGGAACAATATTTTTCCAATGACGTCTTTCGATCCCGAGTCGATGGGTGCTCTTTTTATTCGACAGTTTCAGGGGACGAATACATTGGCTTATGGTCCAAACGATGATCCTGAAGTGGAGAAGGATCCGAGTGTATCGACGGACAAGACAGCTCAAGTTGCTGCTTTTACGTCCAAGGAAACTGTTGCTGCACCGCCAGATGTCGACGGTAAGCCTCCTCAGAAGATGGGGGATGTGAAGACTAAGGCAACAATCAAAGTCGATTCTGCTGGCGATGAGGGGGGTAGGATTATGTGTCTACCCTTGAACGGCAAGGAGACGAAAGGTTTTATCGATGGGATATTATCTGGGGTGAGAGAATCGACAGCGGAAGATCATGGTATTTCGGCTGGGTTTAGTTGTTTTGCTGTACCCAATTTGATTCCTGGCATGTTTGTCAGGCTTCAGGGAATAGGCGATTATTTTTCCGGAACGTACATGTTGAACAAAATCAGTATCAAGCTAGATAGCAGTGGGGGGGAGATGGATTGCCAGGCATTTGGAAGAGGTTTTCCGAGTGTCAACAGAGATCTTGATCCTTTTGCTGCGACGGTTGAAAAACATGTAGAGCCTGTTGTGGACAAGTGGTTTGATGCATTGTTGACTGATACCAAGAAACCGGAATAAGCATGAGTTATTTATTTCAAAGATTTTTTGGAAACATGCTCAAGTACGGCTTGGAATATTTTGGGTTGTACTATTCTGTTTACGATGGGACTTGCACGAACAACGAAGATCCCGAGGAGCAAGGACGTATCCAGGTGAGGGTGCCAAACGTAGCTGGGAATGCTCCCATTGGTTCGTGGGCGTGGCCTAGTTTGCCCATGGGTGGTAGAGATAAGGGGACGTTTTGGGTACCTGATATTGGAGATCCCGTAAGTGTGACGTTTAGGAACGGCAATCCATCTTACCCTCGATATTCAGGTGGGTATTGGCCCAAGGTTGACGGTAGTGATAATTTTGTGCCCGAGGGAGCTTACACCGATGGGAAGCCTACTCGGCGTATTTTCAAAACAGCGGCTGGGCATGAGTTCACGTTAGACGACAATCCGGATGATCTGACGGTTAAGTTGATCTGGGTAGATAAGAGTGATCCAAACTCTCCAAAATACACGTTCTTAGCATTTACAAATGAAGGTGGAGTTCAGATTGCAACTCATGTTGGATCCTTTTTGGAATTGCGAACTACCGAGGGGGAAGAGGCGAACATTCTAACAGACAAGCATGGCAATTCTTTTATCCAGGATGCTGACGGTGTGCAGATAGTGGATCAAAGTGGGAATGCTATGACGTTGGCAGAGGGGGTTGTTCAAATAATTGGTACGGATTCGTTTATCGTAAATGCCCAAGGTATTAACTTAAAAACAGGAGGGGTTGAGATAGGAGATGTAGCGACAGACAGTGCGGTAAAGGGGACGTCATTCATGGCATGGTGGAACAGTACGTTTGTTCCCTGGTTGAATACTCATACTCATCCAACAGGGGTTGGTCCTAGTGGTCCACCAGCTGCTCCTCATACTGCACCTTCTGATCAGGTAGTACTGACAGACAAGCTGAAGATGCAATGAGCAAATGTGCATTTACAGAAATAGAATTTCCATCAGTGAGTCTTCCTGGGTTACCGGCGTTGCCGAGCCCACCGAGCCCACCGAGCCCACCGAGTTTGCCGAGCCCACCGAGTTTTGCGGTACCAGGGGCAACAGTAGCTCCATCGTTTCCATCAGTGAGTTTACCTGGGTTACCGGCATTGCCGAGCGCTCCGAGTTTGCCAAGTGCTCCGAGTTTGCCGAGCCCACCGAGTTTTGCGATACCAGGGGCGACAGCGGCTCCATCGTTTCCATCAGTGAGTCTCCCTGGGTTACCGGCGTTGCCGAGCCCACCGAGCCTACCGAGCCCACCGGAAGCACCTGCTCTTCCGACGTGCCCATTGGATTGATGTCATGCCATTGAATGTTGCAACATTGGCCAAGGGTTTGGCGGGGGTATTCAAGGATCAGCCGGACAATGGTGCGTTGGCAGCTTCCAAGATTGCTCAGGAGTACGATACGTATTGCAAAGAGGCAATGGCAGGGGCGGCATTGCCGATATTTACCACGACAGAGAAGACGAGGATGGAGGGTATTTTGGCGGGGGCATTGTCATCGTCGAACGGCCAGGCTGCGATGGTAGCTCAAGCCTTTTCTGCGGCGATACAATCGTACTGGCTGATGCCTCCTGTACAGTTTTCTGGTGGTCCAATAATGGGTATGGTTACTGTGATGCCTGGGGCAGCGGCGGTAATACCTGCGATCACAGCTGGTCTATCCAATGTTCAAAACATGGAGGACAGTATTGGGCAGATAATAGCTTCGGCTTTGGATGCAGCGACGAAGACGGTATTGGTGACATTCACTACGCCTCCTCCTCCTGCTGGTCCACCACCACCTGCAAAGGTGACCTAGGAGGGAACGATGTCGATTTCTGGAGTAGTAGGAGTTTCGTGGCCTTGGAAGGTTTTTCCAACGTTTATTGAGGGTTCTGATGTAATGGATCAGGCGATAACGGATATTATTTTCACTGCGCTTGGAGAGCGAAAGATGAATTTGTCTTTCGGAAGCGAGGTGATGAAGCTTGTTTTTGAGAATAAGGGTATTTTGTTGCAGTCATTGGCCAAGCGTGAAATATCGATTGCTTTGAAGCAACATTTACCAGTTGTCAAGGTACTAAACATTGACGTCGAGGAAAGCGAAAAGGATACTGATCCTGTGACCATAACAGTGACATATGAATATAAAGGGGCGATTAGCTCGACGTCTATCTCGGCACCAGCGTTGTAAAAGGATAGGACATGATATTAGCAGTACCAGAGTATACGACGGCACCGACAGGATCGGAGCAATGGGACAGGTATTATGATCTCACCTTAGACAAGCTCTATATTCAGACTGTTGTTACGACAGATCCGTCTTATCCGAATTGGGTAGAGATGGCAGAAGGTGCGGCTGTTCGAGACGATATGAGGAGAGAGATAACGCTGACTCGGTCGTTGTATTCAGCCAAAGATTACCAGACGTTTTTAGACGAGATTGTTGCGTACATCAGGGAGCGATGGGGGGATAGTTTTAACGATTTCATGTCGAGTGAACCGGCTATGATGATAGCTGAGTATGTTGCAGCGGCTTTTGACCAGTTGAGTTGGTACATGGATCGGGAGGTTGACGACTGGTACATGGAGTTGGCCAGGGTGAGTGGAAATATTGCTCGGCTGGCTCGATACCTTGGATACAAGCCACCACCTTCTGTTTCTGCATCTGTGGATGTGGTTTTTACTTTGTCGAGTGCACCAACAGGGGGATATTCGTTTGATGTGCCTATCAAGGCTGAGCATCAAGTCAAGGGTCCGAACGATCTGATTTTCGAGTTGGCTACAGAGCAGGTAATACCCGCTGGGGATACGACCAAAACGATAGGGATGTTTCAGGGGCAGACGTTCACGGAGGTCTTTGTTTCAGACGGTACGCCAAATCAGGTATACGAGTTATCGCTGGTTCCCGATGGTCAGTATCTTGCTCAGTTCAAGACGTATTTGACTGTGGATTTGGTTGAGTGGTCTGAGGTGGATTTTCTACCTTATTCCGATGACGAGTCGTATGAGATACTTTATTTGACATCTCCTCCTCAAATTCGGTTTGGCAACGGCGTGGTAGGCAAGATGCCTCCATCCGGGGTTGAAATCCGAGTGAGCTACGTTGCTACCAGGGGAAATGATGGAGCATTGGCGACATCTGGGACAGTAACAGAGAACATCACGCCAGTGATCGTAAACTATCAACAGATACCTGTGACTGTAACCAATCCTGATCCAGCGTCTGGTGGAGCCCCACCGGCAACGGACGAAGAAATCAAGGCAGAGGCCCCAAGGTACTTCCTGGCGGCTGAGAGGCTGGTTACCGAGGGGGACTATCAAACCCTAGCTGGGCAGTTTACGTCTGTCTCCGGGGCTGTGGCTAAGGCCAACGCGTTGATTATCCGTGGTGTGAGCCAGGATTTGGAGATGCAGACGTTGATGGATGCCATTACGGCGGACAGAACGACGTTGAGCGGGTATCTTACCGGCATTCGGACAAACCAGGATGACATCAAGGCGATCACGGGCGATGTAGCGACAGCGGATACTATCCGGAATCAAACTGATGCGGCCAACACGGCAAACACCAACATCCGGACGACGACAGATCTCATAGATACAGAGGTGACAACGGTAGAGGGTAATATCGACGATTGTGATGATCATATAGATCAGGCAAAAACCCAGCTGGAGTTCATGTCGTATCAGGAGATTGTTGGTCAGGGTGATGGAGTAACGGTTGGTCCTTTTACCAAGACGTTGGCGATGAAACCGATCAGGGAAGGTTCCTTGACGGTTTTTGCTTTGGATTTGAATGCGTCCAAATCTGCGACGGATGGAGACTGTGATACGACGCCTGGCAGGTTGATAGCTACAGCTGCTCCGGTATTTGCAAGTACCGATGTAGGTAAAATGATTCGGATTGGTGGAGAATATCGGCAGATTCTGAAGTATGTCAGTACCACCACTATTGAGTACAGTGGTCCACGGATTTACGGTACGTCGTTATTGGTAGATGTGTACGGAGCGGCTATCGTCGGTTATTCGGATACAGCGACACCGACTGGGGCGATTAGCGGAACTGGAATAACGGGTTCGATCACCTGGGCAACGGGTGGAATTTCAGTGACATTCACCAATGCACCTGAAGGAATATCAGGCAAATATGGTGTCTCGATTATTACGACATACCAGTATCAGGCAACGAGTATTCAAAGCATACTGGATGACGCTTTGGTTGATTCAGCAACTGCCAAGACAAACGTAGGTAATTTCTCTACACATGGTGACACGATTGATGGTTACGCCACGGCTTCTGATGGATATATGACCAAGATTGATTCAGATTGTGACGACATAGACACCGAGGCTACATCGACCCAGACATTGTCTGACGATGCAGGTGGAGTACCTACCCAGATGCAGAATGATATAGATGAGTTGGAAACCTATATCGACACGATTTATTCTGGAGATTGCAAGGCGAATGTTGTGCGGGTGTCGTGTCTAGCGTTGGATGCCAACGGGTTTTATACAGCACCAACGTTGGCTTTGAAGCAAGATTTGAAAACCTACTTGGACGAGCGGAAGATCCGGTCGGTTCAGAACAGTGTGGTGAGTGGAGATTATTACTTGGTAAAGGTTAAGCTCGACATCAAAATCAAGCTGGAGCCTTTGTTCATTTTTCAAACGGTTAGAGCGTTGGTGTTGGCGGCTATCGATACGATGTTCAAGGGTCGGGATTACGAGCAGCCTTTGTTGAGGAGTGAGTATTATGATGCTGTCGATGGGATAGATGGGGTGGCATACAGCAACAATACGATTGAGGATACTGCTTATAATAACCCAGCGAACACAGGTACTCCTCCGAGTGTTGACAGCAATGGTAATCTGTTCGTTGGTGAGCATGAAGTTGTGACAAAATGGTCTGTAACTGTCACACAGATTGAGGAGTAAAAAATGCCGAGTACAAGCAGGATGCTTTGGGAATATCCGACAGAGGAACAAAAAGACTGGTGGGCTATTTTCGTAGCTTTGATAAATCAGCAGGATTCGGACGTATGGGCATCGATTGAGAATGCATACCTTGTGCTGTCTGGAGGTGGGAGTGTTTCTTTGGATGCTTCTGCTAATACTTTGACGTGGACTGAGAATTTGTATGTGAAAAGCACACTTTCGGGTGGCAGGGTGAGGATTTTGGCGTCGAGTGTTACGTTGAATGATGGGGAGACGGCGTATATCGATATTACTCGTCCTCTGTCCAGCAATTACGATGCTGTCTTGCAAACCACTTCTACCCCCATGACGGGGACCAACCAACGGAACAGTGTATTGGTTGCGATCAGGGAGGGCTCTCAACTCATCATGCGTCCGTGGCAAGGTCCTCCGACGGGTATATTCGATGATACCCTGAGCACGGGTGTGGTGGCGTCTGGAGGGGGTGAGTGGGTCAGAGAGATAGATGTTCATACGATTTTGAAAGGCGAGGTGCAAGCGATAGAATTATCGAGTGCGGTACCGGCATCTGATGATACGGCTATTTATGTGTATGACGACGATCCATCGGGGACGGGGGAGTTGCTGTACAGCAGCACGGGGATCGATGTGACAACAGCTCCGTTTTACGAGCGCAGTGTGTTTTTTATCGAGCTTATCAACAGGGGGAGTTTGTGGGTCAAAGTTGTCAATTCGTCAGCATCGAGTGACACTTACAGTTTTCGGATTAGGGTGAGAGATAGTAACGAGGAAACATTCGGGGAGTGAGATAAATGAGTGGGTTTGGAAAAGATAAGTTTGGAGTAGATCCTTTTGGTCATGCTGATTGGGCTTATCAGGTATTGTGGGAGGAGTTGCCCGAAGAGAAGAAGCAGGAAGATCTGGATGCAGGGGGATGGTACGAGAAGTTCGTAAAATGTATGATACCTCCTATAAATAGTCTGAAATTTTTGGTTTACAAGTCTCATGATTACGTCATCGATCCAAGGACAGCACGAAAAGATTTATTGCGTTATATTGCTGGCAACTTTGGAATAATCCCTGATCTGGACGAGCCGGAAGAATATCAGCGGATGAAGATTGAAATTGCTGGACGATGGCGTTTAATAAAGGGCACGACGGATGCTTACAAGGTGTTGTGTGCTATTCACGGGTTTGATGTGGAGGTGTATGACATTTGGACGAATGGAACAATTTACACAACATCTGAGCCAAATGTGAGCGAAGAAACAATCGCTACTATTCCGTAGGAGAATAATATGTCAACTCTTTCAACTTTTCGTATCAACCAGCCTCCAGGTACTCCGTATGCAGAGTGGGATCGTGCGAGGCGAGACATTGATCTGTATTCGGTCGCGAGTGAAAAAGTTGAATGCGAAGCTTTGAACAAGGCTGAGACGACCTACTTGTGGGAGATGGTCAGTATGCCGTTCGGTGCGTCTGTTACGATTAACAACGACACGACTCATACTTGCGATTTTGAGATAAACACAAGAGGGAGTTATCTGATCAGGTTGACGGTGAATGAAGGGACTATTTCAGAGTCTAGGACGACATGGTTCTTTGGAGTACCTTTAGAAAAAACCGGATATTGTTTACCTGCATTGAACGAAGTAAAACATGATAATTCGCAATTTCCTTACGATGGTGCCAGGGGTAGCGAAGAGAAGATGAATGTTTTTTTTCAGAAAGTTGATGACGTCTCTACTGGCACAGATGAAGATGCGATTCACGACAATGTGAATGGTGAGATAAATGCGATTACTGAAAAGGCGACACCCGTCAGTGCAGATCTGGTTTTAATCGAAGACAGCGCAGCGGCAAATGCCAAGAAGAAGGTACAGGTTGGAAATCTTTTAGGTACAGATGCAGATGCTATCCACGACAACGTTGATGGTGAGATAAACGCAGTTGCAGAAAAAGCAATACCCGTCAGTGCAGATCTGGTTTTAATCGAGGATAGTGCTGCTTCGAATGCCAAGAAGAAGGTAC
>Ga0180431_10000244_pt1 | contig 76948 bp, 57 predicted proteins | sample SS_ome_11_FD_132459 | JGI IMG/M metagenome (GOLD analysis project Ga0180431, IMG submission 132459) | Hypersaline lake sediment archaeal communities from the Salton Sea, California, USA - SS_1_MS_1 metaG | ecosystem: Environmental > Aquatic > Non-marine Saline and Alkaline > Hypersaline >...
GATCAATACCCATATAATTCATCTGGGCACCTCCTTTTTTGGAATTTGCACACTGGGTAATCTATCACAAAATAGAATCCCAGCGGAGGTGCATCAAATCATCATGTTACCTGACCCCAATTTGAATCGGTTTCCGGCCTCGTGCAAAGGCGAGTCCTTTTCTGTGTGAGGAGCATAGGAAAGGGGCCGCAGAGAAAGGTGAATTCCTATCCATTGGAGCCGCATAGTGGTGGGTGGTGGGGTCTTCGGCGAAAATCTCTCTGGACCATCCCATGAATCTAAGACAGACACCGACTCTCTCCGGTCTGTATCGACATTGGATGTGCGCAATTGGAGTACCGGTTTTTCTTAATCTGAGCTTTCTCTGGTCTTGATCTGGACAAATACGCCGAGATAGCGGTTGTCACCCACGTTTTTATCCAGTTGATAGGGAACGAATCCTGAGGAATCAGCGATGGTGATCCTGTACAGGTATCCCTCCTGCATGGGGAATCCTTTTACCGAAGAAAAAACCGCTTTTCTGGCAAAACCTGTGCTTTTGGTCCTTTTGACCTTTTTCTTGATTGATCCTGCCTGGATTGAAGTGGTCCCTCCCACAGAACTTGTTACGGTTACTTCCATGGCGGAGAGTGGATGGGGTGATTTCAGGATCACGCTCGTCGGCCTTTTGCTTTTTGTCCAGAAGCCGCCGACTTCTTTGCCGAAATGATTGTCATCTTGGAAGTACAGCTCGTAGTTTTGGTTGGCATAGACTTCCTTGTTCTCGAGATGGATGTCAAAGAAAACATAAGTGATCAGAAGCAGGGAAACCAGAAACACAAAGCACAGATGGCCGGCAATTTTCAGGGATGGTTTCGGCCTTGTTTCCTCTTGATTTTTTTTGATGAAAAGAACCACGATAACACTTAAGACAAAAATCCAGATTATCAAAGTCAGCCAATTCAGGGCCGCGATTTCCCTCAGAGAGGGCAGCCAATTGTGGAATTGCACGAACGAATTGCTCAAGGTTCTTGTGAGCTTGCTGTACAAAAATTCTCCGCCTAATTCAGAGCCATATGGCCCGTGATACAGAATCCATGGGTCTCTCAAGGCCGCCCAGACCATCCCCGCACTCAGAGCAATCCCAGCAAAGAGTGTGGTTTTTCGGAAGCGGCTCAAATTCTCTGTGAATGCCATCGCTAGAAATAGACCCCAAATCCAGAAGACAGGGATGATGGGCCGGCCGGGTGGACAATAACCCCCCCAGTAGTATATGGATGAAAAGACCCAAAAACCGGTAATGGCCATTAAAAGCAATAAGGCCTCTCGTCTTTTTTTTCTGAAAAAGAAAAAGAGCCCTGCACATCCCAGAACATAAATGGGCGCATAGATAAAAACCCCGTACTTCTGATCGATGAAGTAGCCCAAACTGCGAATGAGAACCTTCACCAAAGGAAATGCGATAAACTTGTGCGGATAAATTGGGAGGCTTGTTCCATGGGAAATGCCTGTGTAGGCTGAGATGGGTGAAAAGTTCCCGTAAATTGACCAGAAATACAGCAGGTAAAATGCTGCCGAGAGGACAATGGGAGAAAAGAAAAGGAAGGCTTCTTTCCAGAAATTTTTATTCTTTTGGCTAGAGAGGAGAACGAAGGCTGAAATGCCGAAAAGGAGAGCGGCAAGAACGATAAATTTGACTCCAAACCAGGGGAGAAGACCGATTGCGGCTCCGGACAGAAAAATATTCAGGAAGCCTGTTTTATTGTTTAGAATCAGGTATTTGAAGACGAAAATGGTCAGGAGTGCCACAGAAATTGCGGGGTAGAGAAGATGGGAAAAAAACAGGATGGGAGACGTGAAGCTGAACAGGGCCCAAGCCAAAACAGAAACATCTTTTCTTCGGGTCATGTCCAAAACGAGGAGAAAAAAAACCAGACCGAGCAGGGCCGCAATCAAACAGAACGGAAGGCGTGCAAAAAACACTATGATCCGTCTTTGTGTTTCAGGATTATCTGACCACAACGGAATCATTTTTTTGGCCAGGAAATAAGTGGGGATCATCAGGATTGACTGGGCAATGAAGTGCTTTGAATAGAGAAACTCAGGTCCTTTTTTGCCGGGAAAAGCGTGAATAGCCAGTTCTCCCGGGTAGAACTCTGAATAATCCTTATCCTTATAGTTGTTGTAGACGTTGATATCGCCATCCTTGACGATGCTTTGGGTGGTCAAGAGATAGTGGGGTTCATCTCCAGTCAAAGGCTGAGAAGGCACGATCAATCCAGAGGCGTAAATGACGTAAACACCTAATGAAAGGAGAAAAACTATCCGGGCCAGACGTTTCGCCGAGAGTTGACCCGGAGTCGATTTGCGCAATAATGCAGGAGCCGTGATGGCTTGAGGATATCCTTCCTTCAGTCGGGATACAGTAACCAAGAGCAAATAAGCACAACCTGTGAGTGATACAGGAAGCAGATAGGGTCTGATGTCTTTGAGGAATACAACATACTGCAAAAATATGAGGCAAAGGATGAGAAGCGGGGATAGAGCAAAAATGAAAGCCTTTTGGATTTCGGAGGACTCTTGATCCGTGCGCTTTGATAGACTTTGGCCAAATGAGTGAAGAAGCGTGTACAGGCCGATGGCTAATAAAGCTAAGAAGGCGATGAGGAGCATGATCTGGAGATAGAGCCAACCCCTCTCCCAACCTATGAAGGCCGAGACGGTTTGATGCCACAGATAGGCTGCCAGCGCTAGAATTTCAAGTCCGAACAGAAGTCCTATTGCCCTTGATATGATCATCCACAATCCAGCCTTACAGGTTGTAACCCCCCGCAAATTTATCATATTTCGGATTGTTAGTCATGATTTCCCCAAAAAATTTTTAATCGCACGGAACTTATTTGTCCAACAAACGTATAGATATTTTGAAAGGGATCACAATTTTACTTCATTTGTTCAAAATCTCTTCTACTGGAGTCTGGAAATGCTAAAGAATTATCTCAAAGTGGCCACACGGATATTGAAGCGTCATAAGGCCTATTCGTTCATCAACATATCAGGGCTTGCCATCGGCATGGCCAGTTGTCTGCTGATACTCCTCTACATCCAGGACGAACTCAGTTATGACCGGTACAACAAAAACTACAATTGCATTTACCGGATCGCCACGATGGCTCAGATGGGTGACACAACAGTCCATGTGGTCGGAGCTGCCGCTCCTATGGCCAAAACACTGGTCGAAGAATTTCCTGAAGTGGAGGATGCGGTCAGGTTTCAAGACGGTGATGATGTCCGGGTGTCTTTTGGAGAAAAGAGCTTCAGGGAGAAGAGGGTTGTCTACACCGATCCCTCATTTTTTAACATATTCACGGTTCCGCTCCTGGCGGGAGACGAGAAGTCTGCTCTGGAATCCCCCCGGACATTGGTGCTCAGCGAACGAACAGCGAGAAAATATTTCGGCGACACTGATCCCATCGGGAAGACCTTGCTGTTTGACGGAAGAACCGATTACAAAGTCACGGGTGTTTTCAAGGAAATCCCGAAAAACTCCCATTTCCACTTCGACATCATGGCTTCACTCTCTTCTCTTCCAGACAGTCAAATGCCGATGTGGCTCAGCTTCAACTACAAGACCTATCTGCTTTTGAAGCCTGGGACAGATCCCAAGTTCTTTGATACACAATTCCCGGTGCTATACAGGAAATACGCCGGGCCCCAACTGGAAAAGGCCATGGGCAAGTCGTTCGAAGAGTTGACGAAAGATCTGGGAATGAAGATCGAATCATCATTACAACCCCTCAGAGATATCCATCTGCATTCGAACATCATGGGCGAGTTCGAGGCGAACAGCGATGTCAAATACATCTACATATTATCCGCTATCGCCCTCTTTATTCTGATTATTGCCTCTATCAATTTCATGAATCTCTCCACAGCCCGTTCTGCCGGCCGGGCCAAAGAGGTCGGCCTCAGGAAAGTCCTGGGTTCACAGCGGAAAGAATTAGTTAAGCAGTTCTTGACCGAGTCTTTGATTCTGAGTGTCGTCTCCCTGGCTTTTGCTTTGCTGGTGTTTTGGATCGGTCTAGGTCTTTTCAACAGTCTTTCAGGAAAGGCGTTGACCCTTTCGGACCTGAACAACGGTTTCATGTTTGCGGCTTTTCTCGGGATAGCTGTTCTGACAGGTCTCCTGGCAGGAAGTTATCCTGCCTTTTATATCTCTGCTTTTCGTCCGGTCAATGTTCTGCGGGGACGAGTGAGGACCGGAGCCAAAACCGTATCTTTGCGCCGAATTTTGGTGATTTTCCAGTTTGCCGCCTCCATCATCCTCATCGTCGGAACCTTCGTCGTTTTCAATCAGCTCCGCTACATTCAAAACAAGAAGCTCGGATACAACAAAGAACAGGTTATTATTGTGGATAATGCTCATTTGCTCAGACGACAGTCAGAAAGCTTCAAAAATGAAGTCGTTAAAAACCCTCAAATCGTATCCGGAACCATGGCAAGTTGTCTGCCCGTCACTTCAGGCAGAGAAGTGATGATGGTGGCTCCGGAAGGAACACCCTTGAGTGAGGAGACGCCTCCGATGGCCATCTGGCCTGTTGATCATGATTACATCAAAACGCTGGAGATAGAGATCGTCTCTGGGAGGGATTTTTCAAGAGAGCATTCCACAGATGAAGGTGCGGCCATTATTAACCAAAGAGCTGCAAAGCACTTCGGATGGAATAATCCTCTGGGAAAGAGAATCCAGAAGTTCGATTCGCTCAATGCTCGGCCCAAAGTGTACACCATCATCGGTGTCATGGAGGATTTTCACTTTGACTCCCTGCGCGATTCGATAAAGCCCTTGGTTCTCTATCTTGGCCGCAGCACAGGGCTAATATCCTTCCGGATAAAAACGGAGAATATCTCCGGAACGATCGCCTTTTTGCGGAAGAAATGGAGTGAGTTTCTTCCGGGAGAGCCTTTTGCCTATTCCTTCATGGATGAACGGTTTTCCAGTATTTATGAGTCAGAGCGAAGGATAGGGAAAATCTTCGGCGTCTTTTCCGGCTTGGCGATCTTCATCTCCTGCCTCGGCTTGTTCGGATTAGCTGCCTTTATGGCTGAAAAACGGACCAAAGAGATCGGAATCCGGAAAGTCCTCGGCGCAACTATCCCCAGTATCATTCGCCTCATGATCAAGGAATTCCTCCTTCTTGTAGCCATCGCCAACCTGATCGCCTGGCCGGTGGCCTATTTTATCATGCGAAGCTGGCTCCAGGATTTCACCTACCGCGTCTCTCTCGGGGTTCATCTTTTTGTGCTGGCCGGGCTTGTCGCGTTACTTATTGCCCTTACAACGGTTATCTTCCAGGCAGTGAAAGCCGCCATCGCCAACCCTGTCCATTCGCTGCGCTATGAATAACAGAACCGGAATAGGGCTTGTTAACAGGAGTGCTTCACAATTTGCTTTCGTCGAAAGCCCGCTGACCCTTCACCTGCGACATAAACAAACCTTGATTTGCTCAATCATTTCAGACCGCCGTGAATTGTCCATGGGGCATCTGATACAATCCTGTTTTTGATTAGAGTCACGTATTCGCGAATTGGAGATACCTGACTTTCTTACAAAACTAATCCACTCCATTTGACTCACTCAGAATTAATGATTATGCTATAGCCGAAATGGGGAAGGAGGGACAGTGATGCAGTGTCCCAAGTGTCATGCCGACAATCCTGAGGCATCACGGTTTTGTGCTGACTGCGGTACTCAATTGTCAGAGTCAGAGAAGAAACCCAATGCCTACACAAAAACTCTTGAATCTCCGAAGGAAGAGTTGACCACAGGTTCCACTTTTGCCGGTCGATATCAAATCATCGAAGAATTGGGTAAGGGGGGTATGGGCAAGGTCTATAAAGCCCAAGACACGGAAATCACAGAGAAGATTGCTCTCAAGCTCATAAAGCCAGAGATCGCTGTCGATGAGAAAACCATCGAACGGTTCCGAAACGAGCTTAAATTTGCGCGGAAAGTCAGGCACGAGAACGTCTGCCAGATGTATGACATCAACAGGGAAGAAGGCTCCTACTACATCACCATGGAGTATGTCGATGGCGAAGATCTCAAGAGCATGATCCGGATGACGAAAAGTATGAGCATGGGAACTGTCATCGATATTGCTAAACAAGTGTGTGATGGATTGGCTGAAGCGCACAAGCTTGGAGTTGTTCATCGTGATCTCAAGCCCAGCAACATAATGATCGACAAAGAGGGCAATGCCCGCATCATGGATTTTGGCATTGCCCGTTCTTTGGAAGGCAAGGGGATTACAGACGCCGGCGTGATGATTGGGACGCCTGAATATATGAGTCCCGAACAGGTGGAGGGAAAGGAGACCGATCAGCGTTCGGATATCTATTCGTTAGGAGCCATCCTCTATGAGATGGTGACGGGGCGGGTGCCTTTCGAAGGTGATACTCCCTTCACTATAGGGGTAAAACACAAGAGTGAAATTCCCAAAGAGCCCAAGGAATACAACTCTCAGCTTCCCGAAGATCTCAATAACGTTATTCTGAAGTGCTTGGAGAAAGACAGGGAGAAAAGATATCAGAGTGCTGGGGAACTGAGGTCGGAGCTCAGCCGGATTGAAAGCGGATTGCCGACAACAGAGAAGTTTGTGCCAAAGAAAACACCGTTGACCTCCAAGGAAATCACAGTCACTCTCGGGGTGAAAAAGCTTTTTGTCCCTGTGCTCATACTCCTAGCCGTTATAATTATTGCAGTTGCCATCTGGCAGCTGCTTCCTAGGCAAAAGCCGATATCGTTCCCGACGGATAAGCCTTCCTTGGCTGTCATGTATTTCGAGAACAATACGGGCGATCCAAGCCTGGACTACTGGCGGAAGGCCCTTTCCGAGCTGCTAACAGCAGATCTGTCCCAGTCCCGGTACCTCACTGTTCTCAGCGGGGATAAGCTCTTCCAAATTCTAAAAGGATTGAATATCTTAGAGGCGGCAAGCTATTCTTCAGAAGATCTGGAAGAGGTCGCCTCTCAGGGAGGAGTAGCCAATATCGTCCGCGGAAGCTACACCAGAGCAGGGGACACATTCCGCATACATATCATGATTCAGAAAGGAGGCACAGGAGAGCTGGTGGGTTCGGAAAGTGTCGAAGGTCAGGGGGAGGAAGGCCTGTTTGATATGGTTGATGAATTGACACGGAAAATCAAGGCAAGTTTCGATCTGACAGCAGGGGAGATCTCCAGCGATATGGATCGGGAAGTTCGGGACATCACCACCAGTTCGCCAGATGCCTTCAAGTATTATATCGAAGGAAGAAGATACCACATTGAAGGGGAAAACAGGAAGAGTATCGAGTTGATGGAGAGAGCCATTGCTCTTGATCCCGAGTTTGCCATGGCCTATAGGTCTATGGCCATGAGCTACAACAACCTGCGTCTCTATGCGGAACGTGCGAAATACATTGACAAAGCGCTGGAGTTTGCAGATCGGTTATCGGAAAGGGAAAGATATCTGATCGAGGGAGATTTTTGCTCTGATTTAGAGGAAAACTATGAGAAGGCCATTGAAGCCTACAAGAAATTGCTGCAAATCTATCCGGATGAGTCCACCGCTGCTCACAACTTAGCGATAATTTATTATAACCTCGGGGATTGGGATAAAGCCATTGAGTTTTATGAGGTGTGTCGGGAGGTCAAGTCTGAATTCATTTTCTCTCATACACAACTGGCTGATGCATATCGTGCCAAAGGTCATAGTAACAAAGCCCGGGAAGTTCTCGAGGCGTATATCAATGAATACACGGATCATGTCCTGGCGAGACTCGCCTTGGCTGCAATCCATATCGATCTCGGACAGTTGGAACTTGCGCTGGAGGAGGTGGATAAGGCCCTGGTTCTCGACCCGACCTATTATGAAAATTTCGTTTACAGAGGTGACATCTTTCTCCTCAAAGGGGAATTCTCTCAGGCCTTACAGGAGTACAACAAACTCCTCCATTCTGAGGAAATGGTAGCGAGAGCCTTCGGTACGGTGGGGTTGCTTTATTTGCATTCACTTCGGGGAAATTTCAAAATTACAAAATCTCTGTACCAGAGAGGGATAGATTCTATCAGCCAAAGTGGACAAAGGCTCTGGGAAATGATCTGGCGCAGAAACGGTGCGCTGGAGTATCTGAGAATGGCCGATCCTCAGGGAGCGATGAAGGAGTGTGAGGAACTGGCGAAATTGGCACAGGAGGAACGCCATCTGGCGATGAAAAGAGCTGCCCTGTATACCAAAGGGCTTGTTTTTTTAGAGATGGGAAAAGTGACCGAAGCTCAAAATATGGCCCGTGCTCTGAGTGAAGAAATTTATAGGAGCCTTAATAGAAATTCTGTGAAATATCACCATCACCTGATGGGCGAGATAAGTATGGAGAAAAGGGATTTTTCCGGGGCTGTCCAATATTTCAAAAAGGCGCTGTTCTTCGAGAAATACAGCCCTCTTGCCAAACGTGCGGATTTTCAGTACTCGTTGGCGACGGCCTATCACAAAGCCGGGAGTTTTGATGAGGCATTGAAGACCTATGAACAAATCTCTTCACTCACGTCCGGCAGGCAGCGCTACGGCATACACTATGCGAAGTCCTTTTACATGCTGGGCAAACTCTGTCAGGGACAGGGCTGGAAAGACAAAGCTATCAGCTATTATGAAGTATTCCTGAAGCTCTGGAAGGAGGCCGATCCCGGAATCCCTGAACTAGAGGACGCAAAGCGGAATCTATCCGAACTTAGAAATTGATCAAAAAGCAACCATCTGAGGATGATTAGATTGTTGATGAAAAATTTCCTAATAAAATGCGCGTTCTGCCACATGCAAATATTGTTGAAGTCATTTTGAATCTGCCAAATATAATTCGAACAGAATGTGTTTCTTAAATATTAAATCCGCTCTCACGAAAGCGCTTGCGCGGAATGACAAAATCATTCCTTTGAACTCAAATACAAAGCTCGTCATTTTCAGCGATCTTCACCGGGGGGTGGGGGATTGGGCCGATGATTTCATGCACAATTCCTTAGTGTTCACCAGTGCCCTCGATCACTATTTTCGGCAGGATTTCACTTATCTTGAATTGGGCGATGGGGACGAGCTGTATGAAAACCGCAGGGTGGCGGATATCGTTCAGGCTCACGGGAATGTTTTCCAGTATTTGAATGAATTCCACAAAAACGGCCGGTTGATCTACATTTGGGGCAATCATAATAAACAGTTCGGTAACACAAAATGGCTCGAACGTGAGCTGCAAAGAGCCCGTACACATATCCCTGATCTATTCCTTGACCTTGTGGTCTATGAAACCGCTTTGTTGGGAGAGAAGATATTTTTATTTCACGGTCATCAAGGCGACCTGATGAACGACCTGTTTGCCTTTTTCAGCCGTTTTTTAGTCCGGACGTTCTGGCGGCCGCTGCAGACCGGCCTCGGATTCAGAGATCCAACGAGCCCGGCGAAAAATATGCGTAAAAGGAATAAAGTGGAAAATTTGATCCTTGAATGGGCTCGAGGAAACAAAATGGTGGCTATAGCCGGACACACCCACCGGCCCATGTTTGCCTCTTTGACCAAACAGCAGAGACAGGCCGGTGAGGAGTCGGAGCCCTACTACTTCAACTCTGGCAGCGGTGTGCATCCACGCTGCGTCACCTGCCTCGAAATCCAGGATATGCACATTGAGCTTGTCAAATGGCACACCATCGCTGATTCAAATGATGAGAGACGGCTCAAGGTCCAACGTGCGGTCCTCCCCGGCTGCACCGAATCCTTAGAAAACATCTTGTCTCAACTTTAGCCAAATTGGGGTCAGACTTGAATAAGTTGAAAATCTTTTGCACGAAAGGAGTCAGACTTAAAAAAATTGAATAATTCTTTGTGTTTTGGTAAAGAACTAGCTCATCCACTAATAATTCAACTTATTCAAGCCTGACCCCATTGATAGGAGGTGGAGCGTGTCTGAGCATAAAATATCATCATTTGGTTTCCCCTGGAAGTACTTTGTGATTGCCTTTGCGTTTTCCTGGATCGTTTGGCTTCCAGGTGTTTTGGCAGCCCAGGGTTTGTTTAAGCTGCCCCTTCCCGAACTGGCTTTGGCCGGGATAGGTGCCTTTGGACCGTTCATTGCCGCATTTTATCTGACAGGCAGAAGTCAGGGAAAAGCTGGCGTCAAAACCTTGATTAAAAGGGCCTTGAATTTCCGGATCCCACTCAAGTGGCTCGCCACCATTTTTGTGATTCACCTGGCCGTGACAGCGGCGGCCCGACATCTCTACATCTGGAAAGGGGGAGGGCTTCCTGATTCTCCTGTTTTGGGATCACCTGTGGCCATTCTTGTCCTATTCCTTTTGCTTTTCTTTTTTGGAGGCTCTGTCAACGAAGAATTCGGTTGGCGGGGGTATGCACTGGACCGGATTCAGCTGAAACATAATGCCCTTTTTTCGAGCTTGATACTCGGTCTCTTGTGGGGATTCTGGCATCTGCCTCTGTTTTTCTTCCGGACCTTGAGCCAGTCCTACATGTCCTTCTGGATTTTTCTCGGTTGGACATGTGCTCTTGCTGTTCTCATGACATGGCTTCATAACAGCAATGGCGGGAACATTTTGGTCGCTTTGCTGTTTCACACCATGGGCAACCTGTCCGCTTCGATCTTTCCTTTTTTCAACGCCGAAAAGGGTGCTGACCAAACCCCATTGCTTTTCGCTACAGCCATGTATTTACTTGTGGCTCTTGTCGTCATTGTTTTTGCAGGTCCAAAAAAACTCTCCCGCAAACCAGATTCTGACATGCCCTACCGGAATTTAGATCTAGGGTAAAACTCACATCTAAGATTGAGATCAGATTATCTAGCGATACCAAGTATTCCATGGAATGCCGGCACACCGTTTAGTCTATTGGCCTTTGTGTTGAGAATTGTGTTCTATGCTCGCTTTTGATTAGATCCTGTTTGGAGAGGGTATTCCCCAAGAGCTAATTCGATCATCAATAAGGTTTAAATTGTCGGAATTTTCGTGTATTGTGTGATCAATCTTAGATTATAGGATCACTAAAAAAGGAGGCCTTACATGACAAAAAAAGATTCCTTTTGGGCAGGAAAGAAAATTCTAAGCAGTTCTTTCGTCATTCGTCTTGTGACTGGAATGGCTGCGGCGGTGTTAGCGCTGGGATTTGTTTCTGTTCAGGCCCAGGACATCAAACCCGAGCTTTACAAGTCACTCAAATACCGGCACATCGGACCCAAGGGGAATAGAGTGGTGGCCGTGGCCGGAGTTCCCGGGGATCCGAACACGATGTACACCGGTTCTGCCACCGGAGGAGTCTTCAAGACGACCGATGGTGGCGTGCACTGGTCTCCGATCTTTGATGATTTCGAGGTCCAGTCAGTAGGCGCTGTGGCTGTTGCCGACAGTGATCCGAACATCGTATGGGTGGGGACCGGAGAGGCATTCATCCGGGGCCACATCTCGATCGGAAACGGTGTGTACAAGTCGACTGATGCGGGAAAAACCTGGTCGCACATGGGCCTCGATCTCACGGGGCGAATCCCCAAAGTTATCATCGATCCAGTCGACCCGGATATTGTTTATGTGGCGGCCATGGGACACTGCTATGGTCCACAGCAGGATCGGGGTGTTTACCGAACGAAAGATGGTGGGAAGACGTGGGAACGAGTGCTCTTTGTCGATGAGAATACAGGCGCCGGCGACCTGGTCATGGATCCCAATAATCCGCGCATTTTGTTTGCCGGGATGTGGCAGCTTGTCATCTATGGATGGGGTAGGGAGAGCGGCGGACCGGGAAGCGGCCTCTACATGTCGCGAGATGGCGGTACTACCTGGAAACATTTGACAGGTCACGGCCTGCCCGAACCATCGCTGGGCAAAATCGGCCTGGCCATCGCCCCCAGTAACTCTAATCGTGTTTATGCTTTGATCGAAACAGCCGATAAGGGCGTGTTGTGGCGCTCTGAGAACGGGGGCGATGATTGGGCTTTAATCAGCTCGGATGAGACCTTGAACCGCAGGCCTCACTACTATTCCCGCATGGCCGTTCTTCCTGACAACCCGAACGAAGTCTACTTCCTGACGCAACTTGAGATGCACATGTCCATTGATGGAGGGGTAACGTCAAAGGATGTCCTGGCGGTTTGGCCGGATAACCATGACATGTGGATCGATCCTCTGAATCCGGACCGCCTTATCGTCGCCAATGACCGCTACGTCAATATTTCGACGAACAGAGGAGAGACCTGGATGAGGGCTTCGCTCCCTAACGCACAGATGTACCATGTCTCGGTGGACAACCGCATTCCTTACTGGGTCTACGGCAACCGGCAGGACGGGCCTGCCCATGGGGCACCGAACAATACGCTCAATGGCAAATACATTCTTCCTGCGGATTGGCAGTGGGTGGGAGGTTCGGAGAGCGGATTCACTTATGCGGACCCTGCAGATCCGAATATGGTCTGGACTACGGGCCAGGCTGGATTCCTGCAGCATTTTGATCTGCGAACTGGATTGGCGCGAAATGTGAATCCCTGGCCTGAGGGCGGTTGGCCTATCGATAAGCTGAAATATCGTTTCCAGTGGAGTTTCCCGATTGCGCTGTCACCCCATGATCCCAACCGCCTCTATGCGGGAAGCCAGCATGTCCATGTTACAGAAGACAAGGGCCAGACCTGGCAGGTGATCAGTCCTGACCTGACCACGAACGACAAGAGCAAGCAGAAATCCTCCGGAGGCCTGACTCCGGACAACACCAGTGTCGAGTTCTACTGTGTGCTGTTTGCCATCGCGGAATCACCGGTCGATAAAAACGTCATCTGGGCCGGCTCCAACGACGGCCTGGTTCATGTGACCCGCGATCGCGGAGGCCACTGGGAAAACGTGACCAAAGCCATCCCCAACCTTCCCCCCTGGGGAACTGTCTCCAAGATAGAGCCTTCCCGCTACGATGCCGGGAAAGCCTACATCGTTGTCGACCTCCATCAGGTGAACGATCGGAATCCCTACGTCTACAAGACTTCAGACTACGGAAAGACCTGGACGTCCATCGTGAAGGGCATCCCGAGGAACATGTTCAGCTATGCCCACTGTATTGCGGAAGATCCTGTGCGGCAAGGAATGCTCTATTTGGGGACAGAAAACTCGATCTACATCTCCTTTGATGATGGGGAAAACTGGCAACTCTTTCAGAATAATGTCCCCCATGCCCGGACGAGCTGGCTGGTCGTTCAGGAACACTTCAACGACCTGGTGATTTCAACTTATGGCCGCGGGTTTTGGATCTCTGATGATATCACACCGCTGCAGCAGCTCGATGATAAAGTATTGGCGTCTAAGGCGCACCTGTTTGTGCCGCGACAGGCCTACAGGTTTCTCACCCGGCCGACACTGCCCATCTACATGGGTGAACTGTTTGATCCTCCCAGTGCACTCGGCTTCAATCCTCCCTACGGTGCTTCAATCAATTACTACATTAGATCAATCCCAGAGGAGGATGTTCAGATAGAAATTTTGGATTCGGCTGGCCAGACAATCCGGATGCTGAAAGGACCCAAAGAAAAAGGCATCAACCGGATTTGGTGGGATTTAAAGTATGAATCCACAGAGCTTCCGAAGCTTCGGACAAGCCCTCTCGGACACCCGGAAATCGGACTGAACGCTGAAGGCTGGAGAAAGTTCCCGATAGAAACGAAGATATCTCCGCTGGTTCCCCCTGGAAAATACACTGTCAGATTGAAGGCGGAAGAGGACGAATTTGTCCAGGAACTCATGGTGTTGAAAGACCCCAACTCCATGGGCAGTGAAGAGGGAATAGCCGCATCGACCAAAATTGTCCTCGCTATCTATGATCAGGTGAACGAAATGACTGGCATGATCAATGTCATTGAGTCAGTCCGGAGGCAGATTGCCGATCTCAAGGACAGACTAGCGGACGATAACGGAGCTCTTTGTGCCGAAGCCGCAGATATCGACAAGAAACTCCTGGCTGTGGAATCGATGCTGTTCGATCCGCACATCACAGGCCCCGCGGATGCCTTTTATTTTCCACCCCAGCTCTACAGCAAACTTCTGCGGCTTGTCAGTCAAATTGCCGAATCCGATTTCCCGCCGACACTGGCACAGCTGGAGGTGCACAAAATGTTCAATGGCCAGATAGCGGAGCAAAAACGCAAGCTGGAAGCTATTCTGTCGACGGATGTGGCCGGACTTAATTCACGCTTAAAGAAAGCTGATATTCCTCACATTTCGACAGAGCATCCCTGAAAGCGTCCCTGTTTTGATCATTGAGCCGAGTCTGATTGCTTGGGTTTCCCAGTATTGGCTTGAGCTTTTTTTAGAGAACTAGACTGGTTGAAACGAGCTTACACTCAGATAGAAACTCAGTCGTAGTATTCGAGTCCCAGGTGAGTGATGAGGTCTTCGCCCTTGAGGTGCCTGAGCGTGTTTTTCAGTTTCATGAGCTGGATGAAGAGGTCATGCTCCGGATAGAGCTCGGGGGCGCACATCGGGCTTTTGAAGTAGAAGGAGAGCCACTCCTGAATCCCCTTCATCCCGCAGCGCTGGGCGAGGTCGATGAAAAGGGCCAGATCGAGAACAATAGGAGCGGCCAGAATACTGTCGCGGCAGAGGAAATCGATCTTGATCTGCATGGGATAACCCAGCCAGCCGAAGATGTCGATGTTGTCCCAGCCTTCTTTGTTATCGCCCCTGGGAGGATAGTAGTTGATCCGGACTTTGTGATAGAGGTCTTTGTACAGCTCGGGATAGACCTTGGGTTGGAGGATGTAATCGAGGACACCCAATTTGCTTTCTTCCTTTGTCTTGAAGGACTCCGGATCATCGAGGACTTCACCGTCCCGGTTTCCGAGGATGTTGGTCGAGAACCAGCCGTTCAGTCCGAGAAGACGGGCCTTGAATCCCGGGGCAAGGATGGTCTTCATCAGCGTCTGGCCGGTCTTGAAATCCTTCCCTCCGATAGGAACCTCTTTCTGCTTAGCCAGTTCCGTAAGAGCCGGTATGTCGGTGGTCAGGTTAGGGGCGCCGTTGGCAAAAGGCACTCCCGAGTTGATTGAAGCATAGGCATAGATCATACTCGGGGCTATGGCCGGGTGGTTGTCTTTCAGCGCCTGTTCGAAAGATTCGATGGTGGCGTGGACAGGGTCGGGTTTCATGAAGATTTCCGTGCTGGCACACCAAATTGTAGCCAGCCGGCTCAGGCCGTTGTCATCTTTGAATTTCTGGATGTCATCCATCAGCATCCGGGCATAGTCGTATTTTGTCTCAGCTTTCTTGACGTGCTCTCCCTGCAGTTTTTTGACGTAGTTCTGATCGAAGACGGCCTTCATGGGCTGGATTGATTCGATGTCCTCGCGCACGCTGTCCAGGAGGTCCTTATGAAGAACGCCGGCGTTAAGCGCGGCCTGATAGATGTTGTCTGTGAAAATGTCCCAACCGCCGAACACAAGGTCATCAAGTCCGGCAAGCTCGACAAAATCTTTAATCATCGGGACTCTTTTTTCCGTTCTCTTGCCAAGGCGGATGGTTCCCATTTGGGTCAGCGAACCAAAGGGTTGAGCTATCCCTTTGCGTATGGCTGCTATGCCGGCGATAAACGTAGTCGCGACGGCTCCAAGCCCGGGGAGCAGCACGCCAAGCTTTCCCTCCGGTTTTTCTATCTGAATCTTTGATGCCATGATCTTGCCTCCTGTATGTTTTTTTGACCGCTCATGTATGAATAGAGATTACTATTATCACAAGAATTGTGCGACATCAAGTGAAAACCCTGCCTTGACATTTCCGTATAATATTTTGACAGGGATCTGCCACGAGTGATATAAGTCGAATACAGAGAAAACACATAGAGTATAATAAATAGCCTCTTGAGATTGGGAAAGAAAAGAGGCGAACTGAAGACTGAAGAGTTCAAATTGGGAGAAATGAGTAAATGATTGTTGTCAAGGATATTTGGAAGACCTTCAAACTCACCAAACAACAGCGTAAGGAAAAAGGGAATCATTCGCAGAATGGCAAGGTGGACGCCGTGGCTGGAATTAGTTTCACCTGTCAGCCAGGCCGCATCTTTTCGTTGATCGGACCCAATGGAGCCGGAAAAACGACCACGCTGCGCATGGTGGCCACACTGCTGAAACCTTCGAGAGGATCGGTTACGGTCGGAGGGTTCGATACAGTGAAGCAGCCGCGGGAAGTTAAGAAAAGACTGGGATTTTTAACGGGAACGACCAAGCTCTACGACCGGCTGACAGCTGAGGAGCTGGTCAAATATTACGCCGATCTTCAGGGTATGGAGAGATCCGCCTTCGACAAACGCAAGGATGAGCTGTTCACGCTGCTGGATATACACGATTTTGCCAAATGGCGGATTGCCAAGCTTTCCTCAGGGATGCGCCAGAAGGTCTCGATTGCGCGGACCATCATTCACGATCCTGAGGTTGTCGTTTTCGACGAGCCCACAGTCGGGCTGGATGTGATCACAGCTAAGAATATCATCGAACTCATCCGGAACTGCAAAAACGAAGGAAAAACCGTCATCTTTTCCACGCACATCATGGGGGAGGTCAGCCTGCTGAGCGATGACATGGCCCTCATCCACAAAGGCAAACTTATTTACAACGGCACCTACAAAGATTTCCAGAGCCAGATGAGGGAGGAATCACTCGAGGAAGAGTTCATCAAGCTCATCCAGGAGGTGCGGTCATGAAAAACAGCCTTATAGTCTTCCTAAAAGAATTGAAGGACACTCTCCGGGACAGACGAACGATCATCTTCATGGTGGCTATTCCTCTGCTCATCTTTCCTGTTTTGATCAGTATCGCCTCCGGGATGATTATTTCCCAGGCAAAAAAAGCCGAGGCCAAGACTCTTGAAATTGCTCTCATCAATCATGGAAATGCCCCGGAATTCCGTCAACAATTGCTCGGGAACGAAAAGGTGACCTTGAGGGAAGATATCGATGAGAACCAGGCCAAGACGCTCATCAGGCACGATGAGCTGGATGCTCTTATTGTCTTTGATAAAGATTTCGACCAGAAGGTAGAGGATTTATCCCAAGGAAGAGTCAGGCTCTTGATGAAGATGACCGAAGATACCGAGATTGAGAAAAAACGACTATTGAAGCTCTTGACAGATTTCGAAGAGACGCTGAGAATGAAGCGTTTTCAGGAGATGGATCTGGATGAATCGATCATCAAGACCATAAAAATAAACGAACAGAACCTGGCTACGGCTAAGGAACAATTGGCTGAGGCTGTGGGCGGATTTCTGCCTTACATGTTCATCATTTTCTGTTTCATGGGAGCTATGTATCCGGCCATCGACCTGGCTGCAGGGGAAAAGGAGCGGGGGACCCTGGAGACTCTGCTGACCTCGCCCGTGGACAGGTTTCAGATTCTTGTGGGGAAGCTGGGTGTTGTCATGCTGGCCGGAATTATCTCTGCACTGGTGGCCATGCTCGGTCTGTATCTCGGCATCAGGCGGATGTCCGACATCCCGGCGGAATTGCTCGATACGGTCATGTCCATCCTCGAAGTCAACACCATCCTGATTCTAATATCTCTTCTGGTGCCTCTGACCATCTTTTTTGCCGCTCTCCTTCTCTCTCTCTCGATTTTCGCCCGGTCTTATAAAGAAGCCCAGAGTATACTCAGCCCATTGATGTTCGTGGTCATCATTCCGGCCTTTATGGGGCTGTTGCCAGGGATAAATTTAACCATGGGAACGGCGCTCATCCCCATCCTGAATGTGTCGCTGGCGACCAAAGCCATCATTGCCGAGACGATCACAGTCCCGTTGCTTGCAGCTGTTTATCTCTCGTTGATCATTCTTGCTGTTGTTGGCATCTACGTCTGCTCCAAGATCTACGGTCGCGAATCCGCAATATTTCGTTAAAAAATGGTGCCAGGCACCTTTTTTCAGGGGAAACAAAAAAGGTGCCTGGCACCTTTTCTATCCTCTCCGCTCTGTGCAAACAGATCGGAACTTTAAATTGAAGGGTTATGGAAATGAAAAAGATCAATCTTCAGGAAAAATTATCCCTCTTCAACGAATACTGGACACCCAAAATCATCGGCGAGCTCAACGGACAATATTTAAAACTGGCAAAAATTAAGGGTGAGATCGTCAGGCACAGTCATGACCAGGAGGATGAACTGTTCATGATCCTGAAAGGATCTCTGGTGATGGAGCTTCCAAAGGAAAAAGTCGAGCTGAATGAAGGAGAAATCTTTATCGTTCCCAAAGGGATTGAGCACAGGCCCATCGCCGAACAGGAATGCCATGTCCTTCTGTTCGAGCCTGTGTCCACGGCTCATACGGGCGATGTCAAGACAGAAATGACAGTTGATGACCAGGAGTGGATATAGGGCCCATTGGGCACTCTTAGATCCTAATCATTTGATCTCTTTGTCCGTTGTGATACAATGCCAGTCTGTCGAAATTCCTCATGATTGATATAGCTTCCGAATACCTCCAAACTATCAAGAAAGGAGATCTTTAGTGAGACGCAAACCCTTTTTGAGCATCTTTTCTGTTGTGATTGTGGTGTGTGTGTTTTTGGCACTGGGCGCACCCGCTTTTGAGGAGGCGATCATATCTCCTCCGCCTCGATCGGAAGGGGAGGGACCCTTCTCAAAACTTATCCTCCACGGCGTTACGGTTATCGATGGCACCGGAGCATTGCCTTTGGGGCCTGCCCAGGTGGTGATAGAGAACAATCGCATCAAGACTGTCACCATTATCGGAACACCGGGACTGCCCATCCCCGATCCTCCCGAAGCAAAGGAAGGGCAAAAAGTTTTAGATTTGAGAGGGCACTATGTTCTCCCAGGATTTGTCGATATGCACGAGCACATCGGATCAACCAAAGGAACCCCGGCAGAATATGTGTACAAACTCTGGTTGGGACACGGGATCACCACAATCCGTGAAGTGGGAACCAGGATGCCTCTCAAATGGTTGATCGATCAGAAGACAAAGAGTGCCAACAACGAAATCACGGCACCTCGAATTTATGCCTATCATATAGTCTGGACATTGAATCCCGCGAAAGCACGTGAGCAGCTCAGGAAGAATGCTGAGGCTGGAGTCGATGGAGTGAAGCTCTTTGGGCTGCCGAGAAAAGTTTATGAAGCTGTCCTGGATGAAGCCAAAAAGTTGGGGTTGAGATCCGCGTGTCACCTCGCCCAGAATGCTGTGGGTCATACCCATATGCTCGACCTGGCCCGGATGGGCTTGACGACGATGGAGCACTGGTACGGGCTTCCCGAATCCTTCCTCGACCACAGCACGATCCAAGACTGGCCGCTGGATGCCATCTATCAGAACGAGCAGGATCGCTTCGGTCAGGCGGGACGATTGTGGTCTCAAGCTGCACCGCCGTACAGCGAGAAATGGAATAAAGCGATGAATGAGTTCATCGAACTGGGTTTTACCCTGGTCCCCACCTTGACCATTTATGAAGCCAGCCGCGATCTCATGCGGGCCCGACGCGCCGAGTGGCACGAGGATTATACGCTACCTTTACTCTGGAGATTTTATGAACCCAGCCGGCGTTCACACGGGGCTTACTGGTACTACTGGACCACAGAGGATGAAGTCGCCTGGAAGAAAAACTACAAGCTTTGGATGACGTTTATTAACGAATATAAGAATCGTGGCGGCCGCGTGGCCATGGGTGCTGACAGTGGATTTATCTACAAACTCTTTGGCTTCGGGTTTATTCGAGAATTCGAATTGTTTCGAGAAGTGGGATTTCATCCCTTGGAGATCGTTCGCGCCGCAACTCTTTGGGGGGCCGAGGCTCTAGGTGCCGAAGATGATTTGGGAACCGTGGAACCGGGAAAGCTTGCCGATCTTGTTGTTGTCGAAGCGAATCCCCTCAAAAATTTCAAGGTTCTTTACGGCACTGGAGCCATAAAGCTCAACGACGAGAACAAAGCCGTACGCGTCGGGGGAGTGAAGTACACCATCAAGGATGGCATTGTCTACGATGCCAAGCAGCTTCTGGCCGACGTCAGGCAGATGGTCAAAGAGGCGAAGATAAAGGAAAACTTCGAAATAATGCAGCCGGGGGTGCACAAAGAATAAGAGCTTGATATCTTTTTGGAATAATGTGAATTCTGGAGGGGTCTGGCCGAAAGAAAATACGCCGATGTCTTGGATAAGGCGAAGACTGGAGGGGGACGTGGAGAGATCGATTCGTACTATTGTGCTTCTTTTTGTGATTTGTGCTGCCCTTGGATTTGCTGTTCAAGAGCCCATTCGAGACTTGATCAATGGTCAAGAATGGAGAGGATTATCCAAGGAAACCAAGGTGGGCTACATGATGGGCTTCGAGGAGGGCTTGATGATTGCTCAGACGGCTGTGATGATCGAGAAAAAGGAGATCGGAGAGGAAGCCGTCGAATTTGTCCTTCTGGATAGAATCGAAAAATGGATCGAAGCCTATAAGGTGGGAAGCTCAGACCTCGAGAGCAAAGTGAAAACGGCTGATGATGTTTTTGCGAAAGATCCCTATAAGAGCATCATGGTTGCAGCTGTCCTTCCCTTGGCAGCCAAACGGGTGAGGGGAGAGATCAACGAAAAAGAGCTAATAAAAAAATTGGAACAGCTGAGAGATGTGCTGATCAATGAATGATGGAATAAATGTGTTGACACAGGGTATATAATATAGTAATTACATAGGAAAGATATTATAAGGAGATAACGATGAAATTCGGAGACATCCTTAAAAGCGCTGAAAACGAGGGCAAAGAAAAGCATGTTCCTGTCATCGAAGTTGAAGGAACAGATACGGTGAGAGTCATAGTCGGCAAAGAGGTCCCTCATCCCAATACGGTTGAGCATCACATCGAATGGATTGAGCTGTTCGGTGTCAAAGACAATGATCAGGTCATCAGCATCGGCAGAGCCACTTTTGAACCCACTTTCGCCGATCCTAATGTGGCCTTCAAAGTCAAAACGGATGAGTTCAAAGCCTTCTGTGCGCTGGAATTCTGCAACATTCATGGCGTTTGGCAGAACTGTCTGGAGTTGTAGGCGCCTGATTTTCGATCTATAGATCCCGGACATAACTCCAAAGAGGAGAAGTCCGGCGTTTTATTTCACTCCTTCTTTTTTTTCTGTCTCTAAGCTTAAATTTCTTTTTTTTTGGAAAAAAGCTTGACAATCCAAACTACATGTCGTACCTTTTATAAAAAAAGTAACAATATATTGTATCTTCTTTCCGGAGGGAGTGAGGCCTGCCCGAGAAGGTCGGGATAGAGATAAAAATAAGTCCGTAGGACTTACTCTAGGATTTAAGAGGAGGGCCTGAGAGAGGAATCCCCGTTCTTCCTGCTCCCTTCAAGATTAGCTATGCCTTGGATGGGCCCTCCTCTACAATTCTTCCTTAAGTTTTCCGAGCTAATAATGACATAACCATTGAATCTGGTCAATCGCCTTTTTGGGTGGTATAGGTGATGAGATTTCCTCTTTTCCGATCACCCTTAAAGGCTAATGCGGCTTAAACGAAACTGCAAAGACTCAGCTCCTCTTGTAGCGAAAAATTCAATGAGTGTGGATTAGGGAGAAGGCCCCGGTTTGTGTTTATACTTTTGTTAAAATTGTGTATGATGTGTAAAATTTAAACGGGAGATTGAAAATGGATGTTCAGAAATTTATCGCAGAAAAAACGAATGAAATCAAATCAGCAGTGAGTGATGAGAAAGCCATTTCCGCCCTTTCTGGGGGAGTTGATAGTTCAGCGTGCACAGTGCTGGCTCATCGGGCCATAGGCAATAATTTAAAGGTTATTTTTATCGATGATGGGCTCATGAGACACAACGAGCCGCAAGATGTGGCCCAAATTTTTGCCGGTTTGGGGATACACGTCGATATCATAGATGCCAGGGGTGAATTTTTTGCAGCGCTCAAAGGACTCATTGACCCAGAAGAAAAGAGGAAAGCTTTCCGCAACACGTTTTATTCCGTGTTTGGTAGAGCGGTGAAAGAGAGTGGAGCCAGGTATTTGGTCCAGGGAACGATTGCAGCTGATATCATTGAGACGGAAGGCGGTGTCAAGACCCAACACAACATCCTGGAGCAGATCGGAATAGATCCGGATGAGGGATATGGATTCAAAGTCCTAGAACCGGTCAAAGAGCTGTTCAAACCGGGTGTAAGGGAGGTGGCTGCAGGTTTAGGATTACCTGAGGAAATTAGCCAGAGGATGCCTTTTCCTGGCCCCGGATTGGCTACCCGGATCGTGGGCGAGGTCACGCCGGAGAGAGTCGAACGCGTCAGGCGGGCCCATGTGATTATCGAGGAAGAACTCACGCCTTTGAAGCCTTTTCAGACTTTTGCTGTTTTGCTTGCGGATAAAGGAACCGGCATAGATGAGGGAAAGAGAAAATTTGGTGAGATCATCATCATTCGCTCTGTCGAGAGCAAAGATGCTATGACGGCTGACGCCACAGAAGTTCCCTGGGACATATTAAAGAGGTTGGCCAAGAGAATCACCACAGAGATCCCCCAAGTGGTCCGCGTCGCCTATGAACTCACCACCAAACCCCCCGCCACCATTGAGTATATTTAAAAAAGGTGCCAGGCGCCATTTACGGTTGTTTGATGAATAATTAAGGGAGAAGACCATGAAAGCTGTTGTCAAGTATGCCGAAGGGGAGGGGAATATTGAACTCCGGGATGTTCCCGAGCCCTCCCCTGGAGATAACGAGGTCAAGATCAAGGTTGATGCCGTGGGTATTTGCGGCTCGGACCTCCACATTTATAAGGGAGACATTGGCATCCCCACCCAGGTGCCTTTCATCATCGGACATGAGTTTTCCGGTGTTATCACTGAAGTCGGAAAGAACATAACGCGCTTCACAGGAGGCGAGAGGGTGACGGCGGAGAACTCGCATACTGTATGCGGCCATTGTGTTTACTGCATGACGGGCAATTACAACCTCTGTACAGAGCGCAGGGCAACGGGATATGCCTTTGATGGCGCCTATGCTGAGTATTGTGTTGTCCCTGAGGAACGGGTGCACATTCTTCCGGATAATGTTGATTTCATCACAGCCGCATTGTCTGATCCCTCGGCCTGCGCTTTCCATGCTGTTCAGGAGCTGACAGGTGTCGATGCCGGGGATATTGTCCTCATCACAGGGGCTGGTGCCATGGGGCTTTTCTCTCTCCAGTATGTCAAAGCCAACGGCGGCATTGCCATCATATCAGGCTTGGACAAGGATGAAAGACGATTGAGCATTGCCGAGGACCTCGGGGCTGATATGACTGTGAATGTATCAATAGATAATTTGAACGAAATAGTTGAAACCATGACCAAAGGCAGGGGGGTGGATATTTCGCTCGAGTGTTCGGGTGCAGAATCCGCCGCCAAACAGTGCCTGGATTTGCTGCGCAGGCAGGGAAAATACTGCCAGATCGGGATATTCGGCCACCCTATCCAATTTGACCTTGACAAAATCCTGTACGGTGAGATTGTTCTGATCGGCTCTTTCAGCCAAAAATTCACTGCCTGGAAGGAAGCGATTAAGCTCTTTTCTCAGGGGAAAATTCAGGCCAAGCCGCTAGTGACGGATATCCTTCCCCTGGAAGAATGGGAAGAGGGTTTCAGGAAGTCCTTCAGTGGCGAGGCGATCAAGGTCGTCTTCAGACCATAAAGGTGCCAGGCACCATTTTTACCTCTTAACAATTTTGTACAGACCGATTGTGACCAAGGGGATGATAAACACGATGAGAAATCCCCAGCTTGCAGCCCCGTAGCCCTTGGCAATGAGGTTGATAAGCCCGAATGTCGAAATCCCCAGCGCAATCAAAAGCAGCGTCAAGGCCACGACAGGCCTCTGCCATTGGAGCAGTTTTTTCCCCTTTGACTCGAGAGTCGATTGAATCCTCTGATTGACCGAATGGATGAAGCCTGTCCCGGTTTCGATGAGAGTCCCAAAGAGCATGATCTGGAAAACGATAAGAAGCACAGCTATTCCAGCCTTCTGGAGCACAAAAACAGCGGGAATCTCTTCCGGTAAAATACCGGGGTAGAGACCGACCACCGCCACATAAAACAGCACCGCCGGAAAAATCCCTATCACCCCACCGATCAAACCCGCCGAGATAGCCTCTTTCCTTTTTTCGATATGGTTCAGGCAGAAAAACACCGCCGCGATATTCCCCAAGTTGTAGAGGGCATACTTGAAGCCACCCAGGGCCCAACCGGATTTCACCAAACTACTCTGAAAATTCTGATGGATCACCGGTCCGAATTTTATAACAGCCACGACAAAAAGGATGCCATAAATCAAGTAAAGGACCATAGACCACACCGAGAGGAAATTCTCGATCAATCCGCTTCCCTTAAAGGTCAGAAATCCGACCGCCGTGAGCATGATGATAACCCCTACTATATAAGGGATTCCGAAGTTGTCTCTCAGAATAATTCCTGCTGCTGAACCGACCACAGCCAGAACAATAAACATGTACAAAGAATAGATGATTTCAAAAGCAAACCAGAACGGTCCCAACAAATTCTTGAAAAAAGTGCGGTAGTCATAGGCTTTAAACTTGCGGGAAAACTCAAAAGAAATGGCAAGAAGCACAGACCACATTACCGTGGTGACCAAGACCATTCCAAGAAGTCCTCCCAGGGGGCCATAATTCAGGAAAAACTCAACCAGCTCTCTCCCGGTGCCGTAGCCTCCGCCGATTATCACAGACTGGAACACAAACCCGGGCAAAAGGTATTTTTTAAAAAATGGTTTTTTAAGGAAACTCATAGCCTTTCCCTTGTCTCCGCCAATGAAGTTGCGCCCATCATACCAGACTGAAAAGGAAACAGGCAATAAAAATATAGACATTTTCGAGACAGATTGCGCTTAATTTTTTAACCGGGCTGTTGAAACCAACCCGATTCAATTATAATATGGAGAAAACTGACAAGAACCAAGCACGTTCGATGACATCTGAATCAATTCACTCACGAGAAAAAGAGATCCAATCTATCACACTTTGGGGGGCGCTGCTCAATATTGGCCTTATGATACTCAAAATCGGTTCCGGCCTTTTCATCAAATCGTCAGCGCTCATTGCAGACGGCGTGCATTCTCTCTCCGACTTGGTCACAGATTTCATCGTTCTGGTCGGGGCTCATTTTTCCAGCCGACCCCCTGATGAAACCCATCCCTACGGCCATGGTAAAATCGAGACACTCGCCTCACTCCTCATTGCCATGATTCTCCTCGCAGTCGGATTTGGTTTTGTCTGGACAGCGGGTTTGGCCATCTATCGGAAAGAGGTCAATTATCCCGGTTTTCTCATGCTGGTCATCGCTGCGGTTTCAGTGATGTCCAAAGAGATCATATTTTTCCTCTCCCGTAAAGTGGCCCGCAAGACTCAAAGCCCTGTACTCTATGCCAATGCATGGCACCATCGATCTGATTCCTTCTCTTCTGTTGTGGTTTTGATCGGAGGTGCAGCAAGCCTTTTCGGCTGGGGATATGCAGATTGGATGGCCGCCATCGTCGTTGGCCTCATGATCATCGGCGTCGGAGGAAAAATATTCCACGATAACCTTATCGAACTCACAGAACATGCCGCCGATAGTGAATCCGTCCGGATTATTAAGAAAGTCCTTTCGGACGAGTCTGAAATATCGGGCTGGCATGCCCTCCGTACACGGGTTGTTGGAGGAGAGCTCTATATCGATGTTCATGTCATTGTCGATTCCCGATTAACAGTTCTTGAAAGCCACAAGATTGGCGATAAGATCGAAGCCAATATTCAAACAGAACTCGCCAAACCCGTAAATGTCCTCATCCACATCGATCCGGATGAAGGTCGATAAATGAGGAAGAAATTATGATACAATGGCCTCGCTTGAAGTAATTCATGGATACATCTCGAGTTAGAAAAATCAATAAGATCATTGCCGTCATGCCGGCCTATAATGCCGAGCAGACCCTGGAAAAGACATTCAAAGACATTCCCGAAGGAAGCGTCCACGAAGTCATTCTGAATGACGATGCCAGCAAAGATAGGACAGTTGAGATTGCTGAAGGATTAGGTATCACTACCCTCCGTCATGAGGAAAACAGAGGCTACGGCGCCAATCAAAAGACTCTTTACGATTATGCTCTCAAAAAAGGAGCGGATGCGATCATCATGATTCACCCGGACTATCAGTATGACAGCCGAGTCATTCCCCTGGCTTTGGGATTTCTCGAAACAGGCATATGCGATGTCGTCCTTGGCTCCCGTATCCGCACACGGAAAGAAGTCCTCGACGGAGGCATGCCCATCTACAAATACCTCAGCAATCGATTTTTAACAATAACAGAGAATATTGTCCTGGGACAAAACCTCGGGGATTTTCACTCCGGATTCCGGGCTTACACCCGCGAAGTGCTCGAAACCATCCCATACCATAACAATTCGGATGATTTTGTCTTCGACTCAGAGTTTCTGGCCCAGGTGGCCTATTTCGGGTATAAAATGGGAGATATCCCGATTCCCTGCCGCTATTTCGATGAGGCCTCATCCATCAATCTCAAACGAAGCCTCAAATACGGTTTTCAAACGTTAGCTGTCTTACTGAAATTCCTTCTCCAGAAAGGCCGTCTCAGCAAATTCAAAATTTTTTCTTCTTAACCGAGACGCTGTGTCAAAACCCGTTCCCAGTTCCTCCCCATGATTTTTTCGATTTGGGAGGACGGATATCCCTTTTTCTTGAGAGCAGCCTGAATCGTAAAGTGCCTCCGGACATCGTTCAACTCAGGAATGATGGAATGCTTTGGAAGCTCCTCAAACCCTAGAATGCCGGCTTTCTGCTGTTTCTTCCACCATGGCAAACTCGGCGCCACGGCTTTGGCATTGTCATTTCCGTGTTTGGCGGCTTCAAGATTTCCTGCCACGGTGGCATCGTGAGAGAGTCCCACGGAATCGATCCCCCCGATTTTGATCACGTGTTCGATATGACTTAGGTAATGATCAACAGTGGGGATAGGATCCGAAGTGATCCAAAAACTCAAGGGCATGATGGCCACAACACCTCCTGAATCAGCTACTCCTCTGATGATGTCATCTGTGACACAGCGGGCATTGTTGATTATGGCCCGGCAGCAGGTGTGGGAAATGACGACGGACTTTGTGCTGGTTTTGAGAACATCCTTGCAGAGCACTTCATTTCCATGAGAGAGGTCGGGGATGATATTCAGTTCGTCCATTTTTTCGATAGCCTTGAATCCGAGTTCAGTCAATCCTGTCCAGTGCTTTTCCAGAGAGCCTCCGCCAAAAGGATTGGTGCTGTGGTGGGTGACCTGGCAAATCCGCAATCCCATTTCGTAGAAGACTTCCATCAGGTCCACATCGTCGGTGAAGGGTTCACAGCTTTGAAACTGGAGGAATACTGCTGTTTTTCCTGTTTTCCTAGCTTTGTGAACTTGACTTCCTTTTGTGGCAAGAAAGAGTCCGATATCATTCTCCCGGAGTGTTTTGTTGGCCCGAGCAATGGATTTCAAGCAGGGAAGAAACAACCGGACATATTTCCCGTCCTTTTCTTCGACGAACGACACATCCCAGATAAACCCAGACAATCCTGATTGTTGATACGCGTCTTTAACCTCGCTGTTATCCGCATTCAGGATTAGGCCATCAAAGAATAGCGGATGTGTTTTTCGCTTTTCGCCGATCTGTGCAAGAAATGATCTTTCTTGCCCAAATAGACTTCTCCCCGTTTCCAGGAAGAGCAGCGAACTCCCTGCTCCCTGAAGCCCTTTGGATAAAAACTCTCTTCGTTTCATGGCTTAACTAACCTCCTTTGGGACAATCAATGTTTCCCTTGTCATTCACCCGGTAACTGCTATGACTATGGAGGGATTATTTAACTCAGGACTTGGATAGATGTCAAGAAAACGCTGAGAAATCCCTGAGAAAGCGCTGTTTTATGGCCTGTCAGCCATGCCCTCTCTCCTCATATCTTTTGAGTTGGAGGTTTTACTATTTCAAAACTGGAAATCTTAGGATGACAAAAAGCGAAAATTTTCGCTTTGCACAAAACCGGAAGTTTTTGCATGGCATTGACAAGCGGTTGTAAGTCACTGACTTCCCGGAGGCACTTCAGGCAGAGGAGAAGATCTGTCTCATAAACTGTGTGAATCATTTAAGCCCAAGCTTTTGACTGGATAGACGGCTCCTGCTGTAAGATATTTCTTCTATAACACCGCCTATTACCAAAGAATCAAGGAAAAGCAATCAAAATAAATTCAGTTACAACACTGCAAAAAAGTGGGAGGGAGTGACTGGCTACTCATGTATAGAGCCCGCCAATTCTTGACAAAAAGGATATATTGATGGAAAGTAGTATTGGATACCGATTCCTTTTGCCAGCAAGAGGGCTATAAACGAAGCGATGATCAACTATTTGATTCCGAGAAGTTTTTTGTAAAATTATTCGACTAAAAAAGACGAATAATCAGGATATCAAAAATCCTGCTTAGGAAGGTTTGATGGGAACAGATGGGATCACCTTTCTCTCTCTGAGTTACAGAATGCCGGGCCGGATTGTCTCGAGCGCTGAGCTGGAAGACCGATTAAACTTAGGCCACGGAGTCATCGAAAGGCTGACAGGAATACAAAATCGAAGATACATCACGAATGGGGAATCCCTCCAAAGCCTCGCTGTCGAAGCATGCCAGGAGGCGCTGGAAAGATCCGGACTCGATGCCTCTGAAATTGACAGCTTGATCTTCTATTCGGACTCGCCTCCTGTTCTGCCCGGAAAAGATGGACCGCAAAAAAACTATTATGATATTTCCGCTCATCTCCAGTATCTCCTCAAGAGCCGAGGGATTCCTCTGTCATGTGAGTGCATAGCGATTGCTGGAAGCTGTGTTTCCTTCCTTGTGTCTCTCCAGATAGCTGAGGGGATGATTCGATCTGGGATGAAGAGGAATATTCTCCTTATTGGGGCTGCATGGAATTCCTTATTTCTTGATGACAGTGACAAAAACACAGCCATGACTTTCGGGGATGGAGCAGCGGCGAGCGTCCTGGGGGCATCGCCAGATGCAGGGCTGATCGGTATCTTTAGCCAAACAGATGGTCAGGGTTTCGGAGCTGGGAGCTATCCTGACTATCAATCCCTTTTCATTGACCGGAAAAGAGTTTCAGAATTCGCTCCAAAAGCTTTGCATGCGGGGATTAAGGGGCTCCTGGATAAGACCGGATTGAAGCTCGAGGATGTGGATGTGTTTATACCGCATCAGGCTGGGATCAAGATCATTGAACGTGGGATGGCACTTGCGGGGATTCCTTCAGAAAAAGTGTATCTTTGCCTCCGGGAGGTCGGGAATACTGGGGCACCTGCTGTTCAGCTTGCGCTAGCAAAAGCTGTTGAAGATGGTAAAGTCCGTGACGGTAACCTTGTTGTGCTTGCTGCATTCGGAACGGGATGGAACTATGGAGCCGCAGCCTTTCGATACCATCGAAGCTCCCAGATCCTCGCTAGCCGAATGCTTAAAAGCACCAGTCGGCGTGTATCCAAAAAAAATAATATAAGGTAAAGCCATGGAAGATGAGATTCAAAACCGGATCGATCCCTGGACTCTATTTCGAATGCCCTGGTCGGCCTCGGATAATGCCATGACCTGGCTTGAACCAACCCGCAAATGTAACATCACATGCGATGCCTGCTTCACGACGAATGACCCGCATAGTGATAAACCCTTATCCCAGATCGAGGATGAAGTGAAAGCGATGAGAAAACTCAGGCGCTCAGACGGGATGTTCATAGCTGGTGGGGAGCCTCTGACCCATCCAAAGATTATCGAGATCATACGGATAGTCAAACGTCACCGCTATAAACCAGTGCTCGTGACAAACGGAGTAGGCCTTACCCCAGAATGGCTTTCTGAGCTTAAAAAAGCTGGTCTGTTCGGGTTCACCTTTCATGTGGACAGCCACCAGGCGCGCCCGGGCTGGATCGGGAAAAGCGAAAAGGAGCTCAACGCTCTGCGACAGGAATTGGCTGATATGGTCAGAGAGGCCGGGGGGATGATTTGTGGTTTCAACCTCACGGTGTTTCCGGACACGCTAAAGGATTTACCTGATGTCGTCTCGTGGGCTCTCCGAAATATCGACCGCGTTCATTCCTACACATTGACCGCCCTTCGGCTGATCGAAGATGACCTGCCTTTCGATTTTTTCGTGGGTGGTGAGAAAATCGACCTCAGCAAGACGGTCTACTACTCACCTGAGCCATACCGAAGGCTGATGTCTAAAGACATCCATGAACAAATCCGTATAGCCATTCCTCAATTCAGATTGTGCTCATATTTAGGCGGAACAACCCGTCCAAATTCGTTGAAGCTGGCCATGGGATGTCTTATCGGAACTAAAGGTGAAATGTTCGGTGTCCTCGGACCGAAAAGCATGGAGCTCCTGCAGTTCGTGCATCACTGGTTTAGGGGAAGCTATCTTGCTTTTCCCAGGCCAAGCCTCAACCGGAAAGCTGTATTGCTGTTTTTTTATTCTGTCTTCGACCGTGAGGTCCGCCGCGCTTTCCGGGCATATGTGCGGGCTATCTTCCGCAATCCCCGGATCCTGGCAAGAAGGGTCTATACTCAGGCAATTAACATCGAACAGGCTTTTGATATCTTGCCCAACGGTGAACAGGACCATTGTGATGGCTGTCCCAACAAGACGTTGTGGAAGGACCGGCTCGTGTCAGCATGCGTCCTGGACTCGTACATGAAATTTGGCACTCAAGCTGTCAGTGTACCAAAGAAATCTGTGAAAGAATCGGAGCCTTCATGACAATCACCATCCGGGAAGTGACAACACGCAGGGATCTCCGGACATTCATCAAACTTCCTTTCAAAATTCACCAAAACCACATCCGTTGGGTTCCTCCGCTTTATTCCGAGGAATGGAAGTTTTTTCAGCCTTCTGAGAATTTGGCTTGTTCCTATTCGGATATCGCCCTAGCCTTGGCGGTGGATAGCGGGAAGCCGGCAGGCAGGATAATGGGCATCATCAATCACCGCTATAACAACGCCAGGAGCGAAAAACAAGCGCGGTTTGCCTGTCTGGAGTGCCCTAACGACGACCGTATTGCACACGGCCTGTTGAGCTTCGTTGAGGACTGGGCTCGGGCTCACGGGATGACCAGGGTCATAGGGCCTATGGGATTCACCGACCAAGATCCGCAAGGATTTTTGATCGAAGGATTTGAATACGAACCATCGATCGGCACCTACTATAACTTCGAGTTCTTTCCCGATCTTATGGAGCGGCAGGGGTACGAAAAAGAAATGGACTACGCCGTCTATAAAGTGGTCCTGCCAATCGAGGTTCCCGCATTCTACCAGAAGATTGCTGAGCGGGCAGCCCGAAAGAAAGCCTGCCGTGTTTTGGAACTCACCAAGCGAAGAGAGCTAAAAAAGTATATCCTCCCTGTACTGCGACTGATGAACCACTGTTTCCAGGAACTTTACGGATACAATGAATTGGATGAGCAGGAAATGATGAACTTAGCCCGTCGATTCCTCCCTGTTCTCGATCCTCGATTTGTCAAGATCGCGGTGAGAGGGGATGATGTCATCGGATTCAATATCGCCATGCCGAACCTGGCCGAAGGCTTCCGCAGGGCCAAAGGGCATCTTTTTCCCTTCGGGATATTATGGATCCTTCGGGCAGGACGCCGAACTCAACAACTGGATAGTCTCGTCGGAGGAATCGGGAGCGATTTTCGTAGCAAGGGTGTGGATGCGATGATCGGGTGTGCCACAATGAGCGCTGCGATCGAGTCCGGTTTCAAATTCGTGGACTCGCATCATGAGTTGGAGTACAACCTGAAGGTACGGGGGGAGATGGAAAAACTCGGGGGAAAAGTCTATAAGTGGTTCCGCATCTATAGAAAACGCCTCTAATGGCAGGATCTTGGTGAGATAGATTTCGAGGAGGTTTAAAGTGAGCCTAAACAGAAAGCACATCTATCGCTTCCCGTGGTCTATTACAGATAATCCCGGGGGCTGGGTTGATGTTACCGACTTCTGCAATCTCTCTTGCCCCTATTGCTTTCGTCGCACGATCGAAGGACATCGACCGCTTCAAGACGTGCTGGTAGAAATCGAGGAGTGCCAGGCAATCAGAAATTGTGACGACATGAAGATCTCAGGCGGTGAACCTTTGACCTATCCTCATCTCCTTGAGGTCGTCAGATTCATTGCCAAGAAAGGAATGAAACCTTTCCTGATGACAAACGGTGTTGGTCTCGATATCCCCAAAATACAAAAGCTTGCCGATGCCGGGCTTGCCCGGTTCAATTTCCATATCGACAGTGGACAGAACCGGCCGGGATGGGAGGGACGGACAGAGGCCCAGCTCAATGAACTGCGGCAGTCTTTTGCGGAAATGGTCTTGAGCGTTAAAGGCATTGGCTGCGGCTTTAACGTGACAGTTACCCGAGATAATATCAACTCAATACCCGATGTGGTCGGATGGGCAGTCCGGAACATACGGATGGTCCACCACATGACATTGATTGCACTGCGAGGGATCGTTTTGGATGATGACGTAGCGTTTTTTGTGAAGGGAAAGAGGCTCCCCCCCGAAAATATCCCGAACCAGGTGGAAGACCCTGAGGAGGTCAATCTTACATCTGAAGATATCCTGGCAAAAGTACAGGAGCGGTTCCCGGTTATTTCCCCCTGCGGTTATCTCAATGGGAAGGCACTCCCGGAGACAAACAAATATCTTGTCTCTGTCGTGGTCGGATCCAACAGACACACATACGGATCCCTCGGTGCACAAGCACTCGAGATCATTCAAGTCGCAACTCATCTGGCCAAGGGCCGGTATGTATCGATCACCAAAAAGACTAAAGTCGGCCGCAAGATCTTTCTTTTGGCAGCCTTGGATCCGGCTGTAAGAAAGGCGCTATACCAATTTGTCAAGGTCCTTGTTTCGCGTCCCTGGCATGCATTCGAAAAGATCTACATACTGCCCATCGCCATCGAGCAACCTCTTGAATTGATTGATGGAGAACTCAATGTCTGCGATGACTGCATCAACATGATGATCTTTCAGAACCGGCTCATTCCTTCCTGCCGTATTGAGGAATTCCGGGCTTTTAAAGCACCTGTCGCCACTCAAAAAATTGTATGAAATCCTTTCCAGGACTTATCCCTGAATCCTGGATATTGGTTTCTAGATTTTATCGAGAGGCCTCTGAGCGATCCCTGTCTCTTCCAGCCTGAGACGGAAACCGGCTTCGGCTGCGGCAACTTCGGGAAGAAGGACAGGAGGACGCGGATTTGGCTTTTCGGGGGAAGGATCACTTCTCGGAGGGAGCCCAAGGAAAGCCGACACTTTTTTAAGTACCCCAGCTTGGTCGCTCACCAGATCTGTATAGTCAAAAGCTATGCGCTGATGCGATGCCACCATGTCCCAAGAAGTCTCAAGCCTAGACAACTCCCTAGTGACCGTGCGGAGTATGTAACGAAGAGCTATCCGGGCGTGCCACTTTTTACCCGCTGTCTTTCTCACAGCCCGCTGCAACCACATCCATGCTTGTCCCATGGGGATTCCCTTGAGGAGCATATTCACGAAGGGGTCTTTAGTCTCACTAAAATATTTTGCGATGCGGAACTGAGAATTCACGATCGCCACAGGATCCCGCTGCAGAAATATGAAGCGGGCGTCTGGATAAATAGACAGGATGTTGCTTGCATGTCCGGTGTCCCAGGGATTCTTGAGGAGAATGGCCTTAGCGGAAGGAGAGATGAATTGCAGTTTCCTGCAAATCTCTTGAAGTTGCGAGGCGGTCTTTGTGTTGGTGTGGAAAGCTCCGGCCCGGCGCTTGAGCACCCAGCCGTATTCCTCAAGCATGGCATGAGACAGCGAAATGCTGTCGGTTAACCGGGTAGCCATGTTCCAGCTGCGGAACATCTCGTCGAGCTGCTGCCCAGCAGCAGCGGCTTTCCCCTCTTTGTGATGGAGAAGTATCCGGTCGTATTCGATGACGTGATAGACGGTTAGGCTGGCGATGGGAAAAACATCTGCAAGCGTTTGATAAAGGAACGTCGTGCCGGAACGGGAGAGACCGAGAATGAAGACAGGCCATGGCGTGACTTCGTGAAGGGAAGCCTCGTACAGGCTGTCATCGCGCTTACTCATCGAGATTCTAGTCGGTTTTATCATTGATATCCAGTACCCGGCCGCGAAGCTCGATAGACTTTTTCACATATCGGTTTCGGTATCCCTTGACAACGACTGCTATTCCGATGCTCGCTCCAAAAGGGGCGAGCACTGCCGGCCAAACCGGCATTCTCATAAAGGCTCGGATAGTACCCTGAAGGAGGATCACCAATCCGAGTTGGACAAGCGCCCACGCACCGAAACTCATGCCCAAAAATATATGTCCCGCGGAGGGTTTGACAAACCCTATTGCTGCGGCCAAAACAGGCCACACACCCACGATGAAAAGGACGGCTGCTTCGAAAGCATAGGAACCATGCCCCATGCCGAGGCACGTCCCCCCCACAGCCAGACGGCGTGTCCAACCGTGAAATGCCTCCTTGAGTCCCACATAGTCGCGGCACTCGTATGCGGATGACACCGGTAAAAAAAGAAAGCGCACACGCATTGTTTTCGAGTGAAGTGCTAAAGCTAGATCATCTTGGATGAAATCGGCGACCGCGCGATGGCCATCGACGTTGAAATAGGCCATCCGGTTGTAGAGGATAAAGTTCCCATTCATCCATGCTGCAGGTTCGCCAGGGTTATTGACACGATGCCAGGGGATGGCAAGAAAAATGGCCGGAGTAAGCACTGCCTCTAGAATTCCACCCCAAAAACCGGGATTTACGAACACCCCAGACAAAGACAAGGCCTGGAGGTCATACCGCAGGGTAAAACTTATAGCGCGCCATAGAGTGTCAGTCTTTTGACGCGTGTCCGCGTCCACAAACAGGATCCATTCACCTTGTGCCTGCTGTGCTCCATACCAGAGCGCATAGGACTTTCGGCAGGCCCATTCGACTCTTCTCTCTTTCTGATCATCAGAAAGCTGGAAAAGCTGGGTGTCCGGCAGGGAGGTGTCTCGCCCGATAATCTCTCGAACTATCTCGGCGGTGCGATCGGTGGAATGATCGTCAATCACGAAAATTTCAAAACTGGGATAGTCCAGGGCCATGAGCGATTCAACGCAGCTTGCGATGTTTCGCTCCTCGTTCCTGGCTGGGACGATGATCGTTACAAAAGGCAGATCAGCCATACTCTCGGGTCGTTGCAACTTTGAAAATTCACGGGCTGGACCGAGCTCTCTGGCACGCACCAGGAATCCAATGATCACAGCCAGCATCACCAGCATACCTGCCGCAACAGCGATACCAAAAACTAATTGGTCCATTATACCTGCCTCATTCTGTACTATCTTTAATGCCAGGGAGTTACTGCTCGATAGTGATAGTATCTTAAACGATGCCGATTTTTTTCCCTATTTTCTCACATTCTTGGATTAGAAAATCTAGTTCCTCTTTTTTATGGGTAGCCATCAGAGAAATCCGAAGTCTTTCTTTTCCCTCGACAACAGCGGGTCTTCGAATAGCTGGCACCAGAATTCCGATTTTCTTAAGTTCGTCCGAGAACCGAATGACTTTTTTCTCATCACCTATCAGTACGGGCACGATCGGCACAGTATCGCCGAGAACATAAAAACCCAGCTCTGTGAGTTCCGCCCTCAGATAAGCAGCGGCACCAATGACTTTCTGCCGTTTGTCATCACCATCATGGATTATGTCAACCGCCTTGATAAGACTTGCTACAACCGAAGGTATGATAGGATCAGAAAACATATAGGGTCTTGCTGTCACACGAAGATACTCATCCAGTTCTTTAGAGCAAGCGACATAGGCACCTATGCTGCCGAACGACTTCGTGAAGCTTCCCATGAGCACATGAATCCCGTTCTTTATCCCAAAGTGATGGGCGGCTCCTTCGCCATGAGGCCCGAGAACACCAACACCGTGTGAGTCATCAAGAAAAACCATAGCGTCGTGTTCTTTGGCAAGTTTTGTAATGGTGGGAAGATCTGCTATGTCTCCATCCATGCTGAATACAGAGTCGGTGACAATGAGTTTTCTTTTTTGATTGTTTTTGCCCAAAATATGACTCAAATCGTTCATATCGTTATGCTTATATATGGCCCTCTCTGCTTTTGATAGCCGGATGCCATCGACTACACTCGCATGGTTAAATTCATCGCTAATGATTATGCTTTTCTGACCATGAGAGAGAAGTTTTGTATAGGGAAAGGGATCGACAAGCATTCTGATCACGCCAACATTCGCCAAAAAACCAGAAGAAAACGTAATAGCATCCGTATACCCGAAGAAATCTGCTAGCTTATTTTCAAGCTCATTTTGAATATCCAGAGTTCCAGATAGCATCCTAGTGCTTCCTGATCCGATTCCGTATTTCTGAAGGTTTGATTGTGTGATCCGAATCAACTCGTCATTTTTTGCCAACCCCAGGTAGTTGTTAGATGCGAATGTCAAATAGTCTCTGCCATTGATTTTTATTCTCGGTTGACTGGATGATCCTATTATCACATGAACATCAGGATACATCTCGACGTCTTTAATCGCTTTGATGACTTTTGCGAAGTAATCTCCCGGTCCCTCGGAGAAAAAGCCTGTAATCTTACTCCTAAGCAAATCTTCGAGTATGCTCATTATCAAGCTTCAAAAAAGGAGATAAAAGTGAAAACTCTTGTCGCGATATTCCCCCTAAGATTCCGATGAGAAATATAAGTCAGGTAAAGAGAGATGTCAAGGACAGCTTCGCTCGAGCCTCGGAGGTAATCAGGAATTCTTTTTGTGTATGCCTTGATGCCGAGGTTGACTATCTGCTGAATTTTATATAATGCATCCATGAACTTGAGAAAATCTGACACATCTTCTAAATATGATCTAGATTTTGCTGATTTTTGCTGAGACTTTGGCAAAATGGCTGAAATTTAAAGAAAGCTAAAACTCACCCAAAACCATTGACTTCCCTGAAACACATCTGGTATCCTTGCGGTTCCCCAACCCGGTGGCGCTATCGTCTAGGGGACTAGGACAGGTGGTTCTCAGCCATCAGACCCGGGTTCGAATCCCGGTAGCGCTGCCACTCTTATCTGGCCTGTTTTCCCCTGAAAAATCGCTGATTTAAGTTTTCCTGGTATTCAACCGCCGTACCGTATTTTCAGCGCTTTTCAACCGAGATTGTTGCGTATTTGCAACGTGAATATAAGTCTAATCAAAGCTAGAGCGTTGGTCTCCGGACCCGTTCTCAGCAAACCTCATAACCTCCTGAAACCGAAGTAATGCTAAGGAATTTTAAGTTAGATTTATGCATCCGAATGCTTTGATTGTAGACAAATCTGATGTGATAAAAGAACAGTTGCTTCATCGATAATTTTCTTGTGATTCCAATATACCATCTGCATCGGTATTAATGTGAGTCAATCATGAAAAGTAAAAAATAAAATATATTATTGACAATAATTATATTATTTGAAAATATATATAAATAAAAAGGAAATAATATCATTAAAAATCTATTATCACTATATATGAATTAAGTAAGTATGCCTTTTGACTATGTGATTATAAAAAGGTTGTCGTGACGGAAATCGAATTGTGACGAAACCTTTGGAGAATCCCAGGCGGCTTGCCGCTTGGGAGTTTCAATAATTTTGCTATGATATTTAATAGCTGCTAGTTTCTTATAGCTATAAGAATATCAATAAGAGGTAAAATGAAGCTTCGCAGACGTGTTTTACCAATATCAATAATATTATTTATATCATTGTCTTTGAATAGTGCTGAGGCTCAGCAGCGAAAACGTGCCCGTGACTTAGGACTCGACATCGGAATATTGCAGCCCGGAAAATGGAACGCAATTACCGATGTCGAGGGCGTTAAAGTAGGGCATCAAACGCTCGTCAAGGGAGATAATATACGTACAGGTATCACGGTAATATTTCCACACGATGGTGATATATTCAATGAAAAAGTTCCCGGTGCTGTATTCGTTGGTAACGGTTACGGCAAAGCAATCGGCTTCACACAGGTTGAGGAACTGGGAAATATTGAAACGCCGATTGGATTGACCGGTACGCTAAATATCTGGACCGTTGCTAATGGTATTGTCAGATATGTAATCAATCTCCCAGGAAATGAATTCATTAAGTCAATTAATCCAGTGGTTGGTGAAACGAATGACAGTTTCCTTAATGATATCAGGGGGGAGCATATCACGGTTGATGACGTTCTCAAAGCAATCAAAAATGCAAAAACCGGCCCTGTTGAAGAGGGATGCGTAGGCGCCGGAACCGGCACATCGTGTTTTGGATTTAAGGGTGGCATAGGTACTTCTTCACGGATACTTCCCAAAGAATTAGGCCGCTACACAGTGGGTGTTCTTGTACAGACAAATTTTGGAGGTGTTCTCAATATAAACGGTGCCCCGGTGGGAAGAGAGTTGGGTGTTTATAACGTTCCAGAAAGTATGTGCAAAAAAAAAGATAGTGATCAGGATTATGATGGATCCTGTATGATCGTAATAGCAACGGATGCGCCTCTCTTTTCAAGAAATCTGAAGCGTTTAGCGAAACGATCGTTCCTTGCGTTCGGCATTGTCGGCGCGTGGTCATCGAATTCGAGTGGAGACTATGCTATTGCATTCTCGACGAATCCCCAAAATCGCATCAGAGATGTCGACCCTTTTAACAGGGAAAAGGAAAAAAGCATTGAATATCCCACCAGAGTTATCATTAACAGCGGTATGAGCACCCTATTCCAGGCTGTCGTCGAGGCAACGGTCGAGGCAATGTATAATTCTCTATTCATGGCTAGGGACGTGACAGGCTGCGGCAATACAAGGGAAGCTCTTCCCCTTGATAAAACGATGGATATCCTGAAGAAATACAACGTTCTCAATTGGAACAAAAAACTCGATCCTTGCAAAGAATAATCGCAATATAGAATTCGATTGAAAAATGAGTGCGTGAGTTGTGCTATAGATTGGTTTCTTTCAGGGAGATCACGTCCCCATATAAAGCTTTTGAATCTATTACATAAATATTTAAGAGGGAGTATCAGAATGACAAATAAGGAATGGGAAGGCTCGGAATGGGCGGAATGGGTAGTCAAATCGGAAAAGAACTTCACCATGGACAAGAAATTGATCATCACGGTTTGTCCGGTGGGCGCCCTCTTTTCAAGAAACCACAATCCTCATCTTCCTTGCACAGCTAAAGAACTGGCCCGGGAAGTGATCGAGTCTTACCAGGAAGGGGCCTCCGTGTCGCATCTTCACACCCGGGATGAATTCGGGTATCCAGCCGCATCGTTTGAGCAGTTGAAGGAAACGATCGATCTGATCATGGACAAATGCCCGGATATCATCATCCAACCAAGCTCGTGTGAGGGGTTTGTTCCGGGAAAAACCACCTACAGCTACGAGACGGTAAAACCGCTGTTGGACCACCTCCACAGCTCGGGAAAACATTACATGGAATCCACCATATTTACACCGGTGTCCTATGCTTGTCAGGATATAGACGGAACTCTGGATATAACTCTGGCTACCAGAGACAATATGCAGAAAACCATCTCCTATCTTCAGGACAATGATGTCAAACCGGAATTCATGAACCACAACTGGGAGGGAATTCTGAATGTGAAAGAATATCTCATCAAGCCTGGAATCCTTGAGAAGCCGTATCTCATGTCCATGGGCCCGGGAATGCACAATGCGGCCGAGACTTATCCAGATCCCTGGGGTTTCTTGTATGTCTTGGGTATGATGAAGATGATGCCCGAGGGAAGCGTGGTCTCTCTCAGTGCGGGAGGAAGGAATTGGCTGCCCTTGACCACATTTGCCATCATGATGGGGGTTAGTACTGTTCGAGTCGGGATGGAAGACCACCTCTATATTTATCCTCACCGGGATGAGATCGTAAAATCCAATGCCGAAGAAACACGAAAACTCGTTAATATTGCCAGGGAGCTGGGTCGGGATATCGCCACACCAGAAGAAACAAGAAAAATTATGGGCATCGCTTGAGTTCTCTGTCTGAATTTCTTATTTAACGAAGATTTTCGGCGTCTGGCACTCTAGATTTCCATAGTTTATCTTGAATCGAATGGCAGGATGAGGAAGATTATGCCGATAAGCATTGGATGGAGATATAGTTGATAATCTGGAACTTGGAAAACACATAAAGATCCGACACCTCTCTTCACTGGGCTTCGGCTGTATCATCGGCATCAGCTGGATCATTCTGCTCGAATCATGGCTGGAGCAGGGGGTACCACTCGGGGCAATAATCACCTTCGGTATCCCGTTCGTGCTGGTCATCTATTTTATCCCTGTGCAACATGTTTCTAACCGCCTTTAGTTCACTCGTAATCAAGGCGTACCAAGTAGCTGTGAGTTGGATCTCACAAAACACAAAAAGGGAATTTTCTCAGGTTCAAGAATAGTCGGGGCTTTTTAAAAGTATAAAAAAAATAAAAAATATCTTGACAAATTAATTATTATATGCAAAAAAAGATATTAATAAGGTAAATAATATAATAAAATACAAAAAGTCGATGTATTTGGGAATTATGAGGGGATTGAATTGAGTATCTCTCGATATTCGCGTGGAAAGTGTTTTTATCGTTTCAATTCCTTTTTTATCAATAGATCAATTATTCAAATTTAAGGGGGTATGATTATGTATGGAATCCATCGTGTTCAACTGGGAATTACTTTCATAATTATCATGATTCTTTTCTCAACTCTTTCCTTAGGACAAAGACTCACCGGAAAAATAGAGGGAGCGGTCATGGATGAGGGGCAGATTCCGCTTCCGGGCGTGACGGTCGAGATTTCGAGTCCCTCATTGATGGGAGGCACTCGTTCACAAATAACTACAGAAAAAGGAACATACAGGTTTATAAAGCTTCCACCTGGGATGTATGAGTTGAAGTTCTATTTGGAAGGTTTTCAGAACGTTATAAGAGAAAACATCAGAGTTATTGTCGGCGGGACAACAACTGAAAATATCATTCTTAAACAATCTGCTCTGGAAGAGTCCATAATTGTGAATGCACCTGCGCCTGCTGTAGACGTAACAAAATCCGGTCTTTCGATGAATATTGATAAAGAAGAGATTTCAAAACTTCCATTGGGCCGATATTTCTATGAGATCGTCAAGCAAACTCCCGGCTTTTTTGCGAACGAAGGAAATCAAGGATCTCGTAGGGTTTCAGCCTTTGGATCGAATTTTGAATCGAATGCATTCCAGATTGACGGAATAGACGTAAACTATCCAGACATCGGAATACCTCTGTTAACAATAAGCCAGGAGAGTGTTGTTGAGATCGAAATCGCTGGAGCTGGAATAAATGCCGAATACGGTAACCTTACCGGCGCTGTTATCAATACCGTTACCAAGTCAGGGGGTAATACATTTTCAGGATCTTTGGCCTATTATGGAAAATACAAAGGATTGACAGGAGACAACAATCCTGATCCTGGAAATACTTTTTCTTACAACAGAAAAAGATTTTTAGATCTGTCCTTTGCTTTAGGAGGTCCCGTTATTAAGGATCGTCTTTGGTTTTTTGCCAACTATGATACACTCAATGATGTATTCACTAACTGGAACGCCAATCCGGCATATCCAAGAGATGAAAAATCCAAAACATTCTTATTCAAACTGCCTTTTCAAATAACCAAAAATCAGAAGTTGTCCGGCACTTTTATGTACGTAAAGAGGAATAATGAATATTCTGTAACCCCTGCAGATCTTCCAGAGACAGTCAGAAGCGAACAGATTTCAACTCTATTTTGGAACGGAATATACACGTGGATTTTAAGTAATTATGCCTACCTCGAACTCAAATATGGAGGATTCTGGTTTGAAGATGTGTGTATGCCCAAAATAGGGAGCGTTCATGATGCGGCACACTACGATTTAGCTACAGGAGTATGCTCCGGAGCTCCAATTTGGCCCTGGGAATCCTGGAATCGAAGTCATCAGGCCAACGCCCATTTTTCTTATTTCGCCGAAGATTTTCTTGGCGGCGACCACGAATTTAAAGTCGGTGTTCAATACAATTATGGAGATATTAAAGGTGATGGCGGTTATTCAGGAGGCAAGCTGTATCTTGACTGGGAGGGAGAACCCTACATCCTTTATGAGCTCCAGCCATACTATTATGGCGCTGGGGTCACATCTATTGGTGGCTTTTTTGATGATTCCTGGAATATTGGAGATAGGATAACGGTCAATCTGGGATTCAGGTATGACCATAGCGACGGTTATTATCTTGAGCTGCCTCAAATGGACGGATGGAACAAAATTTCACAGATAGCATCTCCAAAAAGCGATAGTCTCATCACCTGGAATACTTTTTCTCCTAGAATTGGGATTGCCTTTCAATTGACTTCAGACCAAAAAACTCTCCTAAAGGCATCTGCGGGCCGCTACTTTGATAAATTGTTTTCAGGAAATTTTGACCTTCCAGGTCCTGCTGTGCCGAATTGGTACTATTCCTTATGGAATGGTATCAGCTGGGACTTGCAATTTATGATTCCTGGCAGTCTGGAAACTGGGGATATCGGGTATGTTTTAGATCCCGATCTCACAGCTCCGTATGCCGATCAGTTTCAGGTGAGTATCACCAGAGAAATATTCCCTGATTTTTCGGTCGAGGCCTCCTTTGTGTATAAAAAAGAACGGAATCTAATTGGATATGATAATAAGGGAGGCATTTATGAGCGTATCGATATGGTATCTCCCGATAATGGAAAGACCTATTCCGTATACAACCAAACGAATGTAGGCACCAATGAGATTTGGCTAACGAATCCCAGTGATTTTCAACAAAGCTATCGAGGCCTGATTTTTTCTTTTTATAAAAGATACTCCAAAGGATGGCATATGAATGCATCCGTAGTCTATTCAAAAGCCACCGCCTTCAATCAATCCGGTCACAGCATCTACGGAAATGCTGCGGGTACTTCTGTTCTTTTTTATCAAAAAGGCTACGGAAAAGACCCGAATGACTGGATCAATGCTGAGGGAGATGCTGTGCAGGATCGAAGATGGGCGTTTAAAGTATCTTCCAGTTACAAATTCCCTCTTGATATAGTGGGAGGCGTTTATTTTAGTTATATGACAGGCAGGCCGTTGCCGGAATTTGTGAGAGTCTATCCGGATCAAGGAATGAGGGAAATCCTCGCTGAACCGAGAGGCAAAAAAAGGTTTGATTCCTTAAGCATACTGGATTTGAAGTTTCAGAAATCATTTGATATCTACAGGAGTCTCAAATTCTTTGCGGTTTTGGACGTATTCAATGTCTTCAATACAAACACGATTACGGGTTATTTCTCACACGATATCTGGTCATCAATGCACATGGTTCCTGCAGATATCCCATATCCTAGAAGAGTGCAGCTATCATTGAAAATCGAATTTTAATATAAGAAGAGGCTCCTGTCTTTAAATTTATTTTTTAAGATCGAGAGAATGATGAATTTTTAATCTTTCGGTAAAAGAGATTTTCTATCCGTAAAATTTTCCCATTCTAGAGGAGGTTTTGTGAGACATTCTCTGAAAATTTTACTACTTGTGATATCGGCGATCCTAGTTGGAATGACAATAAACGAATACTCAAAAACTAATGATTTATTAGGATCGAGAGCCATGGGACGCTCTTGCCTCGGCAAAAAGGCTTTCGTGGCCGGATTGAGCACCGAGACCAATCTTTTTTGTCCGTTTCCAACGGATCTTAAGGATTTTAAGAAATCAAGGGAAGGATTCCCCTCATTCACTAAGAATGCAAATCAGCAGGGATGGAATATAGTCTATGGATTGATCGCCAACGCCGCTCCGGCAGGAATCACTACCCGCTCAGCATATGAGACCCTGAAGAAAGAAATTTTGTCCGATCTGAAAGCCGCCATGCCAGTGGATATGGTATTTTTGATTCTACATGGAGCCATGGTAGCACGTGGCTATGATGACTGCGAGGGAGATCTCCTACAATCCGTTCGTGAAATCATAGGGAATGATATCCCCATAGGAGCCGGGCTCGATCCTCATGCCCATCTATCCGAAACTATGGTCGAAGCCGCAGACATCCTTGTTTTCTTCAAAGAATGGCCGCATATCGATGCATTTGACACCTATGTCAAAGCGTTCAATTTAACGGCAGATTTTGCCGAAGGGAAAATCAATCCGACAATGGCTGTTTGGGACTGTCGCATGATTGCCGATTATCATACCCTGGAGGAACCAACGAAAAGCGTGGTCGATGATATGAAAGCTGCAGAAGGAAAGGGGGGTGTAATTTCCGTTTCCTTTATCCACGGTTTCCCCGATGCCGATGTGCCTGATATGGGCTCTAAGATGCTGGTCATCACGGATAATCAGCCGGAAAAAGCTGCTGAGTTGGCAGAGCAGTTCGGCAAACGTTTTTTTGCTCTAAGGGGAAAAACGGGAGCGAAAAACCTCATGGAGCTCGATGAAGGGCTCAAAGCCATTGCTGCAGAGAAGAAATTCCCTTGTGTCGTCGCTGATTATTCGGACATGCCCGGAGGAGGGGCACCAGGCGATGCTACCTTTTTTCTCAAGGGCTTGCTCGACCTCGAAATAGGAAATTCCATTATTGCCGGTCTTTGGGATCCTATGGCCGTGGACATCGCCCTGAAATGCGATGTCGGAGACAGGCTTCCCATGCGCATAGGGGGGAAGACAGGCCCTATGTCCGGAGACCCCTTGGACTTGGACGTCGAGGTCGTTTATAAATCCAATGATTTTAAAATGATGGAAGACAGCGGCAAAGAGAGGTCCTATGGGCCTCTGTCTGTCGTTCGTAGCAGGGGAATAGACATTCTGCTAACAAAAGTGAGATTTGCGGTCTACGATTGGCGGATGCTCGACCTGATGAATTTGGATCCGAGAAGCAGACGGGTCATCGTCGTGAAATCCGCGAATAATTTTTACGCCGGATTCGAGCCCATTATGGGCAGCGTTCTCTACGTCTTGAGTCCAGGCCTCTGCCGCCTTCCGGGCGAGAGGCTGATGACTCGAATCAAGCGGCCTAAATGGCCCTATGATGAGAATCCCTTTGAAAAATGAAACGGGAATGATTGATTATGCAAGTGCAAATCCAATTGCTGATTTGTCTCAATCAGCGAATTTTGCTCAAGGATTATAAAATAATGCATGGAAAAGGATGATACAGAGTATGCAGCAGATTTCAAAGGTTGGGATAGTAGGGGCTGGCACTATGGGCAGACGGATTGCCTTCGGATGTGTGGTATGCAATAAGGAAACTCGTTTGTTCGATATATCACCGAGTATCGCAAAAAGAGCAGAAATGGTTGTGCACGACCTTGTTGAAGATTATCTTTCTAGTGATAGTTTTAACAAAGCCCAAAAAAATGCCAAAGCACTGTCTTCACTTCTTTCTATCAGTTCAAGTCTTCAAGACTGTGTTTCCGGAGTTGATTTGGTCATTGAGACTGTGCCAGAGAATATCGAACTCAAGAGAGAAGTATTTATTGAAATTGAAAAATTTGTTGATTCTGAAACATTGATATGCACCAACACATCATCGATTCCAGGTTCTGAATTGGCAAAGGTTACAAGAAAAGCAAGGAAGGTGTTCAATATAAATTTCGGTTCTCTCAAAGATCTAAAAGTAGAACTTATGCCTAATCCCCACACTGATTCAACCACGATGGAGGCCGCAATTCAATTCGTGAAATCGATCAATCTCATTCCAATTGTGGTTAAACGAGAGATACTGGGATACGCTACAAATCGAATTTGGAGATCAATTAAGAAAGAAGTTCTTTTTCTTCTCGATGGAGGTTATATCACTGCAGAGGATATCGACAGGGCATGGATTCTGGATTGGGAAACCTCTAAAGGTCCATGTGCAATTATGGACGAGATCGGTCTTGATGTGGTCAGGGATATTGAAGTGGTGTATTACGAAGATTCTAAAGACCCAAGTGACCTTCCGCCAAAGTTCCTTCTTGATAAGATCGCCGAGGGAAAACTTGGAGTTAAATCAGGCGAAGGTTTTTATAAATATCCAAAGCCTGCTTTCAAGAAACCAGGATGGTTGATGGGGAAGGAAAATGAGTAAAACGTTTGTAGTTTTTGTGCTGAGAGATTTTCTTAAGAATTAAGGCCTTGAATAATCCAAAATGTTTTGGTCGCTCCCTGCTAAATATGTTTCTTATTATTGAGACAGATTTTTTTCCTAAGTTATTAGAATTAGGAGAAGAGGACATTAGAAATGGCTGAAGAGTCTGAATTTATTTTCGAACACGTGGGATTTACTGTCCGAAACCTTGAAAAATCCATCAAATTTTATTCATCAGCCCTAGGATTTAAGGTTTTAAGAAAGACAAAAATCAATGCCTATCTTTATTTAGATAACGAATTAATAGAACTCATGCAAAGTGAGAATCCTCTGCATATCAAAAGGCCGGAAAGTCCTGAAGATTGGGATAGATTAATGTGGGGGCCGGTGGGACTAAATCACTTAGGTTTTCGAGTCGGTAACCTGGAAAGAGCGATCGCCCGAATTATTGAATGTGGTGGAGAACTGGTCATACCGACTGAAGAATTCGAACCTGAAATATTGTGTGCAGTCGATATTGAGAATGATAAACTGGCCCGTGCGGCTAAGCCTTCGCTCAAGAAATATTGGAGAATCGCAACTCTTGCGGATCCGGATGGAATATTAATCGAATTGCTCGAACGGTGATTTTGGTTTTTGAAAAAGTAAAGAGTCAAAAGATTAGAGGATCTTGAATTTCATTGAGATCAGGAGGTTGAAGCCAGTCTTTTTTGGTAGTTGATTTTAGGTTAAAGTAGATCTCCAGGAAAAAAGTTAAACTTATATTCTTTGAAGAGGGGCACAATCTCGAATTCTTTGATCACATCCTTGAATTTATCTCTAAAATCTTTTGTGAATGATGACATAGCTTCTCTTGAGTTCACTTCAAATTCTATTTCAAAGTCCCACGGTCCAATGAGCTTAACAATAGCACTTATGTTTATAATTTTTTTTAGATAGTCTATCATTTCGTTTTCTCTGTCCTCAGTAATATTTTGAAGTTTGGTTGCGGCTTTATAAGCAGAGAAAGGTGTTTTCTCTAAATTGATAAAAGGTCTAAAACCGAGAATGATTTTTCTTTTTTTTAACGTGTCGATTCTTTTTATAACCGTATTCGGGCTGATGCCAAGTTTATCGCCGATCTCGAGAGCACTTATCCTGGCGTTCTCAGAGAGTAAATTCAATATTTTCAAATCAATCTCATCAACTTCCACTTTGTGAACTTTGTTGCCAAAATAAGGCAAGGATTTGATTCGTCTTTCTTTATTACTGAGGTATTCTCTTCCAAAATCTATAAGTTCGACAATCATAAAGACATCACAATCCTGAATTTGCTCAGGGAATTTCCCCTTGAGTTTTTTAAGAAATTGATTGTATTGAATTATGTCTTTTGCCATATAATTTACAATTAAATCCCATCTCCCCCCACACTCAACTATCCATTGTACATTGGGGTTCTTTATAAGATAAGAGATTATCGCTTCTAAATTGCTTTTTGTAATATTCCGTAAACGAACCATAGTTCTATAATTTGTGTAACCCAGCAATCTGAAATTTATGATCGTAAAAAAGCCGCAGACAATTTCTTTCTTTAGTAATTGACTGAGCTTGTAACCGGTTAACTGGCGGGAGATCTTTAACTTTTCTGATATTTGAGATAAATTCTGTCTTGCATCATTCTCCAATTCCGCCAGCAGTTCCAAATATGCTTTTTTTATATCTGAATTACCCATCTATGCTTTGTACAATTTTACTTTTTTCATGAGATTATGTCTATTTAGTTTAGAGAAATTTAAAAACAAAAGTAAATTTTTTATTCGAATTCATCTTAAAGGTTCGATTTTGACTAAGACAATACATTAAGCTTTCTGTAATACACCATTGATTTTTTAAAATTGCGCAACTCAGAGAGAGTTAGAACTTGATGCCCATCGAGGGAGTGAATATGCGTGCGGGAGCTAACTCTTTGACTCTATTGATAGCTACAATCTTTTATGCAATTTCTGGCATCTCCTGGTTCCAACTGAATTTCGTTTGGGTTGCCACCTAAAAAAACGGCAGGTACACCCCCAGAAAAATTGAACGGCCGAAAATAGAGTATTGATTGTTGCGCAGGGAATAATCAGTGCTGTATTCGTGGCGCAGGATGTTTTTATGATTCAAAACGTTCGTAACGCCCATGTAAAGAACGACCAGACGGTTGGCAATGGAGACGTTAATACTGCCGTTGATATCCAGCCTCTGATAATTGGGCAGGCGTCTGCTGTGGGGTTCCCCCCAAACCGGAATATAGCTTCCAGTCATCCCGTCCCATTCTCTGTCGACCAGCGGCGTGAAAGGCAGTCCAGAAGCAAACGAGTACCGAATCCCGACTGTAGCTTTTTTGAATTTCATCGTGAATATCCCTGTGAATGAATGGTCAATCTCATAGGGTGACCGGGCCATCACGAGGACATCGTTTTCCATCCGCTTGGAGTTTAGAAAATTATACACAAAAAGAGCGTCAATGGACCTTGGCGACCACTTAACAAATATCTCGGCGCCTCTGGCAAAACCTCGGCCATCCTTGGTCATTGGACCTTGAGCAGTACCAAGAAAAAGATTGCGATACTCTTTGTTGTACGCTGTTAATCGAAAGTTCAGGAATCGAGTGATGCGATCATAACTCAATGACATATGGGTCGCCCGTTTGGGTGTGAGATCGGGATTATCTGCCAGGATGAAATAATCACCGAACTGGCTATGCCTTCCGGCGGTCAATCTGAAAACATCTTTCCTGGTCAGAAAAAAGGCCAATGAAGCTCTGGGGTCGAATCTCACAGAATGATCTCGATCACGGAGTCCGAAAAGACCGCCACCCATATCCACATACAGTTTATCCGAAAGTCTGAATCGGTCATTGAAAAACAATCCCATACGCATGCCTTTTGCCCGGAATTCGGAGTGATAATTCCATGAGCTTTTGTGGGCTGAGTGCGCATTTTAGAGTAGGGCGCGAGGTCTATTTTTTCAGCTTCTCCAGGTTCTCCTTGGCCAGACCAAAATCAGGATTGACTTCCAATGCTTTGTGGTACAATTCTTTGGCTTTGTCCTTTTCCCCTTTCTGCTCGTGAGCCATACCCAAAAAAGTCAAAGCCTCTTCTTTTCCCCAAGATGGTTTCATGGGATCTTCGACTTTTTCCTTTTCAAACAGTTCCACTGCCTCACCCAGAGTTGCGATTGCCTTATCAGCGCCCCCTCCATATGCTTCTGGAGTGAAGAGTTCGGATGATCCCTTGAAATAAAGAACTCGTGGATTGTCCGGTTCCATGTTAAGCGCCTTTCCCAGGTATTCGTTGCTTTTCATCCCGAGAGTCATAGCCTTGTTCCAGTCAAAAGCTATTTCGAATCCCAGCATTGAGGCATACAACGCCACGGGCTCTCCCCAGGAGGGCACCAACTCCATAGCCTGTTCCAGATGTTTCTGGGATTCCTTGGTGTGGACCTCTGCTTCATCCATCTGGTTTTCAGTCATGTAATAGACGGCTAATCGGTAGTCACAAAGGGCGACATAATAGTGGAGATAGCCGTTTTTTGATTGTTCATTCATCAAAAGATTCAGGAATTTGTCCTTGGCTTTCTTGATTATGGTGTTGTCAAAGACGTTCACGCCAACCTTGAGTTCTGCTTTGGCCTCCAAAACTTTTTCGACCAAATCGTCTTCAGCTCCAGCCAAATAAGGTAAAGTGAAGCTCAAAAAAAAACCGAGAGAGATTACTAGACTGAATTTTTTCATTGGAATGACTCCTTTTTAATCTTTGGGAATGACCCGGATGATCTGTTCCAGGTTGTTGAGATAGTCGGAAAATGCCCTGCGTCCTTTTTCGGTCAAGCCACAAGTTGTTTTTGGCCTTTTTTTGACGAACTGTTTCCGGATCTTAATGTAGCCTTCTTTTTCCAGATGGCTCATATGCGTGCTGAGGTTTCCATCCGTAAGTTTCAGCTTTTCCTTTAAATAATTGAATTCTGCTTCTTTTTTGACCATGAGTATGGACATCAGCCCTAACCGGGTCTTCTGATGAATGACCTTATCCAGAGTGATGGCCAAGTGTTCTTTCATTAGCTTAATTTTTTCCATTTTTGGTTGATATACAAACCGGTTATGATCAGTCCTGTGCCGAATAGAATGCTTAAGATGATGTCATTGTATTCCAGAAAAAAAACGGCCGTCACAATCGTACTGACCATCCCCAGGATCCCCATGATTATAAGTTCTTTGACGAATAGGAATCCCAGCATGAGATATCCGGTGGAGACCACCAACAGAATAAAAATCGTGATGTAGTTTTCCGATATGCCGGGGAGTAATATACAGAAGAATGTGAGAGTGTAAGCAAGCAGGAGCAGCGGAAGCCAAAACAGGAAAAACCAGCGCATAACCTTCCTTCCCTTTCCTTGTGCCTGTTTCTTCACGCTGGCTTTAACGATTAAGTAGGTAGCGCCTAAAGCGAGGAGTGTCAGACCCCCCCACCATAATCCGATCTGTCCTTCGTAAAGGTTGAGGAGTTTTTGTCCGCTTATTCCGAGATAGCAGAACACACCCCAAACAATGGCGATCCAGCCTCCTCCAGCCAGGCTCATTTCCTTTTGAGTACGGGTGATAATTTCCTTGATCAGTTCAATACTCTCAAGGGCTTCCTGCTGTTGGTTTTTATCCATCACAATCTCCACACAAATTAATTTTTTATAAAAATAACTTTGTATTACAAAGTAAATATAAGCTCTATTATCTCGTTTGTCAATAGTTTTATAGAAAATCAGCATAGATTGAAAAAAAAGATGGAATTGACTTTGCTTGGTGGGCATTAAAGGGTGTCGGAAAAGACACAGGGTCAAACGACGAACATCTTATGATGTCCTGTTTATGATGGAGGATTGAGATCATGAATTATCTAGAGGGAATTAAGGTGGCTGACTTGACAGCCGCCGTTGCCGGAACCAGCGTCACGATGGTTTTGGCGGATTTAGGGGCTGATGAATTCGAAGATGAGCCTCTACATATATACTTTCTTCAAGACCCACACGTTTGACTCATAGATTGAGGTTTGATATCATTTGAATGCATGATTTTAAAATTCATTTAAGCCAATCCTAAATATCCTTCCCCTTCACATCTAACAATCCGGGAAGATTTCAAATTTGAGGGGGAATTATTTGTTTTAGGGCCTTAAGGAAGCAATTCGGAGAAAACCGATGCATATAAAGAAGATCCTCTGGCCGACTGATTTTAGCGAACCGTCTTATGAAGCGCTGGAAGTGGCCAAGGAGATGGCCGCCATGTATAAAGCGAAATTGCACATGGCCCATATCATCACGCCTTTGCCACCTTTTGCTCCGCCTCCAAAGGGCCGGCCCAGTTTTAATGTTTCTGCATACATAGACAACCTGCGCATATCAGCCGAAAAATCCCTTCAGGAAGTGGTAGGCAAGAAAATTGGGAATGGATTGGAGACGGAACCGATCATTCTTCAAGGGGATGCGGCTGACGAGATAGCACGCTTTTCAGGAAAAAATAACATCGATCTTATTGTCATTGCCAGCCATGGCGCGACGAGGCGGAAGCCCTTTCTGGTGGGATCAGTCACGGAAAAACTTGTGAGAATTTCGACTGTTCCTCTGCAGATAATTCCTAAGTCAAAGTCATGAATACGCTGGACAGCAGGACCGAGCCAAACAAAATCAAGAGAAAAAACGGTGCATTTGGGCATAAAAAATGAGAGATAAAATCACACCCAAGCAAGTCATGAACGGGGATGCCGGGTATTCGCTGGAAGAATTTTTGTTGGATCTTTTGAGTGAAGTAAAGTCGTCGTTTTCCAAGGATGATCTTAATTCAAATAGCGGAGAAATGCGAAATAGTGAATTTAATAAAACAGTCAATGAAGTGTTCCGATTTGTGTCCGAGATCTGTTTTCAGGCCGCCATAAATTCTCCGGATTTGCAGCGTGTTCTCAAAAGGACAGCGAGTGATGATACGGAAATCATCAGGAAAACTCTCAAAACCCACAAGCATAGCATCACCTTGTTGCGGGCTCTTTTCCTGAAGCAGGTCTCTGCGAGACTTGAGAATGGTCTGACTAAAAGCCAAGCCGCCAAACAAGTTATCACCCAAAATAAAGGCATTTTGGTTGATTTTTTGGGAAAGTCAGCCAGGGAATATTCAAAGTAATAATAACAATGCATAAACATGCTTAACACTGAAACAATGGTTGAAAGGAATAATTTTTGAGAAAACTAGGATATAGGTATAATTCAGATCCGGTTCGGCACTATTTGAGAGAGATGGGAAGTGTTTCGCTTCTCAGTCGCGATGAAGAAATAGCCCTGGCCAAGCGGCTTGAGTGGAGTGAAAGAAAAACCATCAAGGCTCTCATGCATACGCGATATTTTTTTCATAAAATTATGGAAATTGAAGACAAGCTGGAAGAAGACTCTAAGGGATTTCTGAAATTATTCGATGATTGTGAAGAAGATTTTTGCACAGACCATTTTGAAAATAAACAGGAGCGGATTTTAAATCATATCCAGACGATTCAAAATTTGTATAAAAGGTTGAATTCTGTGCCTTTGAGAAAGAAAAACATGATAAAGCGTGGCCGCATTGTTGTGCGCATACTCTGCACCATTCGCGAACTCAGAATAAGGCCTGTGTTTTTTGAAACGGTCATTAAGGAACTTCAAGATAAACACAAGGTGATTCTGGAACTGGAAAACAGCCGGGAGGAATTGGCGCGCTCTTTAGCAAAATCACAGTCTGCCAGGACCAGACGCAAATATAAAGAAAAGAAAAAAGGCGTGGAGGCGCTTTACAGGAAGTTGAGAAGAGAAATCGGACTCGATGCCGAGGGCTTGAACAGTGTCCTGGAAAGCATAGCAAGAATAAAAAGAGCTGGACAACGGGCGAAAGACAAGCTGGTCGAAGCCAATCTAAGACTGGTGATATCCATTGCCAAAAAATATTTGAATAGTGGGCTTGATTTTCTGGATTTGATTCAAGAAGGAAATATGGGCCTGATAAAAGCCGTAGACAAATTCGATTACAAGCGGGGATATAAATTTTCGACCTACGCCACCTGGTGGATAAGACAAGCCATCACTCGGGCGGTCGCCGATCAAGCCCGCACAATACGGATCCCAGTGCACATGATCGAAACGATCAATCGATTGAACAAATTTTGTCAAATCTGCGTACGAAACAATGGCAGAGAGCCGACATATGAAGAAATCGCCGAAAAAATGAGAATTTCTGTGAAAAAAGTCCAAAAGATACTGAAACTGCAGGATCCTATCTCCTTGGAGACACCCATCGGGGATGACAATGACAGTTTTCTTAAAGATTTCATCAAGGATGAGAAAACAACTCTGCCTGAAGATGTCTTTATTCAGATCAGCAGAGGCGAGATATTAGAGAACGCTCTCAAATCTCTCAACCAAAGAGAGGCCCGGGTTTTGAAAATGCGTTTCGGCATAGGTCAGGGAAACGAGCACACACTGGAAGAAGTCGGTCAACAATTCCGTGTCACACGAGAGCGAATCCGTCAGGTGGAAGCCAAAGCTATAAGAAAGCTCAGGCGGCCGCGGACGTGCAAAAGATTGCATTCGCTCCTGGATGCAAGCATTGTGTAAATACTTAAAATAAGCTTTTTTTGTATTGAATTTACCAGATTACATCACTTCGCAGATTGATTACATCTTGGACAACTCAGTGGCAAGTTGACAGACAAGCCGGCAAACAAATCGGTAGTATTTGACTGCCGCTCCCAGAGATGTTATAAATTTGACTCTTTTCTGAATCCTTGACACAGGAGACTTTTTGAATGAAAAGCCTGGATGATTACCTTCCTATCGTCGGAGAGAAAGTTGTCGGTCAAATCTACCAAAAGGCACGACGTCTGATAAATAAACATGTTGTGCACATCAATTCCACGGCTTACGGTGGGGGAGTGGCCGAAATCCTCAACAACCTGATCGTCTTGCTCAATGATATCGGTGTGGATTCAGGTTGGCGCGTTCTCATCGGTCCCGGAGATTTTTTCACGGTGACAAAAAAGTTTCACAATGGATTGCAGGGCAACTCCATAAACCTGAGCAACAACAAAAAACAGCTGTATCTCGAAACCAACGAACGTTTTTCCAGGTTTACCCACCTCGATCACGATTGTGTGATCGTGCATGATCCCCAGCCCCTGCCGTTGATAAAGTTCAACAAAAAAATACAGCCCTGGATTTGGCGGTGTCACATCGATATCACCAATCCTAACCAGGAGCTTTGGGACTTTGTGAAGACATTCATCCTCCGCTATGATCTCATGGTCATTTCCAGCAAGCAATACCAGAAGAAAGAACTCCCTCTGGAACAGAGAGTCATTCACCCCTCCATTGATCCCCTGTCTCCCAAAAATATGAGTCTTTCCGAGGATATCATCGCCAAAATGCTGAAGAAATTTGAAATTCCTCTGGACAAGCCTCTTATCACCCAGGTATCCCGATTCGATCCCTGGAAAGACCCTGAAGGGGTTCTGAAGGTTTTTCTTGAGGTGAAAGAGAAGGCCGACTGCAGGCTGGTTTTCTGTTACAACATGGCGCCTGACGACCCCGAAGGCATTATCGTTTACAACAAAATGAAAAGAATCGCGGGCAAATACCTGAAAAACGGCGATGTTCTCTTCAGGCTCGGAGACAACCAGATCCTGGTGAATGTCCTTCAAAGGGTTTCATCGGTCATCCTGCAGAAATCCATCAGGGAGGGATTCGGTCTCACCGTCTCGGAAGCCCAGTGGAAGGAAACACCCGTCGTGGCCTCACGTGTAGGGGGCATACCGGAACAAATTCTTGATGGAAAAACAGGCTTTCTTGTGGATCCTAAGGATATTTCTGGCTGTGCGGATAGGGTGGTTTCTCTCGTCAAGGATAAAAAGCTCGCCATCGATATGGGAAAAAAAGCCAGAGAATTCGTCAAACAGAAATTCCTGATAACCCGCCATCTCGATGATTATCTGGATCTCCTGATTGATGTCCTGAATAATCAATAACTTCCAGAAAGGCGTGATTTGATATTTCTTCTTTCAGGGATTAAACTGTAGCTGCAGCAATTTTATGTCTTCCAAAAAAAGAAAATCAGATCGTCTTGTCATTGTATCCAACCGGCTTCCTGTAGCCATCACCAAAAGAAAAGGTAAGGTCACTATTCAACCCAGTCCAGGGGGGTTGGCGACGGCTCTTCGGTCTCTTCAAACAGAGAAAGAAGTTGTTTTTGTCGGCTGGCCGGGCTACAGTCCTGAGAGTCGGGGTGAACAGGACTCTATCGAATCCACCTTGAGAGAAAAACATAGCTGTGTGCCGGTATTTTTATCGCGCAGAGAGATTGATAAATACTATTACGGCTTTGCCAATCGAACTCTATGGCCTCTTTTTCACTATTTCACTTCCTACTGCACATTTGAAAAAACGGAATGGAAAAGCTATCAACAAGTCAACCAGAAGTTTTTTGATAAAATTATTCAGGAAACAGCGAGCGAAGATTCCTTTTGGGTCCACGATTATCACCTGATGTTGCTGCCTAACTTTCTCCGTACCTATTATCCTCAGAGTAACATCGGGTTCTTTCTCCACATCCCTTTTCCTTCCTCAGAGGTTTTTCGCATACTTCCATGGCGTAACGACGTGCTGGAAGGGGTTTTGGGAGCCGATCTGGTCGGTTTTCACACCTATGAATATGCGCGGCACTTCTTGAGCAGTGTGCTTCGCCTCCTGGGACACGAACATGAATTCGGTGCTGTCGCCGTAAACGACCGCATTGTCATGGTGGATAATTTTCCTATGGGTGTCGATGCCCACAACATCATGACGCTTCTTCAGCAGGAATCAACGATAAAAGATATCACGAAGTTTCAAAAGACAATAGAAAAAGGAGATCGTAAAGTTATCCTATCCGTTGACCGTCTTGACTACAGCAAAGGAATTCCCCATCGCTTGAAGGCCTTTGAAAGCTTTCTCTCTGAGCATCCGGAGTGGCGAGAGAAGCTGGTTTACATCATGCTCTGTGTTCCTTCCAGGACTAAAGTCAGGGATTACGCCCTCCTCAAACAGGAAGTGGAGAGCTTGGTCGGTAAAATCAACGGCCGTTTTGGGACGCCCGGGTGGATGCCGATTTATTACCTGTATCGATCATTTCCCTTTGAACGGCTCCTTCCCCTTTATGCCATTGCAGATATCGCACTCGTGACCCCTGTGCGAGACGGGATGAATTTAGTGGCTAAAGAGTATGTAGCTGCCAGGGTGAATAACTCAGGAGTTCTCATTCTGAGCGGTACGGCCGGAGCTGAAGCCGAACTGGGTGAAGCCCTCGTGGTGAATATTTACAGCAGAGAGGACCTTGTTGGCGCTCTGGTTCAAGCCTTGGAGATGTCTGCTGAAGAACAGTCGAGGCGCATGCGGATCATGCGAGCACGCATTGTTGACTATGATATCCATCATTGGACGCGAAGTTTTATCGCCGGGATTGAACGGATGAAAAAACTGAAGTCCAGGCGAGAGCACCGGAAGCTGTCAGGGAAATGGAAAAAGAAATTGCTTGCCGATTATCAGGGAAGTAAAAAGAGATTGCTTCTTTTTGACTATGATGGAACCCTGATCTCGTTTGCCAAGAAGCCCGAAGAGGCCAAACCGGATGTCGAGCTCAAAAGATTGCTGCTCCTCCTGGCAAAAAAACGCAAGAATCGACTGGCCATCGTCAGCGGACGCGATCGCACCACCATGGAACAATGGTTGGGAGACATTCCCTGTGCACTTGTTGCCGAACACGGGGCTTGGATCCGTACAAGCAGAGAGTCGGAATGGATGGCTCAAAAGACTGTGTCAACGGACTGGAAATCTCAGGTGATGCCCATCCTGAAAACATACGAAGCCAGGGTTCCCGGTTCCTTTGTTGAAGAAAAGGAACTCGGGCTTGTCTGGCACTACCGTAAGGTCAATCCTGAGCTGGGGGAAATTCGCTCCTGTGAATTGTTCGACAATCTCACAGAGTTTTTAGCCAACACAGACCTGCAGGTCATGCATGGAAAAAAGGTCATTGAAGTGCGTTTGGGTGGCGTCAACAAAGGCCAGGCAGCCCAGAACCTCTTGATGACGGATAGCTATGATTTTGTTCTCGCTATGGGGGATGACTGGACCGATGAAGATCTTTTCAAATCTCTTTCTGAAGGAGCCTATTCGATCAAGATTGGGTATGGCACGACGAAAGCCCGTTTTTATCTTGATTCTCCTCAGACATGCCGCCGATTCTTGCATGAGCTCGCCAAAAAATAGCTAGAGTGGCTTCATCCTGTTTCTCTCTGGTACACCATTTCCCCATCAATGAATACGGCTATCGGGACAGAACCGGTGTAGAAAGGATGACCCCGCAGGATGAGAATATCCGCATCCTTGCCGGGCTCAAGGCTTCCGATTCTATCGCTGCATCCGATCATTCTTGCTGCATCGATTGTGATCGATCGAAGAGCCGCTTCTTCGTCCATTCCATTCTTGTACGAGAACGCGGCGATTTCCAAGGGGTCGGCGCCCATTAAGCCCAAGGGAATATACCATATCAGGTAATCTCCCAACGTAAAATTGACTTTAATCCCCGCACGGCTCAATATGGCCGCATTTTTAACGCTGAAGTTCGCGTCTTCGATATTGCCCCCTCCACGAAATACTGTTTCCAGCACGACCGGGATCTCTCTTTTTTTGATCTCATCCGCAACCATATGGGCCTCGGCCGCACCGGTGAGAATGGCTTTGAGGTTGAATTCATCGGCGATTCGCAACGCGGTCAGAATGTCATCCTTTCTCTCGCAGTGAAACATGGCTGGCATTTCGCCGCTGACAACCGGGACCAGAGCTTCGAGCAGGAAATTTCTGGCAGCACCCTTCGCTTTTCCTTCTTTTGGAGAGCTGCCCATTTTTGTTCCGTACGACTTGGCTTGACTCAGATTCTTTCTTATCAGGGCTGCCATCCCCATACGCGTTGAGGGCATGCTGTTTTTTCTCTTGGCAGCGGACCCCAATCCGAACATCATGACGGCTCTGTCCTTGACAATCATTTTGTCCACAACAGATCCTTTTGTTTTGATGATCATGCCCTGTCCGCCGATCACATTCCTGTCACCGGGCGTAATCATAAGAGTGGTGACTCCGAGCTTTTGCGCGGCTGTAAAGAGCGGATCCTGAGGCTCGAGCGCATGCTTCACTTCGAGCTCCGGCGTGACCGGTGAGGACATTTCATCACTCGAAAAATTGTAATCCCAGTTCGATGCAATTCCCACCTGAGAACGGGCAGAAACCAATCCCGGCATGATGACCATATCCTTGGCATCAACGACAGGCCAACCTTCCGGAACGGCCACATCTTGACCGATGTGCATGATCTTTCCGTTTTTCACCAGGATAATTCCGTCTTTGATTGGCGGGTCTGCCATAGTCAAAATGGTCCCTCCCTGGATGGCAAATCGAGAAGAGGAGCTAGTAATGTCCGGCACAGAAATTGTGTCTTTGCTTCGCGGAGATTTGGTGAGTGAGAGAACCTTGCCTTCTGCACTGTTTGTGTACTCCATCTTCCCGTCGATCATCACACCTGTTACCGAGGTCAGCCATTCAAAGGGTTCGCCATTCAGGAAAACAAGATCCGCATCTTTTCCTTTTTCAATGCTTCCGATTCTGTCTTCCAATCCAGCGCCCTCGGCAGCACGTATTGTGATTGCCTTTAAAGCGTCTTCCTCCCTCATGCCGTAGCGCACACACAGTGCGGCTGTGTGCAGAAAGTGACGCTGGCTCGGCTGGCGGCCGCCCACCGCGTCTATCTGAAGGGATACATTGGCCCCGGCATTGGCCAGGATGGCCGGACAGTTTTTGAACTGAAAGGCATTTTCATAGTGGCTGAAAAACATGGCCGGTCCGGCATTGAAATGGACATCTCTTCTCTCTGCCAGAACGTCCGCGATCAAGTAGGCCCATTGGCAGTGGGCCAGGGTCAGCCTGAGATTGAATTCATCGGCCAGCCGGATGCAGCTCATAATTTCAGAAGCCGTGTTGACGTGAATGTGGATAGGGATTTCTCTCTTCAAGGCCATAACAAGGGCATCTTTACCCAAATCCTTTTCTGGCGGATCCGCATCTTCTCCTTTTTTCCTGGCTTCATGATAGGATTCCCATTTTTTCATATAGTGTCGGGCTTCGATGAAAGCCTTTCTGGCCAGGAAGTAGACACCCATCATGGATGCCGGCATGCGTCCGAACCGCCCATGATAGTTCACGGGGTTTCCCTCGATAGTCATCTTGAGGTCGCAGATTGCCTTGAAGATCATCTCTTGGGCCGGCGCCTTTTTCAGTTTCACGGCCACGCTCGTGCCTCCGATAACATTCCCGCTGCCCGGACGAGAAACAATGGTCGTCACGCCCCCCTTCAGCGCATTCGCCAGCGCAGGATCATCAAAATTGAAGGAATCCAGCGCCCTGACTTCAGGAGTAACCGGATGGGTCATCTCATTGCCGTCCCCATTCGATTCCACGGCGGGAACGCCATAGACTCCCAGATGCGAATGAATATCGATCATCCCGGGTATCACAATTTTGGCATTTATTATCTTGGCATCATCCGGAACGGCAAAATTGTGCCCCACACGGAGGATCTTTCCGTTTTTGATGAGTATAAATCCATCTTTGATGACCTCTCCTGTGGCGGTATAGATCTTTGCGGCTTTGATGACGCAGACATCCTCGGCCGATAGGGCCGAAGATATAAGAAGTAGAATACCCATAAATATGGTTGCTAACACTGCTTTTCTGTTTTTATCTGTCACTCTTTCTATCTTCGGCCGGTTCATTGTGTGTGCTCTCCTTTTTCTTTGAGGTAGACGAGGCTGCCCTCGATGAAAACAGCGACAGGCAGTGATCGGACCCGGAGAGGGTGTCCTCTGAGAATCAATATGTTCGCATCTTTACCGGGTTCCAGACTTCCTACTCTCTCCTCTAGTCCGATGATTTTGGCGGCATCGATGGTTATGGCCCTGAGAGCCGTCTCTTCGTCCAGCCCATGCTTGACAGCCAGAGCGGCAAGTTCCAGCATGTCTCCGCCGCCCCAGGCGACGGCCGGAGCCACCCAACGGCCTCCATCTTGAGGTTTGAAGGCAAAACAGATTCCGGCTTTGGCCAGAAGGGCAGGATTCGATGGATTGAAGTCTCCATCATCGAACAGTGTCCGTCTCCGATACATCCTTTCCAGGATGACGGGGATATTTCTTTTCTTGATCTCATCCGCCACTTTGTAGGCCTCTGTCCCGCCCGTAAGGATCATTTTTACGTTGAATTCATCGGCAATTCTGATGGCCGTCCTGATATCGTCGCTCCGGTGGCAGTGGATCAGCACGGGTATTTTTTGCTGTAAAACAGGAATGAGGGCTTCATCAGAAAAATTTCCGGGCGGATCCATTGAGTTTCCCCGGGCAGGGGTTATGTTTTTTCGATCCATGTATTCGCTGGCCTTGGTCAATGCTTCCCGGAGGAGATAGGCCACACCCATGCGTGTCATGGGCATGCTGTGTGTACGCTTGGCTGAATCGCCCAGCCCGCAGACCATGACCGATTGATCCTTGAGAACCATTCTGTCCACAACAGAACCCTCTGTCTTGATGATGACTCCCTGACCGCCGATGACATTTTTGTTCCCGGGGGTGACCATGGCTGTTGTCACGCCAAGCTGTCTTGCGAAATGGAAGTCAGGGCTTTGGGGATCGATGGCATGTTTGACTTCCATTTCCGGGACAACGGGCTTGGATATCTCATCCGTTGACGTCACTTTACGCCAGTTGAGCGCGATACTCATGTAGGATCTGGGATTCACCAGGCCCGGCATGACCACGAAATCGCCGGCGTCGACGACTGTGTAGCTTTCAGGGATGGAAATACTCGACCCTATTTTTTCTATCTTGCCATCCTTGATGAGTACAATTCCATCCTTGATGGGAAGTCCGGACATGTTGAAGACCGTCCCCCCTTGGATGGCGAATCTTTGGGGACGGTTAAAGTCCTCGGGCAGGACCAATTGTTTCTCTGTGTCGGGTATGGACGTTTGGAATACACCGGCATCCGTGCTTTGCTTTTGGTATTCCACTTTGCCATCGATAAGCACTTTCTCGATAGAAGTGGTCATCTCGAAAGGCTCTCCGTTCAGAAGCACAAGATCGGCGTCTTTCCCTTCCTCGATGCTTCCGATCCTGTCGTCCAGACCAACGGCCTCTGCGCCGCGGATGGTCAAGGCTTTCAAGGCGTCGTCCTCTTTCATCCCGTAACGGACACTCATCGATGCCAGATAGAGAAGATTGTGCTGCCAGTCGGCTACTGTATCGGCTTGAATCGATACGGAGAGTCCTGCGTTGGCCAGAATGGCCGCCACATTCTTAAACTTGAGGTTGTCCTGAAAGAAAGTGTAGAGCGGGGTGCATCCGACGTTGAAATGCACGTCTTTTCTTTTAGCCAGTTCATCCACAATCAAATAGGCGCCGGGAACATGAGCCAGGCTCAGTCTGAGGTTGAACTCATCGGCAAAGCGGATGGCGCTCATGATCTCCGATGGAGAGATAACGTGAACATGAATCGGGATTTCCCTCTTGAGAGCCTTGACGATGGCCTCTTTCCCCAAATCTCTTTGTGGTGGGGTGGCGTTCTTTCCCGCTTTCTTATCCGCTTCGTAGGCGTCCCATTCTTCCATATAATATTGTGCTTCAATGAAGGCCTTTCGCGCAAGAAAATAGACCATCTGCAGGGTTGTTGGAGCGCGGTTCTTCCTGCCGTAAAAAATTACGGGATTGTATTCAATGGTCATTTTCAGATCACAGGGGTCTTTGAGGATCATCTTTTCTGGAGGAGCCTTCTTCAACTTGACGGCAATACTCGTCCCGCCGATGACATTGGCGCTGCCGGGGCGGGCGACAATCGTCGTAACACCTCCGGCTAAGCCCTCTTGGAGTGCCGGATCTCCGAAATTGAATGAATCCAGTGCCCGGAGTCCTGGAGTTACAGGATTGGTCATTTCATTCCCGTCCATGTTTTCTGTAATCATGGGCAGGGTGTAGACACCCGCGTGGGAATGAATATCCACCAATCCGGGGATAACGGTATCCGCTTTCATCACGATGGCGTCATGCGGGATTTTGATATTTTTACCAACACGGATAATTTTTCCTTTGTGTACGAGAATTGTCCCGTCACCAATGGTTCCGTTGGCCGCCGTGTGTATCCTTTTTGCCTTTATGGCTAAGGGTTTTTCAAGCCCATACATCAGCATCAAAAAAACCTGAGAAATGAATAGAAATGTTATTGCCTTTTTCAAGATGGTTCTGAAACTCACGCCACTATCCTCCATCCGATACGATTTCGATAATCTCTCATTCTGTGTCTTTGACTTGATTGGAAAAGAACAGATTCTCTGTCCATCTTACAGTAATAAGGACGCTTCTAACCTAATGGCAGTGCCATACTATATCATATTGAGAGGGAACAATGTATTGTCTAGGTTCTATTCGTACCGCAGTGAATCCACTGGGTTGGTTAGGGCTGCTCTTATGGCATGGTAACTGATAGGAATAAGGGCAATAATAAGCGCCAGCGCTGTTGAGAGAACAAATATCCATATGCCTATGTCAATACGATAAGCATAATTCTGCAGCCATTTGGCTGCGGTGAAATATGCTAGAGGCCAGCTAATGAAGCTGGCTGCTGCAATCCAGGACATGAATTCTTTCGAGAGTAGTCCGACAATACTCGCTACTGATGCGCCCAGCACTTTCCGTATTCCAACTTCTTTTGTCCTCTGTTTGGCCATGTAGGCGGAAAGCCCCAGCAGTCCCAGAGCCGCAATGAAAAGGGCCATGATTGTGAAGTACGACGCAATCATCCCCGCCTGCTGCTCGGATTTGTACAGTTTATCGAATTCGGCATCCAGAAATCCGTACTCGAATGGAGTCCCTGGCTCTATGTCATTCCATTTATCTTCTAAAAAACTTATGGTGCCTGAAAGATTTTCCGGTTTGATTTTGACCAGTCCGTAATAGAAATACCCGGGCAAATACGATAAAACAAGTGGCTGAATTTCATTGTTTAGAGGCGCATAGTGATAATTTTTGACGACAGCAATAATCTCCCCTCGAAAGCCGCTGAATGTGAACTGATGTCCTACTGGATTTTTCATTCCCATGAGTTTTACCGCTTCCTCGTTGACAATGAAGCCAGCGCCAGCCGTCGAGGTCTGGTTGATGAAATTCTTGCCCGCTTTCAGTTCCAGACCTAATGTATCGATATAATCCATATCTGCTGCGATCCAACGCATGTAGACTGTTTTATCCGGGTCTTTCCCATCCCAATCCAGTCCTTGAGTGCCGGATGGCATGTAGGTTGGGATTTGCGATGTGAATGACACGCCGCTGATATTCGGACTTTTCTTCCATTCCGCCTTGGCTGTATTCAATTTTTGCTTTATGTTTCCACGCAGCGGAATATAAACAACATGTTCCCGGTCGAAACCCAAATTCTTATTCTTCATATATTTGATCTGATTGTAGATAACGATAGTGCCGATGATTAAAATTATGGCCAGTGCATATTGCGTAACGGCCAAAAGTTTTCTCGGCAGAGACCGTCTGGGGCCGATAAACATATTCCCTTTTAAGACCTTATCCGGTTTAAATGACGACAAGTAAAAAGCCGGATAACTGCCGGATAACACCCCCATCAGGGCCGCAAAGGGTATCAGGCCCAGTAGCAGGATTGAATATTCGCGACTATTCAAAGCCAGTTGTTTCCCCGTGGCACTGCTGAACACCGGCAGCAAAATCCAGGCTGTTCCAAGGGCAACGGCCATTGAAATGAAAGATAAAATAACGGATTCGCTCAGAAACTGGTTGATCAGGTCTTTTTTTTTGGCTCCCACAACCTTTCTCACTCCGATTTCATGAGACCGATCTGCAGCGAGAGCGGTGGTCAAGTTCATGAAGTTAATGCAGGCGATGAGCAAAACAAAGCCAGCGATCAAAGAAAATATACACACATATCTTATCGTCCCTGTTCCTCCTATCCCGTAGAGCCTTATCCGGCTGAGGGGCTGGAGGTGCAGAGTGAAATTATACCCTGGTGAATGTTTTTGGATGACACCATGAATCTTTTGATTGACTCCTTCAAAATTTGCATTTTTGTGAAGCAGCACATAGGTGTTGTATCCCAGGGATCTCCATTCCTCCAAATCGGCTCCTAATGTTGCCAGAAGCTTAAAAGAACCAAATATTTCATATCGAACGTGAGAATTGTGAGGGATGTTTTTGATCACACCTGTGATTTTGAGGTCAATTTTATTGTTGAAGTTGAGGAATTGGCCCACGGGATTGCGGTTGCCGAAGAATGTGTGCGCGATATCCTCTGAAATGACGGCAGAATGGGGGTTATCGAGAGCCGTTTCCGGATCACCGTAAAGATAAGGAAAGGTGAAAATTGTGAAAAGCGAAGAATCGGCGAAGGCGATTTCCTTCTCAAAATAGGCTTTATCGCCAGCTTTGACCAAAATGTTCCCTGTCCGTGTGATCCTGGCTGCCTCGATAATTTCTGGGAATTCGTTTATCAGCGCTGGAGCTAGCGGAGCTGGTGTCAATTCGTGTTCGGTGATCTTGTTTGGCAGATGCTGTTCGGAGTTGACGCGATAAATTTGATTTTTATGTTCATGAAAGCTTTCATAGCTCAGCTCGTCGGTTACCCATAGCATGATCAACAGGCAGCAAGTCATCCCAATGGCCAGGCCAGCGATGTTGATAAGGGCATAACCTTTGTGTTTTTTGATGTTTCTGTATGAGGCTTTAAGGTGGGCTATAAACACGTGACGGTTCCTCACGCATTGTACAGTAAGGCAAATAAAATTCCAAATGTATCGTTATGGAGAGCTGATTACGACGGTGTTTCTTATTTTTGCAATGATCTTACGCGCACCGAAAAGGTATTTTTCGGATTGGTGACGAGCATCTGTTCGATCTCATCGTCTGAAAAACCGGATTCCTTCAGCGCAGGCACCAGTTCTTCGAACAGCCGGGTATACGTTAACCTGTCACCACCTCCGGGTTTTCCGACCCAGTAGAGGCTGTCGTGAGAGAGAAGGACATGATCCAGGAGATTGGCGGATTTCATGTTCGCAATCAGGGCCACATAATCCTCCACCTTGTCTCTGGAAAGGACATCAAAACTCACCCAGGCGCCTGATTTTGCGGCGTCAATGTGTGTCTTCGTGTCTTTTTCGACCTGCGTGTGAACCCATATAAAAGCCGACGGATCCACTCCTTCTTCCTTTAAGATATCCATCTGTTCAAAGGCCGAGACAGCCCCCATGGTATGAGAGGCTATGGTGAGGCCTGTCCGCAGGTGAGCCCGCGCCGCAGCCTGAACAATTTTCCTATGTAGATCCGTGAGATTTCCGAAGTCAAACGTCGTTTTTATGATTCCCGGTTTTATTCCGGTATTGTCCATACCCTCATTCCATTCGTCGACAAGTCTTTTGGCCAGTTGATCGGCCGATTCAGAGAAGACATGGGGTGGGAGGTATCTGTTTCCGAGCATGGCCGAGTAACCTGTGCTCATCAGAATGTGCAATCCCGTGGCTGCAGACAGGCGCTTGACTAACTCGGGATCCCTGGCCATATAGGGTGGTGTACACTCGACAAGGGTTTGGCAGCCGAATTCTTTAGCCTTTTTCAGGAGAGGGAAGACGACGTTGTAGACCTCATCCGGATCATAGCGGTCTTTGCTGACTTTATCGGCGCCAATAAGGTCGGCGACAATATGCTCATGAGAGAGGGTGATCCCCATATTTTCGGCATCTACGGATCCATTGACCGTCATGATAAAAGGTGATGATTGTGTTTTCTGGCCGGATAAACCAGCCATGGAAATGAAGACGGCAATGATGAAGGCCGCCAGAATAATCTTTTTGATTCTGATTCTGTGTTTTTTTTGAATCTTGTTGGGCATGGGTCAGTATCTCCTTACAGAAAAAATTGCCTTATCAAGAAAACAGTCCAGGTGACTATTTCCCTATGCTTTTATACGCAAATGGCTCCGGAATGTTTTCAATATTCCCGAATTTGACCCAATCTCTATGAGTAGCGATTTGGCGAGAATCAGTTTGACCTTGAATTTCTCCTGTGATATTACTAGAGATCATTCAAGTCTGAGAAATATTCATAAGCAGGGTTCACACAATATAGAATTACGCCGGAAGAGAGGATATATCATGAAAAAACCGGGTTCATTTCTGATGATGATTTATGTATTTTGTTTCATGCTTTCCTGTGTGCCGCAGACGAATCACGAAACTGTGGGAATGGATATGATCTCTGAGGTCAACCTCAGGGAACATATACGGTTTATCTCCCATGATCTGACAGAAGGCCGGGATACCGGATCCAAAGGAGAGAAAATCGCTATTGAGTATATTGCTTCGCAGTATGCGATGAACGGGATTCTGCCCGGCGGGGATAACGGGACCTATTATCAGAACTTTGAATTGGCCAAACAGACCACCAAGTCCATAGAAGAATTTTCTTTTGTCTGCGGGAGCAGACGGTATGAGCCTGAACTTGTGAAGGACTATGCCGCTCAATCTGGAATACCAGAACAAGAATTGAAGATCACGGCCGATCTTGTGTTTGTCGGATACGGTATAGACGCCCCGGAGTATGAGTGGAATGATTACCACGATTTAGAAACGAAAGGTAAAGTCTTGTTCATGCTCATGGGTGAGCCCTCCTCAAAAGACCCGGAATTCTTCAAGGGTAAGGAAATGTCCGATTACGGTGATCTGACCTATAAACTGAAGGTTGCCGGCGAAAAAGGAGCCAGTGGACTCGTTCTGGTTTATGATCAGAAGATTGGAAGATATCCCTGGACGATGATTGCGCGCTTTTTCAATACGCCGAGAATGCGACTCAAAGAAGATGAGGACGATGCCTCCAAGATGAAGTTCGGGAGTTTTGTCAGTCTGGAATGTGCCGATAAAATTGCCGAATTGACCGGTCACACTCTTGATTTTTTAACAGAGAGCGCAGGCAAGAGGGACTTTGCACCGATGGATTTGGGCATTCAACTCAGGACAAATATCCGTTCAGAGATTGAAGATGTGCCGTGCCGGAACGTTATCGGCGTTGTCCCCGGTAAGATAGAAGATGAATATGTCCTCTACACAGCCCACACCGATCACCTGGGGATCGGAAGGCCCCTGAAGGGAGATAAGATCTACAACGGTGCCGTGGACAATGCCTCCGGATGCGCCTCTATGATCGAGCTGGGCAGAGTTTTTGCATCTTTACCCTCTCCTCCCGAACGATCGATTGTTCTGGCCTGTGTGACAGCCGAAGAAAAGGGCCTTCTCGGATCAAAGTATTACGCACAAAATCCGACATTCCCGCTCAATAAAACCTTGGCTGTGATCAACCTCGACGGGATTCTGCCCTGGGGAATATTCAAAGATTTTCTTTTTCTGGGCGGCGAACGGTCCAGCCTTGGTGAACTCGCTCAGCAGATCGCCGAAGACAATGGAATGGCCTTGTCTTTTGATCTTATGCCCGAAGAAAACTTCTACCAGCGTTCGGATCACTACAGTCTCGCTCAAGAAGGCCTTCCGGGCGGAATGCTGATCAATGGGTTTGTGTATCTCGATAAGCCTGAAGACTGGGGCCTTGAAGAATTGAAGAAATGGTTGAAAACGGTCTATCATCATCCCAACGATGAATTCAGCAACGAATGGAAAATGGAGACAGTCGTACAGGTCAATCAGATTGCTTTCCAGTTCGGTTACAGAATAGCCAAGTTGAACAAATGGCCGGTCTGGAATGACGACCAGCCGTTCAAGAAAATCCGTCAGGAATCTTTGGCCGAGTAGAGGGCGGTCAGAGCTTCCTGGGTCTGTCATTGACCTCGTTCTTCAATGTGTGCTATGTTCAGTCTAGAATGACTCTCGATTCCTCTATCTCTTCAACCTCCTCTAAAAACGATTTTAAACTCATTCTTGACCTGTCAAACCAAATCACACATTTTGCTCTTCGCGGCTTGTTGAGGTACGAATTCTTAAAGGCTGTCTCCAAAGTTCTGATGGATGTGTCCAAAAGCGATAGTGTGGTCATGTGGCTCAAGGAACGGGGAAAACTCTACCGGAGCGAACTCTACGGTTCCCAGAGAAATTCATTTACCTTTGATATCATGCCGGCTGTGGAAGATGAAAAACACAGAATAATACCGAAATTGCAACAAAACACCTGGTTAGAGAAGATGAGCCGCGATGTGTTCCTCGGTCAGTATGATCCCAAACTATCCGGTTTTACCTCCAACGGAAGTTTCTGGACGGGACGTGCAGACATAATCAGAGACAAATCAGATGGTGATGAAGATTATAAATCAGTGGTGCTGATACCCATCCGTGTTGAGAGAGAGACGATCGGCCTTTTGGGATTGAACAGCCGATCCCAGGATTTCTTTGCCAAGAAAGACATGAAAATATACGAGGGTGTAGCCCAGACTCTAGGCATAGCGCTAGGTTATCGAAGGACACAGGTGGAACTGAGAGAGAGGGTGAAGGAACTGACATGTCTTTACGGCATTGCCAAGATAATTGAACAGGAAAGCCTTTCGCTGGACGAAATTCTTCAGCAAATCGTCCTGCTTCTCCCCCCGACTTGGTTGTATCCGGGGATTGCCTCGGCAAGGATAATCCTGGATGACCGCGTGTACGCTACGCCTGATTTTCACAAGGATATTCATAAACAACACGCTGATATAATTGTGGGGGGATTGAAGAAAGGGATTGTCGAGGTCACCTACTCTGAAGATAAGCCAGAACTTGACGAGGGGCCGTTTCTCAAGGAGGAACGAAGCCTCATAGACACCATAGCCAGGGAGATTGCACTCATCATCGAACGGACGCAGATCGCCGAAGACAAAGACCGGCTCCAGGAGCAGCTCCGGCATGCCGACCGATTGGCAACCATAGGCCAATTGTCCGCAGGGGTGGCCCATGAGCTGAATGAACCGATAGGGAGTATCCTAGGTTTCGCTCAGCTCATACAGAAAGATTCCGAGCTGTCCGCGCAAACGAAGACAGACGTCGAGAAAATCATGAGAGCTTCGCTCCATGCGCGCGAAGTGATCAAAAAATTGATGCTGTTTGCCCGGCAGATGCCTCCGCACAAGACCAGTGTGAACCTGAATCAGGTTGTCGAGGATGGCCTCTACTTTCTCGAATCCCGCTGTGCCAAGGAAGGAATCAAGGTGATTCGCCATTTTCCCCCGGATCTTCCTGAAGTGACTGCGGACCAGTCTCAGATAACTCAGATTTTAGTCAATATCGTTGTCAATGCCATTCAGGCCATGCCGAACGGCGGTGAGTTAACCCTCAGTACTTTTGCTTCAGATAAGTTTGTTGCACTGGTCGTTAGAGATACCGGAGTGGGCATGGAAAAGACTGTTAAAAACCGAATTTTTCAACCTTTTTTCACGACCAAAGATGTGGGCGTGGGAACGGGTTTGGGACTTTCCGTAGTCTACGGGATCGTAACCTCTCATGGAGGATCGATTGAGGTGGACAGCGAGGTGGGCAAGGGTACGGAAATCAAGGTTATGCTGCCCATTTCAGATTTGTCGGCAAAACATGTGAAGGTGTAGTATGAGGGCCGCTGCAGAGAAAACTAGAATACTTGTCGTGGACGACTCACCGGACACGCTGGAAGTTTTGAAGAGAAACTTGGAAACAGCGGGATATCTCGTCTTTACGGCGCCCGGTGCTGTCGAGGCAATTAAAATTGTTGAGTCTTCACCCATCGACCTGATCATCACAGATTTAAAAATGCCGGAGATCGACGGCTTGAGTCTTATCCGGCATATTCAGGAAAATTACAAAGATATAGGCGTGATGATGATCACGGGTTATCCTTCGATCGAGGGGGCTGTCGAAGCTGTCAAGCTCGGCGCGGAAGAATACCTGTCCAAGCCGTTTACTGACGAAGAACTCCTCTCCGCTGTCAGGCGGGTTTTGGATAAGCTTGACCTGCGCAGGATATCAGAGCGGCCGGACCGCGCGCTTCCTGAAGTCCGCCATGGCCTTATCGGAGAATCCGAGGCCATGCAGAAAATCTGGGGGGCCATAGAGAAAGCGGCTTCGAGCCTGGCGACCGTGCTCATAACTGGAGAGAGCGGCACGGGAAAGGAACTGGTGGCCAGAGCCATCCATTACAATGGGCCGCGAGCTTCGGCACCCTTTGTCCCCATAAACTGCGGGGGCATTCCGGAGAATCTTCTCGAAAGCGAACTCTTCGGCTATGTTAAGGGAGCCTTCACTGGAGCTATGGAAACGAGAGCCGGGTTTTTTCAAACTGCGGAGGGCGGTACGATTTTTCTGGATGAAATCAGCGAGACCAGCTTGTCCATGCAGGTCAAGCTTTTGCGTGTCCTCCAAGATAAAGAAGTCTGTTTAGTGGGAGCCAGACAGCACCAGAAAGTGGACGTGCGGATTATTGCCGCAACAAACAAAGACCTGCTCACTCTGGTAAATAAGGATGAATTCCGGGAAGATCTGTATTACCGCCTGAATGTCATCACCATCGATATTCCTCCCTTGAGAGAAAGGGGCGGAGATATTTTGCTGCTGGTGCATAATTTCTTCGACAAGTTCGCCAACGAACTCGGAAAGCCTGCGCCGCAATTATCCGAGAAAGCCCTTCAAGTCCTTAAGGAGTATGACTGGCCGGGAAATGTGCGTGAGCTGGAAAACATCATCCAGCGTCTTGTGGTCATGTGCGATGGGGGTGTCATTGATGTCCCTGACCTTCCGTCTCTGATGCGATTCTCGGCTGTGAGGGGGGCAAGCCCTCACAGGACTCTCGCCGAAGCCGAAGCCGATCACATCCTCGGTGTTCTGGCCAGCGTGGACGGGAACAAAACACAAGCCGCAAAGATACTCGGCATCACCCGCAAAACTCTCAGAGAAAAATTGAATAAAGCAAAACCCACATCCTAGTTGGGATCCTGCCGCACTGGATAAAATTTACCCGCTGGTCCTTTTCGATCCGGTTTTTTCAACCCTTCTGCGGTTTTCACCCCTGATCACAGACTTGGCACTGAATTTGCAATTGTATTTAGCGGAACAGGAGGTAACAATGAGAAACAACGATCTAAAAAAGGGACTTGATTTAAAACCCTTACCAACATCCAAAGAATGGAAACTTTTGTATTATCAACACGGCCGGCCGGGCCTGGATGAAGGGAAAAAGTTGAAAGGGCTCTGCAGCTACTGCGATCTTCAGAGCATATGCGGTCTTCCCAAACCTGAGACCGGAGTCTGGCGGTGCGAATATTACAAATCCAAAGTCTCGAGGAAGAGCAATCTTCATGAAAACGTGCTCAAATTGCTTGAAAAAGCACAGAATGTCAACAATTTCGACCGGGACATCGGCAAGATCATGGCCGAGACAATGAACGAGCTTGTCGTTCATTTCCCGGTTAAAATGGATGATGACCATGTCAAGGTGTTGACCGGCTACCGGGTGCAGCACAACAACGCCTTAGGGCCTTTTAAGGGAGGGCTTCGCTTTCATCCCATGGTTGATATCGATGAAATCAGGGCTTTGGCGACCATGATGACCTGGAAAACGGCCATAGTTAACATTCCTTTCGGCGGCGCCAAGGGAGGAATTCAGATAGATCCGACTGATTACAGTCCAAAAGAGCTGGAGAGAATTGCACGGCGTTTCACATTTGCTCTGGGCAACAACATCGGACCGGATTATGATATACCCGCACCGGATGTCAACACCAATCCCAAGATTATGGCCTGGATCCAGGATACCTACATGTCCACCATCGCTCCTGACGAGCGCAACCGCTGTCTACATGTTGTCACCGGAAAGCCTATCGATTCCGGAGGGAGTGTGGGCCGCGAAAAAGCGACAGGTCAGGGCGTTGTCTTCTGTATCGAAAAATGGGCCCAGGACAATGGATTTAACTTGAAAGGCTCCACCTACATCGTTCAGGGATACGGCAATGTGGGATCATGGGCTGCCCGTTTGATGAAAGTGAACGGTTCAAAAATGATCGCCGTGGAAGATGTGACAGGCGCTATCAGAAACAGAGAAGGGATCGATCCCGATGACCTGGCCCTGTATGTCAAAGAGAATGGAGGAGTTGTCGATTATCCCAAGGCCGAAGCCATCAGTCATGAAGCGTTCTTCAGCACCAAGGTAGACATATTTATCCCTGCTGCGCTGGAGAATGCCGTCAATAAGGACACGGCTGAACTTTTGAACGTCAAACTCATTGCCGAAGGGGCAAACGGCCCCACTGACGAGGACGGGGATGAGATCCTCCATCGAAAAAAAATTGATGTTATTCCGGATATTCTCTGCAATTCAGGCGGCGTCATAGTCAGCTATTTTGAGTGGCTGCAGAACAAGAGAAGTGAATTCTGGGAGCTTGATGAGATCGATACAAAGCTGAAGAAAATCATTATCAGCGCCTACGACCGAGTGAGGGATGCGGCCGAGAAGTACAGGGTCGATTGGCGCACGGCTGCTCAGATCGTTGCTTTATATAGGCTGGAAATGGTCTACAAAGAGCGAGGAATTTTTCCATGATGATTTGAGAATGAGTGCGAAGCACACAGAATCAATCTGATTAAAACGCTATCGCCAGGTCTGTGCCCAACCCGGAAAAGCAGACCTGGCGATTTTTTTGTATAATGATCGTGAATACTGTGGATGTGGTTGAGAGTTCAACTGTAAAGATTCTTCTTCTGAAGACCTAAGAATTGCGGACGTAAATATATACAACGCCGATAAACTTTAAAGATATAGAAATGAAATTGATCACTTGTGTATAATTCTCTAAGAGAATTCCATGCGCAGATACGTGTTGAGTTCTGGAATACTGTTGATGCTGCTTTCGGTGAGTTCAGCCAAGAATCCCCTTTGCTATTCAGAAGTAAGTTTGAGCAAACAAGTCCATGAATTCCTGCGCAATCGGATCGAAGCCGCGGGAATTCCTCCAAAATTAAGCGTAGGCGAAGACTCCATTCGTGCTTCTGTGATGCTCCCCCGTTTCTATGAACGAAGATCTTATCGTTCTGCCTGGATCAATGAGAATGGCCCAACTTTTCAGGCGAAAAGTCTCATTAATAAGATTAAGGAAGCAGAGCACGAAGGCCTGAGGCCTGAAGATTATCATCTGGTTAAAATTGAGAGCATAATGATCGAAATAGGGAGGATTCAGAAGAGCAAAACGCCGCTCAATCCTCGTATCTTGGTCGATATTGAGCTTTTGCTCACGGATTCATTTCTCATCTACGGATCGCATCTTGTATCGGGCAAAGTCAATCCAGAAAGCATTGACGCAGAATGGTTCGCAAACCGCAGGGAAGCAGATATGGTTCAGGTCATTGAGGCCGCTCTCGATTCAAATCAGATATCAGAATCATTGAAGAACCTTTTGCCGACCCATACAGTTTATAAACGGCTGAAATCAGCTCTTGCTCAATACCTTGAAACGCTTACTGAAGGTGGATGGGGCACAATACCTGACGGACAGAAAATTCAAAAAGGCGATAGAGATAATCGGGTGATAGCCCTGCGACATCGACTCGTTGTCTCAAAAGATCTTCCTATTTTGGAGAAAAATGATGAGGATCTGTTTGATGTAGGATTAGAAGAAGCAGTGCGCAGATTTCAATGGAGGCATGGACTGGATGCCGATGGGGTCGTAGGCAATATGACTTTAGCTGCGCTGAATGTGCCCGTGGAAGAAAGAGTGCGCCAGATTGAGTTGAATATGGAACGCTGGCGCTGGCTTCCCCAGGACCTGGGATCAAAGCATATCATCGTCAATATCGCCAATTTCGAACTGGACGTTAAGGAAAACCAGGAACAGGTGATGACTATGCGTGTTGTGGTAGGTAAACAATACCGGACAACTCCGGTCTTCAGCGCTGCAATGACGTATTTAGTCCTGAGCCCCTATTGGCATATTCCTCCGACTCTCGCCGTACAAGATAAATTGCCTTTAATCCGTAAAGATGTGAGTTACCTGGAAAAACAGAAGATCAGAGTATTTCAAGGCTGGGGGGCTGAGACCAAGGAGGTTGATCCCGCAGTCGTTGATTGGTCTCGGATCACTGCAAAAAACTTTGGTTTCAGATTACGTCAGGATCCAGGTCCTCTCAATGCGTTGGGCCAAGTGAAGTTCATGTTTCCCAACGGGTTCAATGTCTATCTTCATGATACCCCAAGCAAAGAACTTTTTGAAAAAAGTATACGCGCTTTCAGTTCCGGATGCATTCGTATCGAAAAACCGATCGAGCTGGCAGAATATCTCTTAATGGGGGATCCACGGTGGACAAAGGAGAGAATTCTGGCTGCAATCGCAAAAGGCAGCGAGGAGACAATCATATTGAGAGACCCAATACCTGTTCATCTGCTCTATTGGACAGCATGGGCGGACGAGGATGGATTGGTTCATTTCCGCGATGATATATATAGACGGGACAAGCGTTTGTATGAAGCTCTGAAAGAAAGGCCCCCCGCCGCCTTTCAAGATGAGCAGGGAAAGTTGCTATGAAATTTATAAAGAAGGTTTCATGCCTGTGCCCTGAAAGCACGCATGCGCTCATGTTGATACTCCATTTCTCACTTTTTGTGTTAACAGGATCAGCACATGAATTTAATCCAGAGAAAGCAGGCTTCGCCGTGAAATTCAGTGATGTGATATCTCCTTACAAAATCTTCAGTATCTTTGTGCTTCCCGAGGAGGAAGTAACAATCGAGGTCTCGCCAGAAAGAGGAAGGAATAGTTATGATATAGAAGCCGCGTCTGGGAAGCTGTTGTTGGAGGAAGTTAATAAATGGCGTTGGCAGGCCCCTTCTGAGAAGGGCATTTACACAATAAAGATCTCTCATGATCGACTGATAGATTCAATGACACTCAACATCTTTGTCATGGTTCCTTTCAACGAGCAGAATGATGGATTCCTGAATGGTTACCGAATAGGCGCCTATCCAAGAATTCTATCAAGAAAATTCCCCATATATAAACCTCCGCGTGGATTTATCGAAGTTAGCAGGGAAAATGAAGATACTTTTGTCTCTCCTCATTTCAAAGTGAAGCAGTTTCTGTGTAAACAGGGGAGCGGCTATCCAAAGTATATTGTGATTAAAGAGAAACTGTTGTTAAAGCTGGAGTTTATTCTGGAAAGAGTGAATAAAGAGGGATATAAAGCTACGACATTCAATATTCTGAGCGGTTACCGGACACCACACTACAACGATCTCATCGGCAATGTGAAATACAGTCGACATATCTATGGGGGGGCGGCGGATATATTCATAGACGAGAATCCCAGAGACGATATGATGGACGATCTCAATAATGACGGTCGCATAGACTATCGAGATGCAGCCATTATCTATGACATTATCGATGGAATGTATGGAAAGCCTTGGTATCAATTCTTTGTGGGGGGCCTGGGAAGATACAGAAAAACACCTGTGCATGGGCCTTTCGTCCACATCGATGTTAGAGGATTTCGAGCAAGGTGGGGCACTTGATGCGCCACCCGAATATTTTCTAGCATAAACCAGTTCATCGTTCTCTATGCCGAATTTCTGCCTCTTCTGATTGTCCGGGTAAAGGCCTGTGTCATGATACGCGTTCAGAGATAGAGAGAAGTGAGACTCAGGAATATGAGCAGCGCAACAGGATCACGAGATAGCTATCGGCCGGGTCGCTTCACTTTAGAAATTTTTTTTACTTATTTTTAAGATAATCTGCGGTATTATAATATTCTAGGATCGATAAGGAGAGGAAGTTGGAGATACAGGCTTTTTTATCGCCGCTTAGGTTAGAAGGAATTGCCGCTGCAATTGTATGTGGTTTGATTATTGGGCTGGAACGGCAGCTTTCCGGAAAACCGACAGGCATTCGCACCTGCAGCCTCATTTGTCTCGGAACCTATGTCTTTGCATCTTTGGGCCCTCTCTTTCAGGGTGGTGATGTCGATTCAAGTCGGATCGTCGGACAAATTATCACCGGGATAGGATTCATAGGGGCGGGAGTGATTTTGGCACGCCATGGAGTCGTGGTGGGAATAACCTCAGCTTCTGTGATCTGGGTTCTGGCTGGTATAGGGATTCTCATCGGTTTTGAAAGATACACAGCCTCTATTCTCATTAGCATATTGACAGTCGGAATTCTACAAGGAGTAAACTTGCTTGAGGCAGTATTCAAATCATTGAGACAGGAAATTTTTGGAAAATTAGATTTGCATAAGAAAAAAAAGCTGGATCAGAAAAATAATTGATTTTGTGTTTTTTCCCCTTATTAAGTGGAGCATCCCATCGTTCTTGGATTTTCAATAGATACGGGATTTTCGGATAGACACTGTCACCCAAGAGTGTAGATATCTTATTTAATTCTAAACAGACATTTCTCAAAGATCATAGGGCAATCGACAAAAGATAAATAACTTTGTATATATGCTATCACTGCTGTCCGGAACACGAAATTTAAATTACCTATAACTTAAATAATATCAATATGTTACACAGCAATTTGGTTGTTATCGATTTGAAATCATTTTTATATTATTCTACAGCCATTCGAC
>Ga0180431_10000246_pt1 | contig 76853 bp, 66 predicted proteins | sample SS_ome_11_FD_132459 | JGI IMG/M metagenome (GOLD analysis project Ga0180431, IMG submission 132459) | Hypersaline lake sediment archaeal communities from the Salton Sea, California, USA - SS_1_MS_1 metaG | ecosystem: Environmental > Aquatic > Non-marine Saline and Alkaline > Hypersaline >...
CCCGGCTCAAGCTCCAGAGCCCACTGCGCCATTGCGTCGGCGACCAGCTTGGCCTCCAGGGCGCGGGCGGCATGACGGCCCAGAGTGGATTGCAGAGCCGCCGGCTCGGCCTCCAGCGCCGCCAAGAGGCCGTCAACAGCCGGCTTAACCTTCTCATCGCCGGCGTGGTATGCCACCAGCCATCGGGCCAAGGGCCCGACCTCATGCGGCTCACCGTGGAGGCGCGGCGCTTTCGCCCAACTGTAGGCTTCCGGCTTATCTACTTGCGGCTCAGTACGGCCCTCGGACGGAGGCAAGTGGGTGTGTTCATCGTTGAAGTGGGAATACTTCAGGTCCTCGGTGATGGCCTGCACCTCCACTGCCTCAAGCTGCCCATTGAGAGCGCCCGAGGGCAAGTAGCGGGGCCGCTTCATCAGGTCGGTCTCGCTCGTGTCCATGTCGAAGAGGCCGTATGCCAGGTATTTGCCACAGCCCTTGCCGATCTCGAAGTAGTCCGGATAGGCGTTAGCGACGGCGATGATGTCCGGAACGTAGCAATTGTCCACGAAGCGCTGGACATCCTGGAGCCTGCCCAGGAATGATGCGATCTTGTCCGGGGTGGGCGGATCGCAGGCTCCGCCGGGCACGCAGCCGACATCGTGCGGCATCTTGCCGCCGAAGGTGGCCACCATCTCGTGAGTGATGCGGCGGATATCGAGGGCGCGCAGATAGTGCGAGGCCGCGGCCGCATTGGTCTGTTTGTCCAGGCGCAGGTCGCCCTCATAGCGGGGGACAAAGGGCGCCCATTCGCCCCGTTGCAGAAACGCCGCAAGCTGTTGCAGCCCCGGGTCATCGCCGCTGTAGTCGGCGGCCACGGCCGCGTCAACATAGTCAAGCGCAGCCAGGGTGTAGAAGTGCAGAATGTGAGACTGCAGGTAGTTGCTGCCCAGAATCAGGTTGCGGATGATCCGGCCATTGTCGGGAATCTGGTCTGCCACACCGATGGCCTGATCCAAAGCTAGGCTGGCGCAGACCGAGTGCGCCGCCGGGCACACGCCGCAGACCCGGGTGGTGAGGCGTTGGGCGTCCATCGGATGCCGCCCTACCAGAATCTGCTCGAAGCCGCGAAACATCGGGCCGGAAACCCGGGCCTCCTTGACCTCGCCGCTGTCCACGGTCACATCAATCTTGAGATGGCCCTCAACACGGCCAACCGGGTCTATCACGATGCGTGCCATTGTGCTCTCTCCTTGCTTTGGCGAAACGTGTTGCCGTGGTGCGCCGCGCTTGGGCCTAGTCGGCCGACTCCGAGCATGGCGCCGGTTCCGGTGTGACGTATTGCAACTGGCCGGTTGCCTCGTCGCGTTGGATCCGAGGCAGTTGTTCATTGCTAATCTTTTGATACAGCGCCCTGCCGACATCGGGGAAGCCCGGCTCGACGCAGCCGAGGCACGGGCTGCCCGCACCAATCGGCCAACTGGTCCCGCTGTTCCACTGGCGCAGCGGACAGTCGCTGTAGGTGACCGGCCCCTTGCAGCCGAGCTCGTAGAGGCATCCCGGCTCGCCGTGGTGGGAGGCGAACTTGCCGGCATCGAAGTCGGCGCGGCGCGGGCAGTTCTCGTGGATCAGTTCGCCGAAGAAGGCGCGCGGCCGACCGTGCTCGTCAAGCTCCTCTGCTGTCGGCAGCCCATACATCAGCACATGGGCGATGGTGCCGATGATCCAGTCCGGATGCGCCGGGCAGCCGGGCACATTGACACAGGGCGTCGCGATGCCGTGTTCGGCCAGGACCTGGCTGGCCGGCTTGGAGCCGGAGGGATTGGGTGCCGCGGCCGGGATACCTCCGAAGGTCGCGCACGCCCCGACCGCTACCACACACAGCGCCTGCTCGGCTAGCTGTGTGAAGCTGTCAACTATGCTCAGCTCCTCACCCGCGCCGGTGCTGCCGCCGATATTCGGTATCTTCTCCGGAATCCCACCTTCGAGAACCAGCACATAGCCCTGTTCGGTCTGCTGAGTATCATACAGGATTTCCAGCGCCAGCTCGCCGGAGGCCGCCATGATGGTGGGATGGAAGCGCAACTGGACGTGCTTGCCGGGCACCAGTGCCTCCAACAGCACGTTGGCGACGCGGGGTGCCGCGGCATTGAGCAGCGAAACCGAGCAGCCGGAGCAGCCGGTCCCTTGCAGCCAGACGACAGGGATTTCCTGGGTGTCTTGCTCAGTCATCATGTAGCCCTCGCCCCTCACAAAAACACGGTACGCGGGAATGCAGCGCGTGCCGACGGGTAGCCGTTGGTATATCCCTTGGCGACTGCCCGGATGCTTTCTACTCGTCCGATGTCGGCCTATTCTCCTCCGCTGCCGTTTTATCCTCCTACTCAAGATTTTTTTCCTCACCCAACTGCGACGGGCGGCTGGACCTTCGGCGGGGGTTCGCCACCCGTGCGCGGCAGGTCACACCCGCGGCTAGAACGAAATCTGCCTCAACGAGCAGCTCAACTGGCATTGGGGCGGGAATGGCCGGCTTACGGCGGAGGCGCACATGGAGCTGCCCAAGCTGCTCAGCAGGCCGATTGCCGGAGGGCCCGCGATTGCCTGGAGGTGAGGCGCATGAGAGTCAATGCCCAGGCCAATACTGCCCCGCAATTCCACGTCCCAGCCGCGGATGACATGGAACGCTTTTAGCTGGCCGCCTGCGGGGTTCTGTGGAGTAGCTTTTCCAATTGGCAATGCTTTTGTTGCAGTTGCGCATCTGTTTACTGCTAGCGCAATTGGCCCAGTAAGCGGTCGCGCGCACTCACAGGCGCTGGTAGTACTCCACCATCGGCACCATCTGCTTGAAGCCGGCCTTTTCATAGGCCGCGCGCGCCGGGGCATGAGCCGGGTCCAGGCCGGTAGTGACTGCGACAAAGCGCATGCCCTCTAGCCGGCAGGCTTCGAGCACGGCCCGGTATTGCTCAGTGCCCAGTCCCTGCCCCTGACAGTCCGGGTCAATCGCATTATTGCCGATCTCGCCGATCTGCCGGTCCCGCTTGAGGTAGTAGGTGATGAAGCCGACCACTTGGCCGTCCAGCTCGCTCACCAGGCAGCACTGCGGCTGTTTCTGGCAGAAGTCCTCGATCTGCCGGCTCTTTTCGGCGCGCCAGTCCGGCCCGAACACCGCCTCGAACATCTCGTCTCCCATGCGCGCGCAATAGTCGGCAAAGACCGGCTCCCATGCCCGCACCGCAATCTCGCACAGCCTAGGTAGGTCCTCAGGGCGGAAAAGCCTTATCTGAGCATTTGGCACGGTGCCACCTCCACCTTCTCATTCGACTGTACCTGTTGCCTGTCCCTCTTAGCCGCGCCTCACGGCTCACTGGGTTCGCTGCGGGTGACCTGACGCAATAGCACCGATCGAGTGTAGCAGCGGTGCAGGTGTTGCAGGCCGGCACAGCGAACAAGAATAGTATTCGTCAGTGTATCGGGCGCTTCCTCCACGACGCTGTGCCGCCGGAGAGGCCGAACATGAGTGGCTTCAAAGTTGTGGTAACCGACTACGTTTTCCCCGACCTGGAGCCGGAGAAACAGATACTGGGTGAGGTCGGGGCGGAGCTGGTGGCGGGACAGTGCCAGACCAAAGCTGAAGTCATCGCGCTGGTCCCCGGCGCCGACGCGGTTCTCGGCACCTACTACGGCCCGCTAGACGGCGAAGTGATGGATGCGATGCCGCAGTGCCGCGTGATCGTGCGCTACGGCGTCGGTGTGGACACCATAGACATACCCGCGGCCACCAAGAGGGGCATCATGGTCGCCAATGTGCCCGACTATTGCGTGGACGAAGTATCCGACCAGGCGGTGACCATGACGTTGGCGCTGCTGCGCAAGCTGCCTCAGGCGGAGCGGATGGTGCGTGACGGCGAATGGGCTCTGGGCCAACTCAAGCCGCTGAGGCGCATCAGCACACTGACGGTCGGCATCATCGGCCTAGGCCGGATCGGGCGGGGCATCGCCGCCAAGCTCTCGGCTTTCGGCCCGCGGATCATCTACTATGATCCCTATGCCGACAGCGCCGCCACGCCGCAACTGACCGGCGTCGAGCTCGCCGAGCTGCTGCGGGCCGCAGATGCCATCATCATCCAGGCGCCCTCCACGCCGGAGACGCGGCACATGCTCGATGCGGAGGCTTTCGCGGCGATGGCGCGGCAGCCGGTGCTAGTCAACTGCGCGCGCGGCGACCTGATTGACACTGACGCCCTGGTCAAGGCCCTGGAGCAGGGGCAGGTCTCCGGTGCCGGCCTGGATGTCATCGAGGATACGCCGCCGCTGCCCGGGGATCATCCGCTCCTGAGGTTTGACAATGTTATCCTGACGCCGCACTCGGCGTGGTTCTCCGGCGAGGCGCTGGATTCGCTACAGCGTCTGGGAGCCATGGAGGTAGCGAGGGTCCTCAAAGGCCAGCGGCCCAAGCACCTGGTCAACCCGGAAGTGCTGGAGTGAGTTCGCTCGCAGCAGCGCCGTTGGCCGAGAGGCCGACACGATTTGCGAAGGTGGAGACAGGCAATGAAGCTAGCCAGGTATGTTTCACGTGAAACATCCCGCTATGGGATAATCCAAGATGACAAAGTGGTGGCAATCACAGGGGAGCCATGGGATGGAATCGAGGAAACCGGAGAGCAGTATCCGCTGGCGGAGGTGAAGTTGCTCGCGCCGGTGCAGCCGCCGGATGTCTTCGCCATCGGGCTGAACTATAAGGGCCATGCGGATGAGACCGGCTTCGAGTACCCGCCGGCTCCGGTCATCTTCCTCAAGGCCACCAGCTCGGTGATCGGGCCGGATGCTGACATCATCTTGCCCGTGATGGCCCCGAACGAAGTGGATTACGAGGCCGAACTGGTAATCGTCATCGGGCAACCGTGCCATAGGGTGTCGCCGGAGGAGGCGCTGGAGTACGTCCTGGGCTATACCTGCGGCAATGATGTCAGCGCCCGCGATTGCCAGCTTCGGCACGACAGCCAGTGGGCCAGAGGCAAGAGCTTTGACACCTTCTGTCCGCTGGGGCCCTGGATCGAGACCGATATGGATCCCGACAATGCCGCCATCAGCCTCAGGCTCAATGGCGAGACCATGCAGCAGTCCAATACCAATGATTTGATCTTCTCCTGCGCGGAGTTGGTGAGTTACTGCTCGCAGGTTGCCACCTTGCGCCCTGGCACTGTAATCATGACCGGCACACCTTCGGGGGTGGGTTTTACCCGCCAGCCGCCGGTATTCCTGCGCCCCGGCGACCAGGTGGAAGTTGCCATTGACGGTATTGGGACGCTGCAGAATACTGTCGTTGGGGCCTAGCTGATTGACAGAGACGAACGGAGAACCTCGCTTGCCGGAAGGAGGTTAGCTATGTGGCCACTCAAGCCCAACATCCAGAAGATGGAAAAGAGTGGAAATGTACAGGGTCTTATCAAGGTCTTGTCCGACAAGAACTGGGACCTGCGGCTGGCCGCCACCAGGGCCTTAGGGCGTATTGGCCCCTCCGCCGTGGAGCCGTTGTGTGAGGCGCTCGAGGACGGCGAGGGCTACATCTATGTGCGCACCCATGCGGCGGATGCGCTGGGTTGGATCGGCGATGCGCGGGCCGTCGAGCCGCTGTGTCAGGCGCTGGGAGACTGGCATGCCGATGTCCGCTGGGCGGCTGCGGAGGCCCTGGTTAAGATCGGTGCTCCGGCCGTCGAGCTGCTGGGCGAAGCCCTCAAAGACCCGGACTGGAATATGCGGCGGGCTGCCGCTCACGCCCTCGAGAAGATCGGTCTGCCCCCCGACCCCAGTGTGCGCGCCTGGTACGCGCTAGCCAAACGCAAGCCGACGTCGGAGGGGCCGCGGCCGCGTTCGCTAGGCTCACCGCTGAAAGGAGACTATCAAATGAGTAATGTGCCAATGACGAGACCGGAGGAAGTCTTGGCGATCCATGAGCAGAGTTACGGGCACTCGGTTACCTTCGTCGGGTTGGAGGACGGCCGCATTCTCGAATCCACCGGCTCGGAGTTTCTCTACAGCGATGACGGCGGAATAACCTGGTCCGAGCCGTATCCGGCGCTGGACGAAAACGGCGAGCAGCTAGATGGCCAGTGTGCCTCCCTGGTCAACCTCGCCGGCGGTGCCATCGGTCTGGCCACCTTGCGCTACCATTCCGGTGTCGCGAACCACTACGAGACCGAGATGGTTTTCAGGACCTCCGAGAATCAAGGCCGGAACTGGTCGCCGCCGGCGGTGATGAACCGCTCGCTGCTGCGCACCCATGCGCTGCAGGATGTGATGATCCGCACCGCCTCCGGGCGCATCATCTTGCCCGTCTATTTCGGCATCGGCCAGGGCAGTTGGCATGAGGAGGGCAAGCCCTTTGTCGGCGGCTATCTCAACGGCAATTTCGTCTCCACCGATGCCCATTTCTTCGATGCCCATCTCTGCGCCAGTTATGTTCTCTACAGCGACGACGAAGGCGCTAGCTGGCAACCCAATAGCGATGGCGAGCTATTCATCGTCATGGACTCCGGCGGCCCGGCTGAGGGTGCACCCGAGCCGTCAATAGTGGAGGTCGAGCCGGGCAAGCTGATGATGATTGTGCGGACCGGCCTCGGCCGGCTGTTCCAGGCCTGGTCGGAGGACAATGGGGAGACCTGGTCGCGCCTGCAACCGACGCAGTTGGCAGGGACTCAGGCACCCGGCCAGCTCCGCAAGTTCCCGCAGACCGGCCATCTCCTGGTGGTTTGGACCCAGCAGAGCGAGCGCGAGATTCGCCAGGGCTTCATCCGCACGCGCCTGTCCTCAGCCATCAGCAGAAACGGCGGCGGGCTGTGGGAGCACTTTCAGAATATCGAGTCGCTGCATGAGGAGACCCACGTTGAGCCGGGGCCGATCCGCCGGATCCGTCCGGAGGGCTGCTATGGCGTGCATCCGGGCGTAGCTGCGCCCGAGGTTGACAACGACTATGTAGTGCCGCTGCCCGAAGGCTATGGCCGCTGGTCATACCCCTCGGTGTTCGTTGCTGAGGACCGCGTGCTGGTGTTCCACACCTACTCGGTACACGATAGCGTGACCGGGGAGGTCATCAACCCCGGCACAAGCAGGCTGAAGGTGCTGCCGACCTCGTGGTTCTACGGCGGCGGTGACCCGATGCGCGAGAGCATGCTCATCAAGAAGATCGAGGACCAGGCACCCAAGCCGTGAGCGCGGACCGCAACGACCTCGGGCTGCTCTGCGACGTTGCTCCCTGCGACTTCGCTCAGGGTAGCCAGAGCCGTGAGCTTGTCGAAAGCGTAAGACGCTGCTTCTGGTACGCAGGGGACAGTCCCTCTTTTGCGGGCCGAGCCACGCGTTTTGTGGATTGCTCGGGCTAGCCTGTCGAGAGTTCTCCGAACAGCAATAGCGTTCAGATGCGGAATACTGGCGCCTTGAGTGATGCAAAGCAGGTTCATCATGAGACGTGTGGCGATTGTTCTGCTATGTCTGAGTCTGGGCATCGTGGCACAGGTATGGCCGGCGCACTGCCCTGCAGAGCGCGAGGCGCGATGCGACAGCCCTCACTCCGGTCTTTATCACTGGCTGAAGGCGACCGCTGGGCAGGCGGGCGTGTCGGCTGACGATGATTCGCGGCCGCAAGAGCAGCCGATAGCCAATGACTCGCGCGCCATCAGGGTCGCGTATATCGTCCATACTGCGGAAGGCGAAGGCGGCGTCCCCTGCAGAAGCTGCATAGGCGGCTATCTGTCGGCGGTCGCGGGCACCGAGATCGTCTCGACCGGCATCAAGTTCGCTGATGTCAAGGATGAATTGAGCACGGATAAGTATGACGTGTTCTATTTCCCTGGAGGCGGCAGCTCCAGCAGGCACGCCCAGGCCCTGGGCGGGGCGGGGCATGAGAGGATACGTGAGTTTGTGAGCAGCGGCGGCGGTTTCCTGGGCATCTGCGGCGGCGCCTATGCCGGCTCGTTCGGCCCGTATGACTATTGCCTCGGCCTCGCCAATGTGAAGGTATTAGCCACGTGTACCGGTGGCGGGGATCTGGAAATCAGAATGGAGCCACGCGCCTGCGAGGTATTCACCTCCGCTGCGTATCTTCCGCCGACAGTGGGCACGATCCGCCACGCTAACGGGCCACTGTGGGAGATAAATGATCCGGACAGGCCGCTGCATGTGGCGGCAACCTTCACCGGAAGCAACGGCACGGTGGACTTCAATCCTGACCACGTTTGCGCCAAGCCTGCCAGCTTCTTTGCGGGGCACCCCTGTATCATATATGGCTTCTACGGGAAGGGCCGGGTGGTGCTGTTCAGTTCGCACCCGGAAATCGCGGATGAAGCCAATGGCACCGCCGGGATGCTCCCGGAGGTGATCAGATGGCTTGCGGTCAAGAACACTCACCCGGAGAAGGTCAACCCAAAAAGGCAAGAAGATGTCCAGCCGACTGAATAGAGATAACCTCAAAGGTATATGGGCCGCGGCGCCGCTGTCATGGGACGCGAACTTCGAGCTGGATGAGCCGGCCTTCCGCGAGAACCTGCAGCGCCTGGTCGCCGCTCAGCCGCACGGCATCTACACCTTCGGCAGCACCGGCGAGTTGCAGGCGATAGATTTTGACGAGTTCTGCCGTATCGTGGATATATTCATCGAGCAGGTCGGCCCCAGCGGGATTCCTACGCAGGTGGGCTGCCATGCCACTGCCACTCACCAGGTCATCCGCATGCTCAAGTATGCCGAGCAGGCCGGAGCCGATGGGGGACAGGTGGCGTTGCCGTTCTGGATGAAGCTGACTGAGGCGGAGATTTTGAGGTTCTGGGGCGATGTCTCCAGGGCGGTGCCGGATTTCCCCCTGACCTGCTACAACTCCAGCCGCACCAAGTGGAGTCTTTCGGGCGAGCAGTTTGCCGACATCGTGCAGGTAGCGCCCAATTTCATCGGCGTCAAATGGCCCGGCGAGCTCGAGATAGATAGCTTTCAGCAGGTCATTGACGGGACGCCCGGACTGGCCCACTTCGTCGGCGAGGCATACCTGATGCGCGGGATGAAAATGGGCGCCCCCGGCAGCTACAGCTCCTGGGTGCTGTGGCAGCCGGAGCTGACCGCGAAGATGTTCAACTTGGCCGAGGCGGGCAACTGGGAAGAAGCCGAAAAGATTGCCGGAGGAATGACCGAGGTAACGCGGTTTGCGATTGCCATGTGTGGAGAGCTGGGCCTGGGTATGATGGACCCGGTGATAGACAAGGGCCTGATGGTCGCGACGGGAATGTTGGTCGGTCACCAGCGCACGCGGCCGCCGTACCTGGGCTGGCCCGACGATGGTCTGGAGGACATGCGCCGGCGCTTGAAGGCCAAGTTCCCGTGGTTTATTCCCGACGAGTAGCCAGCGCCTTACGGATTCCAGGATGCCCAAGCGCAAGACAGCGACCATAGGTGCAACGATAATCCTGACGGCCCTGGCGGTGAGCGTCGGGCTGGGAGTAGCCTGGTGGGCGCCGTGGAAGCCGACGCTGGTGGTATGGTCATGTGGGGGCAACTACGAGAGCCTCAGCGACTACTCGCGCTGGTTCGAGCAGCAGCACAACTGCCGCGTCCGCTACACCGCCGCGCCGGTGCAATACCTGCTGGAATTGGCCACCGACCCGCGCGCACCGGCCGATGTTATCGTCGGGCGCGGCGGCCCTGGCTGGCAGGCCCTCAAGCAGCGGGACCGGCTAGCCAAAGGGCCGCTATTCTTCGCCATAGACCCCTTTGTAATCATCACACCCCGGGGCAATCCGGCCAATATCACAGACCTCAAGGACCTGGGACGCGCCGGTGTCAGGATAGCCTACGCGCCCTTTGCCATGCGGCCCCGAGGCAAGTGCCCCTCACACCTGGTGGCGATGGTGGACGCCAAGTTCTATCCCGGCTTCGCCGAGCGGTGGCTTAACAATGTGACGGTTGAGCTCAAGTGTGGCCGCAAACTACATGAGCCGATCCTGGCGGGGCAGGCCGATGCGGCTATCGTGCCGCGCTCGACCACCAGTTGGCCGGAGCTACAGGGCAAGGTCGAGGTCATACCGATCGGGCCGGAGTACCACGAGCCAATGACAGCTTGCCGGGCCGTCCCGCCGCAGTGCTGCGGCGTACTCAGTGACCCCAGCAGTCCGGAATTGGCCAATGCCTATGTGGACGGCATGTTGAGCGAGGCGGGCCAGGCCATTTTCGCCGCCCGTGGCTATTTGCCTATCAACTCCCCCGCAGCCGAGGTTTATGGCGCCCTACGCGAGGTCTTCGTCCCTCAGGACATGGCAGGGTGGCAGTTGCATATGGCTCAGAGGCTTTACGCGGATGGGGCGTACACCAGCGCGATGCGGCGCTGCTTCATCATCTATAACGTCTTCGGCCCGAGCCATTACGATGCCAGGGCGCTCTATCTAGCCGGCCAGTGCGCGGAAAAGCTGAATCAGCCGGAGGTCGCTCGGCTGCAATGGGAGCGGCTGCTGGAGGAGTTCCCCCGCAAGGGCAAGCATGAGTGGGAGAGCCCCGTCCTGCACGTCGGCAAGCCGGTGCCGGGCGTGGAGAAAATGCCGGAGCAGCACTGGGTTAAGCTGGCCCGCGAGAGCCTGAAGGAGTTGGGCGGAGAGGCCAGCCTCAGCGATGAGCATCGCCGCTGGCTGCGAGCCTTTCCGGTCGGGCGCGTGCCGATCCTGGAAGCCGACCCGAGCAAATGCGGCAAGCGCTGGTTCGCGACCGCCGAGATGGCGCTGGCGGCGGGGGATTACGTCGGCGCGACCCGCGATTATCTCAAGGTACTGACCCTGTATTATCCTAGCTCATACATGCCGGCGGCGCGGTTCCGGGTGGCGTTGTGCGATTATCTACGCGGCAGCCCGGGAACTGCGCGGCGCCGGTGGCAGGAACTGGCGAAGGCACTGCCGGATGATACTTGGGCACAGGCGGCGGCGCGGGCGCTCGAGATGTCCGCTGGGGAGACCGACCCGAGGGAGTTGCGCAGCGACTGGTACGTCGCGTTGCCGGACTGGGAGTTGAAGTACGACACCAACCAGCAGCGCGGGATGTCGTATGGCGAGATGCTGCACCGACATCAGATGCCGCTGTATGCGTTCAAGGAAATGATGAAAGTATCGCACAACGTCTATGGGGAGCCCGGTAAACTGGCGGCCGAGGCCTGCTATAGAGCCGGTGTCTTCTGCAAGCAGATGGGCAAGCAAACGGCTGCAGGTGTCCAGTGGAGAATCTGCCAGGCATATTGGCCTGAGAGCAAATGGGCGGAGATGGCCGGTGAAGCGCTCAAGCGGCTGGCAATACCGGACAATCAGAACTCAGTCGAGCGCCCGGCGATCCGTACGCTTCTGTCTCAGCCTGCACCGCCTCTGCTGAAGCCGGATAAGTCGTCGTCACAGCAGCGCTTCCATGTAGCGGAGGAGTTGTTCCGGACCGGAATACTCGCAGATGACCAGTGTCTGCTGGAGTACATGAAAGCGCTCAGCGTTACCGATCCGTCGGGCAAGCAGAGCAAGCCCTTCAAGCCAATCGCCGAGTACCAGGCCGGGCTGTGCTTGCTGAAGGTCGGGCGGCTTGAGGCGGCTAGGGCCCACTTCCAGCGCGTGCTAGAGCTTTATCCCGCCTCGCCTTTTGCAGCCAAAGCCGCAGCGATGTTGGCCGAAGGAGCGATGTAAGGTGCAGCCGATCACGATCTGGCGCCGCCTCAGCCAAGTGGCCTTTCTCGGCCTGGCCGGGACCTGGCTGGCCTTCGGATGGCTGCGGTGTCCCTTCGGCGTGCCGTTTGTCTCCTGTCAGTCGTGTCCCGCCACGGACTGCCCGGGGCGCTATCTGCAGCCCTGGTTCATCGGCCTAATCGCGCTCTCCGCCATCTTCTCCGGCCGGGTATTCTGCGGCTGGGTGTGCCCGATGGGGCTGGTGCAGGATGCGCTGGGACGGCTACCGAAGCCCACGGTCACCACAGCACCGCGCTTCGCACGTCTCGATAAATACCTGAAATACCTCAAATACGTCGCTTTGGTGGTAATCGTCATCCTGATCTTTCAGCACAACCTGCAGTCGGCCCGGCCTTACGAATACGTCACCCGGTCGCCCTCGATATTCAATCTCAATGCTATCCAGGTAGCCTGGGCCATGGGCGGCGGGGCATACCGGTGGCGCTTGGCCGTTTTAGTTATCGGGCTAGTCGGTGGCGTGTTGGTGTTCCGCTGCTTCTGCCGCTATATGTGCCCGCTGGGGGCACTGCTTGCCATTTTCAACAAGTTGAGCATCTTGACGATTCGCCGCAATGAGAGCCAGTGCAGCGAGTGCGGCAAGTACCCGCGCGAATGCCCTCAGTACACTGTGCCCGGCACAACCGACTGCGTGATGTGCGGGGAATGTGTGCAGGGCTGTCCGCATCAGGCGCTGAGCTTCGGTCGGCGGGGCAGGACGAGCGCTACTGCAGGGCGAAGTAAGCCGCCGCCCTGACCCCTGTGCGTTGACACAGTCACTGTCGGTTGAAGGGAGACGACCAGATGGCCGCACCGATTCTGGTACTGGTGCGTTCGCGGCAGCCGGAAAACATCTTCGGCGCCTACACGGGCGAGATGCTCAAGCTCGACGGCATCAACGCTTTCGACTTGGTTGACATGGAGACCAGCGAGGACTGGCTGGCGACGCAGCCCTCGGTGGCGATATTGACGCGCTGCCGGCTGCGCAACCGCGAGCAGCAGCGGCTTCTTGAGTACGTGCGCGAGGGCGGGCGGCTGATTGTGTTCCGGCCTGCGTATCGGCTCTGCGAGCCCCTGGGCCTGACCGCGACATTCACAACCACGCCTTCGCCCTACCTGTTGCCTGATGCCGACCATCCGGTTTCCCGGGGCCTTCCGCACGAGCCGATCCAGTGCCATTGGACGACCGAGCGTTACGGTCTCGGCAGCCTACCGGGCGGCGCCGAGATCATTGCGCATGACTATGCGGAGGTGACCAGCCCGACCGGCTATCCTGCCATAGTGAGTTTCGCGCTGGGCAGCGGTCAGATTGCGCTGTGCTTCTACGATCCACCGGCCACGGTTGCGCGCCTGCGCTTCGGCGATCCCGACCTGGCCTCCGTCAACACGATGGGCTTTCGCTATTACACCCGCCCGGGCGATCTCTTCACCGGCTACTTCGATCTGTCCCGGGGGCACCTGCCGCAGGCTGATTTGCACTGCAATCTGCTCTCCAATCTCGTCTCCTATCTGTCGCCTCAGCCGGTGCCGCGACTGTGGTATTATCGGGTCCCGGAGGAGCGCTCGGCGCTCCCGATGCGGTCCGATGATGACGGCTCCACGGTCGAGCAGTTTCATGCGCTGCATTCCGCCGTCGAGGCCCGCGACGGCCACTGTACCTTCTACCTAGTGCGCGACACCAAGCTGCCGGACAGCGAAGTGCAGGCCTGGCTGGAGGGCGGCCACAACTTCGGCTATCACTCCGACCCTCTGACCGACGAGGACCCCTACTTCGCGATGGAGGAGATCCTGCGCAGTGATGCCGCCAACTTCGAGCGGCGCTACGGCTATACCGCCAGGACCACACAAATCCATGCAGGCTTCTGGAAGGGCTATATGGACCTGGTGCCGGTGTTCTATGACATCGGCCTGCGCATGACGGTCTCGTACTCCTGCCTGCTCAAGACCTACGGTAAGTATATGTGCGGCTCCTCCAGACCGATGAAGTTCATCAACCAGCACGGCCGGATCATGGACGTGTTCGCCCAGGCTACCCTCATCTATGATGACGCCTCGGTGATGGATATGCTGACTAAGGAGGTGGACCGCGAGCTGGAGAAGATGGCGAAAACCCTCGACGAGGCGGTGAATGTAACTTATTCGCCGCTCGGCTTTCAGTCCCACCCGGTCAGCTTCGCCACCTACAGTGCCGCTTATATCGGCGGCTGCATGGACCTGGCGCGAGAGCGCGGCGTGCCGGTGCTGAGCATGGACGAGTGGCTGGAGTTCACCCAGCGGCGCTATCAGGCGCAGTTGACGCTGGCCGCCTCCGACGATGGGGCTATTGAGTGTGATCTAACAGCCGCTGAGACGGCAGGCCCTCTGACGGTCGCGGTGCCGCTGCCCGAGGGCAAGACCGCAGCCGCTGCCAGCGTGGACGGCCAGCCGGTGACAGCAACTCCGCGTGTCATCCTCGGCCCGCAGTACGCCCTGGTACCGGTGGAGCTCTCAGCACCGGGCCAGAGCCGGCGAGTGCGGGTGGAGTTCGCCGGGACAAGCTGAAACTAAGCAATGCCGGCGCAATCAGGAAGGAGTAATGCCTAGCATGTCAATCCAGGAGATTACAGCAAGTGAGCTCAAGCCGGAGCAGTTCATCGCCGAGCAGGTGGCGGCGATCTCCGCGACCGTGGGAGACGGCCTAGCCATCAATGCTTTGTCAGGCGGAGTTGATTCCTCGGCGGTCACCATGCTCGGCCATCAGGCCTTGGGGGAGCGGCTGCAGACCTATTTCATTGACAATGCGCTGATGCGCCAGGATGAACCTCAGCAGATCGTGGCTCTCTTCGCCGACCTGGGTGTCCCTGTTAAGCTGCTGGATGCACGGGAGGAGTTCCTCGACGCGCTCCAGGGCCTCACCGACCCGGAGGAGAAGCGCGAGGCCGTCACCCAGACCTTCTACAAGGGCGTTTTCGGGCGGCTGGTGAGAGCAAGCGGCGCGAAGTACCTGCTCCAGGGCACCATCCTCACCGATGTGGACGAGACGGTCGCCGGCATCAAGCGCCAGCACAATGTCTTCGAGCAACTGGGCATTGACCCGCAGGAGGCCTTCGGGTACGAGATAATCGAGCCGCTGATCCAGCTTCGCAAGGACGGGGTGAGGCAGGTCGCGGCGGCTCTCGGGCTGCCTGAATCAGTGTGCAACCGGATGCCGTTTCCGGGGCCGGCCCTGGCTGCACGAGTCATCGGCGAGGTGACACGCGAAAAACTGGCGCTGGTCAGGCAGGCGACCGCCATCACGGAGGCGGAACTGGCCGGCGTTGAGGCTTTTCAATACATGGCGATACTCCATGAGGACCGTGTCACTGGCATGCGCGAGGGCCGGAGGGACTTCGGCCTGCAGATCGAGATCAGGTGCTGGGACAGTGTTGATGCGCGAACCGCCAGCCCGACGCGACTGCCCTGGGAGGTCCTGGAGAAGCTCAGCGCCCGCATCGTGTCCGAGGTCCCCGGCGTGGTAAGTGTCACCTACAACCTCGCCACCAAGCCGCCCTCCACAATGGAGGTCGTCTAGAACCTGTCCAAAAGCCCGGAATAGGTGACAGTCCCCCTTCACCAGCCGCGCATCGCTAGGGGACTGCGCCCTAAGCCAACGCCGCTAGTTACGCCACACGATAGTCTCGTTCGCCTCTAGGATAGTCTCCTTCATGGCCTCAGTTGTTCGGTCAATCTCCTCCAGCAGCTCGGCAGGGGTGCGCGCAAAGCGGAAGGCCGGATGCGAGGGCACTCCGTAGCTGCAGTTACAGTCAAAAAACTCCATAGTCGCTGCGTCTCCGCGGCTTATCATGGTATCATTGCGGAGTTCTCCGTCGCACCGGCTTCTCCCTGCTCGGCACTCCACAGCCCATCATTGCGCGGACCGAGGAGGCGAGGCCGTTACCGATGGCGAATTAGACGCCGGGTGTGCCAGCGGCATCTCGAACCCATGTGCATGGCACCGGCTTCGAGCCTGTAAGACCGGTCTATCCATCCCGTATGCGATGTTCACAAGCGAATGCGACTAACTTGAGCAAGTATTAGAATATGGACGCTTCCTCGACAGCTTCGCCCAGGCACTGGCGTCGGCCAATCACGGTCATCGCGCTGTTAGCCGTCATGGCTGTGGCGGTGGTCGTGCGCACCTACGGAATGCGTAGTCTGGTTTACTGCAATCCGGACGAGGCGCTATGGGCGTACTTCCTGGTCAACAGCGCAAAGCTGCCCGTGCTCGGCTCGGACCCACTGCACAGCGCTCTAGCCAGGAGCTTCAGTTGGGATTCCGGCTGGCCTGTGTGTGCGCTCTATCTGGCGTATGTCAAAGCTCTGGACGCCCTGCACATCCCCATTTCCGAGGCCAGCCTGCCTTTTCCGCTCGCGCTCATCGGTGCCTTGATCTCACTTGCCGTTTTCCGATTGGGCTGCGAGTTGCGCGGGACTGCGGCCGGGATGCTAGCCGCCTTGCTTATCGCCATCATACCGCTGATGGTGATGCAGAGCCGCTCGATTGGCGGCTTCCACCAGCCGGCCAGCAGTCTGTTGTTTTTGGCCTCAGCACTGGCGCTGATCCGCTATTTGCGCGAACCTACGTCTCGACGGTGTGAATTGTGGGCCGGCCTGGCTCTGGCCTTGTATGTTTGCAGCGATCTGCAGTTCCCCATCGGCCTGGTGGTTCTTGGCGCGCTTCTGGTGATTTGGCCGCGCCATCCGGACTACCAGGGCTGGCAGGGCTTGGGGCGCCTCATCCTCAAGCCGCGGCTACTGGTGCCTCCGTTAGTGCTGTTTTTCCCGTACATCATCATCTACATGTACGCCTGTCGCCTCGGCTATCCCGACCAGACCTACCTGGGCACGATGCTGGTGGAACACCCCGCCGACTGGGGCCTGCATATCGTCGGCTTTCTCGCGGATCTGCGGTACAACATCGGCCTACCGCTGCTGGTGTCACTGATCCTGATTCCGCCTGTCGTCGTCGCCGGCTGGGCCGACCATCGTCTCAAGTGGCTGAGTTTATGGGCGGGCCTGACGGCGCTGCCCTTCCTGGTGGCCGTCTCGCGCGAGGTTACGGTGTCGCATTACTATCACGAGCATCTGATCGTGGCTCTGACGCTGCTGACGGTCATCGCCCTGGGGGCTGTGCGTCGCCGCTGGCTGGCTGCAACTCTAGCGGCTGTGGTGGTCTGTGGCACGCTTGCGACCAGCCTCGGCGGCGTTCTCAAGGTCGAGCCGCTTACCGTGTTCTGGCCCTACCCCGGGACCACCTACGGCGGCATAGCGCCCAATTACGGGATGAAGACGGTCGGCTATTGGGTCCGCGAGCATCTGGAGCCTGAGCACCGCATCTTCGTGGAAAACAGCCCGCCGGTCGCCTACTGGTATCTAGGGAGGCCGACAATCACCGGCGGCTACGGCCACGACGAGCCATATCGCCGCGCGCTGCTGGCTCGGGTCAGAGACCAGGTGGATGTCGCGATACTACCTGTCTATTCCCGAGAGTGGGCGATGCGGAATCTCGTCCCCCACGGCTTTGTCGGCCACGTCGTGGTGCGCTCGGAGGGTCAACCCGTCCAAGACATCTTCACCAGATGGCCGCTCGACGAAGAACTCAACACCGCAGCCGTGGACCCATTGTATGACCGCAAGTACAGCAGTCTCAGCACGATCCTGCCGACTGTTGGCCCTTACGTCCCCGATAAGCCGATTGTGATACCAAAGCCTGCAGGCCAGGGCTAGCGCTACGGCCGGTCTTCAAGCGGGGTGCCTGGGGCAGGCTCATCTAGCCAACGCGCATCGCAAAGAAAGGGTATGTACAATGCAAGCGGGATTCGCCAAGGCACCGATAACGCCGCCCATCGGTACGCGGATGATGGGCTTCGGAAGTCGCGACCGCGATCACGGCTGTACGGCAATCCACGATGACATCTTCACGCGGGCCGTTTATCTGCAACACGGCGGGGAGGCAGCCCTGATCGTGGGCCTCGACTTGTGCTTCATCGGGCGAGCCGACGCCGACCGTCTCAAGAGCGCCATCGGACAGAGGCTGGGCCTCGCGCCGCAGCAGATACTCCTGAACACCTCGCACAACCACGTCGGACCGGCGGTGGGCACCTGGCATTCGGCAGGCTATATCCCTCCCGACCATGGCTACCTGAAGACGCTGGACGCGGCAGTAATCAGCGTAGCGTCTCAAGCTCGGGAGGCAGCGCGTGAGGTCACCGTATCCGCCGGTGTCGGCCGCTCGGCCCTGCCCATGAGCAGGCGCGTCAGACACGAGGATGGCACCGTAACTATGGGGCCCAACCCCGACGGCGCGATCTATGATGCGGTGCCGATCTGCCTGCTGAAGGACCTGGCGGGCGAGCCAGTGTGTTTGCTGTTTTCGGTCTCCTGCCATCCGGTCATAATGGTCGGCTTCGAGGTCTCCGCCGAGTACCCGGGCGCTGCCATGGACCGGCTTGACGCATATCTCGGCACCACCGCCAGTCTCTTTCTGCAGGGAGCCGGCGCCGATGCCAATGTTAGCGTCAAGTGCACAGACGGGGAGACATGGCGGGAGGGCACCTGGGAGGATGTGGCCGAGGCCGGCCAAATGGTCGCCGACGAGGTGATCCGGCCCCTGGAGGCGGGCTTGATGGAGATCGAGCCACAGCTTCGCACTCATTTGATCGAAGTGGAGTGGCCGCTGCAGCCCGCCCTCGGCCACGATGCCTATCTAGCCGTAGCGACGGCTGCAGAGACCGATGAAATCCGTCGGCTCTGGGCGCAGAGCATACTCAAGCGCATCGAGCGCGGGGAGCCACTGCCGACTTCAGTGCCGTTACTGGTCCAGGGCCTACAACTCGGCGCGGGCTTGCGTATCATCGGCGTTGAAGGCGAGCTGGTGGCCGGGCTGGGGAAACTCATTCAGGATTTCTACGCTGAGGGGTTCACCTTCCCGCTGGGCTACTGCAATGGTGAGGGCCTCTACCTGCCCACCTCGGAGATGATTGACGAGGGCGGCTATGAGGTGGTGAGCTACTGGGAGTACGGCTACCCGGCGCCGCTGGCCAAAGGCTTTGAGGGTATCCTGACAGAGGCGCTGCAGGAACTCCGCGCCGACGGGATCGAGTAGTGGCCGGCCCCGGCCCTACTGCCTCCAGGTTCTGGGAAGTATAAGTGCATTAGTACGGACGAGACTTCTAGCTGTGCCTTTGGGGGCAATCGCCTCTCAGAGCAGGAGGGGCTACCGAGGGGAGAGAAATCAAGTTTGTGCCCAGAGACTTGCCACGGATTTACTCCCGTGCAGTGGAGGCTCTTGCTGACGGCTGACAGGCGAAGGGCAAGCGGTAACTGGTCATGATCTGCCTAACCGGCGATGTCCATCACATGTCCTTGCGCTGTAACGACCAGAGGTTCTTGACCGAGCCGGGCGATACCGAGGTCAAGGTCGCCCAGCGCTATGTGGCCCTGCTGGAGAGATACCAGGTCAAGGCCACTCTCTACGTCTGCGGGAAATGCTTCACCGAGGAGTGGCCCGATCTGGAGCCGGTGGTGAAATCGGCGCTGATCGAGGTCGGCGGCCACGGCTTTCGCGCTCGCCAGCCGCGCAAGCTCTTCGACTGGTATGGCCGGCATACCGGCAACTGGAACGGCCCGCGTGTCTATCAGGCCTGGGACATTCGCAAGAATGTGCAGGTATGTGAGAAGCGAACCGGCCATCGCCCGGTCGCCTGGCGCGCTCACAGCTACAAGGTGGACCCCAATACCTATCCGCTGCTGGCACACTATGGCTTCAAGCTGGTATCGGACGAAGTCTCGGCGGACAATCTCTGGCCCCAGCGCATTGAGAACGGGCTGATTTCGCACCCGATGAACGTAATTCCCGACCATGATCACCTCTACCATGCCCACCGCGACAGGGAGTTTGTTGAGGCGGCCAACCGCCGGGGTTACGGAGCGGATGCCTTCGGCGCGGTTTCCTACGAAATTGAAAAGTGGGGCAGGCTGGTGCTGGAGCAGGCCCAGGCCATCGAGGACCAGGGCGGTCTGGTGACGATCCTGGCCCACCCGATCTGCATGTATTTGGCCGACGGCTTCAAGACTTTCGAGAGGCTGCTGGAGTACCTGGCGGCGCGGCCGACGATCTGGGCCAGAGAGATCATAGACCTGGTGGACGATTCGCCGGCGGCCCTGGAAGCTGCCGAGCACGCACGAGACAAGGGGACAATTCGCAAATAGAGGAGAGCGCTATGGATTTGGGCATCAGCAACAAGGTCGCTCTGGTAACCGGCGGGGTTCGCGGCATCGGTCTGGCGATCGTCGAGCGGCTACTCGCAGAAGGCTGTCAGGTAGTGGCCGCCGACATTGACGAAGCTGCCGGCGCCGCTCTCCCCGCGCAAGTCGCCTTTGCCCTCTGCGATGTCAGCGATGAATCGGAATGTGAGGAGCTACTGAGTGCGCTGGATGATGAGATCGGCGCGCCTGATATTTTGGTCAACAATGCCGGCGTGCAGAGCGTGGTGCCGCTGGCGGAGGCGACGCTGGAGGACTGGGAGCGGGTGCTGCGCATCAATCTCACCAGCGCCTTTATGCTCAGCAAGCTGGTGGTGCCGACGATGAAGCGGCGCGGCTGGGGCCGGGTAGTCAATATCGCCTCGATGGCCGGCAAGGTCGGCGGTCTCACCGTCAGCGCTTCCTACGCCACCTCCAAGGCCGGCATGATCGGCTTGACCAAGTCGGTAGCCAGAGCCGGCGCGCCGCAGGTGACCAGCAACGCGGTCTGTCCGGCCTTCATCGCCACCACCATGACGAACCCGGCGATGGAGGCTGAGTATGTGCGCCAGATTCCGGTCGGCCGCCTTGGCAAGCCCGAGGAGATCGCCGCTGCGGTTGCCTTCCTGGCCTCCGATATGGCCGGTTATGTCACCGGCGAGGTCTTCGACCTCAATGGCGGCATGTTGATGGACTAGTCAGAAGCTGCACCAGTGTGTCCAGTATCACTCATCATTTCGTGTAATCAGTCGTCGCGTGGCACGGGTTTTCCAGCCCGGGAATGCCGTTCATCAACTTAGGGAGCGTGACACTCGATGATCTCGAAAACCACCCAGTCAGCCCGCGACATCTACGACGCCGACGGGGCTACCATGCGCAATGTGTGGATGGGGGATAGCCAAGACGCCATTCACCTGTATTACGGCGAGCTTATTGAGACCGATTCGCCGATGTGCGGTCGCGACGATGAGTCATACCAGAGGGACGGCCGCCCCTGGGACCCCTTTGAGCCGATCGAGAAGGATATTGTCCTGCGCAAGACGCTCACCGTCACCGACCCGTGCAGCGCCGGGGTTCAGGTCGCTTTCATCGGGCGCGAGCGGCGCGGCCATCAGGCCACCCTCCGCATCCTCGTCAACGGCAACGAGACCTTGCGGCCGCCTTCTGCCATTGCCACGCCTAGCGCCAGGCAGTACTGGGAGATGGCGGAGGACGGTGCCTGGGGCTGGTCGCGTTGGTACTATGTGGAGATTCCTGCCGAGCACCTCCAGGCCGGCGGCAACGTCATCGAGCTCAGCTCGGTGGATGGGGCCGAGGGCTGGCAGGTGATGGTGGGCAGCTATGCGGCCTTCCACAAGGGGGCGCGCCCCGGCGAGTACCCCCATCATGCCAGCGCTAAGAGCACCGATGGCGGCCGCACCTGGCACCTTGATAACATGGGCGCGGAGGCTGATGCCGTCGGCGAGTACGTCATCCGCCTCGATATGCGCCGCTATCGCGCCGGTGGCTGGATAGTCTCACCGGTCATTGACGCCGCCGGGCAGGACGATACACCCCTCAAGCAGCCGCTAGCGGTGGAGTCGGTGCAGCTCGCGATTGATGCCGAGTTGCCCTACCACACCGGCATCATCATGAGCTTGCGCTGGGGCGATACCCCTTACTATGATGCCGGCTCGTGGACCGACTGGCTGCCTCTGGTCATGGATAGTGGTGCGGTTACCGCCTATGGCCGCTACCTGCAGTGGCGTGCCGAGCTTTATACCGATGATCGCACCGTCAGCCCGGCTTTGCGCGCAGTCACCATCGCGTCCGAACACGAACAGGCTCCGGCTGGGGACGACCTGCGCGTCACCGAGTTCAGCAATGCCCGCATCCTGCGCTCCTCCTACCGGTTCGCCAATGAGGACTATCGCCATCCCAAGCTCCAGGAGTTGCGCGAGGTCTGTGACCTAGAGCGGATCATCGCCGGGGCGCAGAACGACTGGGAGATGATCCTGCGGCTGATGCGCTGGGCGTACCTGATTCCGCTACCCACCTGTGCCATCTGCCCATGGGACACCCTCAAGTGGATCGAGATTAACCGTGACGAGGCCGGCGAGATCATCTTCAACCAGTACCAGAACCGCCGCCGCGACAAGATGTGCCTGTACTCGAACGTACTGCTGGCCGAGATGCTGCTGGCCTGCGGCATTCCCGCCCGCCATGTTAACATCAATTCCGAGGGCGTTAGCGGCCACGAGGTCTGCGAGGCCTGGTCGAATGTGCACGGCAAGTGGATTCATCTGGACGCAACTCGCGATTTCTACTGGACTGACTGCGCCTCGGGTGAGCCGCTGAGCATGTTGGAGATTCGCAATGAGCTGGTCAGGCATCTCGATAAGCCGGAGACGTGGGAGGACCCGCACCGGCTGCGGCTGGGTGACCAGACCCTGGAGGACCTGCGCATCGAGGTCGCCGACAGCGGCGAATGGCCCGAGATGGAGGACCAGGGCGGCCATCTCTATCAGACCACCGCTCATTTCCGCATCGTCCCGCGCAACGACTACTACAGCCGGCCCTATCCGCTGCCGGTCAGCCAGGGCGCGGAGGTCTGGGGCTGGGACGGCTATCTCAACTGGGCCGATGATATGGTGCCACCGCTGACCCACTTCTCGCACCACACCAACCGCCTCGGGGACTTCTACTGGACCAATAACCAGGCTCACATGACCTTGTTGCGCACTGGACAGCGGCAGTTGACCGTGCTGCTTGAGCACGATATGCCGAACTTTGCTCGCTACGAGGCCTCGGTAAATGGGGGGGAGTGGGCTGCCGTCGAATCCGGTTTTACGCTTGATTTTGAGCCTGGGACTACCGAGCTGGCGGTCCGCGTGGTCAACACGATGGACCTGCCCGGCCCAACCAGCCGCGCCGTCGTTGAGATGTCACAATAGCGCCGCCATCCGCAATGGCATCTACCCAGGAATCAGCAAAGTCCCCGCCCTCATCGGGCGGAGACCTTGTTGTTACTACTGGGTCAGGTTTTAGCTACGCAATGACCATGACGTTCTCGGCACGGGGGCCTTTGACGTCCTCGACGATGTCGAATTGCACTTCGTCGTTCTCTGCCAGCGACCGGTAGCCTTCGCCGGCGATGCCGGAGAAATGGACGAACACGTCGTCTGTGTCAGGCGTCTCGATGAAACCGAAACCCTTGTGGTCATTGAACCACTTGACTTTACCTGTAGCCATAAAAAAACGCACCTCCTTATCTCTCTGAGCTAGTCGTTTGCGCCTAGCTTGGGAGGAGGTACGTCTCTGCATCAAGCTGTCAGCCAACTGCTCTAGGTACTTAACGGATCGCTTCGGTATGCATTCATCCACCGAAGCATGAGAACTATAGCACGTTTCGCCAGGGATTGTCAAGGGAAAGTTTTGCAGACCTCACTTTTGCGCCCAAATATGTCTAACCCGCACTATTCACGAAGACCATCGCAGATGAGGCGAAACTGCCGCCAAAGGCCATTGCCAGCCGCACAGCGCCCTTTCCTAGAATATCTCGAAAATGACACAGTGCAACCCCACGTAGGCCAGGCTTTCTAGCCTGGCTGGTCCCTGACTGGTAACGGCGTCGGGCTAGAAAGCCCGACCTACGCCTTCGCGAACAATGCAAGCTAGAGATGCCCGACCTAGGCATTCATGAATAATGCGGGCTAAGCCGGGTTGTCTGATCGGCCATATTCCCGCGAAACGACCTGCTGTTGCCGGCAGCGGCTCGCGTATGAATTGCATGAGAAATATGAGCTATTGACAAAGTGCTGAATGCCTAATAAAATGTACTGTCGTGATTAGTCATACCAAGCTGGGAGTGGGACAAAATGTCTCAGGGGCCATCAATTGATGACATGTTCTATGGGACTGTCACTGTCGGCGAGCGCGGGCAGATCGTCATTCCCGCAGAGGCGCGTACCGAGTACGGGATCATGCCCGGGGAGAAGCTGCTGATCTTTGGGCAGCCCCACCATGCCGGGCTGATGGTGGTCAAGATGTCGGGGCTGGCCGAGTTCATTGAGGTTATAACGCGCGCCTTGGCCCTTGCCGAAAACGACAACTCGGAGCCGGATAACTCCGAAGAGCCATCACAGGGGGGGGAGCTGAAATGACGCCGCGCATCAGCACAATCTGCAGCGTGTGCTTCAGCATTGCCGTGGTGGGCGCAGCCGTGCTCGGCGGATGCGGTTGCCGGGCGGCTCTGGCGCAAACACCCCAGGCCACTGCCGAACCGTTGACACTGACCTTGGACGATGTTGTGAGCATGGCGCTGGAGAACAACTGGAACATCCAGCTTGCCGATCTAGCTCTTGCTGAGGCGCAGGCAGCCATCGGTGAGGCCAAAGCGGCTGACCGCTTGCAGCTAGGACTTCAGGCCTCCTATTCCCGCCTCGGGCCGGAGAGCACGATGGAGATGCCCACGGCAACCGGCACGCAGAGCGTCACCATCTCGCCGGACCACAGCCACAGCTACGGGGTCGAGCTGTACAAGTCGCTTTACTCCTCGGGCCGCAATCAGGCGCTGCTCGCCCTGACCCGGCTCAATGTGGATGTCAGGGGCCTTGAAACTACGGTGGTGCAGCGCGAAATCAGCCTCGCAGCCACCACGCTCTTCTATGGCATTGCCCGCGCCATCGGCTTTGTTGAGGTGGCTGAGGAGCAGCTCAACAGCGCCCGCGAGCACTGGCGTTTGGCCTCGGCGCGCTTCGAGGCCGGTGCTGTACCACGCTTCGATGTCACGCGGGCCGAAGTGGAGGTCGCCGACGCCGAGCAGCAGCTCATCGTCGCCCAGACTGCCGTAGAGACGGCCAAGGCCAGTTTGAAGAGCCTGCTGGGAATTGCCGTCACTCGGCCGCTGCAGCTCGTCGCCGAGCCGGCTCCGGCACCGCTGGTGCTTGATCCCAACCTCTGCATCGAGATGGCCCAGCAGCGCCGTGAGGAGGTCAAGGTGGCCGAGACTCAGGCGCGGCTGGCGATGGTTTCGGCGCGACTGGCGAAGGCCGAGCGCGGCCTCAATCTTGACCTCGTCGGCGCCTATGACCGTCAGAGCTCGACCGGCTTTTCCGAGGACCATTCGTGGAATCTGACGCTGAGTTTGAGCAAGCCGCTGAGTGACGGTGGGGCCTCGCGCTCGAAACAGCAGCAGGCCTTGTGGCGCGCCGAGCAGGCTCGGGCGTTGGCCGGCAAGCTGGCCGACGACATCGAGTTGGAGGTCTGGCATGCCTACCTCAATGCCGAGGAGACCAAGCACCGCATTAGCCTGACAGCCAAGACGGTCGAGCTGGCCCGGGAGGCGCTACGTATCGCTGAGGTGCGTTACGATGCCGGCCTCGCCACGCCGGTCGAAGTCACCGACGCGCGGGTAGCCCTGATCGCCGCCCGCACCAACCAAGTTGATGCCATCTACGGATATCAGATAGCCAAAGCCAAGCTGTTGAGCGCCGTCAACGCCTCTCAGGATGACCTCGAGCTCTTGGCACCGAGGAGTGAAGCGCAGTGAAGCGATTCCTTGTACCCATACTATTGCTCATGGCGATTGTGGCCGGCGGCTGGCTGATTGTGGACAAGGTCCGCGCTGGTAGAGCGGCACACGCGCAGGGCCAGATCGAGATGGCTACTGCAGTCGAGGTGCAAGCGGCCTGCCGTGGAGATATCCAGCAGTCGCTGATGCTTACCGGCTCCATCGAGGCCGATGCCGAAAGCGGGGTCGTGTCCAAGGTTGCCGGCAAAGTCACTCGGGTTCATGTGGACGAGGGCGCCGAGGTGCGTAAGGGACAGCTTCTGGTCGAACTCGAGCGGGGCGATCTGGCCGCCCAGCTTCGCCAGGCCCAAGCCGCCGTGGCTGCAGCCCAGGCCCGGCTCAAGCAGGCCGAAACCGGCACCGGCTTGCAGGAGGCGCAGACTAGCAGCGGTATCGAGGCCGCCGAAGCCGCGCTGGCCTCGGCACGCGCGCGCCTCCGTCAGGTCGAGACCGGCGCCGAGGTCACTCAGACCCAAACCACCACCTCCGTCGCCCAGGCCCGCGAAGCCCTCAGTGCCGTCAACGCCCGGCTCGACATGGTGGTCGAGGGCGCTCGCAGCCAACAGGTTGAGCAGGCCGAGGAAGCTGTCCGGCAGGCCAAGGCCAGCCTGGATACCGCTCGCACCAATCTACACCGGGCCGACACGCTGCTGGCCCAGGGCGCGATGGCCCAGCAGCAGCATGATGCCGCCAAGCTGCAGTTCGATATCGCCCAGGCCCAGTACAACACCGCTCGCCAACAGCTCGACCTGGTGCGCGAAGGCCCGCGCAGCCAGGAGGTCGCAATGGCCCGCGCCGAGGTCGAGCAGGCCAGGTCCGCGCTGGCGCTGGCCGAGGCCAATCAGGCTCAGAACCGCATCCGTCAGCAGGAGATCGCGGCGGCGCGCGAGGGCGTCCGCTCTGCCGAGGCCTCGCTCAAGCTGGCCAAGGCCTCGACCGCCCGCAACTACATCAGCCGGGAGGACGTTCAGGCCGCCCGCGCCGCGCTCAATCAGGCCCGGGCCAATGTCGCCTATATCCAGACCCAGCTCGGCTACACCTACATTCGCGCGCCGATGGCGGGCGTGATTACCGCTCGGACGGTGGACCCGGGCGAGGCCGCTACACCGGGCGTGCCGCTGCTGACGATCACCGACAACGCTTCGGTATTTATCCGGGCCAGCTTACCCGAAATGGAGTTGGGTAACGCCGCCGTCGGCCAGCAGGTCGCGGTGACTATAGATGCGCTGCCCGAGCGGGAGCTGATCGGCGACATTATCGAGATCATTCCTGCGGCTGATGTCGAGTCCCGCACTTTCAGTATCAAGGTGCGCCTTGACAATAGCGCGGGCCGGCTCAAGCAAGGCATGTTCGCCCGGGCGAGCCTGGTGACTGCGCGCGTCGAGAATGTCGTGGTAGTGCCGAGAGTTGCCGTCATCGAGCAGGAGAACCGGCAGGTGGTATATGTAGTTGAGGAGGGGCAGGCCAAGCGCGTGCCTGTAGAAACGGGCCTCAGCAACGAGACCGAGATTGCTGTCACCAAGGGCCTCAGCGTGGGGCAGGCGGTGGTCATCAGGGGGCAGACGCAGTTGCGTCCGGGCCAGCAGGTGCGAGTGGTGACAGGCGAGGAGGCCGGCCGATGAATCCTGCCAGCTTCTCGGTTCGTCGTCCCGTCACGGTCTTGATGGGGGTCCTGGCGGTCCTGGTCTTGGGCTACGCTTCCTTTATGCAGCTCAAGGTGGACCTGCTGCCCGACATCACTTTCCCGATCGTTGCCATTATCACCCGCTATCCGGGTACGCCGCCGGAGGAGGTCGAGGAGTTCGTCACCAAGCCGATCGAGGAGGCCGCGGCGGTGGTTGAGGACCTCGAGAGCATCAGCTCGATCTCGACCGAGGGCCTTTCGGCGGTCACGATCGAGTTCGACTGGGGCAAAGATACGGACTGGGGCGCTTTTGACGCTCGCGAGAAGGTGGACGCCGTCATTGACAACCTGCCCGAAGGTGTCACTCGGCCCGTGATTATGAAGGTGGACCCCAGTACCATGATGCCTGTCCTGACGGTGGCTGTAACCGGCATGGACGACATGCGGCGGCTGCGCGAGATCGCCGACGATGCGGTCAAACCCGAACTGGAGAAGCTCGCCGGTGTCGCCGCGGCGAATATCTACGGAGGCCTGCAGCGGGAGATTCTCGTCGAAGTGGACCGGGAACGATTGCGCGCCTATCAGCTCCCGGTAACGCAGGTGGAGAATGCGCTCTCCAGCGAGAACCTCAACGTTCCCATCGGCTTTACTACCGAGGGCCCGCGCGAGTTCACGATTCGCGTGGTGGGCGAATTTGCGCGGGTCGCCGACATCGCTGACATCGTGGTCGCCACTCGCAACGGCGTTCCGGTTTACCTCCGCGACCTGGCCACGGTCAAGGATACCCACAAGCAGGTGCGCAGCTACGCCCGCGTCAATGGCAAGCCCTGTGTCAGCTTGTCCATCGTCAAGGAGAGCACCGCCAACACCGTGGAGGTGTCGGAGCGGGTACGCAAGGCCATGGAGACTCTGCCGCAAAAGCTGCCGCCGGGGTTGGAGCTGACCGCCACCTGGGACCAGGCCAAGTTCATCCAGGACGCGCTTCACAACCTCTACGGGGTCGCCATTGAGGGCGCTGCGCTGGCTATGCTGATAATCTTCCTGTTCCTGGCGACCCTGCGCGGGACGCTGATTGCCGGCATCTCGATTCCTTTGTCGGTGCTGGCCACCTTCGGCCTGATGTACTTCAACGACATGACCCTCAACATCATCACTATGGGCGGCCTGGTGCTGGCCATCGGTAGGATCGTTGACGACTCGGTGGTGGTGCTGGAGAACATCTACCGGCATGTCGAGGCCGGCGAGCCGGTGGTGGAGGCAGCCGTCAGTGCCACCGGCGAGTTGGCTATGGCGATTGTCGCCGTCACCGTCACCACCATGTGCGTATTCTTCCCGCTGATGTTCGTCGGCGGCCTGGTTTCCACGCTCTTCACGCCCATGGCCTTGGTGGTCATGTTCGGGCTTTTCGCCTCTATGATTGTGGCGCTTACCGCTATCCCGATGCTGACTACGCGGCTGATGTCGGTCGCTTATGAAGAGGCCGAGGCGGGCCAGGACAAGCGGGGCGTTCTCGTGGGCCTGACTGCTGCCTTCAACCGTGGTTTTAGTGCGGTGGCAGCTTGGTATCGGCGGGCCGTCGGCTACTGCCTCAATCATCGCGCCATCGTCACCGCCAGCGCCGCCGGCCTGTTCGTGGCTAGTCTGATGATGGTGACGTTGGTGGGCTTCGAGTTCTTCCCTAGCATGGACCGGGGAGAGATCCAACTGATCGTGGAGACCGCGATCGGCGCCTCGGTGGAGCATACCAACGAGGTGGCTCTGCAGATCGAGGACGTTTTCTTGCAGATTCCGGAGTTGGAGAATATGGAGGTGTCGCTGGGCGAGAGCGAGGGCGGGATGCAGTCACTGCGCGGCGGGGTTTCGGGCGCTCGTACGGCCACCTTCCAGGCCACCCTGGTGGACCGTCAAGAGCGCCAGCGCTCTACCGACGAGATCAAGGCCGAGCTGCGCGAGTTCTTGGCCGGGGTTCCCGGGATCGTCTATCGTTTCGAGCAGAGCATGGGCCCCAGCATGGGAGCCGACATGGAGATTACTGTCACCGGTGACGATCTGGCGGTTCTCAACCGCCTGGGGCAGGAGGCTCTTGGCAAGCTGAGGGACATACCGGGCCTCTCCGACTTGCGTCTGGACTGGGAAGCGGGCAGTCCCGAGTACCAGGTAGTCGTGGACCGAACCAAGGCCGGGCGCTTGGGACTGACGGCCGGCGGTATCGCTCATACGCTGCAGACCCTCGTGCGTGGCACCGAGGAGCTGACCAAGTATCGCGAGGCCGGCAAGGAGTATGACATCACCGTGCGCGCCAAGGCGGCGGACCGGGAATGGATCGAGACCGTCAAGCAAACCGATTTGGTGAGCCCCTCGGGCGCGGTAGTGCCCTTCACCCAGGTCGCCGGCGTACATGCCACCCGCGGCCCCACCCAGATAAGCCGCGATGAGCGCCGCCGCTGCCTCAACATCGAGGGCAACACGTCAGGGCGCGCCCTCAGCGAGATCGTCGCCGATGTCAATCAACGGATGGGGACGATCGCGTGGCCCGAAGGCTACCGCTATGAGTTCGGCGGCTCTGAAGAGAACCGCGAGGAAGCCTTCTCGGGCATGGGACTGGCCCTGGTCATCGGCGTAATGTTCATCTATATCATCCTCGCCTCCCTCTTTGAGTCACTCATTCACCCCTTCACGATTATGTTGGCCATCCCTTTGGAGGTCATCGGTGTCTTCACAGCGCTGCTGCTTACCAACACCAGTATCAGCATCATGGTCCTGCTCGGCATTTTGATGCTGACCGGCATCGTGGTCAGCAATTCCATCCTGCTGGTCCAGATGATCACTATACTCAGGGCCCGCGGGATGGCTTTGCGAGAGGCGATCATCGAGGGCGGCGGCGTGCGGCTTCGGCCCATCCTGATGACCGCTATGGCCACTCTCTTTGCGATGGTCCCTCTGGCGTTGGCGCTGCGGGCCGGGTCCGAGATGTGGCAGCCTCTGGCCATCACCGTCATCGGCGGGCTGCTCACTTCCACCTTCCTGACGCTGTTTGTGGTGCCGGTAGCCTATAGCCTGTCTGAGCAGGTCGGGGCCTGGCTTAGTAGGTTGCTTCACCTGTCCGGAGCACGGCAGTAAGGAGGCGGCGGGAGCCATGACACATGGGGAATCTTCGGAAGACCGGGTATTCTTGGTGATGATCTGCGAGACCTTGTTCGCCCAGCGGCTCGGTGAGCTTCTCGACGAGCTGGAGGTGCCGGGCTATACCCGTTTCGGCGGAGTATCGGGGGTGGGTGTGACCGGCCGCCACGAAGGCACGGCTATTTGGCCGGGCACCAACACGATCATTTTCGTCGCCCTCCCCGACGAGACCGCGGCCGCCGAGGTAATCGCGGGCGCCGAGCAGATCATTGCCGAGGAGTACCACAAGCGCCCCGGTTTCGCGGCCTTCAAGCTGCAGGGCAGCCAGCTCGCCTAACGACGGCGTCAACAGCCTCTCATGTCGTCGTAGGGGCGCGATTTATCGCGCCCTGCCATGGCCGCTGGCGAGCGGCCGCATCGGCGACTTCGGCGCGAGTAGGCGGCACGGGCTTACGGGATTGGGCGCAGTCAATTGCGCCCCTGCGACGGCATCGGTATTCCTGGGGGCGTGGTCACCACGCCTTGCTGCGGGGACAGATCGTGGGGCGCACGCCGTGCGCCCCTACACCAATTCTCGCGTAGCTCGGGCTTCCAGCCCGAGGCCGTCACCCGCATTGCCCAGACGCCGGCTGTACCCATACCAAGCACATCGCCTTTGTAGGGGCGCATGGCATGCGCCCGTGCCTCTCGTCCGAAGCTGTGCCACGGCAGACAGTTCTCACTCCTCAAAGGTAAGTACCATCCCACGGCGAAATACTCCTCGACTAGCGGCCCGAATACGCCTTTCGGAGGCGAGGAATATGTCTGAGCTTAGCTGTCTTGATGGCTGGTGGTATCGGGGGCTGTGCGGATTGATGATACTGGTGGCGGTGGCTCAAGTGGCGGTTGCCCTCTGCGAGCCTTGCACCCTCTATAAGGCCGCTGACGTCGCCACCGCCCGCGAGAACGTCAAGCGCTACAAATGGGCCCAGGACATCGTGCGCAGTTGGGAGAACTCCGTCGCCTACGCCATGGAGCAGGACCGGCAGTTCTTCGAGGAGATGATCCCGGAGCTGACCAACTGGCCCGAATACGGTCAGAACTGCCCGGCATGTGTCGGCAAGCAGTCCTCGATGGGCGAGTGTGGCCTCTACAGATGGGACGTCAAGGACCCGGACAAGCTGGTCTGCAAATACTGCGGCACCGTCTATCCCAACCCCGAATACCCGGAAACCGGCTCGATGACGTGCCGTAAGATGGGGCAGACCTTCACCTACTACGAGACCGAGGCCGAGCGGGCGCACCCGGATGAAGCGCCCAACAAGTATGCCTTCAAGTGGGTCTCGTGGCCGGTTCACACTAGTTGGAGCGGCATCATCAGGTCGAAGAAGTCGGGCTGGTGTATGGCCAAGATCCTGCCGCTGGCGAAGCTGTACGCCGTCACCGGCAAGGTGGAGTATGCCGAGCGCTGTGCCTGGATCCTGGACCGCGCCGCCCACTGTTACCCGAACTGGCTGTTTCACTCCTACAACGGCACCTATGCCGACTGTCCGCCCGGTGAGGCCGCTGCCAACCTGGGCAAATACGGTCGCGGTGGCAAGTTTCCCAAGGAAGTTATCATAGACCCCTTCAATCGGCATCAATCCAAGGATAATGCGACTCTCTGCAACGGCTTCTGGGGCGCGGGCCGCTACGGCTGCAGTGGCAGCGACGGCGGCTATATACTCGGTTGCACGGTCGCCTATGACCTAATCCGCGCCGCGAAGTATGAGGACGGTAGGCCGGTAATTACGCCGGAGATGGACAAGCGGATCGTCGAGGACCTGATCCTGGCCGGCACCACGGACAGCGAGTACTGGAAGGACATCAATAACAAATCCGGCCGCGGGCGGGCCCTGAGCGCGGCTACGGGGATCATGTTCGGTCGCCCTGCCGGTGCCCGCCGGGCCCTGGACGGCTTCGAGCAACTGATGACCCGCTGCTTCCACTTCGACGGCTTCTGCAAGGAATCGCCTTCGTATTCGGCTATGCACCTGGGGATGATGCGCGACATACCGGAAATACTACGGGGCTACTCCGATCCGGAGGGCTACCAGCCGGAGGCGGGCGAACGGTTTGACAACCTCAATCCCTTCGAACACGTGGGGCGCTACCGGCTGGCGTTGGAGAGCATGGTGCGGATGCTGGGGCCGCACAAACGCTACCCCTGCATCGGCGACACTAGCCACGGAGCCGGGCTAAGCGCGGCTTACGTGGAGATTCTGGCCGACCGCTATAGCCCAGACTACGCCGGCCTGCTGGAGACGGTACAGAACGCCAAGCTGGCGGAGCGCGGCAGCGAGTATGCACTGTGGTACCGCGACCCGGACATGCAGGCCGAGGCCGAAGCCCCGCTGCCGCTGCATTCCGAGTGGTTCCCGGGCTGGCATGTCAGCGTCATGCGGGCCGGCGACCCGTATGGCCAACACGCCCTGTACCTCAACGGCTACGCTTACCACGGTCACCGCCACCAGGACACCTTGGGCATCCTCTACTACGCTTTCGGCCAGGAGATCGCCTCGGACCGCGGCTACATTTGGGACGATCCGCGCAACGCCTGGACCGGCAGCACGCTTGCTCATAACATCGTGACCGTGGACGGTGCCAACCAGCAGAGGCAAGACCGCCATTCGACTCTGGAGCTGTTCGGTACGGCTCCCGGCATCGAGGTCACCCAGGCCCGCGCCAACGCCTACGACCAGTGCGACCGCTACCAGCGGACCTGCGCGCTGGTACAACTGCCGGAGGGCGGCACCTACACCGTGGACTTCTTCCGCGTCAACGGCGGCAAGCTGCACCAGTACGGATTCCAGTGCAACGGCGAGCTGATTGACCTGACCGCACCGCCGCCGCAGCCGGTCGGCGACGAGATCAAGTGGCTGAGCAACCTGCGCGGCAGCGAGCCGGCCGGCCCCTTCACCTGCACCTGGACGTACCAGGATATCAACATGGACCTGACGGTGGTGAGCCCGATTCATCGGCTGCTGATAGCCGATGCGCCCGGCTGGCGCAGCGACCGCGGCAGCGAGCTCAACGCCCCGCCGATCCAGCAGATATTCGCCGAACGCACCGCTGAGGCCGCCGGCCAGGACCGCCTCAAGAGCGACTATGCCGCGGTCATGGTGCCATACCAGGGCGAGGCCTCACCCGTGCAATCCGCGCGCCTGCTGGAGCTTGAGGAGGAAACCGGGGCGCTGGCCGTGGTGGTGGAATTGGGCGACCGCAGCGACTATATCATATCGTGCCCTGATGAAGACGAGCACCGCTACGGGCCGGTTACCATGAGCGGCCATTTCGGCTTCGTCTCGCTGTCGCGCGAGGGGGAGGTGCTGCAGGCGTATCTGCTGGACGGCACCCGGTTGAGCTGCGGCGCAACCGAGATCGAGCTGCCGCAAGCCACCATCGCCCTGAAAGTAGCCTCGGTCGAGGACCGCACGTATCACCTGGAGGACTCGGTGCCGGAGCAGGTGGCAGCCGCCGGGGCGTACCTGCTGGCAGCCGATACCGGATATGAAATCGAGTCAACTACGGTCAACTCGATTACGGTGCGCGACTACCCGGCCAGCGAGTGCGACCACGTGTTCATCCTCAACTCCGCCTGGGTGGAAATGAAGCCGTAAGCAGGGCTACGGAGCCGGAGGCGGGGGAGGAAGCCCTGGCGGAGGAGGCCCTGGCCCCATGCCGTCTTCGTCGGAGGGCTTGCTCTCCTGGGGCTTCACGCCGTAGTCGGGCAAGGAGCCGGTCTTGCGGCCGATCTCGACCAGCTTGCCGCCGCCCAGCAGCGCCACGTAAGACTGCCTGAAGGAATGGGGGCGCCGGCCGGGCTCGGTGTCCGGGTGCACGCAGGCGCACATTATCTCCGCTTTGGCGGCCTTCGCATCGTAGTAGTACTCCGCCCCGGTCTTGCAGCAGCGCAGCATCGAGTCATCGCTGAGATAGCCCTTCTCGTAAAGCTGCTGGAGGCTCTCAGGTCGCCGGCCATGGTCCTCGACCCACATCTGGACCCCCAGATAGATGGCGGTCATGTTGGAGTCGCACTCGGCCACCCGGCTGCGATCGTTGGTGGTCGAGTACGAAGGCATCAGTGTGGCGGCCATGATCGCGATTATAGCAATGACCACCAGCAGTTCTATCAGCGTAAAACCGGCTCTATTTCTCATCAGGGGCCTCCTTGATTTGCCGGGGTGGGCCGGGCCAGCGGTCCGCCGGCAGCTTCCTTGCCGAGGCATCGAGGCGTACCATGTTGAACGATTTGCTGGTGTGCCGGTCCGGAACATCGTCGTAGACGAGTATCGTGTCCGGACGGTCATCATTGGACAAGCCGGGGACCATGAAGTAATGAACCTGCTCCCAGCCACTATCCACTAGGATGAAACCGGCGCCGATTGCGCGGTCCGCATCGCTAACATCAGCTTGATTGCCGTCGGCCTTGCGTCTGTCGTTTTCAGCCGCGCAGCGGAATAGCTGGAGGTTCTTGGTATAGGGCGTGATGCCCACGAGAGGTTCGGTGCGCGGGCAGAAGCCGTTGTTGTCGGCAGCATACATCGCCGCCGCGATAGCAATCTGCTTGAGGTTACTCTGGCAGTTGGTCTCGCGGGCCTTGTCCTTAGCCCCGCGGCCATAGAGCATCACCAGACCCGTGAAGCCCATGAATAAGAGCATGACCATGGCGAACTCTAAGGCGCTGAAGCCCTTGCGAGGTGGTCGTCTCATCAATTGCCTAACCCCCTGGCCCCCTTCCCTACCAGGGAAGGGGGAACTAAAGAAACTTCGCGGGCTGGAAAGCCCGAGCTACGGGTCGGTGATCCCGTCCATCCAGACGTAGCGGTCGAGGCCGGCTCGGAGGTAATCCGCCGGCGTCCACGGCTGCACCGAGCCGTCGGTGAAAAGCACGTTGCCGCGTCCGTTGTGGCGGTTGGGACCCAGATCGCCGGATATCGGCATGCGGCGGGTGAATTGGTCGTAGCGATAGCCGCTAACATAGAAATAGCAGGTGGCAGCCTCGTCCTCATTGGCATAATACGGTGGCGTCGGCAACGTGGCCTCCGGCATCATATCCGCCGGCGCTGGGGGCGGTGGAGGCATCTCTCCCGGCGGTGGTGGAGGTGGCTGGCAGAAGACGATTTCGGCCCCGCCCGGAAGACGGCCGGGAGCACCAGGCGTTGTGTCCAGGGATGTCGGCTCCTGCGGCGGCGGCGGCTCAGCCGGCGGCACCGGAGGGGGCGGCTTTTCCGCATCGCCCGGCATGGTGCCCATCTTTATGCCTGTCCCGGAGGTGCTCGGACACAAGAAATGGGCGGCCTCGCGTGAGTGGCTCCAGTACACCGGCCACAGCGGCTCCAGATCATTGTCTCTGGGCGGGTAGCCCATGTCGTTGTCGGCAGCATAGGTTCGCAAGGCCAGGCCGATGTTGACGAGGTTGGCGACGCAGGTAGCGGCGCGGGCCTTCTCGCGAGCGCGGGCGAAGACCGGGAACAGAATCGCCGCCAGGATGGCAATTATCCCCACCGTGAGCAGGAGGTCAGCCATACAGAGGCCGGCGGTGCTAGCCCTCACCCCTTTTGTTCCCCTCTCCCTCAGGGAGAGGGGAAAACTGCAACGGCGACTCGGGCTGGAAATCCGAGCTACGCGGGTAATGTTGAGCAAAGAGCGGGCGAAGACCGGGAACAGAATCGCCGCCAGGATGGCAATTGTCCCCACCGTGAGCAGGAGGTCAGCCATGCAGAGGCCGGCGGTGCGGACAGGCAGGGATGCCTGTCCTCCTGGAACGGAGAGGAGGGGGAAACTGCAACGGCGACTCGGGCTGGAAGCCCGAGCTACGCGGATGGTATCTGAGGAGGCTTGGACGAAGCGATGAGCAAGGGCGGCGGGCCAGTCTCGCAGTGCGGAGGCACGGCATCCGCACCGCTCGGCAGGCCCCTTCGAAACGCATACGGCAATCCGTCGGCAGAGCTGTGTGAGTGCGGCTATTGGGTTCATTGGGCACCACCTGGGGGAGGTGAGGATGGGGCCGGCGGCGGCGACTTCTGCAGCCCAGGCATTAACCTGAAATCCGGACTCTCGGACTTGCTGTCTCGCTTCATCCACTTGGCGTGTCCATCAACGTGAAGGCAGTTGTTGCCGCCATTATGGGCTTCGAAGGCGCGGTCGGCCATCAAGATCAAGTCCCCGCGGTCGTCGTCCTGGTAGCCGCCCTTGTATGAATACTCCCCGGCCTTGCCGTCAAAGTCCTGAGTTACCGTGGGGCAGTCCAGGGCCCGCGCATCAGGCAAGTACTGGTACAAAAGCGGGGAGAGGTCGTTGTCGCTAGGCGGGAAATGGCCGTGGTAGTCGGCGGCGTAATGGCGCAGGCTGACGCCGACGTTGTAGAGGTTGTGGAGGCAGCTACACTGGCGGGACTTTTCTCTGGCGCGGGCGAAAACCGGGAACAGAATCGCGGCCAGGATCGCGATTATCGCTATCGCAGTCACAAACTCCATGAGGATAAAGCCACGCTTCATTCGACCGGCCCCCTCAAAGATGGCAGCACGTCCAGCGCGCCTGAGCTAAGCAGTTGGCCGGCATCGGCGTCGGCCTCGGTCTGCGGGAGGGCTTGCCATTCGGCATGGCCGTCGAGATAGAGCACATTGGCGCCGCCCTGATGCTGGTGGACCGAGAAGTCCATCACCAGCGCCAGGGAGGGCAGATCGTCACTATAAAGGCCGCCGCGATAGGCGTAATCTATCGGCAATTCCGGACGGTCGGCGAGCCGGGAGGGTGGCGTGGTGTCAGGATGCTGTTTGGTCCAGTGTTCCACCTGGGGACAGACCAGAATGCCGCGGTCGGCAGCGTACTGGTCGCAGAGCGTGGCCAGACCGTTGGACTGGCGAGGGAAAGCGCCCGCGTAGTCCAGCGCATAGGCCCGTAAGGCCACGCTAGTCTCCTTCATGTTCTGCACGCAGAGGCCGCGGCGGGCCTTGTCAAGCGAATGCGTCCAGGCGCCCACCAGCATCGCATAGATCAGCGCCATGATCATGATGGTGCAGAAGATGTCCATATAGACAAAGCCGCGGCGGTCGGTCATCGGTTCTCCTCCTGCGGAGAGATCGGCGCAGGCTCGATAGCGGTCGTCTCCGGCGGCGCAACCGGCTGCCAAGCGGTCACTAGATAGCTGCCGCCCGAATGTTGGCAGTGTACCTGAAGGCGGCGGACCAGATCGGCGCGGCCGGGGCGCGGCTGAGTGCCGTCGGAAATCATGAGGAGCTTGCCATTGGCGCGGCGCACCTGCGCAGTGAAAAAGGCGCTGCCGACACTTCCGGTAAGCGGTTGGGTCGGAATGTCGCCACGATTGGCGCGGGCCATCGCCAGCTCGATACCGCTTTCGGCCGCATAGAGGCACTGGACGGTATCGCGTTGGTGCTGCACGCGAGCGGCCCCCACGGCCACGGTCGCCATATACGTGGCCATGCCGAATAGCGCCGCCGTACACAGCAATACCACGGCCAGAAGCAGAGCTGCACCCCGGCGGCCGTTGCGTCTCATCGGCCCTCACCTGCCCGGTTGCGCATCTTCGCGGCAAAGCCCCATTCGGCGGTATCGTGTCCCAGCACCGCTATGAGGCCGTTTTTGCCTGCGGAGAAGATGACAGTGCCCTGGTAGAGCGTTTCCTCGCCGTGGTGGGTTCGAGAGGTCCTGCCGTCGGCGGCGCTGTAGATGGCTCGGCTGCCATCCGGCATGATGAACTCGGCCACGTCCTCGGCAGGGCCGCTGTGGAAGCGGGCCGCGCCCCAGATGTCGCTGCGCAGTTGGGCCTGCAAGGCGACGCGCCCCAAGGTGTGCTTGAGCTTGGCCTGGCTGCGCAAGACCATGCGGTCGCTGAGCAGAAAGGCTCGCAGCGCCAGGGAAAGCAGCAGCGTGAAGACGGTGACTGCGACCAGAACCTCGATGAGGGTGATGCCGCGTCGGTTCATCCGCTCATCCCCCCGGCAGCGATGATGCGACAGAGGCAGACAGTAGAGAGCTGGCGGCCGGGCCGCTGCCGCCAGGTTATCTCGACGCGGACGGTGCGACTTCGCGGCTGAGGTCCGCGCGCCACCGTGATGGTTCCCGAGGCATCGGGTAGCGGTGCCAAGGCCGCGTCGTCCACAGGATACTGGCCGATCGGCGGCAGGCCGAGGTAGCCTTCGGTTTGGGCGGTCTCAATCTCGGTCTCGGCGGCCATCAGAGCGAGGCTGCGGCTCTCGGCAACGCTTACGGCCACGCTGGCGAGCGAGTACAACTGCACCAGGCCCGCTAAGGTGACGGCCAGGAAGCCGATGCCAACCAGCGTCGAGATGAGTGTCGCTCCGCGCTTCATTTGTCCTCAGTCTCCGGGAAGGCCACTTCGCTCTCCAGCGGGGTCGGTAGGTAATAAACCCAGTAGCCGAGAAGCCCCAGAACGATGAAATAGGCAACGGCTACGTGCCAGGCCACGGCGATTCCCGCCATCGGCCAGCAGCCACCGCCGATGAAGACCAGCAGCGACAAGGGCAGCATGACGATCCCCGCCACGATGACTATCATCAGATAGTAGGCGGCTACCAAGAGGGCATAGTAGCCGAAGGTACCGAGCCGGCGGATCATGGTGTAGCTCCCACCACCCGGATGGCCTCGGCGATATCGGTGACGCCGGCCTTGACCTTCTCGATAGCGGCGGCTCGCAGGCCGTTACTAGTGAGCCTGGCCCGTAGCGCCTGCATGTCGCGGGCCATTATCAGAGTGCGCACATCCTCGTCAATCAGGGTAATATCGAAGATGCCAGTGCGGCCCCGGTAGCCGGTGCCGTGACAGGCCGGGCAGCCGTCAGCGGTCTGGAGATTAGCGCCGGCCAGGTCGGCGGAGCTGAGGCCGAGCGCGGTCATCTGCTCGGAGGTGGGCTGGTAAATGCCCGCACACGCCGGGCAGACCTTGCGCACCAGGCGCTGAGATACAAGGGCCGCCAGCGCCGAGCTGACCATGTACGGCTCGACGTCGAGGTCCAGCAGCCTCGGTATCACCAGCTCGGGGCCGCCGGCATGGACAGTGGTCAAGAGCAACTGCCCGGTCATGCCGGCGCGCATGGCGATCTGTGCTGTCTGCGGGTCGCGGATTTCGCCGACCATGACCACTCCAGGGTCCTGGCGCAGCAGTACCGACAGGGCCGCGGCGAAGTCGAGGTGGGGTCCGATCTGCGTCTGGGCGATGGCGTCGAGGTCGAACTCGACCGGGTTCTCGATGGTGGCGATGGTGCGGGTGGCGTCCTGGTCGGCCAGGGCGGAAAGGGCGGCGTAGATAGTAGTGGTCTTGCCGGCACCGCCGGGGCCGCAGAGCAACACCGCGCCGGTCGGTCGCGCCAGCAGCGCCCGCATCTGCGTGGCCTGTTGCTGGCTCATGCCCAGCTCGTCCAGGCCGAAGAGCTGAGTGGCGGGATTGAGCAGGCGGACATTGACCTTCTCGCCGGTGACCCCGGGCATGACTGTGAGGCGCAGGTCAACCGGGCCGGCTGCCGCCTGCAGGCGGATGCGTCCCTCCTGAGTGAGGTCGGAGCGATAGGCCTGGAGGCGGGCCTGGTTCTTGAGCATTCGCACCAGACGCTCGGCGGTGGTTGCGGGCAGCTTGGCCACCGGGAAGAGGCCGCCATCAATCCGGTAGCGCAGGCCGTAGGTATCGCCGGCCGGGTCCAGGTCGAGATCGCTGGCAGCATGGGCGATGGCCTGCGCAACCAGCAGATTGCCCAGCAGCGGCAGGTCGTCAGCATACCGCCCGATCGCGGCGGCTATAGCATCGAGTCCCAGAGGCTTGGTGGCCTCGTCGGTCGAGGCCCAGGTCAGCAGCTTCTGATAGCCCTCGATGGTATAGAGGGCCCACTGCCCGTGCGGCCGGGGGACGCCCCGCAGCCGCCAAGGCCTGCGGCCGTCGGCGAAATTGAGCTGCAATCGAACGCGGCGGCCGCCTTGGATGCTGACCTCGGAGAGGTCGGGATAGTCAGCCGCCGCCGACGCGACATCGGCAGCAACCTTGCCGGCGCGGCTCAGCGCCAGGCCCTGCGGCGACATGTGTAGCTGGCCGTCATCGCCGGTGACGATCTGTTCTGCGCTCAGCGGCTCGAATAGCCACATATCAGGTTCCCCTTTCGGGAGGCGGAAGAGCTGGTAACGGCAGTATGGTCTATGACGATAGCTCCCCGATGATACCGACCAGCGGCAGGAATATGCTGTAACCGATGGTGCCGACACAGAGGCCGACGAAGATAATCAGCAGCGGTTCGAGAGTGGCGGCGATGTACTGGGTGTGCATCTGGGCGCGGGCCAGATACGAGTCACATAGCTTGCGGCAAGCCTGGGCTAGATTCCCGGCCTTCTCGGCGGTCTGCACATGCCACAGCAAGGCCGGTGGCAGCAGGTGGGCGGCGCTGATGGCCTCCGCGGCGGAATGACCGCGACGCGCGCGATCAGCAGCCCGCCGCATCGCCAGATTCATCAGCTCATTGGAGGCGGCCGGTCCCGAGGCCGCCAGGGCCTCGTCCAGCGGCATCCCCGCATCGAGCGCCAGAGATAGCATCCCCAGAATCCGCGCGACGGCACAGTCGCGATTGAGACGACCGAAAATCGGCAGCCATAGGGACCAGATGGCCAGATCAAGCTGCACGCGCTTCGAGCGGCGGGTGAACCAATACAGCCCGGCCAGCACCAGCAGCAGGCCCAGTAGGGTCCAGGTAACCGACGGCAAGACGTTGCTTATCGCGATGGTAATCTGGGTAGGGATCGGCAGTTGATCGTGGGTCATGCCCAGCTCGTAGAAGAGGTCTATGAACTTGGGGACGATGAAGCTGGTAAGGAAAGCGTTGAGGCCGATCATCAGCGTGAGCAGAATGACGGGATAGACCGCCGGTATCCACAGGCGCTCGTTGATATGGCTGCTGTGCTCAAGATAGCCGGCTATCATGCGCAGGCTCTGAGGCAGCCGGTTGGCGGCTTCGGCGGTTTGCACTATCGCGATGCCATAGTCGCCGAACAGGCGGGGGTACTGCTGCATCGCCTCGGCCATCGTCAGTCCCTGGCCCGCTATGAGCTGACCCATGGTACGGAAGCGGGCGGCATTGGCCGAGGTCGGCGCATCCTGAGCCAGGACCTCTAGGGCGCCAGCCAAAGGTATGCCGGATTCGAGCAGATCGGCCAGGTGCTGGTATAGCCAGATCCGCTCGACGTTGCCAAGCTGTCCCCATCCGGCTTGGTCGCGGCCAGCCTCAGTGATTTCGGTTGGGCTAAGGCCGCGGGCCTGCAGGCTCTTGATGGCCTCAGGCAAACCGGTGGCGGCGACCTGGCCGCGCCTAATGGTGTCCCCAACCCGAGCACTGTAGCGATAGACGGCCATGCGCAAGCTCCTCTCGCGATGTCGTAACGCGGTTTATTGATAGTGTGATCTGGCTAGGGGTTTTTGTCTAATCGTTTGGGGAATATTCGGGTAGAGAGGAAGGAAGGATGGCAGCGAAAGGCAAGCGCAAGAGGCGGCGGGCTGGAAAGCCCGCCCCACGCGATGCGACGGCTGGGCCGGATTCTCGGCCTTCGACAGGCTCAGGCCTCGTATGCGGCCCCATGCGCAGTCAGAATTGCTGCTGCATCTTGTCCATCTGGTATCCGAGGCCCGGTCCCTGGAGGCTGGCGGTCGAGGCGTTGCCGCCGCGCACCTGGAAGATGCCGTGGTGGACCCGCTGCTCCTGAGGCAGAGTCGAGGCCGGGAAGAACTGACGGCTGTTGGCCTCAACCCCCATGATCGTGTAAAGCCTGGCACCAAGGCCCACCGAATGAATCAGCGCCAGCGAGGGATTGGTCAAATCCTGGACGCTGTAGTCAATGCCCAAGTCCCCCGCCTGCGCCGCCATAATCATGTCCGAAGATTGACACTTGCAGCTCTTCAGCGCAATCCCCGACCAGCCCAGCTCCATCGCCAGCTCAAACGATTCGAGGTCAGTGAGGCTTTCGTCCACTATCACGGGCTTGAGCCGGGCCAGCTCGCGCATGTCGTGGCGCTGGGCGGTGAGGTCGCGCTCGGTGGGCTGCTCGATGTAGAGGATGCGGTCGTAGCACTCAGGCGAGCGCTCGTGGATACGGTGCAGCATCTCGATGATGTAATCGGGAGTCTCGCACTGCTCGTTAGTATCGGCGGTGAGGTGGAGCTGCTTCATGCCGAGCTTATCCAGCTCGCGGCGGCCAATGTCATGGACGGCAAGGGTGCGGGCGATGTCCCAGTCGAGATCATTGCCGCGCAGTTTTACCTTGAGGCAGTACATGCCGTCGCGGCGAATCCAGGCCTCCAGCGAGTTGGGCAGACCGTCCTGGGGATCGGAATCGTCAACCTCAGCCTCGGTGAGCTTATCCAGCCCGCCTACCAGGTGGAAGATGGGGATCTCGGGCAGATACGCCTCACGGAGGTAATCGGCGACATACTTGCCCGTGAAATCCGGCCCCAGCCAGCGGCTGAGGTCGCACATGAACTCCGGCCCGTAGCCGTTGTAGGTGTCAATGCCATTGACCACGCCAAAGGCATCGTGCAGGGCCGCATCCACCGGCGAGGCGCAGACCAAGGCCCCGAGAAACGGCTGAGCCGGCGATAGGTCGCGCTCGGCACAAACGTCAAGATTCGCTTGGCGCAGATCGTCTTCCAGATCGTAGAAGATCTCGACCGGGTGAGCGGCATCGCCATACGAGCGCACCAGGTCGCAGTACCGCTCGGTAAGCTGCTGCATGGCTGCGGCCTTGGCCTCATGGGGAAGGCTCGGGTCCGGCCAGCCCCAGAAGTCCATCAGAAAAATGCCGCCATAGCCGTGAGCAACATCGCCGCGGCCGTCCTCAACAGTGGCCTTGACGGTGCAATAGGTGACTGCCTCGACCACGACAGCCCCGAACTTGAGCGGGGTGCGGGCCTTCTCGTAGCGATAATCTGTCTCTATCGCCTTAATGCGGATGTCCGAGTCCATGAGCGACTCCTTCTCTGGGCTGGTTGCTAGTTCCGAGGCTCGGTGTCAGAGGTGTAATGGAGTTCTCGATGCCATTTCGCAATAGGTGTGGGTTTCTCCTGCCAGTGCAGTAACTACCGAACACGCAGGCAGATGATAGGCCCGCTGTTGGGATGCCAGCAGCGGGCGTTTTGTGTTATCATACCTCAGAGCCAGGCTATGATGCCGCAGTCGCCAAATCCGGTCTGGGCTGAAAGGTGATAGCTGTGCGCAACAGGGAGACGCTCCTGAGTGTTGTTGCACTAGTGCTGTTTGGCAGTGTTCCGCTATATGCCTCGCGCGGTGTGATCACCACCAGCCCCAAGAGTCCGATCCGCTCGGGTCCCAGTAGTGAATACGCGCGGGTGACCGTGCTGCCTTCCGGGGTCAAGCTGTGGGCCACGGGTCGCGAGGGGTCGTGGTATAAGGTCGCTCTGTGTCAGGTTCTGGACGGCTGGGTTGACGCCTCCGATATTCGTGAACTCGATAGCGGCGTGACCTTCGATACGGCCCGGCTGACTGACATGTCCGTCAGCGCCCAGGAGGGCAGGACGCGGGTGCTATTCTATCTGACGGACCGCGTGCCCTTCCGGATTCGGCAGTCGGTATTCCCGGCCCAGTTGAAGGTGGATCTGTTCCGCTGCGCCGCGGCGCAGGAGGGGATGCGGCAGTTCCCGGGCACCGCCGGGGTGCGGCCGGCGCCTCCGCAGCAGCTTGCTTCCGACTGGGTCGAGATCACCCTGGACCTGAGCAACGCCCACCAGACCGGCTACTTCGCCTACTTCTCCAGCGGCGGCCATCTGATCGTGGACCTCAAAGTGCCTTTTGCCAGCGGGGCGGTAGCAGGCAAGCGGGTTGCGATTGACCCGGGCCACGGGGGGCCTGACAGCGGTGCCGTCGGCCCGACCGGGGTGTGTGAGAAGGATGCCAACTTGGGGATAAGCATGGCGCTGAAGCAGGAGCTAGTGAGCGCCGGTGCCGAGGTGTTCATGACGCGGGAGAGAGATGTCGCGGTGCAGCCGGGGGCCTCCAAAGGCGGGGAACTGGAGGCGCGAGTGGCCGCCAGCAGAGCCGCGCAGGCCGACCTGTTCATCAGCGTCCACAACAACGCAGTGGGCAGCGGGAACGCGGCCGAGGCCTACGGCACCGAGACCTATTACTGGACGCCGATGAGCCGCCTGCCGGCGGTGACAATCCAGACGGCGGTGGTGGCGGCGCTGGGCACCCGCGACCGGTTCGTCGGCTGGCAGCGCTTCTACGTGATGAGGGAAACGGATTGCCCTCGGGTGCTGGTGGAATGCGCCTTCGTCAGCAACCCCCAGGAGGAGCAGAAACTGAAGTCCCCGCTGTTTCTACACCAGGCAAGCCGGGGGATATTCGAGGGAATAAAGGCCTACTTTGCCGCCGCAGTCCAGCCGCCGAACGTAAGCTCCGCTGTGCCCCAGATCGAGCTGCTGCCGACGCCGCTGGTCGGGCCGGAGGGATGACGGCAGATGTGCGCCGATCGTCACGGACCGCAGGCTAGTGTCGTACCCCTGAGATATTCTCATGCCTTGGAACGCCTCGATGCCGCGCCGCGGCACCCCCAAGATGCTCATTCGGGGACCTGGAGCCGAACGACCTCGGGCTGGAAGCTGAAAACGCGATATATCGCGTTCCCACCTGCCCTTCGACAAGCTCAGGGCAGGCGGAGCCACGCGCCTGTGAGTTATTGGGGCTAGTCGTGTGAAAATGAGATTGCGGGGAGGCGCACCGTGAAGGTGGTACGCTGGCCGGGCTCGGACTCATACTCAATCACACCGCCGTGATCGGCCTGAACGATGCGCCGGCAGGAAAACAGCCCCAGCCCGGTGCCGGTTTCCTTGGTAGTGTAGAAGGGCTCAAAGATGTCGTGCTCGAGGTCGGCAGGGATTCCGGGGCCGTTGTCGGTGAAGCTGACGACGACCTCATCCTGGTCCCGGTAAGACCTGATGATCAGGCGGGGGTCATCGGTATTATGCAAGGCCTCCAGGGCATTCATGCAGAGGTTGAGGAATACTCGGTCCATTTGGTTTTCGTCAATCATCGCCGGAGGCAAGTCGGGAGACAGCTCGGTGTCGAGTTTGACGCCCTGGTGCCTGAACTCGGTGTTGATGAGGGCCAGGGTGCTGGCGACTATATCATTGATGGACATGGGCTGGAGGTCGAGCTCCTCGAACTGCGAGAAGGACATGAGGCGCTCGGCGAGAGCGGCGAGGCGCTTAGTCTGTCGGCGGACGGCTTCCTCGGATTCGGTATCAACGTCGCCGCCTCGGACCATCAGATCAATCAGAGGCTGCATCGGGGTGACGATGTTGATCATGTCGTGGGCGACGGTGGCAGCAAGCGCACCGATGGTGGAGAGCTTCTCGGAATGTACAAGTTGCTGCTGAGCGGCCTTGAGATTGTCATAGGCATTGCGCAGGTCGGTGAATAGGGAGGCGTTCTCTATCGCCACCGAAGCCTGGCTGGCGACACTGGCCAGCAGGTCCACATCCTGTTCGCCGAAGACATGAGTGGTCGAGATGGTGTCGAGGTAAATGACGCCTAAGACGTTTTCCTGATGCACCAGAGGCGCACAGACAGCGGAGCGGATGCGGAAATCGCGAACACTGGCCAGCTCCTGGAAGCGTTCGTCGGTCATCGCGTCGTGAGTGAGGATGGTGGCGCGTTCATTGATGGCCTTGTCCACCATGTGGCGGGAGATGGTGATGGTGTGGTCGGTCTTGGGCGCATCGAGGCGCTGGCGGGCGATTTTGGTGATGAGTTCGGCACTGTCGCGGTCGAGCAGCAGCAAGAAGGCGCGCTCGGCAGGCAGACAGTCCATAACAGCGTCCATGATGGCGTTGCAGAGCTCGTCAATGTCCAGGGTGGAGCTGAGGGCGCGACTTACCTGGCGATAGACCTGGAGGTACTCGCGCGGCTGGGTGACGTCGCGTTCGGCCTCTGCATAATGATCGGCAGCCACGGAATAGACAACATTGTCCAGCTCAAAGGCATGGGCCTCGGCATCAGCCAGGCGTACGGCTTCGACGGCCTGGGTGCGGGGAGCACTAGGTTGCTGGTCCTGCAGCAGCATCCAGGTTCGGCCCATGCGGAAGCGATCGTTGGGCCGCAACACCGTCGGGTCGTGAATGCGACGCTGCCCCACAAAGGTGCCATTGATGCTGTCGAGGTCCTCAAGAACCCAAGCGCCGTCATCGCGGCGGGTCAACTGGGCATGAAAGCGCGATATGCGGGGGTCCAGCGGCATGCAGATGTCATTGTCGGACTTGCGCCCTAGGGTGATATTGGGCTTGTCCAGAGCAAAGCGAGTGCCTTCCATGTCGCCACTGAGAATGACAAGTTCCATGTTGATCACCGCCTCAGACCTCGGCTGTTAGGGCCAAGCAGGCCCGGGCATACCTAGCAGTTGATGCGCACAGGCTGATCGCCGCTGACTACCTCGCCGACCACGAAGGCTTGGTGCCCGGCTGCGTTGAGGCTCTCGATCCAGTCCTCGGCGTCATCCGCAGCCAGCACCAGCGCCATGCCCATGCCCATGTTGAAGGTGCGGTACATCTCCTGCGTCTCTACGTTTGCGGCTTCTTGAATCATGCGAAATACCGGGGCGACAGGCACCGCAGAGGCATCGAGAAGTGTCGTCAGGCCATCTGGGGACGTAAAGCTCATTATCTTCTGCTCCCCCTTCCATTTCGATGCCTCTATTACGCGCGCAATATTGTCATACCACCCTCCGCCTGTAATATGCACAAGGGCGTGGGGCTGGGCGCCTTCAGCAAGAAGTGGCACAAGGTCCTGGCAGTACAGCCGCGTGGGGCGCAGCAGCTCCTCCCCGAGGGTGCATCCCAGTTCAGTGACGTGCTGTTCCAGCCTATAGCCGGCCATCTCCAGCAAGGCCTTCCGCGCCAAGGAATAGCCGTTGCTGTGCAAGCCGGAAGAGGCCAGCCCGACTATCACATCCCCCGGCTCGATGGCCGAGCCGTCAATTATCCGCGACCTCTCGACAACTCCCACCGCAAAGCCGGCCAGGTCATACTCGCCCTCTGCATAGAGGCCGGGTAGCTCGGCGGTCTCTCCGCCCAGCAGCACACAGCCGGCCTGCTGACACGCGGTCGCAACCCCCGCGATGACGGTCGCAGCGACATGAGGCTCCAGCTTGCCTATTCCCAGGTAGTCGAGGAAGAACAGCGGCTTAGCCCCCATGCAGACGATGTCGTCCACGTTCATGGCGACCAGGTCCTGGCCGACGGTGTCGTGCTTGTCGAGGGCGAAGGCGATCTTGAGCTTGGTGCCCACGCCATCGGCCCCCGACACTAAGATGGGGTCCTGGTAGTCCGCGCCGAGTGCCATCATGCCGCCGAAATCGGCCAGGCCGGACACGACCGCGTCGGTGTGAGTGGCCTCGATGGCAGCTTTGACAGAACTGAGCGCCTGCTCAGCGGCCGCGATATTTACGCCCGCGTCTGCGTAAGTGGTCTTTTTCTTGTCCATAGTGGGTGCGTCCTAACCTCAACTGCCAGGGACCTGCTCGACACCAACGCGTTGCTTGTCCTCGAAGACCTGAGAGCCCGACTTGGCAGCTTTGAGCTCCTTGGGGATCGGTATGGGATACTGATTGTCAAAACAGGCGGTGCAGAAGTTGTTTTTGGGGAGTCCGACGGCGGTGATGAGGTTTTTCATGGTGAGGTACTCGAGGGTGTCGGCTCCGAGCTGGTCTCTAATCTGCTCGACGGAGAGCCGGGCGGCGATTAGCTCGTCGGGTCCGGCCGATGTGTCAACACCATAAAAGCAGCCATACTTGAGCGGTGGGCAGTTGATGCGCAGATGGATCTCGCGCGCGCCGGCATCACGGAGAAGCTGAATCTCGGGTCCGGTGGTGGTGCCGCGGACGATCGAGTCGTCAACCACAACCAGCCGCTTGCCACCGACGGCCTCCTTGAGCGGTGTCAGCTTCATCTTGACGCCGAGTTCGCGCAAGCGCTGGTCGGGAGCGATGAAGGTGCGGTGAATATAGCGGTTCTTGATGAACCCCTCACCGTAGGGGATTTTCGATACTGCCGCATAGCCCATAGCGTGAGGGATGCCGCTTTCGGGCACCGGGATAACCAGATCGGCCTCGACCGGGGCCTGCTGGGCCAGGAGATGCCCCATGCGCTGGCGGGACATATAGACCGAGCGCCCGTAGATGTGGCTGTCAGGCCGGGCGAAGTATATGAACTCGAATATGCAGCAGGCTTTGCGGGTCGGCTCGATGATCTGGCTGGCGGCAAAGCCGTTGGCATCAATGGTGATCATCTCACCGGGCTCGACCTCGCGGACGAAATCGGCCCCGATAACGTGCAGGGCGCAGGTCTCGGAAGCGACGACCCAATCGTCACCATTGAGCCGCCCGATACAAAGCGGCCGGACGCCGTAGGGGTCGCGGACGGCAACGACCTTGCCGGGGGCGAGAAAAACCAGGGAATAAGCGCCCTCGATGATACCCATCATCTCGATGATGGCCTCTTCGAGGGTGTCGGCGCCGGAACGGGAGATCAGTTCGGCCATGACGGCGGTGTCGCTGGTGCCAGGCACCTCAACTCCCTGGCGCTCCAACTCCGCGCGCAACTTGTGAGTGTTGACCAGGTTGCCGTTGTGGCCGAGAGCGAAGGGCCCGAACTTGGCTTCGCCGAACATCGGCTGGGCATTCTTCAAACCGCTGCTGCCGGTAGTAGAGTACCGCACGTGTCCGATTGCGGCATCGCCCTGCAGCTCGCGCAGGCTGTCCTCGGAAAAGACCTGGAAGGCCAGGCCGACGCCCTTGTGATGCTGCATGCCCTCCAGCGGATGCCACGTGGCTATACCGGCGCTTTCCTGGCCGCGGTGCTGCAAGGCGTAAAGGGCGAAATAGGTAACGCGGGATACGTCTTGATCGGGAGCATAAATCCCGAAGACCCCGCAGGCGTCACCCCAGTGGCGCTGACATCCGGGACACTGGTCCGTATATGAGGCCGCTTGGCGGGAAACAGCCGGCGAAATCAGCGAGTATGCATCGTCCATAGACTCCATCACCCCGTACGTGCCAATGGCTGCATGGGATCAGCTAGAGTTATTGCTGCAACTGCTGCGAGCTTTGCTCGACCTTCGCTGCCATTTGTCTGCGATACTCGGTAAGCTTCTCGGCAAGCGCGGTATCGTTGAGGGCAAGTATCCGCACCGCCACAAGCGCGGCGTTGGCGGCGGCATCTATCCCAACCGTGGCCACCGGTACCCCCGAGGGCATCTGTACCATTGAGTACAAGGCATCGGTGCCGCCGAGGGCCGATCCCGAAAGCGGCACGCCGATGACCGGCAGGAGCGTATGAGCCGCCAGCACACCCGGCAAGGCCGCAGCCATGCCGGCGCCGGCGATGATGATAGCGATGCCCCGATCCGCCGCACTGCGGGCCAATTCGGCCACCTTGTCAGGCGTACGGTGCGCGGAGGCGACGGCTACCTCATAGCTGATGCCGAAGTCGTCCAGCAGCTCCAGCGCCTTGCGCATTACCGGCAAGTCACTAGCACTGCCCATGACTATCGCTATCTGAGCCAAGACGACACCTCCGTTCAGCGCTTGGCGAATCCGCTGCGGGCGCGCCAGCCGATGTCTCTACGGCAGTACATGCCCTCGAAATGGATCTTGTCTATAGCCGCATAGGCGCGGTCAAAAGCCTCATCATAGTCAGAACCCAGGGCGGTGACACCGAGCACGCGGCCGCCGGCGGTGTAGTACTCACCGTCCTGGAGCGCGGTGCCGGCATGATAGACCTTGACCAGCTCGTCGGCCTCCGCCTCGTCCAGACCGGTAATCTGCTTGCCCTTGTCGTAGCTGCCCGGGTAACCCGCCGAGGCGACCACCACACAGGCCGCGGCGCGGTCGGACCAGTCCAGCTCAAGGGTGTTGAGGTTGCCCTGGGCGGTCGCCACCAGCACCTCCAGCAAGTCGGTCTCCAGCCGGGGGATGACGACCTGGGCCTCCGGGTCTCCGAAGCGGCAGTTGTACTCGATAAGCTCGGGGCCGGCCTCGGTGAGGATGCAGCCGGCGTACAGGGTGCCGCTGTAGGGCGCGCCCTCTGCCGCCATCGCCGCGACGGTTGGGGCAACTATCGTGTTGACAATCCGCTCCTGCAAGGCATCGTCCACGGCCGGCACCGGTGAGCAGCAGCCCATGCCGCCGGTATTGGGGCCGGTATCGCCCTCGCCGATGCGCTTGTGGTCCTGAGAAGGCACCATCGGCAGTACCGTAGTGCCGTCAGTGAAGACCTTAATCGTGCACTCCTCGCCGAACAGGCATTCCTCAATGACAACCCGATCACCCGCAGCTCCGAACTCGCGCCGCACCATGATTGCGTCCACGGCATCTTCGGCTTCGGCGAGGCTGGTACAGACCCGCACGCCCTTGCCGAAAGCGTCGCCGTCCGCTTTGACAACTATCGGCGCGCCGTGGTCGCGGATATAGGCCTTGGCCTCATCGGGGTCATCCAGGACCACAAAGCTCTTGGAGGTCAGGTGGTACTTCTGCAGGATTTCATCGGTGAAGGCTTTGGAGCCTTCGAGGCGGGCGGCCGCGGCGTTGGGACCATAGACCAACCTGCCGTCGGCGCGCAGACGGTCGGCCAGGCCCTGTATCAGCGGGCGTTCGGGACCGACTACGGTGAGGTCAATAGCGTTTGCGGCGGCGAAGCTGTGGAGGTCGTCGAGGTCTTCAGCGCCGATATCCACACACTCGGCCACCTGCGCGATGCCGGCATTGCCCGGAGCGCAGTAGAGGGTGGTGAGCAGTGGGCTGCGGGCGATGGCGTCGGCAAGGGTATGCTCGCGACCGCCGCCGCCGACCAGAAGTACCTTCATCAAGTCTCACCTGTTCATCTGTAGCGGTCTAGGTCATAGAAGACGCGGTATTTCTTATCGAACATCAGCTTGACGTCGCCGACCGGGCCATTACGGTGTTTGGAGATGAGTATTTCCGCCTCATCGGGTTCGTCCATGATCGCGGCGCGTTGCTCGGGTGTTTCGCCTTCGGCGGCGCTATCTTGGGCACGCTGGCGGCGGTCGTAGTAGGCCTCGCGGTAGAGGAAGCTAACCAGGTCGGCCTCGGCCTCGATGGAGCCGCTTTCGGCCAAGTCGGAGAGTATCGGCCGCTTATCTTCGCGCTGCTCGACGCGGCGGCTCAACTGCGAGAGGGCGACGACGGGGATGTCCAGTTCTCTGGCCATGCCCTTGAGGGCGCGGGCTACGCTGGAGACTTCCTGGTGGCGGCTCTCGTAAGCGCGTACGGTCTCGCCGCCGATTAGCTGGAGGTAATCAATGATTATCAGGCCCACGTCCTGCTGTGACTTGAGGCGGCGCGCCTTGGAGCGCAGCTCCAGTATCGGCAGCCCCGGCGTATCGTCAATAAAGATCGGCGCATTCGGCAGAAACGACAAAGCATGGCCGATCTTTTTCCAGTCGTCGTCATCAATCAGCCCTCGGCGCAGACGCCAAGCGTTGACGCGGGCCAGGCTGCAAAGCATCGATTCGGTCAGCATCATCTTGGACATTTCGAGGCTGAAGATGCCCACGGGCACCTGCTCGTGAATAGCGGCCTGGGCGCATAGATTGTTGATGGCCAGCGAGGTCTTGCCCATCGAGGGCGGCCGGCAATGATTACCAGATCGCCATTCTGCAGACCGTGCGTGAGATCATCGAGGCCCTTGAGGCCGGTAGAGATGCCGGAGATCTGGCCGGGCTTGCGATAGACCTCGTCGAGCTTGTCATAGGTCTCAGCCAACAGCGGCCCGATCGGGCTGAAATCGCCTCGGACACGGCGCTGGGCCAGGTTGAAGATCTTGGTCTCGGCGCGGTCGAGAAGCTCACTGACATCATCCGGGTTCTCATACGCCATCGCCTGGATCTCACTGCCGGCATTCATCAACTTGCGCAGCACTGATTTCTCGGCGACGATGGCGGCATAGCGGGTGACATGGGCGGCGGTGGGCACCTCGTTAATCAGGGCGGTCAGGTACTGCCCGCCGCCGACTTCCTCCAACTGCCCGTTGCGGCGGAGTTCGGCGCTGACGGTGACGAGGTCCACCGGCTCGTTGCGGTCGGCGGCCCGTTTCATGGCCGCGAAGATCACACGATGGGCTTCTCGGTAGAAGTCGGCCGCCTCGACAATACTGAAGGTCAGGCCAGCGGCTTCCTCGGCCACCAGCATCGCGCCCAGAGTAGCCTGCTCGGCATCCAGGTCCTGTGGTGGCAGGCGGTCCGGTGAGTCTCCTGAGAAGCCGCCTTTGCCAGGGTTAGCCACTAGCAGTGCCCCTCCTTGTCCGACGAGAGTGCCCCGGCCGGGCAGCCGGGCGCGCCAGACGGCTTATTCCGCCTCTTCATCGGTCACTTGGTCCTCGGCCGGCTCGGTAGCTTCGGCAGTCTCATCGGAGACTTCGGCTTCTGCCTCGGCTTCTGCCTCGGCTTCAACTTCGGCTTCTGCCTCGGCTTCAACTTCGGCTTCAACTTCGGTTTCTGCCTCGGCTTCAACTTCGGCTTCTGCCTCGGCTTCAACTTCGGCTTCTGCCTCGGCTTCAACCTCGGTTTCGGCTTCTGCCTCGGCTTCAACTTCGGCTTCTGCTTCGGCTTCTGCCTCGGCTTCTGCCTCGGCTTCAACTTCGGCTTCTGCCTCGGCTTCGCTATCGGCGATGACCGATACGGGCAGCTCGGCGCGCACATCCTTATAAAGTCGGGCGCTGATAAGGTAGTTGCCGAGGTGCCTGATCGGCTCGGGGATCTCAATGTCGCGGCGGTCAACCTCGAGGCCGAGTTGCTCGAGAGCGGCCTCCGCGATTTGCTGGGCGGTAACCTGGCCGTGGAGTCGCTCAGCCTCGCCAACGGTTGCCTTGACGACAATGGTATTCTGGGCGAGATCGCGGGCCAGATGGGCGGCGCTGTCACGCTTCTCCTGGTCGCGTTGCTGGATAGCGCCACGGCGCTGTTCGAGTTCTTTGAGCCCGCCTTTGGAGGCCTTCACGGCCAGGCCGCGCGGCATCAGATAGTTGCGGGCATAGCCGTCGGCGACCTCCAGAACATCGCCCTCGTGGCCGACTCGTTCCACATCCTGCAGGAATATAACTCGCATCAGATTGTCCTCCTAAGACTATCGAGAAATGCATAAGACCGGCGGCTATTCGTGCGGCGTTACCTTGGAATCGCTGAGATAGTAACGCAGGCCGAGAAACGGCCTGGTGCCGGAAAAGACTTCGTAGCCGCCAAGCGTCAAGTCGAGTCCGGGTTGGAGGCGGTAGTGCAAGCGCAGGTCGAGGCGCTCTGCATCGGGATTCCACAAATCGGCGTGCAGTTGCAGATTGTCGGAGAGGGCCCTATCGTATCCGAGGCCGGCCTTACCGCCGAAGATCCCGATCCGCAGACTGTCGAACGCCGAAAGCGGCGTGGACTTTTGGAGATTGAGCCGTTCATTGCGCGCAACGTCGTAGGCCCCGATGCGCCAGAAGTCGCGATCCCGCAGGGAGTAATAGAGGTCTGCGTTGAAATCGGCGCGGAGGCCGCGGTCGGTCGCACCTTCGACGGCAACGTGCATCTGTGTGCGGTTGGGACGAACCGCGTCAAGCGCCTCGCTGATGCGGTCCATGGTGCCGTCAACACGGTCCAGAGACCGCGAGGCGGTTTCGCCGACCTTTGCCGCCTCCTCGAGTGTCTCCCTGGTTTTCGCGACTGAGACCCGCAAGTCCTCTGTGAGTTGGGGATCGGTCAGAACCTCTTTGATGTGGGCGCTGGTCTCGGCCAGATTGCCGGTGGCCTGACGCAAATGGCTCATGGTCTGCTTAAGGTCATCGCCGATGCCCTGATCGTCGCTGATGAGCCGATTGGCCTTCTCGGTGAGACTGGCAAGGTTCTGGCTGGCAGCGTGGAGGCTGAGAATGGCGTCCTCAAATCGCGCACTGGTGGCCGGGTCGGCCAAGGTCTCGGCCAGGTTTGCGGTGATGGCTTTGATGTCCGCGGTGGCCTGGGTCAGGTTGTCAGAAGCCTTGGCGGCGTTGGCAGGCACCGGCGAGGTCGCTATCGCGTACTGAACCATCTCCACGGTGCTATGCAGGGACCGGGAAGCGGCGGCGAGGTTCCGCGACATCTCGGTCAGTCCGGGACGGGTCTGTGCGGACATCTGGGCCAGGTTTTGCGCAAACCTGAGGGCCTCAATCGAAACCAAGTCAGCACGCGCAGTCAGCGAGACGACGCTGCTGACGATCTGATCAATTTCCTGTGCGCGCTCGGGTCCGGCGTAGGTGTTCTCGATATTATGGAGCGTCAGCTTGGCGCTGGCGATCAACTCCTGGGCGTCCTGGGCGAGACCGCCTAGGCCCATCAAGCCCGCACCGGCTACGTGTTCACCGCTGCCCAGGTGCTGCTTTTGCTTCTTCTTGGTTCTGACAATTGATATATACTTGTCGCCCAGCAGAGCGCCTTGATCCACAAAGAATTGGTCGCCGCTGAACACCATGACATCACGGTTGATGGCCATGATTACCTGGGCGGGCTGGCCGGGGAAGTTGGCATCCTCAGCCAGCGCCACCTTCAGCACACGCCCGACACGCACGCCGCTGAGGCGCACGTCGGCGCCCGATTCGAGGCCGGCGATGTCCTTGAAATGGGCGGTGACTATGAAACTGGCGCGCCGGCTGGCGTAGTCACTTAAGAACAAGAAGACCACGGTGGCCAAAATGATCGCGGCGAGGAAGAACGCGCCGACCTTGGCTTCATTGTGCAATTGCCACTCACCTCATTGGGTAACCGCGGTCGCCGGCGTAGGGAAGCCGGTAGCCATCGGGCCCTCCATGTCACCCGCAATGAACTGCCTGACCTTTGGATTGTCCGAACGCAGGAGGTGCTCGGGCGTATCGCAGGCCACAACCGTGCGGGCGTGGAGCATCAGGACGCGGTCGGCTATGGCAAAGAGCCGGTCCACCTCGTGGGTGACTACGATGGAGGTAGTGTCGAACTGGTCGCGTAGGTGGAGGATCAGGCTGTTGATCTGGCCGGCAATAATCGGGTCGAGACCGCTGGTGGGCTCACCGTAGAGCATGATCTTGGGCCGCATGATGAGAGCGCGGGCCACCCCCACGCGCTTCTTCATGCCGCCGGAAAGGTCCGCGGGCATGTAATCGCCGAAGCCGCTGAGGCCGACGATTTCGAGATGCTCCGCCACTCGCTGGGCAATCTCGTCGTGCGACAGCTTGGTGCGGCGCTTAGGCCCGAAGCCGATATTCTCGTTCACTGTCATCGAGTCGAATAGCGCCGCCTGTTGGAAGCACATCCCCATCTTGGCCCTCACTCGGTTAAGCTCGTCCTCGGTCCGGCTGACGATGTTTTCTCCGTCAATCTCGATAGTGCCCGAACTGGCCTCCACCAGCCCCATCAGGCACCGTAACAGCGTGCTCTTGCCGGAGCCGGACATGCCCATGACGCCGAAGACCTCACCTGAGTACACCTCAAAGCTGATGCCGGTCAGGATCACGCTGCCGCCGACCTCGTAGTGGAGGTCCTCCACGCGGACGATTGGCGCCTCCTGCTGAACTGCGATTGCCTGTGTCATGATGCGCGGTATAGGATCATGGTCAGGATGAAGTTGGCTGCGAATATCAGCATGATGCAATAGACGACCGAGCGGGTGGTCGCCTTTCCGACCTCCACCGAAGCCATTTTGCAGCTCAGGCCCTCGTAGCAGCTTACTATCGCGATGATGATGGCGAATGCCACCGCCTTGATGATGCCGGCGGAGACGGTCCATAGCTCGAGTCTGCCGGGAATATTGGCCAGATAAGCCTGCTGGTTGATTTGGGGCACGAACACGCCCAGTAGATAGCCGCCCAGCACGCCGATTGTATCCCCGATCAGAACCATAATCGGCACCATCACCAGGCACGCCAAGTAGCGGGGAACCACCAGGTAATGGATAGGATTGACAGCGATGGCGCGCAGAGCGTCAATCTGCTCGGTCACTTTCATGGTGCCCAACTCCGCCGTCATTGCGGAGCCGGCCCGGGCTGATATCACGATCGAGGTGAACACCGGCCCGATTTCGCGGCACATCGTCTCCGCAACCAGCCATCCCACCAGGCTGCCGACTCCCATCATGCTAGCCCGCGTCGCTGTATGGTAGGCGAAAACCATGCCTGAAAACAGCATGGTAACCGTCACAATGGGCAGGGAGTTGACGCCGACATGGGCGATCTGAGTGACGGTTGTCTGGTACTCGACACGGCCCCTTAGGATCCCCGCCAGAACCCGGTTGTTGAGAATGAAGGTGGCCCCGAGGAACTGCAGCAGATTGATTACAGCGCGTCCAACCCAAGCGAACAAGTTATCTTGCTCCCCACCGGCCAAGGCAGTCTGTCAAAACGATGATGATTGCGGGCGCAACTCCAAGCTGGCCGCCCGCGCCGTAGTATCAGACCTGCGCCGGTGCATGTGCTCCAGCACCCAAGTAGGCCCGCTGGCTCGGCACGCGACTGATCGCCCAGTCGGCAAATGAACGCCCTACAGGCACAGAGATGAACCAGGTGGGTTGCTGCAATAACTGTGGCGTCTTCGAAGACCTGGAGATGGAAGACTGCGAGTTAGCCGCCAAGAGACAGCCCGCTGAGGCACCAAGCGCCTGCGTGTAGGCCTTGTAGCCCGCTTCCAGGGTCATTATATAGTACGAAAAAGGGGGTGTCAAGCTGGCCCATCAGCGCCCCGAAATGCCTCCAAAAGCGCCGCCAGTACCAGCCTTCAGGCGCGCCAAGGAGCCCCGCTGTGAGGCCTGGAGACCTGCCGCCGCAGCCTGATCCAGGCTTTTGGGACGCGTTCTGAGAAGGATTGTGAGCGACCGGCGCTGAAACTACAACAGCTTGGCAGTTGAGAAGGCGAATAGTCAGGTGTTGTAACTCGAATCTCACGGACTCGGCGGCGGGGAATGAGTAGCTGATGGGGGAAATGGGTAAAATTGACTAGGAGTTGACTATGGACTAGACTTTAATCGTGTCGCTGGGGGGTGAGCTTCGCCCGGAGGAGAGAGGGTGAGGACGGATGAGCAGCCACGCTGAGACGACCCGGGACAAGCGCCCAAGGGCTGGGCGCGGCGGCAGGATGCGTGCAGTGTTGCCGCGGCGCCGCCGGAGACTGCTCACCACCGCAGCAGGCGTAGTGATCGGTGCCGGCCTCGGGGTGCTGTATGCCCGAGGCGTTTCGCTGGAACGGGCGTGGCTTACCCTCGCTATCGGTGGTCTCGGCGGCGCAGCTCTCGGCTATTTGGCAATCGCCATCCCCCGGTTCGCCTTCCACTTCCTGCTCCGGGAGTGGTACCGGACGGTTGCGAATCACTGGCGGGCGCTGGTCAACCAGCGAGCCGAGCGGGCCCGGCGGCTGCTGGCGGATAGCTCCGAGCCCCAGCAGCTTGCCAACCTGGGTATCGCCCACTATCTGCGGGGAGGCGGTGAGGAAGCACTTAGATGCCTGTCCCAGGCGCGCTCTGAGGCCGGCGGTGATAGGCAACTGCTGAATGCCTTCGCAGCAGCAGCGGCGGAACGAGGACAGTGGCAAGAGGCGGCGGCGGCGCTGGCGGAAGCCTTGAGCGAACAGCCGGAAGACCCGATGAGTCTGAGCAACCTCGCCACCCTGTTGGCCGAGATGCCCCCTGACGTGGAGCTGCCGGGCTCACTGGAAGCTATGTTGCAGGCTGCCGGCGCGCGGGCGCTGAATAACGTGGCCGTGCGCCAGATGCAGCTTGACAACGCGGCGGAGGCCAGGAGTTACCTGCAACTGGCGCTGGCCGAGCAGCCCCTCTATCCCCATGCTCAGGCCAATTTGGGCGTGCTGGCCTTTGATCAAAACGAGCCGCAGACGGCGCTGGTGAATCTGGCTGCTGCAGCGCAGTTCGCGCCCACCGACCCCGACATCCTCAGCGACCTGGGAGCATTGCTGGCTGTGCGGGGGAATTATGGAACGGCGGAAAGGGTTCTGAACCGGGTCAGGCGCCTTGATGCGCGCCACGCCGGCGCAATCATCAATCAGGGATGCGTGCAGATTCATCAGGGGCGCGAGGAGGAGGCCATAGACCTGTTCCACGAGGTGCCTGCTGAGGACCCGCTGCTGGGATTGGGGTGGCATAATGCGGCGGTGGCCTGGGAGGCGACGGGCGAGCACGGCCAGGCGCGCGAGTACGAGGAAATGGCGATCGCCCAGCGACCCGATAACGCCGACGCCCTGACCAGTCTGGGCGCGCTGGAATGGCGTTTGGGCAATTACGAGCAGGCCGACGAGTACTTCCGGCGCGTGCTGGAGATCGGGTCAGTGAGCGTGGCCGGAACCGTCAATGCAGCCCGGGCCGCGGTAGCCGGAGGGCGCTTGGAGGAGGCCCTGGCGGTGCTCAAAGGCCTCGAGGAGGGCCGCCGCGATGACGCGCAACTGCTGTTCGACCTCGGTGTGACGCAGTTGATGGTCGCTTTGGAGCGCCGCAAGCGGGATATGAATCCCACCGAACAGGAGCTGTTTCACAACGCTCTGCGGTCCAGTATCCAGGCCTTTGAACAGAACCTGGCGCACAAGGAGGCGATTGCAGCCGAGGCCCGCCTCAACCTGGGACTGGCATATTACCTGGCCGGCGAGCCCGATCTCGCCGCTCAGCATTTCGAGGAGGCGGCCAAGCTTCTGCCTGCCGACTCCGGCGCTCGTCTGTGCGCAGGCACTGCCTATGTCGCGGCAGGCATGAGAGTCCAGGAGGACCGGGGTATGGGGCGGGAGGAGCTGATACCCGAGGCCCGGCGGCTCTTGCGGCACGGGCGCACGCACCTGGAGAAGGCGGCTGCTGACACCTCCGCGGACCCGGACGTCTTCAACAACCTGGGGATGGCCTGCTATCAGCTCGGTCAGGTAGACGATACCATGAAGGCGCTGCGGCGACTGGTACAACTCGAGACCAGCGTGGATGCCAACAACAGTCTGGCCCTGATCTACGCTAAACAGGGCCAGAATCTATATGAAGAGGCCCAGGCGGGCCGTTCTACAGGCGAATCGACCGCCAGTAAGACGATGATGGAGAAGGCCCGGCGAATGCTTTCCACCGCCATCCACTACTTCACCCAAGCCCTGCGTCTCGAGCCTCACAACCCGGTGCTCCACGGCAACATCGGTCTGGCCCATATGCTGCGCAACGGGCCGGACGATATGGATGCGGCATTGAACCACTGGCAGTTAATGCGGGCGGCCGGCGACGAATGGGCCGAGCGCCAGTTCGTTCGCATGATGGAGATCATGCAGACCGATCAGACTGCCAAGGCGACCTTCCATGACGTCGGCGCAGCCCTGCGGCCGATCCGGATCGAGCGCTACATCCAGAAGCTGCCGCCGGTGATGGGCAGGCCGGTCTATGTCGTGGAGCCGGTTATGCACCGCGCTCAGTGGCAATTGGAGGCGACGCACCCCGACCTGCGAGTGGCCCTGCGAGCGCGTCAGAAGCTGCTGCGGCTGAACCAGCGCCTGCAGCGGCTGGCGGTGTGAGCGGCGCAGAGGTCAAGCTTCGTGGAGCCCGAGACAAGCCTGAGGCCCGCTCATTCAGCGGGCCTCAGGGATTCACTGTGGGGCGGGATGCCCCCTCAGGCGCTCTACCATCCTTGCACACGGCGATGGCTGGTTGCGGCTAGCTGCTGGCCTTGTCGAGCTGGGCCATGGCGTCGTGGGAGAGCTTGACCTTGATGGCGCCGATGTTGTCCTCCAGATGCTCCATCTTCGTTACCCCAGCGATTACGGAACCAACCTGCGGGTGCTTGAGCAGCCAGGCGATGGCAAGCTGGGCCGGCGAGCAGTCCTTATCCTTGGCCATGCGGGCGACTCTGCCGGCGAGCTTGAGCCGCTCATCGGTGAGGAAGCGCGGCCCAATGGCTTCAGTAGTCAGCCGCCCCTCGACCTGGTCGAGGTTGCGCTTGGTGTAGCGGCCAGTCAAGAGGCCGCCGGCCAGGGGGAAGAACGGCACAATGCTGAGATTGCGCTGCTTGCAGAAGTCCAAGAAGGCCTGCTCGTCGCCTGCATCATCGGAGGCAACATTGGAGCGCTCGGCCAGGCTGTAGCAGTTCTCGATGGCGACGATATTGCGGGAGGCATCCTTGCCCACCTGCTCCAGGACATCTATAACCTGCTGGGCCTGGGCCGCGCTGTGGTTGGATACCCCCAGGTAGCGGACCTTGCCCTGGGTGACCAGATCGTCCATGGTTGACCAGGTCTCTTCCAGGGGCGTGACCCAGTCACCGGAATCGTCCCAGGTATCGGGGCTGTGCAGGTAGAGCAGGTCAATGTGATCCACGCACATCCGCTTGAGGCAGCGCTCGACCTCATTCATGAGGTAGAGGCGGGAGCCGCCGCTCTGATTGGGCGTGAATCTGTCGGCATTCTCCGGGTAGGGACCGAGCTCATGCTCCTCGCGGGAATTGTTGGCGACCTTGGTAGCCAGCATCACTTGGTCGCGGAGGGTCTTAGGGCGCTTTGAGAAGTAGCTGCCCAGCAGGCGCTCGGAGTTGGCGGCACCGGCATTGTAGGAATTGGCGGTATCCCAGTGGAAGACCCCCAACTCCAGGGCGCGGTCGAGAATCTGGAAGCCGAGGTGTTCGCCGACGCGCGACTTGTCGTATTCCGGGTAGCCCCATTTCCAAAGCCCGAGGCCGACTTCTGAGACCCACAGCCCGGAATCGCCGAGCCTGCGGCAGGTCATGCCATGAAATTCTTTGGTCTTGGCCATTGTTTGACTCCTATCGTGTGTGTCTAAGAATCGGTAAGCTAGATAGATTTCGCCACAGGACCTCTTCAGACCTCCCCTCGGTCACAATCAGTTGCGCAGAGATGTTTACCGATGGGTGGAAGGGGGACATCTCAAGGAAGTGATTGACAGCGCGCGGTTGATAGTGTATCATATAGGCTCACGAAAGTAGATGATGGCGGCCGATGCTCGGTGAACGGCCGTGACTACCAACACAGCCTGCCATGTCGGTCCGGGGGGAAGGTATATAAGCTGGACTCGCGGACCGCGCCGGCGCGGGACGATTGTATCCGCAATTGTCGCGCCCTTTTTGCTTGCCTGGATAACTTCCGGCAAGCGCGGGTAGGTGGGCTTACCACGAGGATTGGAGATACTAGGTGGAACGGCCATTCCCTATTGAGGACTTAGTGGACCGCATCGGAAACAGGTACGCCATAGTTGTCGCAGTGGCTAAACGCGCCAGGCAGCTCAAAGCCGGGGCCAAGCCATTCGTCAAAATTGAGAGTAATAGCCCCACTACTATCGCCCTGCACGAAATCGCCGCCGGCTACGTGCAGATCGAGGACGCGCCGCTTCCGGAAGCCGTGGAGGAGGCGGCGAGCGATGATAGCGCCGAGCTTCTCGACGCCGCCATTGCCGATATTGACGAAGACGAAGATGAGGCAGAAGACGAGGTAGAAGACGACGACGAAGATGACGAAGATGAAGATGACGATGATGAGGACGAGGACGGAGATGAAGAGGAAGACGAGGACGAAGACTAGGGGGGAAGCCGGGGGCACTAGGAGGCATCACTGAAAGGCCTCATGGACTACTATGAAGTGCTCGGCGTCAGCCGCGATGCTGACGGCCACGAGATCAAACAAGCTTACCGGCGACTGGCCCGGCGATACCATCCTGACGTCAACGGCGGCTCGGCGGAGGCAACTGAGAGGTTTAAGCAGATCAGCGAGGCTTATGCCGTGCTGGCTGACCCCCAGAAACGTCGCCGCTACGATGCCGGCGGCGTTTCTGACTTCGGCTTCGACGGCGGCCTGGGCAGTATCTTCGACATCTTCAACCAGGCCTTTGGCTTCAGTAACATGGGCCGGAGGGCCTGGACCAGTCCGGGCCGCGACCTCGAGCAACAGCTTGACCTCGAGCTGGAAGAGGTGCTCACCGGCGGCCAGCGCGACCTGACCTATGAGCGGATGGCCCCATGTGAGGCCTGTAAGGGCAGTGGAGCCGCTCCCGGAAGCAAGCCGATCACCTGCCCCACCTGCGGTGGCCATGGTCAGGTGCGCCAGCGCCAGCAGACCATACTGGGGAGTATGGTGACGATTATAAGCTGCCCCGACTGCGGAGGCAGCGGCGAGATCATTGACGAACCATGCCCGGAATGCGGCGGGCAAGGGGTGGTGCGGACCGCCGAGCAGCTTCGGGTAGAAATCCCCGCCGGGATCGCTGACGGTCAGCACCTGGAATACGCCGGCATGGGCGATATCAGCGCAAACGGCGGGCCTCCGGGAAACCTGTATGTGCGGCTCAATGTCGCCGACCATGAAGTTTTCACCCGGCACGGCAATCATTTGTATATGGCGTTGGAGATCAGCTTCGCCCAGGCGGCGCTAGGTGATACCCTCACCGTCCCGACCCTGGAAGGCAGCGAAGAGCTCCAGATACCCGCCGGCATCCAGTCGGGCGAGGAGTTGCGGCTGCGGGGCCGGGGCCTGCCGTCCCTGCGCAGCAGCCGACGCGGGGACCAGGTGATCGCGCTCCGGGTTAATACCCCCACTGAACTCAGCGACCGCCAGATCGAGCTGCTGCAGGAATTGGCCCGTGAAGAGGGCACCGAATTGAGGCCCCCCGCCGGCTCCGGCATTTTCGAGCGCGTCCGCAAGGCCCTCGGCGGAGAGTGAGCCGGCTTCAAGAGTCTGCGGCCACGCGCCGCCAACAGTGCTAAGCCCAGTCCGATGTGGAGATGAGGCGGGATGCGCTGGCGACGCTTTTCAGTAACGGCCCCGCCCCAGGCTTCCGACAGCGTCAGCGCCATCCTGCAGCAGCTTTTCGGCGGCCTGAGCATCGTGAACACCCAGGCCGGCCCACTCCACCAGGCGTACACCTCCGAGACTGCGGATGTTGAGAAGGCCCAGGCGGAATTGGAGGCCGGCCTGCGAAGGATTCCTCCGGAACTCGTCGCGGCGACGCCAGTCACGCTGGAGGCCGATTGGGTTGATGAGCAGGACTGGGCGGAGGCATGGAAGCAGCACTACCGGCCGCTGCGAGTGGGCAAACGGCTGGTGATTCTGCCCTCGTGGCTCTCATGGCCCGATCCCGTAAGTCCGCTGCAGCCCCGTTCCGATGACATCATCATCCGCATTGACCCCGGCATGGCCTTTGGCACCGGCGCACATGCGACCACCAGGATGTGCATGGCGGCGCTGGAAGATCACCTGCGACCCGGCGCTGAGGTCATAGATTTCGGCTGCGGCTCCGGCATCCTCAGCGTCACCGCCTGCAAGCTGGGCGCCGCGAGTGTCCTCGCCATAGATAACGACCCGGTGTGCCTGGAGGTGGCCGCCGCTAACCTCGTGGGAAACGCTGTGGCTGAGCGCTGCCAGGTGCGGCTGGAGGAGAGCCTGGAGGCTATACGTGGGCCTCGGGACCTGATAGCAGCCAACATCACTCCCGAGGTGGTGGCGGAGCAGGCGGCCAAGGCTGCTAGGCTCTTGGAGCCCGATGGATATTACATAATCTCCGGTTTCACCGACCGGTCAGACAACGATGTGGCTGAGGCGATTGCGGCGGTGAAGCTGGAAATTACCGATAGATACGACCAAGATGAATGGCGCTGCTGGGTGACGGCGAAGCAGGCCTGAGTGTTTTTCTGAAGTGTGATAGGACGGGCTGAAGGAATGGCTGTACCGAGGATTCTGGTTACAACAAACGCGATTGAGGGCGCGCGGATCGAGCTAGCCGGCGAGGCCTTCCATCATCTCAGTGTGGTGCTGCGTCGCGGTGTCGGGGAGCGGTTCTGGGCCGTTGACCCGCAAACCGGCACCGAATACCTGGCAGAGATCACTCGCCTGGGTGATAGCGCCCTGACCGGCCAGGTGCTGGAGCAGGCTGAGGCCCGCTCGCAGCCGGCTGTGGAGCTGACGCTCTATCAGGGCCTGCCGAAGGGTAGGCGCTTCCCGCTGATATTGCAGAAGTGCACCGAGTTGGGCGTGAGCAGGATCGTTCCGGTGGTGACGGCCCGCACTGTGGTGCAGCTTGATGGCAAGCGCGCCGCCAGTAAGCTGCAGCGGTGGGGCAAGATCGTGGCCGAGGCCTCGCGGCAGTCCATGCGGCCCATCCCGCCTGAAGTGACCGAGCCGGTCGAGTTTGGCGAGGCCCTGGCGGACTGGCAGGCCTCCGGCGGCCTGGGGCTGTTTTGCGATGAGGGATTAGCCGGCGAAGATTCGGCCGGCCTTGGGCAGATGCTGGCGAAACTAGAATTGCCGCAGCGGCTGGGAGCTTTCATCGGACCGGAGGGCGGCTTTACTCAGGATGAAGCGGAAATGGCCGTAGCAGCCGGTCTGGTTGCGGTAGGGCTCGGCGACCGCATCCTGCGCACCGAAACCGCGGCCATCACCGTCTGTGCGATTGTGATGTACGAGTGCGGGGAGCTGGGGTAGGAGCCGCTTCGACTTACAGCGAATCCCAGACGCCGGTGCAGTAGTTGGCGCCGATGACCGCAGCCTCCAATGCCGGCGCGACGCCGACCTCCAGCGATATCCACCCCTCATAGCCGTCGGCATGGAGCAGTTCCAGACTCTCCCTGACTTGCGCCTTGCCGTGGCCGATCTGCGCGCCGATCCAGCGCCTGCCGGAGGGGGCGACAATGCCCTGGTCGCTGTCGGGGGGAGCCGGCAGCCAGTCCTTGATGTGGACATGGACGATACGGTTGCGCAACGGCTGGTAGGCCTCGGCAGGCGGCTCGTCGGCCAGCAGGAAGTTGCCATTGTCCCAGGTAACCTTGAGCTCCGGCCCGGCCCCGGTCACGACCTCCAGAACGTGAGATGAGTGACAGGCGAACTCGGGAGACACCCCGAAATCCTCGATGGTGAGCGTAACCCCGGAGTCGGCGGTGCGTTGGGCGGCCTTAGCCAGCATCTCCGAGTAGATCTTCCGCCCCTCTGCGTTGCTCATGCCGGCGGCGGGCTTAGTGCCGGGCACCAGGGCAATCGGGCAGCCCAGCTCGCCGCAGACCTCGACTCCCCGCGCCACGGTATCCAGCGCCTCGGCGCGGTCGGCATCGCTTGCGCCGATCAGGTTGGCACCGACGTCCACGCACGAGTACGACATCCCGAAATCGGCAGCGGCGGCCCGCAAATCGGCCCAGACAGCCGGGGCGTCATCAATACGACTCAGCATCGGCTCGAGGGCCCGGACACCGACGGTGTATAGCCTCTCGATGAGGTTCAGGGCCGAGAGCGAGCCGTCCTTGAGGTCGCTGTGGAAGGGGAATAGCATTGCTGAAAGCTTCATTGGTTGCTCCTCTGTGGATCTGTGTTGATCGAGCTGGTGCACCAGTAGCGAAGTCCTGTCACCAGTGTCTCAATCGGCGAAGACGACGCCCTGGCCGCGAAGGACCTCCTGCAACTCAGGGATAGGCAAATCGCGCGGCGACACACCGGCCTGGGCCGCCAGCGCTGCAGCAGTCCCCGCTGCCTGGCCCGTAACCCAGCAGACCTGGATAACTCGCAGCGGCTCTAAAGCCGCGTCATCGCAGGAAACGCAGCGGCCACAGGTCAGCAACCCGTCCCGGTCTTCCGGCAGCAGGACCCCATAGGGGATATCGTAGGCGATACCCTCGCGACGGAAATCATTGCCTCGGCCAATGGCCTCAGGATGGCGGAAGTCGTGCTGGCCTACCTCACTTGTGCTGAGGCGGTAAGAACCGCGAAGGCGGCGTGAGCAGCGCACTCCTGTCTGCGAGGCCGTATCAATCAGCCAGGCGTCGGCAAAGCCCGGCATGCGCGCTCGCAGGATTTCCAGGCCTTGGCGGATCTTGAGGCGGGCCTGGATGTCTATCTGGGAAAGCTCGCGGGGATCGAGCGCATCGGCCACCCGCAGCCCGTTGTTGCCCCACACCACGCCCTCGGCAGTTAGCACCGCACCGAGCTGGAAGGGGCCACCCCAGTCGCAGAGCTGGTGGAGGTCGTGCATGATGTCAGCACATTGATCTGGAGCGTTCTCACGAGCGGCCTGCCATTTGGGGACATCCACGCCCCCGATGCGGAAATCCAGGCCGATAGACTGGTCGGACTGCTCGAATTCGCACCCGGCCCAGGCAAAGATGTCGCCGTCACCGGTGGCGTCAATTACCACCCGGGCTAGCGCGGCGGCAGTGCCGGCCTTAGTCTCAAAGACGGCTCCCCGCACGCGCTGTTGTTCAACTAGCGCATCAGAGAGCCAGGCATGGTGCAGAATGTCAACACCGGCCTCGCGGCAGAGCTTCAGGCTCAAATACTTGAGCGCCTCGGGGTCGAAATAGCAGGAATCAGCATGACCGCGCATCACCGCCTCGCCGGTCTCGACCATCGCGTCGCGCATCTGCAGGCCGATGCCGCCGACGATAGGGCGGCCCTGATCGGTAAGCCGCGGCAGCGCGATGACCAGGCCGCCGGTAGCCAGGCCACCCAGGTGATTGTAGCGCTCGATGATGGTAACTCTAGCGCCCAGTCGCCCCGCAGCTATGGCGGCGGCAGTACCGGCCGGCCCGCCACCGCACACCAGCACGTCAGTTTCAAGCATCAGCGGAATCTCACGGGCCTCGGCGCGGATCGCATCAGGGCTGTCGCCTGGTAGAAGGCGCATTGGTACTCACCAGAGCCTGTTCGCGGAATCGTTGTGAATGGGCGGAGGAAGGTTTCGCTGAAACACGGGGCTGCACCTGCCTATCAGCGGCGCAGGGTTACTTGACGGTGCGGAGAAGCTCGCCCTTGTGGCCCCAGAGGAAGCCCTCGGTGGCGCGCACCTTGACGACTCTGCCGGCCAGACCGCCTGAACCGGGGAAGATGACGATCTTATTCTGGCGACTGCGACCTCGTATGGAGCCTGGGGACTTGGGGTCCGGCCCCTCCACGAGCACCTCGAAGACTTTGCCGACAGTGGCCTGATTGACATCGCGGGCGATTTGGTTCTGCAGATTGACCAGCTCGAGCAGTCGGCGCTGCTTCTCCTCTTCCGGCACCTTGTCCGGCATCTGAGCGGCCCTGGTACCCGGGCGGTCGTTGTACTTGAACATGAAGGCCTGGTCGAAGCGGATTTGCGCGACGGCTCGCAGTGTATTCTGGAATTGTGCCTCGGTCTCGCCGGGGAAGCCGACCATCAGATCGGTGGTAATCGAGATGGCAGGCATGGCTTCGCGCGCTCCGGTGATGATGTGGTGGAACTGCTGGAAGGTATAGCCGCGACCCATGCGCGCCAGGACCTCATCATCAGCGGCCTGCAGCGGCAGATGCAGATGCTCGCAGATGGTGGGAACTGTGGCCATCGTCTCCAGGACCCGGTCGCACAGGTCCTTGGGGTGCGAGGTAGTGAAGCGCAGGCGCTCGAGGCCGCGTATGGTGCCGACCTGGAGCAGCAATTCGGCAAACTCCATCGGCGGGTGGAGGTCGTGTCCGTAGCTGTTGACGTTCTGGCCGAGTAAGGTGATTTCGCGGTAGCCATGAGCCAGAGCCTCACGGCACTCGGTGACGATCTCCGGGGGAATGCGGCTGATTTCGCGGCCCCTGGCATACGGCACCACACAGTAGGCGCAGTAGTTGTCACAGCCGTAGGTGATGTTGACGAAGGCGGAGATGCCGCGGGCGCGGTGTACCGGCAGCGCCTCGGGGATGACTTCGGCACTATCGGCGAACACGGCGGGGCCGTCGCCGTTGGCCTCCAGGCGCTGCAGAAGTGCCTCGCGGAAGTTACCGAGACTGCGCGGACCGATGATGATGTCGGCATCGGGCACCCGCCGGCGTACCTCTTCGGTAGCGACTTGACTGGTGCAGCCGCAGACGGCAATGATCCGTTCGGGGGCTTGCTGCTTGAGCAGACGCCACTCGCCCAGACGGGAGAAGGCTTTCTGCTCCGGCTTGGCCCGCACCGAGCAGGTGTTGATGACCAGGATATGGGCCTGCTCGGCGTTCTCGGCACGATGGAAGCCCAGGCCATCGAGGATGCCGGCGATGGTCTCGGAGTCGCGCTGGTTCATCTGGCAGCCGAGGGTCAGGATATGGTAGGCCTGGGGGTCCATTGGGTTGATTATAGCACCGCCAAAGCTGCGATTCAACTAGGCACGTCGAGGGCGGGAGGAGGTAGGAGGTGCAGTAGAGGCGAAGTAGCCCCAGACGTGTAAAGCACGGTGTGAGCGGGCCGAGTTGTAGGCCCGCCGATTAGATACGCGCACAACTTGCCCAGCAGCTTGTGTAGCGTGCGGGCGATCAACTCAAAAAGGCGGAATCGAAATGGCAAGAGTGTACGCAGAGGGTATCCTCAAGTATGGTGTAATCGGCGCCGGCCTGCAGGGCGAAAAGCATATCCAGTCGGTCTCGGCAGCCAACAACGCCAAGCTGATCGCGATAGCGGACCTGAACGTGCCGCGGGCCCGGGCGATGGCGGCCAAGTACGGCGCTCACGACGTCTTCGAGGACTATCGCGACCTGTTGGCCCTCGACGAGATTGAGGCGGTGTCGGTAGCGCTGCCCGACCATCTCCACCGCCAGGCCTGCGAGGAGGCCTTTGCTGCCGGCAAGCACGTGCTGGTCGAGAAGCCGATGGCGACATCGGTCGAGGATGCCGAGGCGATTGTCGCGGCCCAGCAAGCCGCCGGCAAGACCCTGATGATCAACTGGAGCAACCGCTGGATGCACTCCTTCTCGCAGACCAAGGAGGCGCTGGAAGCCGGCGAATTGGGCGACCCGCTGTACTGCTATGCGCGGCTCAACAATACTCTCTTTGTGCCCACGCAGATGCTGTCGTGGTCGAGCGAGACGCGCCTGCCGTTCTGGCTGATCTGCCATCGCTACGACATCGCCCGGTGGTATTTCAAGTCGGAAGCCAAGCGCGTCAATGCCGTCTGCCGCAGCGTCAAGCTCAAGAGCATGGGCATTGATACCCCGGACTTCTACCAGGCCACCGTGGAGTTTGAGAACGGCTGCGTCGGCAACTTCGAGAGCTGCTGGATTTATCCGGAAAGCATGCCGGCGGTGGTGGACTCCAAGTTCGAGCTGGTCTGCACGGACGGCTACGTCAATATTGACGCCGCGCTGCCTGACTTCGTGCTGGCGACCAATGATAAGCAGTTGAACAAGGGTATTCTGAGTGGTGACGTGATGGGCGAGCCGGTCGGCTTCGTCAATCAGGCGATCAAGCACTTCATCAACTCGGTGCTGCTGGGCCGCGAGCCGCTGATCACCGGCCACGACGGTGTGATGATCACCAAGGCGCTGGTGGCGATGGTCGAATCCGCCGAAAAAGGCCAGCCCGTAGAGCTTTAGGAAAGGTACGAAGGGATCAAGATGCGCGAAGAGTTGAAAAAGCTGTTGAACCAAGTGCTGGTGACGCATTCGCCTGGCGGCTGGGAGCGGGAGATGAACGAGATCGTGCTGCCGGCGCTGCAGCAGTGCGCCGACCAAGTGCACCACGATCCGCATGACAATATCTACATCAAGTTCGCGGGGCGCGAAGCCGGGCCGACCGCAGTGGTGTCTGCGCACAAAGACGAGAACTCGCTGGTGGTGCGGAAGATAGATGAGGATGGCAAGATGTGGCTGGAGAACATCGGCGGGATCCGCCCGGCCAAATACGGCGAGGGCCCATTTGACCTGATTACCGAGGATGGCGTCATTCCCGGTATCCTCCATATCGGCTCGACCCATTCCTCGGACCTTTCCGGTCGCATCCATAAAACCAAGACCGAGCTCTTGACCTGGGACATGGTCTATCTGGACTGCAAGCTCAATGCCGAAGAGTTGGCCGAACGCGGTGTCGGGGTAGGCGATAGGGCGTGCGTGGCCCGCAGCCGCAAGCAGCCGATGTACTTACAGGATGAATACGTCAGCGGCTATGCACTGGATGACAAGGCGGCGGTGGTTGTGCTGCTGCTGCTGGCGCGGCAGTTGAAAGACAGCCCGCCGCTGCATGATGTGTATGTGGCGATAACCGCAGCCGAGGAGGGCGGAGTTTCCGGGGGCAAGTACCTCAGCCATACTTTGCGGCCGCACGACTTTATCGCCGTGGAGGTCGGTCCGGTAGCTGAGGAGTACCCGATTGCAATGAACGAGCAGCCGATAGTGCTGTTTAAGGACGGTTCATATCACTACGATCCGATACTGGCACGGGAACTGCTGGCGGCCGGCGAGCGTCAAGGTATTCAATGCCAGCGCGCGGTGGTACGGAGCTTTGGCAGTGATGCCAGCCTCAGTGCCGCAGCTGGGCTGGTGGGCCGGCCGGCGTGCCTGTGCTTCCCCACCGAGAACACCCACGGCTACGAAGTGGCGCCGCTCGGGGCGCTGGAGAACTGCGTCAAGGTGCTGTTCGAGCATTTCACCAGCCCGCGCGCGTAATCAGATGAGAGGTGCTTGATATGGCAGAGCTGGGAGCCGCGGTAATCGGTCTGGGCATGATGGGACAGCGGCACGGGCGGATCTGGGCGGAGCTGCCGCAGACCCGCCTGGTGGCGGTTTATGACATTGTCCCCGAGAAGGTTCAGGAGATGGCCGACGAGTACGGTTGCTTGGCCGCCCCCAGTCTCGAAGCAGCGATAAACGCCGCGGGCGTGGATTTAGTCAGCGTCTGTACCGATGACCAGAGCCATGTCGAGCCGTGCACCGCAGCGGCGGCGGCGGGCAAGCACGTGCTGGTGGAAAAGCCGCTGGCTACGGACGTGGCCGACTGTGATGCGATAATCGCCGCTGTTGAAAGCAATGGCGTGCGGCTGATGGTGGGGCACGTGGTGCGCTTTGATCCCCGCTACCAGGTGGCGAAGGCGGCGCTGGAGCAGGGACGCGTCGGGGAGATCGTGCACATCTACGGCCGCCGCAACAATATCCTGGCCTCGGGCCGCCGTATCGGGCCGCGCACCTCGGTGGCGTACTTCCTGGGCGTGCACGATCTGGACATCATGCGCTGGTACCTCGGCTGCGAGGCCGTGAGAGTATATGCGGAAAGCTGTCGGAAAGTGCTGACCGCAGAAGGCGCCGATGATACCATCTTCACACTTCTGAAGTACGAAAACGAGGCTGTGGGCTGCCTGGAGACTTGCTGGGTGGTGCCCGAGGGCCAGCCGAATACGCTGGATGCGCGGATCGAGGTAGTCGGCACCAAGGGACGAGTAGCGGTGCGCGTCGGGGATAACGAGCCGCTGGAGGTATCTGAGGCAGAGCGGTCCTGGCGGCCCGACATCGCCTACGGGCCGATTATTGGTGGGCAGCAGGGCGGCGCGCTCAAATACCAGCTTGAGCACTTCGCCCGCTGTATCATGGAGGACCAGGAGTTCCTCATCAGCGCGCAGGATGCCAAGGCGGCGGTGGTTCTGGCTGCCGCGATCCATCAGTCGCTGGAAACCGGTGCGCCCGTCCAGGTGTCACAATAAGGAGAGCAGCCGCCGGATGACACAGGCAAGCGCAGGCGACGCGCGGCGACATTCCGGATAGATGATTGTGTGGGAGGAGAGATTCAGATGTTCAAGCTACGCAGATTCACCGGCGCGCGGGCGCTGCTGAGCACTGTGCTGACACTGCTAGCTGTGGGGATGGTCGCGACGGGACCGGCGATGGCAGTTGATCCGCCGCAAGCTGACGAGACGGCCCGCAGCGCCGCCGAGCTCACAATCCGGGCACAAGCGGGTGGCGCAACGGCGGAAAAGACCTATGCCGGCGAACGGCCGCGACGGGCGTCCCGGGCCGAGCGGGACCATTTCTCCGACAAGAAGCACACTAAGCTGGCGGTGCCGCCGCCGCTCAACCAGCCGGCGAGCTTTGTCGGCGACGGCGGCACCAGCCCTACCGGTTCGGGACTGCCCGGGACAGCCGAGATGCCTACCATCCCGCAGTTGTCGGCGCAGCTAGCCAGCACCGCGCTGTGGGACCTGGAGGCCGAAGACGACCACTGGCCGGAAATCGGGGCGATTGTGCGCAAGGTGATTAATGACGCCGGCCTGGCGCAGCGCCAGATAAGATACCGGCCCGACCGCGAGCCGGAGCCGCTGGTGTCGCGGATGCCAACCGCGCAGTCGCTGCTGATTATCGGCTCACACCGGGAGTTCACAGATGCCGAGGCGCGGGCAGTGGGGGATCACGTGCGCACGGGCGGGGCCTTGCTGGCGATCGCTAACATCAGCGGTTCGCACCAGCGGCGGCTGCCGGCATTCAATCGGATTCTGGCCGAGTTCGGGCTGGCTGCGCGCATGACGCGGCCCGGTGGCGATGCGCAGGTTGCCGACGCGGTGTTGACCAGGCTGGTACGGCTGCAACGGCTGCCGGCGGGCCTGAGTATCTGGGGATTTAACGATTGGGAGTTGGTTAAGGTCGGCGATGAGACTGTAGCCTCGGCGCAGGTGAGCCAAAGCGGGCGGGTATTCGTGCTCGACGGCGGGATGCTGGTGGCCGATGAGCGGCGAGTGGCCGGCGAATTCAAGCAGCTTCTCGGAAATGCGGTCCTGTGGCTGATTGGCAAGGAATAAACCAGACGGCTTCTTGACACCGCCCAGGCGGACCGCGAACACGGAGATGATCAGGGGCGATGCTATTCGATTTCCATACCCATACCACCCTGAGCGACGGAGAATTGCTGCCGATGGAGCTGATCCGGCGCGCCATCGTCAACGATTACCGGGCTCTGGGGATCAGCGATCACGTCAGCGCCAGCACCATAGCCCGGGTAATCAAGGAAGTGGGCGCCGACTGTGAACTGGCGCGCAAGCACTGGGGCTTTGCCGCGCTGGTCGGTGTCGAGCTTACCCACGTACCACCTGACGCGATTGCCGAGCTGGCTGCCGAGGCGAAGGCGCTCGGAGCACAGTATGTGGTGGTACATGGTGAGACGCCGGTGGAGCCGGTAGCACCGGGGACGAATCTGGCGGCCTGCCGCTGCTCGCACGTGGACCTCCTGGCCCATCCGGGGCTGATTAGCGTAGAGGCGGCCGCAGCGGCGGCTGAGAACGAGGTATTTCTGGAGCTGACGGCGCGGCAGGGGCATTGCCTCGGCAACGGCCTGGTGGCCAAAGTCGCCCAGCAGGTCGGGGCGGAGATGCTGGTCAATACCGATGCCCATGCGCCGGGAGACCTGCTGACCCAGGAGCGCGCCGTCGCCGTCGCCGCCGGAGCCGGCCTCGACGAACAACAGATCGAGCAGGTGCTGATACGGAACCCGGAAACACTGCTGGCCAGGGCTGGGATCAAGCTGTGAACAGGAGCCGAGTGCCGGTAGTTGTGGGCTTGGTGGGGCTGGGCGGGGCGCTGGCGATGCTGCTACCGGGGTGCGCGCGGGGCGGTGAGGACCAGGCTCCCGTAGTGCCGGAGAAGGTCCTGGAGTTCGTCATCCGCTTTGCCGGCGAGGTTATGGACAATTTCTTCTACTATGTGGCGATTGACGCCGATGGGGATGACGGGCTTGACGGGCCACTGCCGGTGGCGGCAGGCCCACGCTGGGAAAACGGCTGGGGAACCGGTTCGTTCACACACTATGTGGAGTACAACCAGGGGCGCTACGAGCTGTATAAGGCGCAACTGGTCGCGAAGCTGACCACCGCAGCCGGGGGCATCAATTCGGTGACAGATGTACCCGACGCAACTGACGCCGGTACCCACAAACTCACGATAGCGCAGATTGATCTCGCGGCAGTGACGGTAACCGGTGTGGGGATGATTACGGCGGCGACCAACACCGGCTTCCAGAGCGCCGGTGAACTAGCCATCGAGACCGACGCCGCCGGGCTGACGGTGGCCGGAGCCGTCAGCTATACTGCCGCCGCTGACGGGGGCCGAGCGCTGACGGCGCCCGAGCAGGCCCAGATAGATGCGCTCAATGCCGGCGGCGTGGCGCTGACCAGCGACTCGCTGCAGGCTCTGGGCCTCGAGCTGACCCTGGGAGCCGCCGCCGCAGGCACCCAGACGTTGACAATCGGGCAGACCACCGCGCAGGTGCAGAACCGCTTCGAAGCCACCAGTGTGCCCAGCTACACTACCACCACCACGGCCACTCTCAACGCCAATTCGGACACGGCAACGGCGGACCCACCGATACCGGGAGTGACGATAACCTGCGGCGATTTCGTGCTCAACGCGACCGCGACCATTGACCTGGAGCGAGCGGCGACCGCCGAGCTAATCGGCCCGCCTTACGAATACCAGAACCCCGCCGGCGGCAATGCGCTGAGGTTCACCATAGATGTCTCCAAGCTCGGCGACAATCTCAACAACCTCAGCATCAACATCATCACCACTACCGAGCTGATCTTCGACCCCAATATCACGCTGCCCAACGAGAATGTCTATGATGGGCTAGGGTATCTGGGGAATGACTACTTCACCATCTCGCTGAACGAATATCGCACCATCAAGAACTCGGATGGCCTGTTCGTGCAGGAGGGGGCCGGTGAGAATACCCTGGAGGGCCCGGCCAATCAAGATGAAAAGAATGCCGTGGACATAATTGACTGGGAAATCACACTGCGGCGGCTGAGATAGGCAAGTCTCGGCTAGCAGTGTTCGAATGTGACGCGACTTTAGCCCCAATGGTTTGGCACAATGGACGATGAATCGGCTTTGCGCGAATTGATATGTGAAATCGGCCGACGGCTGTGGCAGCTTGGCATGGTCGCGGCCAATGATGGCAATATCAGTGTGCGGCTCGACGACGGGACGATCCTGTGCACTTCGGCGGGTATCAGCAAAGGCTTCATGGCCCCCGCAAGCATCGCCAAGTTGAGTATGGACGGCGAGGCGCTGGGTGATACCGAAGCCTCCTCCGAGGTAGCGATGCACCTGGAGGCATACCGGGTCCGGGCCGATGTCAATGCCGTGGTGCATGCACATCCACCGGTGGCGACGGGCTATGCGACCAGCGGGCGGTCGCTGCCGGTCAAGATCCTGGCCGAGACCGTGACCGCCTTCCGCGAAGTGCCGGTAGCCGAGTACGCCACACCGGGCACGCAGGAGGTCGTGATCGCAGTCCGGCCCCATCTGGCGAATCATGATGCCCTACTGCTGATGAATCACGGGGCGCTGACGCTGGGGCGCGACCTCGAACAGGCGTACTTCCGCATGGAGATACTGGAACACTTCGCAAAGACGGCGCTGGTGGTGGCCCAGTTGGGCTCAGCGCAGGAGATTCCCCCGGAGCAGCTAGAGCAGCTCTACGCCCTGCGGCGCAAGCTGGGATACGAACACTGAGCGCAGCCGTCGGCATCGCTGCGGCATTGAGTTGGGCCGGGAGTGGGAACTATTGGAGCCGCTGCGGGGTCATATTTCACGATGGTGAGGCATTTTAGGCCGACAGCATGGACAAGCGAGGGGAGAGCAGCCGGGCATCGGCGCTGACTATGATAAGAATAGGTAAGACCACAGGCGTGTTGATCGTAGTTGCGGCATTGGTTCTGGTTATAGCAGTGAGCGGGTGCAGCCGGGCGAGGGAGAAGGCCCGAGTGGCGGAGGCGGGGTATGGCATGGAAGCGCCGTCGGCCGCTCCCCCGAGCGATGAGATGGCTGAAGGCGCCGCCGACAAAGCGAGTGACGTGCAGATTGCCCAGGCGACGATAGCCGCGGGCGCCGTCGGCAATATCACCCGGCGCATCATTAAGACCGGCGAGATGACCCTGGAAGTCAGCGACCTGCCCAAGACCATGGAGGACATCACCAAGCTGGCTGAGAAGGCCGGCGGCTACATATCGGGCCGCGAAGCCTATGAAGACGAGGAAGGCGGCCGCAATGGCAAGGTCACGGTAAGGGTGCCGGCGGAGAAGTTTGCCGAAGTCTTCAAGCAACTCCAAGACTTCGGCAAAGCCTTGCGCTACAGCGAGGACGCCCAGGACGTGACCGAGGAATGGGTGGACCTCGAGGCGCGGATCGCCAACAAGCAGGCCGAGGAGCAAGCGCTGCTGGCCTTGCTGAAGCGCAAGGGCGAGCTGAGCGATATCCTGGAGGTACAGCGCGAGGTCTTCCGGGCCCGCGGCGAGGTCGAGCAACTCCAGGGCCGGATGCGCTATCTCAAGGACCAGGTATCACTGTCCACAATCGAGGTGCACATTGATGAACTGGGGCCTGCCGGCCTGGCCCAGCGCGGCCCGTGGCGCATTGTCTATCACCTGCGGACGGCATGGCACGCCCTGGTCAGAATCGTCGAGTGGCTGGTGTATGCCGTTATCTACGTAGTCATCGCCGGCGTGGTGTTCTGGGGACCAGTGGTGCTTCTGATCTGGTGGATACGGCGGCGGCGCCGGGCGCGACGCTCACAGCAACCTTGATAAACCGGCCGCTGACTGCTATAATTCCCCAGACGTGCTAGCCGGGAATAGAAGATGTAACTATTCACCTGGTAGCACTGGAAGAGCGCACAGGGAAGACAGCAGGTGGCGACTCGCTCCCAAAACTCCATCCTGGAGGACAGGCATCCCTGCCTGTCCATGCCGTTGCTGTTCGGAGAGGCCTCGACAGGCTAGGAAGACGCTGCTGCTTTTTGGTGGCTAGTGAAATTAGGGACTCCTCAGATTGGTCAAAATGTGCTAGACTGGAGGCTAGATTGAGCTGACTTAGGAGCGATAC